>Ga0315281_10000771_pt1 | contig 46080 bp, 41 predicted proteins | sample YL17G07_0_MG_FD_204540 | JGI IMG/M metagenome (GOLD analysis project Ga0315281, IMG submission 204540) | Sediment microbial communities from Yellowstone Lake, YNP, Wyoming, USA - YL17G07_0 | ecosystem: Environmental > Aquatic > Freshwater > Lake > Sediment | place: USA: Wyoming | collected...
GTCGCCCATCGTGCGGACGCGAGGCGCGCACGTGAGCCTCGCCGGTCCCGTGCCGCCGGGGAAGACGAGCATGCAACTCGTCGCCGAGATGCCGACCACCACCGGCACGCTCGACATCACGCAGACGTTCCCGGCGCAGATGGATCGGCTGGCCGTGCTCGTGAAGAAAGTCGGGGACACGAAGCTGAATTCGCCGACCATCGAGCGGCAGCAGGAGTTTCCGAACGAGGGACAGATCGTCATCGGCGCGATGGGCGGCACGATTCCGGCGGGGAAGCCGATTGAACTGCATCTCGTTGACCTTCCGCATCACAGCCCGGTGCCCCGCTACACCACGCTCGGCATCGCCGGCGTCGTCGTCCTCGTGGGCGTCTGGGCGGCGACGCGCAAGCAGGACGTGGGGGCGATCGAGGCCGAGCGCAAGCGGCTGATCGCACGGCGCGAGAAGCTGTTTAGCGAGCTCGTGAAGATCGAACGCGACCGGCGCGTCGGACGCCATGACGAGCGAGCGGCGACGAAGCGCGAGGAGCTGATGGCGCAGCTCGAGCACATCTACGGCGCCCTCGACGATCCTGACCCCGCGACGGCCACGGCCTGATGATGGACTTTGCTGACGTGCGCCTGGTCGATGTGTCGCGGCACTTCGGCCGGCGGAGGGCTGTCTCGCATGTCTCGTTCGACGCGCGTTCCGGCGACATCATCGGCCTGCTCGGTCCCAACGGCGCCGGCAAGTCCACGCTCCTCGGCATGCTCGCGACGCTCGTCGCGCCAACGGCCGGCACGGTGACGTACGGCGGCCAGCCGGCCCGCGCGCTCGGCGCTCCGCTTCGCGGCAGCATCGGCCTGCTCGCGCACGAGCTGTATCTCTACCCGGAGCTGACCGCCCGGCAGAATCTCGAGTTCTTCGCGTCGCTCTACGGCCTCGACACCGGCCGCGTCGTTCCGGCCGCGCTCGAGTCAGCCGGCCTTGCCGATCGCGCCGACGACGAGGTCGCCGGATTTTCACGCGGCATGCGCCAGCGGCTGGCGCTCGAGCGGGCGCTGCTCCATCAGCCGCGTCTCGTGCTGATGGACGAGCCGTTCACCGGCCTCGACGATGCGGCGACCGCGACTGTCCGCGCGAGGCTGCAGTCACTCACAGCGGCCGGCGCGATCGTGGTGCTCGCGACGCACGACCTCGATCTGGCCGACGGCCTTGTCACGCGCGTCGCCATCATGCACGGCGGACGCCTGGTCGCCGACGAACCAGCGGGCACGGGCCTGCGCGCGCGCTATCGGTCGCTGGTGGGGAACTGACGTGCCCGGGTTTTTCGCAGTCGCGCTGCTGGTGCTCAAGAAAGACCTCGCGATCGAAGCGAAGAGCCGCGAGATTGCCTACACGACGCTGTTTTTCGCCGTCTCGTGCGTGATGATCTTCTCGTTTGCGTTCGTCATGGAGGACGGCGTGCCGGTCGACGGCGCGGCGGCCGGCATCCTGTGGATTGCCGTGGCGTTCTCAGGAACGCTCGCGCTCGGCCGGACGTTCGAACGCGAGCGCTACAGCGAAACGCTTCGCGCGCTGCTGCTGGCGCCGGCCTCCAGACCGGCGGTCTATGCAGGCAAGCTGCTCGGCATGATCCTGATGATGGTCGCGACCGAGATCATCCTGACGCCGATGGTCGCGTTCTTCTTCCACGCGCCGTTCTTCGCGCGGCCGCTCCTGCTGGTCGCGCTGCTCGGTCTCGGCACGATCGGGTTCGCGGCCGTCGGCACGCTGTTCGCGGCCATGCTGGTCCGCACGCGGACGCGCGACGTCCTGCTGCCGATTCTCTTGTATCCGGTGACGATTCCAGTGATCATAGCGGGCGTTCGCGGCACGGCGGCGCTGCTGCAATCGCCGCCGGAAGCGCCGGTCGCGACGTTGTGGATCGGACTGCTGACGGCGTTCGACGTCGTGTTCCTCACGCTCGCGCTGTGGACGTTCGAGCCGCTGATGACGGAATGATGAAAAAACTCTTTGTGCCGCTCGCGCTCATCACGGCCGCGATGTTCGCGTATGCTCCGATCGCGATCGCAAACGTCGCGTACCAGTCGACGATGCTGCTCGTGCAGAAGATCTTCTACTTTCACTTCGCGACGTGGATGGCGATGACCGCGGCAATTGCCGTCTCCGGCGTGGCCAGCCTGATCTATCTCTTTAAGGGCTCTAAACTTGCGGATTGGTACGGCGTCGCGTCCGCGGAGCTCGTGGTCGTGTTCGGGCTGTTCGGCCTCTTCAGCGGATCGTTGTGGGGACGCAAGGCCTGGGGCGTCTGGTGGCAGTGGGACGCGCGGGTCACGATGGCGACGATGCTCGTGCTGGTGTTTCTCGGCTATCTGATGGTGCGGAAGTACGGCGGGCCGGGTTCCGAGAAGCTGGCGGCCGCGATGGGCATCTTCGGCGCCGCGACCTCGCCGTTTGTCTACAAGTCGGTTGACTGGTGGCGGACGATCCATCCGCAGACGAGCGTCGTCCGCCAGCTGAGTGACACGTTTCCTGACGCGTGGTATCTCGTCCTGTATTGCACGGCCGCGTTTCTGCTGTTGACGGTGCTTCTGCTGACTGCGCGCGTTCGGCTCGAAGCCATGCGCAGCGAGCTCGATCGCATGTATCTCGCCGCTGAGGATTAGGATGAACTTCTTGCTTGCGCTTCAACAACAAATACCCGAGGGCTTCGTGCCCGTCGCTCCCGGCACGCTGGTCGAGCAGATTCCGGCCGCGCCGCTCGTCATCGGGTCGTACGCGTTCTTCCTGCTCCTGATGGTCTTCTATCTCTGGACGATCTGGCGGCGGATCGGCAAGGTCGAAGCCGAGATGCAGGCGCTCGATCGCCGGCAGGGCGGGAGCAAGTAGCCAGGTGACCGCGGGTCACTTCATCTTTATCCCGTCGGTCCTGCTCGTCGGCGTCGTGATCGGCTGGATTCTCGGATCGCGCGCCGCGCGCGACGCCTACGCCGCGGAGTTGAAGCGCCGGGAAGAAAGGGCAGGAAAGGCGGGATAGGCAGGTCCGCAAGGGGCTGGACGGGCGGGATGGGCTGGAAGGTCTGTCACGCTGCGAACCAGGCAGCCGCCAGGCCTGCGAGTGGTGCACCGACAGCGTTGATGTCTTTCTCCAGCTCGCCGAGAAGTTCGTCACCGATATACCCAAGTCGATGCGCGACGTGAACGCAATACCCAACTTCTGCAAGCGACCCCTCTGAGATATTGAGAAAATGAAGACGGGCTCGTCGATATCGCCTGGTAAATCCTTCAACGATATTTGCCGGGACTGAGTACGCAGCTCTTCTCAGCTGACTTCCGAGCTCGAATCTCTCAAACGCTGGAAACTGTTTCGTCGTCAGAAGATGGAGTCTGATGAACAGGTCGTCCGCGCGTTGCCAGGCGACTAACGAGTGATGTCTCGTGTTTGTCAGCATGCCAGCGGCTCTTCATGCGGCATGCAAGAGGCTCACCGTCCTGCCCATCCTGCCTATCCCGCCCGTCCTGCCTATCTGCCCTACCGTCCCACCGCCAGCCGCTGCGCGAGCACTTCGGGCAGGCCGGCATTCATCACCTTGGCCTGCGTCGTGTCAATCGGATAGGACAGTCGAAACAAGTCCACTTGCCTGGCCGACGTGTCGGCGATGGCGTACGCCGCCCGGGCATCGCCGTCTCGTGGCTGTCCGACCGCGCCCGGATTCAGCAGGTACTTCGAGCCCTCCTGCAGGATGAGCGAACCGTCCAGTGAATTCGGTCCGCCGATCGTGTCCACGCGGCCGTCCGTCAGCGCGAACGTCACGGGGTAGTGCGTGTGGCCGAACAGGCAGAGCGGCCGCTGCGACATCTTCAACGCGCGCACCGCATCCAGCTCGTCGAAGAGGTACGCGTCTTCGTCGACTGGCGAGCCGTGGCAAATCTGAATGGTGTCGTCGACGATAACCGGGCCCCTCGGCAGCGCCGCCAGCCAGCTTCGGTGCTCAGCGGTGAGGACGTCGAATGTCCACAGCGCGGCGCGCCGGGCCACGGCGTTGAATCCTTCCGGCTGTTCGAGTCCGCAGGCCACCTTGTCGTGGTTGCCGCGGATCATGGCCACCGGGTTCAGGGCCTTGATGCGCTCGATGACCTCATTCGGGTCGGGGCCGTAGCCCACGAGGTCGCCCAGCACGAGGACCTCGTCGTAGCCGCGCGACGCGGCGTCTGCGAGGCACGTGTCGAGCGCCTCGAGGTTGGCGTGTATGTCTGTCAGTACGAGATATCGCATCGGTGCGGGTGGGGGAGGGTCATTTCATTGTCCTATGCTTCGAGCCAATCGACCAACTGATCCACAAGAGACTCGACGGCCGGGCGGCCCGCGTCGAGACGCAGATGCGCCTGTTCGTACGCCGGGCGCCTGGAATGAAACAGATGCTCGAGGTTCGCGCGATCGCTGGCAAGTGGGCGCCGGCCGTCCTGAGGTATACGCGCAATAACGCGATCGAGAGGCACATCGAGCCAGACGGCCGCGCCGTCGGCCTTGATAACCGCGCGATTCTGGGGATCGACGAACGTCCCGCCGCCCGTGGCCACGACCGCGTGCCGGAGTGGGACCTGCTCAGCCAGGACGGTGCGTTCTAGACCGCGAAAGTATGGCTCACCTTGCTTCGCGAAGATGTCGGACACCGAGGAATGTTCGCGCTGTTCGATCAGTTCGTCGATGTCGGCGAAGCGCCAGTCGAGCCGCTTCGCGAGCGCGCGGCCGACGCTGGTCTTGCCGGCTCCCATGAAGCCGACCAGGTACACCTTGTCCGTCTTCACGCGACGAGCCGGCCCAAGGTGTCGAAGAAACCCGGGTACGAGATGACGACGGCGTCGGCCCCGAGAATCTGGGAGGGCGACTGCCCGGCGAGGGCGGCGATGGCGAAGGCCATGGCGCAGCGGTGGTCGCCCCGCGCGTCGGCGGGGCCGGCGCCGACGGTCGAACGTCCAGCTTCGCCGGCGACAAAGCCGTCGGGACGTTCGTCGGCGGAAATGCCCAGGGCGCGAAGGCCGGCGACGAGCGCGGCGATGCGGTCGGTCTCTTTCACGCGCAGCTCCGCGGCGCCCCGCACGCTGACTTCGGCGCCGTGGCCGGCGAGCGCGGCGATCGCCGGGAGCTCGTCGATGAGTCCGGGCACCTCTGCCGGCGTGATATCGATCCGGCCGATGCGATCGCCCTCGACCGTAATCGTTCCACGAGGCTCGCCTGCGGCTCCCTCCGTCGGCTCGACGGTGACGTGCGCGCCAAAGCGGCGCAGGACATCGATGAGGGCCGTCCGGCTGGGGTTGAGGCCGACATCTTCGATCTCGACCCGCGAGCCGGGCCGTGCGGCCGCGGCGACCATCCAGAATGCCGCGGACGAGAAATCGCCGGGCACGGTCAGCTGCTGTCCCACGAGCGGCTGCGGGCCGTCAATCGACACGCGCCTGCCGCCGTCCTCGACGCGCACCGATCCGCCGAAAGCCGTGAACGCATGCTCCGTGTGGTCGCGGGTCCGCGCCGGCTCGATGACCGTCGTCGTGCCCGGTGTCTGCAGCCCGGCAAACAGCACGGCGCTTTTCACCTGCGCGCTGGGCGTCACCGAGCGGTACGTGATCGCCTGGAGGGTCGTGCCGTGAATGGTGAGAGGCGGCCGGCCGTCGGTCGAGTCGATGCGGCAGCCCATGAGGCCGAGCGGCTCGATGACGCGGCGCATCGGGCGGCGCGACAGCGACTCGTCCCCAATCATCGTCGTCACGAACGGATGCGCTGCCAGCACGCCGGCCAGTAACCGCATCGTCGTACCGGAGTTGCCGGCATCGAGCGGGCCCGCAGGAGGGCCGAGGCGGCTGAGGCCGCGTCCCATGACGGTGACGGTCGTGCCGTCTTCCGTAATGCTGACGCCAAGCGCGCGCAGGCAGGCCAGCGTGGAATGGCAGTCGGCGCCGGGCGCGTAGTTGCCGAGGCGGGACGGCCCGTGCGCGAGCGCCGCAATCATCGCGTAGCGGTGCGAGATCGACTTGTCACCAGGGACACGGAGACGGCCGCGGACGTGGCGGGCCGGCGGAATCGTCGTGGTGGACACTGTACGTGATCTTACGACACGCGCGCCGCCGCCGCGCAACCGGTGGTATCCTCTCGTCAAGGCCCTCACGCCGACATGCCCACACCCTCCGGCCAGGTCGTGCACCTCGAATTCAGCGGCGTGTTCGAGATGCTTGATTTCGTGCAAATCGTGACGGAACACATGGGTCGCAGCGTCGGCCTGGACGACGACGCGCGGCACTGGGTGAGCGTGGCGATTCGTGAATCGGTGATCAACGCGATCAAGCACGGCAACCGGCACGACGCGTCGAAGCACGTGTTCGTCGACTTCGAGACGCCGCACGGCGAGCCCGAACTGACCATCCGCGTTCGCGACGAAGGCGAGGGCTTCGAGCCCGAGGCAGTGGCCGATCCGCTGGCGCCCGAGAACCTGCTCAAATCCAGCGGTCGCGGCATCTTCCTGATTCGCAATTTCATGGACCACGTCCAGCTTCAGCGCGCGCCTGAGGGCGGCATGGAAATCCGCATGACCAAGCGCGCGCCGAGCGGCGCGTCGGCTTCCCCGACCGCCTGACCCTCCGGCCTGACGTGCCATCGAATCCGCTGTTTCTCGCCACGGCCGTCGAGGCCGTTGTCCGCGCCGGCGCCATCCAGCTCGGAAAGTTCGGCGGCGAGTTCCGTGTCGACAAGAAGGGCACGATCGATCTCGTCACGGAGGTCGACGTCGACGTCGAACGGATGTTTCGCGCGCTGGTGTCCGAGCGGTTTCCCGATCATCAGGTGCTCGCGGAAGAGCTGGGCGGGATGGAGGCGGTGCCCAAGGGCGCCTGCTGGGTGTTCGACCCGATTGACGGCACGACGAACTTCACGCACGGCCTGCCGATCTTCTGCGCGTCGCTGGCGCTCGAGATCGACGGCGTCGCCGACGTGGCGGCCGTGTACGATCCCACCCGGAAAGAGCTCTTTACCGCCGAGCGCGGCGGCGGCGCGTACTTGAACGGCCGGCCGCTGCGCGTGTCGTCCGCCAGTCGTCTCGTCGATGCGATGCTCGTCACGGGGTTTCCGTACGACGTCCACAGCCGGATTGAGGAGATCGTCGGCCTGTTCGCGCGGTTTGTGGGCCAGGCCCGCGCCGTACGGCGGCTGGGCTCGGCGGCCATCGATCTCTGCTATATCGCCGCCGGCCGCATGGACGGCTTCTGGGAACGCGATCTCAAGCCGTGGGACATTGCGGGCGGAGCGCTCATCGTCGCCGAAGCCGGAGGCCGCATCACGAACATGGACGGCCGTCCGTTCGCGTCGCGCGGTCGCGACGTCCTGGCGACCAACGGCCTGCTGCACGACGACATGCTGCGTGTCATCGCGGAATTCCGGAACTCTCATCCCAGGGCGTCGTCCTGAGGGGACGGCCTGATATCGAGGACGGACACTTTCCGGCGGAAATCCGGCCCTAAAGCTGGCATTGCTCCTGCAGCGCCCCGAGGCAGAAGGAGATCTTATGCGTCGACTACTGCTGTCTCTGGCGGCGGTCAGCCTGGTGGCTGGATTCCTCGCGGCACCGTCCGCGTCTGCTCAGCAATCCGTCAATTTCTTTCTCGGCGGCTTCGTGCCGACGCCGACCGACGCCCGTGGCGACGTCAGCGGTGGCCGCAGCAACGATGTCCTGGTTGGCGATTTCAACTTCCTGACGTACCGGTTCGACAGCTTCAAGGGCGCGACGGTTGGGGGCGAGTACCTCGTCGGTCTTGGCGACTTCTTTGAAGCGGGCGCCGGGATTGGCTTCTATCAGCACACCGTTCCCGCCAGCGACACCAAATTCGTCAATTCGACCGGCGGCAACGTGGTTGCCGATTTGAAACTGCGGATTGTGCCGTTCACGGCGACGTTCCGCGCGCTGCCGCTCGGACACCACGACGGGTTCGAGCCGTACATCGGCGGCGGCATCGGCGTTTTCGGCTGGCGCTACAGCGAGTCGGGTCAGTTTGTCGATCCGCTCGACCGCGCGTGCGGCGGCAAGCCTTGCGTCTTCAACGGGACGTTCGTCGGCACCGGGTCGGCCACCGGGCCGGTGGTGCTTGGCGGCGTGCGATTCCCGATCGGGCGGGCGGTGCCGGGCTTCGAGATTCGCTGGCACTCGGCGAAGGGCGACTTGCCGACGAACCAGGACTTCGCCGGCACGAAGATCGATCTCGGAGGGATGAACTACCTGTTCACATTCGCGATCCGGTTCTGACGCCGGTAGAGCGCCACGCCGGCGCCTTCACAGATGCGCGAGAAGCCCCGGAGGAATTCGGGGTTCTCTCGCGCGCGTTTCGCCAGCATGTCGCCGCCTTCGGCTTTCTCTTCCATCAGCAGCCAGCCCGCATAGAGGCGGGGCGTGTTCAACGCCGCGAGCCAGATGTCGCCGTTGCCTTCGTGCAGGAAGTCGCGCAGGGTGAAGCCCTCGCGTGAGGTCTCCTGCATGTAGTGGCCGAGCGAGCTCATGCTCGCCATGATCGACTCCCCGTGATAACGGGATTGAAGACATCTGGTGATCTCGTGACGTGGTGCGGCGTTGACGCGATCCCACTGCGCTTCGAGCACCATCGGCGCGTTGGCGTCGAAGGGATGCAATTCGTAGAGCGCGGCGCCAACCACGAGCATCGCCAGCGCCGTACGAACCGTACGTGGCGCGACCCTTTCAGGGTCGCCGGGATGGCGGGCCTGAAAGACCCGCCCCACAAATTCAATCAGCACTCCCGCGGCCACCGCTTCCATCGCCATCAACGGCACCATGTAGCGGATGCGGAACGGATGGCCATCCATGAACGCGGCCCACGGCACCACGGCAGTGGCGGCGAGTGACAGGGCAATGAGCGCGCTTGCGTGTCGCCGACGGAACACGCCCGCAACGAGCAGTGCGGCAGACCCGGCTATGCCGATCACGATGACGATGCGGCCGCTCAACGCCCGCGCGCCCCAGACGATCTCGTCGATCGCGATCATCGGCAGGCCCTGCGCTTTGTTCTCGGGCACGAAGAAGTCGCTCGACACGAACCACTGGCCGACGACGACGCGGCTGAAGACGGCAAAGGCGAGGATGGCGGCGGTGGGGTAGACGGCGACGCGCATTACGGCCGCGGTCGACGAGGCGAGCGAATCGCCGCGGCGCCAGCGTGTCCAGAGTGCGGCGGCGAGCGCGGTGCAGGTTACGGGCCAGGCTTCGTAGCGGGTGAGGCACGCAAGGGCAAGCACGACGCCGACGGTCGCCGTGCGCGGCCTGACCGCCCTGGCGTCGGCGGAGGCGGTACGCGAGCGCGCGCCGGTCCACGCCAGCAGCAACGCGACGCCGAGCGTCGTCAGGCCGAGCAGCAGCGGCTCGGTCATCGGCGTCGCCTGCAGATAGACGACGTTCGGATTGAGCGCGAACACCGCCGCCGCCGCCAGCGCCGCGGGCGGCGATTCCGAGAGCTGCAGCACGATCCAGGCGATCGCCGCCGTCGCCAGCACGAACGACGCGACCGAGATCGCGACCGCCGACGCGCCGCTGCGGTAGAAGGCGTCGATTTGGACGGGGAGGACGTTGAGGAGGTGCGGCAGCGGCAGCCAGACGGCGCCGATCTGCTGCCAGCCGGGCGTGAGGCTGTCGATGATGCGCCGGGCGACGATCAGATGGCCGCGCGCATCGTAGTGGCTGAGCGTCAGGCCGATCTGGTGATAGCGAAGCGCGGCGGCCGCGCCGATCGTGGCCGCGACGGAGCCGGCAAACAGTCTGGTCACGACTGGCTGAGAAACGCCTGCAGCGTCTGCATCACCGCCGGCCGCAGCACGGTCGGACCGCTTCGCCCGCGGACGAGCGCACGCCGAAGTACGCGCGAGACCTCGACATGGTCCATCAGGTGACGACAGTGTACAACGAGGCCACGCTATAATCTGAGAATCTAAGATTCTCAAATATGAGCAGATTCGTCCAGTGGATCCAGGCGCTGGCGCTGACGATGGGCGCGCCGGGGATCCTGCTGGTGGCCTTCCTCGACTCGTCGATCCTGTCGCTTCCGGAAATCGCCGACCTGCTCGTCATCTGGATGGTGACGACCCATCCGTCGCGCTTCGCGCTCTATGTGACCTGCGCGACGGTCGGCTCGCTCTTCGGATGTCTGGCGCTGTTCGCGATCGGCAGGAAGGGCGGGGAGTCGCTGATGCGCCGGCGGTTCAGCTCGGACAGGGTCGAGCGGACGCTGGCCGCGTTTCGCCGTCACGGCGTCATGGCCGTGCTCGTGCCGTCCATTCTGCCGCCGCCCGCCCCGTTCAAGATTTTCGTCCTGCTCGCCGGCGTCGCGGAGATCAGCGTGGGCAGATTCGCCACGGCGATCCTCATCGGCCGCGGCTTCCGCTATTTCGTCGAAGGCCTGCTGGCGCTCTGGTACGGCGAGCGGGCCATGGCGTTCATGCGCGAGCACAGCGCCGGCGTCGCGTTTGCCGCCGTGGCCATTCTCGGGCTTGGCTTCCTCGTCTATCTCCGCCTGAGCCGGAAGAAGGCCGCGTAGCACGTCCTCCGGGGCGGGTGGTGTCAGCGGTGTCCGCGACCGATGTACACGCCGGCGCCAGTCAGCGAGTAGAGCATCACCAGCGCGGTCGACGTCAGCGAGAGCAGCATCGCCGACTCCCGCGGCAATCCGATCCGCACGAAATACAGCATGTACATCGCTTCGCGCACGCCGAAGCCGTTGAGGGAGATCGGGATCATCTGCGCGACGCCCGCCAGCGGGATGACGACGGCGAGATCGAAGGCGCCGATCGGAATGCCGAGCGACCGCGCGACCGCCCAGCCGAAGGCGACCGTCATCAGCTGCACGAACACGGCGCCGCCAAAACACGTGACGACGGCGCCCATGTGGCTGCGGAATCGCTGAAGCGTGGCCGTGATGCTGCCGATGCGCCCGCCCACCCACTCCGGATGCAGCACCATGAGCGGCCGCAGCAGCCAGCCGACGCCGCCCGGCGACCAGAGCATCAGGCCGCCGACGACAATGCCGGACGTGAAGGCGGCCCAGAGCCAGGAGGGCCAGACCGGCAGCGGCGTCCGGCCGGGCGACGTGACCAGCGTCACGCCGATCGCGGCCACGAGCACAAGGCCCATCAGGCCCATGGTGCGATCGGCGAGCACCACGGTGGCGGCCAGTGTCTTCGATCGCGTGACCCTGGCCGTGTCGGTGATGCGGACGACGTCTCCGCCGATGTTGCTCGGCAGGAAGTTGTTGAAGAACAGCGCGACCGACATCGACGCGTAGAGCGAGTGGAACGGCATCGAGACGTCCTGCGCTTCGAGCAGCAGCCACCAGCGCCACACGCTGGCCACCACCGTGACCGCATAGGCGCCCAGGGCGACGGCGATCCAGACCAACGACGCCTGGCGGGCATCGGCCCAGAGCCGGCCGACGTCGACGCGCGAAAACAGCAGCGCGAGCAGCGCGGCGCTGACGGCCAGCTTCGCGCCCATAACGACGAGACGCCGTGTCAGGGATGTAGAGGGTTGTTCCGAGGACATTCCGAGTGCAGGCGAGCGTAATGTACTACGGTTTCATGCGAAAATCACCGCCACGTGCCGAGACGAGACTCTGCCAGGTCCGGCGGGCTGGAATCCGCGCGCGCCTTTGAAGAGCGGCGTTTCAGCGGCCCGATCGGCGCCATGGTCGCGGCCGAGCAGACCCGCGTCCTGGCGAACATGATCGGCCGCATTCACGAGCGGACGATTCTGGATATCGGCACCGGGGTCGGGCGCACCGCGATCACGCTCGCGGCCGGCGCGGCGTTCGTCACCGCGATCGATTCGTCGGACGTGCTGCTCGCCGAAGCGCGGCGGCGCGCGGCCGACCATGTCGTCAAGGTCAACTTCCTTCGCGGCGACGCGCACGCGCTCGACTTCAAACCGCACTCCTTCGACGTCGTCGTCTGCATGGGCGTGCTACTGAGCGTGCGCGACTGGCGCCAGTGCCTGGCGGAGGCCTGCCGCGTCGCGGATCGGCTGGTCATCTTCGACTATCCGTCGACCAGGAGCGCGGCGTTCGTCCATTCGGCCATCCGGCGGCTTCTGCGGCGGGACGGCTACCGGACGCTGTCGCGGAGCGCCGTCGAGCGGGCGCTCGAGCGGTCGCACTTCCGCGTCCGCTCCGTGCACCGGCAGTACGTCATGCCGATGTGGTTTCATCGCGTCATCGGCTCACGCCACTTCACGGCGTGGCTCGAGGACCACTTCGATCGGATCGGCCTGCTCAAGCTGCTGGGCTCGCCGGTCACCATCTGCGCGGAACGGGCGCAGTAGCCCGATTCGTCTAGAATCGTTCCATGCCGTATCGGACCGAACTCGAGTCGCGGATCGCGAAAAAGACGACGAAGGCCATTGTCGACTTTGCGATGATCGAGCCCGGCGACCGGATCATGGTCGGGTTGTCGGGAGGCAAGGACAGCTGGGCGCTCCTGCAGATTCTCGACGTCCTCCGGCAGCGCGCGCCGATTCCGTTTTCGCTCGTCGCCGTCAACGTCGATTCAGGCTACAAGGAATACAAACACGAGCTGCTCGCGCGAACATGCCAGGAACGGGGCTGGGAGTATCACAGCGAGCACACTAACATCGGCATCCTGATCGAAGACATCCTCGATGCGGACCAGACGCCGTGCTCGCTGTGCGCGCGTCTGCGCCGGGGCGTCCTGTACCGCATCGCGAAGCAGGTCGGTGCAACGAAGATCGCGCTCGGGCATCACGCCGACGACTTCATCGAGACGCTGCTGCTGAATCTGTTTTTCGCCGGCGCGCTCAGGGCCATGCCCGCCAGGCTGGTGTCGGACAACGGCGAGCACGTGGTGATCCGGCCGCTGGTCTACGTCGGCGAAGACGAGGCGCGGCAGTACACGAAGGAATGCGGGCTGCCGATCATCGGCTGCTGCTGTCCGGCCTGCGGCGACCTCGGCCTGCAGCGGCAGCGGGCCAAGAAGCTGATCATGGACCTCGAGATCGAGCATCCGGGGGTGAAGACGTCGATGCTCAAGGCGCTGGGCAACATCGCGCCGAGGCATCTGCTCGATACGCGCCTCAACCCGCCTGCCGCACTGCGCGCGAAAGTTCCGGCCCTGGCATAGGCGGCCCTGAAAGGGCCGCCCTACGTACGTAGAGCGGGCCTTTCAGGCCCGCGGTCACGGAATCCTGAACGCGTTGAAGACGTAGGTCACGCCGGTCGTAAAGCCAATCGTCGGATCGACAGCGTTCAAACCGAAAAACACCGCCGCGTCCAGCCGCACCGGTCCTTGCGTGAACCGGCCCCCAAGTTTCAGCCGCCCGCGACTCTCTGTGCCTGGTGGCGCGACGCCATTCGCCACCGAGGAGCGTCCGTTGACTTCGCCGACAATCTCCGTCCGGTTCGTGACTGCGCGCGCAAACGACAAGCCGTACGCCAGCACGTCGTTCTGCCTCGTGGCATCGAGCGGCTGGCTCATGCTGATCCAGCCGAGGTTGCCGACGACGCGAACCGACTGCACGGTCTTGGCGAGCAGGAGCGATGCGCCGAAATCAGTCGTGTCCTGGCCGATGCCGCTCTTGCGCGACGCATTGGGAAGGCGAGTGGTAAAGCGGAAGCCGATGCTGGGGCTTCGTCCGGTCTCAGGCGCCAGCCGGATCTTGGCGCCGATCGTGATGTCTTCCACCGACTGCGTCGAGTCGCCGGTTGAGGTCATGACGCTGGCGAGCGGCGCAGGCTGCCGGCTCGTGATGGAGAAGTAGTTGAACGGGCCGCCCGTGATCTGCAGGTCGGCGATCGAGCTCAGGCCGACGTTGACGCCAAAGACCGGCAGCTGCCACAGGTTGCCCTTCAGCCCGGACAGCGGGTACGTGACGTCCTTGGCGGCACTGATGCCGCCTTCGAGCAGCACGCGGCCGGCGCCGATCGTTTCAGGGTCCTGTGTATCGAGTGGGCGCTGCTGGGCTGCAGCCGTCGCCGCCGACGCGATAAGGGCGAGCACGAAAACCAGTGTCCGCATAATCTGGTAGTTCATCTTACACTCGTGCCGTGCGTGTGGTGGCGGCGTTGACCACTATTCCGGGCGGGCGCGCGTGGGGAAGATGCGCGCTGGTGTACGGCGTCTTCCTCGCCTGCGCGCTTCCGATCGGCGTGCTCACGGGGTTGCTGCGGCCGGGCACGCCGCAGATGACCGTGGCCGAGATGCTCGGCGCCGGCGCGATGGTGTTCGTGCACCCGGCGTTCGTCGAGGAACTGGTGTTTCGCGTGCTGCTGCTGCCGCGCGACCCTTCGTCTCTGGTTCGCGGCCGTCTCGTCCTTGTCGCGGGAGCGTCGCTCGTGCTTTACGTCGCCTCGCATCCGCTCAACGCGATGCTGTTCAAGCCGGACCTGCTGCCCGTGTTCGCGAGCCCCGCGTATCTCGCGATCGTCGTGCTGCTCGGCCTCGCGAGCACTGCGGCGTACTGGATCTCGCGATCGATCTGGCCGCCGGTCGTGATGCACTGGGTCACCGTGGTGGCCTGGCTGTGGCTGCTCGGCGGGCAGGCGCTCCTCGAGCACACCGCTCGCGCATGCGTCTGTTAGAATTCCGCAATTGACTTGTCATAAACGCGGAACGCTGCCCCTCGTCCTTCTCATCGGCCTCGCGACAAGCATTTCGGCTCGCGCCCAGACGCAGGAGCCCAATCCGGCCGACGCTGCCGCCATTGGCTCCAGCCTGTCACCGGCGCTGATGCGCGATCTGCCGTCGAGCAACAACGTCTTCCAGTTGTTCGAGACGGTCGAAGGCGAGATCATCAGCGATCGGTTTTACGGCGGAGGACTCAACACCGGCCGGCCGGCGCGCGACGGCGCCTTTCTGAATTCCTGGACGCAGACGCAGTTCTTCGTCGGCGACGTGAACGTCACGGTTCCGAACGGCGGGACGCCGTTTCTGTTTCCGACCGTGGCGCCCTGGGATCGGGTGGACGTGGCGTCCGCGCTCATGCCGGCCGCGGTGAACGCGCCCGGTCTCGCGGTCTCGCTCCAGCCCGCGCGTCCCCAGTCCACGTGGACGCGCATCGTCGACGTCTCCGGGTCCGGCGGGGGCCTCGTCGCGCGGCCGTCAACGACTGTCGCGCCGCCCATCGAAGCCCTGCGGACGGCGACGCACGTCGGTATGTTCGTGAGCGGGCCGGTTTCGCCGCGCGTCGGCCTGATGGCGGACGTCGAATGGGCCGGGGCCGCGCAAGCGGACCGTGCGGGTGTGTCGCAGACTGACGGGCGGGCCCGGTCGGTCTTTGCACACCTGGTGGTCACGCCGAACGCCTCGAATGAGGTCCGTACCGTTGGATGGATTCAGCGCACAGAGGTGCCGTTCGCGCCCGCCACGGCGGCCGGGCGGCCGCTGGCCGATCAGACGACCTTCACGCACGTGCAGACCACCTGGGAGCGTCGCGCGACCAGCCCCGTGACCTGGCGCGTGTTCGGCGCCTACTCGCAGGCCGACGGCTCGCGCTCGGGATCGTTTCCGGCGGCGTTCACCATCGAGCGCCTGCTCGTTGGCCCCGTCTCGCTTCTGGTCGACTCCGGAGATCGCACCGATCGCCAGTGGTCTGCCGGTGCGCGGATCGTTGCCGCACACACCACGCACACCGTGCTCGCCGGCGTGGACGTCGGCCGGGCGTCGGCCCGCTTGAGCCCGGGCTACGCCGGCGCGATTGGCGAGACCGTGGACGGCACGAACGCGCGGGTCTGGCAGTACACAAACAGCGGCGCCGACTCGCAGCGGCATGCGACGACAGTGACGGCGTTCGTCAGCGATCGCATCGGGCTGGGCGCGGGCCGGTCGCTCGAACTGGGTGTCGGCTACGACGGCGTCACCGGCGCGGCCGACGGAGCCGCGACGGGCATCTCCTGGCAGAGCGTGCTGCCGCGCGTGTCGCTTCGCTGGAAACAGGGCGCCTCGTCGCACTTCACGTGGATCGCCGGCTATCGCCGATCGGCCGATCGGCTGACGCTCGATACACTCGCAGTGGGTGATCCGGCGGCGCCAACGGCCGGCGTGTCGAAGTGGACGTCGCAGGGGGTCGGAGCGCTGGTGGTACGAGTGGGTCCGGGGACCGGCGGCAATCCGGCGTTCAGTGCGATCGATCCGTCGCTGGCCCGGCCCATGACGGACGAAATCGTCGCCGGCATCGAGGCGCAGTTGACGCCGAACATCCGTGGCCGCATCACCGGCGTCGCCAAGCAGGTGCGGAATCTGTTCGATCTCGTCGACATCGGCGCGCCGGCGTCCAGCTACACGACCTTCATCGTCGTGGACGGACGCCCGGAAGCCGATGGCGGCGACGTCCCGCTGACGTTCTACAGCAGATTACCGTCCACGTACGGCGCCGATCGGTATCTGCTGGCGACTCGGACGAGCCAGAGCTCCGCGACGGCGGCGGCGCTCGTCCTCAACTCCGAGGCGTCGCTGAAGCGGCTCACGTTGATGTTCAACGCGACGACGAGCATCACCGACGGCCCAGCGGCCAGCCGCGGCTTTCGCGCAGACGAGAACAACCTCGGCAGCCTTGGCGAGATGTCGATCGATCCGAATGCCGCCTCCTTTGCCCGCGGCCGGCTCTTTTACGATCGCGCGTTCACGATCAAGCTCAGCGCCGTCTACCGACTCCCATACGACATCACGTTCGGCGCTATTGCACGCTACCAGGACGGCCAGCCGTTCTCACGCGTTACCGTCGCGCCTGGCGCGACCACGACGCTCGGCGCCAATCAAGGGACGGAATTCGTGCGCGCGTATCCTGCCGGCGATGCGCGATTCATGTATACGGGCACGCTCGACGTGCGGCTGCAGAAGCGCGTGACGACAGGCACGAAGGCGGTTGTCCTCTTCGTCGATGCCTACAACCTGGCGAACATGGGCAACGAGGTCGAAGAGCGCGTCGTCACCGGCGGCCTCACGTTCCGCGACATCACGGCGATCCAGCCGCCGCTCGCTGTGCATGTCGGGCTGCGAGTTCATTTCTGATGATCAGGTTTGCGAAAGCCCACGCCTACGGGAACGACTTTCTGTACGTCGATCGGGGCGACATCACGGGCGTGAATCTGCCGGCGCTCGCGCGAGAGATGTGCGAGCGCCATACGGGCCTCGGCGCCGACGGCCTGATCGTGTACGGCCGCACGGGGGCCGGGGCGACGATGGAGCTGTTCAACGCGGACGGCGGCCGCGCCGAAGTGTCGGGCAACGGCGTGCGGGCGCTGGCGGCATGGCTGCTCCTCGGCGACGATCGCGACGGCGCGGCCGTCACCATCACGACCGCGGCCGGGCCCAAGCGCGTGACGCGCGCGGGCGTCGCCGACAGCCGCCCGATCTTCCGCACCGCCATGGGGCTGCCGGTGGACGTGAAGAAAGTCGCGATCGACGCGGCGGGGGAGTCTGTTGACGCAGTCGTCATGAACTTCGGCAATCCGCAGTGCATCCTGCTCGGTCCGCAGCCGACCGACGAGCGCTTTCACCGCCTGGGCGCCGCGCTCGAGAAGCACCCGTTCTTCCCGGAGGCGACCAACGTCGAGTTCGCGACGGTTGAAGGGGCGGGCAGGATCCGCATCCGGATCTGGGAGCGCGGCGTCGGCCCGACGACCTCGTCGGGCACCGGTTCATGCGCGTCGTTTGTCGCGGCCGTCCAGTTCGGCGGCGCCTCGCGCGACGCCGTGGTCATCGCGCCTGGCGGATCGCAGCGCGTCGAGTGGCGCGACGACAGCGTGTATCTGACGGGCTGGGCCGAAGTGCTCGGCGAGGGCGAGTGGTTCCGGGCGTTACCGCGCTAGAAATGCGTACTACCGGCCGCGCGCTGGCGGTAGATTCTTCCTTCCTGCAGTAGCCCCGCCTTCCAGCATCCGGACGCTGTCGCTCAGGCGCGGCAGGGTCTTCGCCAGGATCTCGTTCGCGTCCAGATAGGCGCCCTGCTCGAACGCTGTGCGCGCTTCTTGCACGCGCTTTTCGGCATCGGCGATCTCGCGACGGAGCGCGGTCGCCAGCCGCGGAGCACGGCGGCTCGTTTCGGCCGCGCGCAGCTTCGCCCGCGCGCCGACCAGCGCGAGGGCCGTGTCGTGCAGCGTCCGGTCGGCGTCGGCTTTGGCGCGAGCCTTCGTGTCGACGGTGTCTTTCGACGCCGTCTGCGCGCGATCGCGCGCGTCGAGGGCGTCGTTGAGCGCCTGTCGATAATCGCGCGCGACGACGGCGGCCTGGGCGCGCGTCAGCGCCTCCTGCGCCGCGGTGAACTCGGCGCCCGCGTAGCGCTCGGCGCCCGACGTGCGCGCGGCATCGAGCGCCTGCTGTGCCTGTTGGATTTCTTTGGTCGGGGGGTTGTCGCCGCAGGATGCCATCAGCCACGACGTGACGAGGACAACGGTGATACAGCACCAGCGACGGCCGAGTGACATGGCCCTTAAGTATACGACTGTTGTAGTACGATGAAAGAGCTGACGCCGGGCGATCGTCCGAGAGAAAAGCTGCTGGCGCATGGTGCGCACGCGCTCGGCGACAACGAACTTGTCGCGCTGGTCGTCGGCCACGGATGCCGCGACCGCGATGCGATCGCGGTCGCGAACGAGCTGCTGGCGGCGCGAGGCGGGCTGCACGGATTGTCGCGATCGACCGCCGACGATCTGCGCCGCGCGGCGGGAGTTGGACGGGCGAAAGCCGCGCAGGTGCTGGCGGCGATCGAGCTCGGCCGGCGAACGCTGACGCGGGCGCCCGGACGCCGCTCGCAGCTGCTCACGCCGCATGACACGGTGGCGTTTCTGATGCCCGCGTTCGGCGGCCGGGCCGTCGAGCAATTCGGTCTGGTGCTGCTCGACACCAAGTACCGCGTGATCAGAACGGCGATCGTCGCGGTCGGGACGCTGAACTCGACGGTGGTCGAGCCGCGCGATGTGTTTCGGGAAGCGGCGCTCGGATCGGCCGCGGCCGTGGTCGTCTTCCACAATCATCCGTCCGGCGATCCGACTCCGAGCCCAGACGATGTGGATCTGACGCGGCGGCTCGGAGCCGCGGGCGCGCTGCTCGGCATCGATCTCGTGGATCACGTGATCCTGGGCGACGCAAGGTACTTCAGCTTCAAAGAGATGGGACATCTGTGAGCCGCCTGCTGTACTTCGACTGCTTCTCGGGCATCGCCGGCGACATGGTGATCGGCGCGCTGCTCGATGCCGGCCTGCCGTTTGACAGCCTCAAGCACGCGCTCGGAAGCCTGGCGATCTCCGGGTATCAGGTCCAGGCGAAGCGGGTGATGCGGGCGGGCGTGTCGGCGACGAAGCTTGTCGTCCAAGCGGAGGCTGGAAAAGCTGCCGGCACCGGTCAGGCCGAGTCGCATCCGCACCGGCATCTCGCGGGGATCTTCCGCCTCATCGATCAGTCGGCGCTCTCGCCGGCAGGGCGCGACCGCGCGAAGGCGCTGTTTCAGCGGCTGGCCGAGGCCGAGGCCGCGATTCACGACATGCCCGTCGAGAAGGTGCATCTGCATGAGGTCGGCGCCCTCGACTCGATCATCGACATCGTCGGCGCCGTGCATGCCATGGAATGGTTTTCCGCCGATCGCGTGGTGTCGTCGGCGCTCAATGTCGGCGGCGGGATGGTCAAGTCGGCGCACGGCATGATTCCTGTCCCGGCCCCCGCCACGGTGAAACTGCTCGGCGACGCGCCGATTTACGGCGGCGAAGTGCAGAAGGAACTGGTCACCCCGACCGGCGCCCTGATTGTGTCGTCGTACGCGACGTCGTTTGGTTCGTTGCCGGCCATGCACGTCGAGCACGTCGGCTACGGCGCGGGCGACAACGACTTCCCGTCGACGCCGAACGTGCTGCGGGTGCTCATCGGCCGGGAGGCCGTCGCGTCCGGCTTCAGCCGGACTGACGCCGCCGCGTCGGCGACACGCGTCGTTGTCATCGAATGCGAAATCGACGACATGAACCCGCAGATCTTCGGCGTCGTGATGGACCGGCTCTATGCGGCCGGCGCGCTCGAGGTGTTTTACGTGCCGGTGCAGATGAAGAAGAACCGTCCCGGGACGCTGCTGACCGTGGTCGCGGCTCCGGAGCTGCGCGCGGCGATGTCCGGGATTATCTTCAGCGAGACGACGACGATCGGCCTGCGATATTCCGAGGTCGAGCGCGACTGCCTGGTGCGCGAGCACGTTCCGGTCGAGACGCCTGTGGGCACGGTCCGCATGAAGCTCGCCTGGCGCGAGGGCCGGCTCGTGAACGCTGTTCCTGAATTCGACGACTGCGCGACGATCGCGGCGGCGAACAACCTGCCGGTGAAGGAAGTGCAGGCGCTCGCGGTGAAGGCCTGGGGACTGAAATCGTGAGCCGCTTCTTCATCACCACGGCGATCGACTACGTCAACAGCAAGCCGCATCTCGGCACGGCGTACGAGAAGGTGGCCGCCGACGTCATCGCGCGGTACAAGCGGCTCTGCGGCGTCGACACGTGGTTCCTGATGGGGAACGACGAGCATTCGCAGAACGTCTATCGCGCCGCCGTCGAGCGCGGTCTGGATCCCGTCGCGTACTGCGATCAGATGGAGGGCGAGTTCCGCGCCACGTGGTCGGCGCTGGATATCAGCTTCGACGACTTCGTTCGCACGACCCAGCCGCGCCACAAGGCCGGCGTCATCGAGCTGACGAACCGCATTCATGCCGCCGGCGATATCTACGAAGGGGTGTACGAAGGCTGGTACTGCGTCGGCTGCGAAGCGTTCAAACAGGAAAAAGACCTCGTCGACAACCGCTGTCCACTGCATCCGAAGAACGAGCCGCAATGGCTCAAGGAAAAGAACTACTTCTTCAAGCTCAAGAAGTATCAGCAGCGAATCCTCGACCACATCGAAGCCCATCCGGAGTTCATCCAGCCCGATGCCAGGCGAAACGAAATCATCCGCCTGCTCGAGGGCGGACTCGAAGACATTTCGGTCAGCCGCGCCGGGCAATCGTGGGGTGTTCCGCTCCCGTTTGAGCCCCAAAGCGTCGTGTACGTGTGGTTCGACGCGCTGATCAACTACATCTCCGCCGTGGGCTATGGGAGCGAACCGGAGATGTTCGCCCGGCGATGGCCGGCGGACCTGCACGTCATCGGGAAGGACATTACGCGCTTCCACACGGTCATCTGGCCCGCGATGCTGATGAGCGCCGGCCTCGACTTGCCGCGCCAGGTGTTCGGGCACGGGTTCATGACCGTCAACGGGCAGCGGATGAGCAAGTCGCTCGGCACGGCCATCGACCCCATCGAGGCCGCGCAGCGGTTCGGACCCGACCCGCTGCGTCTGTACCTCGTCAAGGAGATCCCCTTCGGCGGCGATGGCGATTTCACCTGGGAGCGGTACGACGAGCGTTATAACGCCGACCTGGCGAACAACCTTGGCAATCTGGTCAGTCGCGTGGCGGCGATGGCGCATAAGTATTGCGACGGCCGGCTCCCTGCCGTGACAGCGTCGTCACCGCAGTTGACGCGGGTCGCGGACGAGGTGTTGGCGGGCTACCGATCGGCGATGGACGCGCTTGCGATTCATGAGGGCGTCGCGGCGGCGTTCCGCTTGATCGACGCGACGAACATCTTTATTGCTAATACGGCGCCATGGACGTTGGCGAAGAGCAACCCGTCGCTGGTGCCGCCGATCCTATTCGACTGCGCGGAGGCGATTCGTCTGGCCGCCGTGTTACTGTCGCCTGTGATGCCGGCGTCGAGCCGCGAGATCCTGCGCCGCGTGGGTGTGTCTGCCGGCCCGCTGAGCCTGGCACGCGATGGCGTGTGGCGCGCGGACGGCGATCGTATCCTGCTGCAGGAAGGCGCGCTCTGGCCGCGCAAGGAATCATCCAAGGAGCCGATCCACGTGACCGACAATCCCGAAACACCCGCGCCGGCGCCTGCGGCGCCAGCGCCCGTCGCCGCGCCGGCTCCGGCCGCCGCGGACGCGCGGATTTCGTTCGACGATTTCATGAAAGTGGAGCTGCGCGTCGCCAAAGTGCTGGCGGCTGAGCGCGTGCCCAAGTCGAACAGGCTGCTCAAGCTGCAGGTCGACGTCGGCACCGAGCAGCGGACGCTCGTCGCCGGCATCGCCGAAGCCTATGAGCCCGAGGCCCTCGTCGGACGCACCGTCGTCATGGTGTTCAACCTGAAGCCGGCGAAGCTGATGGGCGTCGAGTCGAACGGGATGGTGCTCGCGGCCAGTGCCGAGGGCGGCAAGCCGATGCTCGTCGGCTTCGAGACGCCGCCCGATCCGGGAACGCGGGTCCGGTAGATGCGACGGCTCGCCGCTGTTGTCGTCATCTTCTTCAGCGCCCAGATCCTCGGCGCGGTCGATGCCAACGAAGCGGCGACCGCGCGGAGGTTCGCGGCGATCCGGAATCAGCCGCTCGCGCTCGAGGCGTTTCTGCGCGAGATGCCGAAGGGCGGCGACCTTCACAACCACCTCTCGGGCGCGATCTACGCCGAAAGCTATCTGCGCTGGGCGGCCGACGACAAGCTCTGCCTCGTCGTGGCCACGCTGACGCTGGCGCAGCCGACGCCGCAGGCGCCGTGCGACGTCGCCACGGGACGGCCGCCCGCGGCGATCGTCTTTCAGAACTCGACGCTGTATAACCAGGCGATCGACGCCATGTCGATGCGGAACTGGCCGCCCGGCGTCAACGGGCACGATCATTTCTTTCAGGCGTTTGCCAGGTTCGGCGCCGTCTCGTCGGCGCATGCCGGCGAGATGCTGGCCGACGTGACCTCGACTGCCGCGGCCGAGCATGTCAGCTACCTGGAGTTGATGCTCACGCCTGATGGCGGTGTGGCCACGCGTCTGGGCCAGAGCGCCGGGTGGAATTCCGACCTCAGGCAGATGCGGGCGACGCTGCTGGCGTCGGGATGGGGAGACGTGCTGGCGCAGACCCGGCAGCGCCTCGACGGCTTCGAAGCGCGGCGGCGGGAGATGCTCAAGTGCGGGACGGCGGCGGCCGACGCCGGTTGCCTGGTCACCGTCCGGTACATCGCGCAGGTGGCGCGGGCGTCGGCGCCCGAAGAAGTGTTCGCGCAGATCATGGCCGGCTTCGACCTGGCGACCAACGAGCCGCGTGTCGTGGGCCTGAATCTCGTGCAGCCTGAAGACGACCCGGGCGCCGTGCGCGATTTCGCGCTGCACATGAACGTCATCGACTTCCTGCGCCCGCTGTATCCGAACGCGCACATCTCGCTGCACGCCGGCGAGCTGTCGGACGGCATGGTGCCGCCCGGCGTCCTGCGGTTTCACATCCGCGAGTCGGTGCGCAAAGGCCATGCGGAGCGCATCGGCCACGGCACGGCCGCGATGCAGGAAGACAACCCGTACGCCCTCATGCGCGAGCTTGCGGCGAAGAAGGTGCTGGTCGAGATCGCGCTCTCGAGCAACGACATGATCCTCGGCGTCAAGGGCGCGCGGCACCCGCTGCGGACGTATCTGCAGTACGGCGTCCCGGTCGCGCTCGCCACCGACGACTACGGCGTCGCGCGGTCGAGCCACACACTCGAATACCTGAAAGCCGTGCAGGAGCACGGGCTCGACTACCTGACGCTGAAGCGGATGGTCAGGAATTCAATCGAGTATGCCTTCGCCGACGCGCCGACGAAGGCGCGCCTCCGGCAGGGCCTCGAGAACGCTTTCCATCAGTTTGAGCAGCAGCAGAGCGCTGCCGTGCCGGCGCGGTGATCGACAGCCACTGCCACCTCGCCGACGAGGTGTTCGCCGCCGATCTCGACGCCGTCATCGCGCGCGCGAAAGAGGCGGGGCTCGAGCGCGCGATGACGATCCTGGCCGCGGGTGACGAGAAAGAGGCGGCGCAGGCGCTCCGCGTCGCCTCGCTGTGGCCGGACTGCCGGTTCGCCATCGGCGTCCACCCGCATGCGGCCGGCTCCTGCGCCGACCGGCCTGAACGGGCGGCGGACATCGTGCGGGAACAGATCGGCAGGACGCCCGCCGCGAGAGCCGTCGGCGAGATCGGCCTCGATTACCACTACGACTTCGCGCCGCCAGACGTCCAGCAGCAGGTGTTTCGCGCGCAGGTCGCGCTGGCGTGCGAGCTCGGCCTGCCCGTGGTGATTCACACGCGCGAAGCCGACGAGGACACGGTGCGGATTCTGCGGGAAGAAGGAGAGAAGGCCGGGCTGCGCGGCGTGCTGCATTGCTTCACCGGCGGACCGTTGCTGGCACGCGCGGGCCTCGATCTGGGCTTCTATATCTCGCTGTCAGGCATCATTACGTTTCCGAAGTCCGGGGAGCTTCGGGAGACGGCACGTGGCGTCCCGCTCGATCGGGTGCTCATCGAAACCGACAGTCCGTTCCTGGCGCCGGTGCCGCATCGCGGCAAGCGGAACGAGCCCGCGCACGTCGCGCGCGTCGCGGACGCCGTGGCCGTCATGCACGGCGTTGGGGTTCGAGAGGTCTGCCGCCGGACGGCCGCGAACTTCCACGCGCTCTTCCGGCCGTGATAAAGTTCTAGCGGGATTCTCGTGGAAAAACTCGCCAAATCGCCGCTGGCGCTCGCTCAGATCTTCGAGCCGATTCGCGACGACCTCGAGAAGGTCGACCGGGAATTCGCGCGGCACGTGCAGTCGCAGGTCGAGCTGATTCCGACGATCGGCAAGTACATCCAGACGAGCGGCGGCAAGCGCGTGCGGCCGGCGGTGCTCCTGATGGCGGCGCGCATCTCGGGCTACACGGGCGACCATGGCGCGCTGTACGCGGCGGTGGTCGAATTCATCCACACCGCCACGCTCGTGCACGACGACATCATCGACGACTCCGATCTGCGGCGCGGCCGGCTCGCCGTCCACTCCCGGTGGGGCAACGACATTACGGTGCTGCTCGGCGACTACCTGTACATCAAGTCGATGGCGATGGCGTTGACGTACGGCACGCTCGACATCGTCCGGCTGCTGTGCGACGTGACGCTGAAGATGATCGAGGGCGAGCTCTATCAGCTCACGAAGAACGGCGACGCCGACATCACCGAGGACGAGCACTTCGACATCATCCGCCGCAAGACGGCGTATCTGTTCGGCGGGAGCGCGGAAATCGGCGGCCTGCTGGGGAAGGTCACGCCCGAGCGCCAGCAGGCGCTGCGCGAGTACGGGTTCAACCTCGGCATCGCGTTTCAGATCGTCGACGACCTGCTCGACTTCACCGGCGACGCCGACGCGGTCGGCAAGCCGATCGGCAGCGATCTGCGCGAAGGCAAGGTGACGCTGCCGCTGATTCACGCGCTGCGCCAGGCGAAGGACGGCCGGCCGGCCGAGATCGTGCGCGACGTCATCGCGACGCGCGGCGTGACCCCGGACGTCTGGCAGGAGCTGCTCGCGTACCTCAAGCAGTACGCGTCCATCGACTACGCGACCCGCCGCGCCGAAGAGTTCGCCGAGCGCGCGAAGACGCCGCTCTACGCATTCCCCGCCAGCGCCGAACGCGATGCGCTGCTGGCGCTTCCCGACTACGTCCTCTCCCGCGACCGCTGAGTGAAAGCGCCTGGCAAGCCTGGGAGCAATGTCGCGCGGATCCGAGAACTCCGCAAGCTAATCCGGCACCACGAAGAGCAGTACTACATCCATAGCGCGCCAGAAATCTCCGACGAAGCCTTCGACACGCTGCTGCACGAGCTGGAGACGCTCGAGGCGGAGCATCCCGGGCTCGTGACGCCAGAGTCGCCGACGCAGCGCGTCGGCGGCCGGCTCGTCGAGGGATTCGCGACCGTCGAGCACAGAGTGCCGATGCTCAGCCTCGACAACGCCTACACCGAAGAGGAGCTGCGCGCGTTCGACGAACGCGTCCGGAAGGGCGCGAACCTGGGCCTGGGCCCAGGAGACGACGGCAGGGTCGCGTACGTCGCCGAGATGAAGATCGACGGCCTCAGCATCGCGCTGACGTACGCGGACGGCCGCCTGGTCCGCGGCGCGACGCGCGGCGACGGCACGCGCGGCGAAGACGTCACGCACAACGTGCGGACGATTCGCGCGATTCCGCTGGCGCTCGACGGCGGCCCGAAGGGCGGCATCGAAGTCCGTGGCGAGGTCTACCTGTCGCGGGCGTCCTTCGAGCGCATGAACAAGGAGCGCGAAGAAGCGGAAGAGCCGCTGTTCGCCAACCCCCGCAACGCGGCCGCGGGGACGATGCGCAATCTCGATCCCGGCCTCGTCGCGAAACGCGGCCTTGGTGCATTCATGTACCAGGTGGTCGCGGGAGAGGATGTCACCGACGTTGAACCAACGCACAGCGCGATGTTGAAAGCCATGCGTCAGTGGGGGCTGCCTGTCGAGTCGCATTGGCGCCGCTGCGTGGGCGTCGAAGCGCTCATCGCGTTCTGCGGCGAGTGGGCCGAGAAGCGTCGCACCCTGAGCTTCGACACCGACGGCGTCGTCATCAAAGTGGACGACCTCGCGCTGCGCGGCAGGCTCGGCGCGACCGCCAAGTTCCCGCGCTGGGCCACGGCGTTCAAGTTTCCGGCGCAGCAGGCCCATACCGTGCTCAGGAAGATCCGGGTCAACGTCGGACGCACCGGCGCGGTCACGCCGTACGCGGAGCTCGAGCCGGTATTGCTCGCGGGCTCGACGATCTCGATGGCGACGCTGCACAACGCCGAAGACGTGGCCCGCAAAGACGTCCGCGACGGCGACACGGTGGTCATCGAGAAGGGCGGCGACGTCATCCCGAAAGTCGTGGCGCCCGTGCTCAGCCTTCGTCCCTCTGACGCCACGCCGTTCGTGATGCCGGCCGACTGTCCGGTCTGCGGCAGCGCCCTGCATCGCGACGAAGAAGCGGTGGTCTGGCGCTGCGAGAACCCGTCGTGTCCCGCGCGGCTGCGCCGCAGCCTCGAACACTTCGCGTCGCGCTCGGCGATGAACATCGAAGGCCTCGGCGAGTCGCTGGTCGATCAGCTGCTCGAGCAGGGCCTCGTACACGACTTCGCGGATCTCTATCACCTGAAGGCCGGGGCGCTCGAAGCGCTCGTCGTCACGCCGCGCGATCCGAAGTCGGCGCGCGCCGTCGCGCGCAAACTGGGAAAAGTCGGCCGCAACGTCCACGCGCAGATTGAGGCGAGCAGGAACAACGATCTGTCGCGGCTGATCTACGGGCTGGGCATCCGTCACGTCGGCGAAAAGGCCGCGGCGACGCTCGCGCGCTATTTCCGGACGATGAAGGGGCTGCTGGCGGCGCCGGTCGGGAAGCTGCAGGAGACGCCCGAGATCGGGCCGGTGGTCGCCGCCTCGGTGCGCAGCTTCGCCGACGAGCCGAGGAACCAGGCGCTTGTCACGAAACTCAAGAAGGCGGGCGTCAACATGGAAAGCCGGGCGCCCGAACCCACGATGGAGCCCGTCGGCAGACTTGCGGGCAAGACCGTCGTCCTGACGGGCACGCTGAAATCGATGTCGCGCGAAGACGCCACCGCTGCCCTCGAGCGCCTTGGCGCACGCGTCTCGGGATCGGTCAGCAAGAAGACGAGCTTCGTCGTGGTCGGCGACGAGGCGGGCAGCAAGCTCGAAAAAGCGCGGAAGCTTGGCGTCGAAACGCTCGATGAAGACGCCTTTCGCGCTCTTATAATGGAAGACCAGTGACTGCGCAGTTGTCGCGCCGATTTACCTACGTCTCCGCCGGCCTGACCGCCGCGGTCGCATTTTTCGTGGGCACCATTTTCGCCGGCGGCGTCACACGCTCGCTGGTGGTGGCGGGCCCGGGAGACCCCGGAAGCCCTGGAACCAACGACGCCAGACGGGCCCCGGCCACGCGGTCGCTGCCCTCCGGTCCGCTCGTCAACTTCGCCGACGTCGTCGCCCGCGTGAACCCGGCCGTCGTCAACATCGAGGCGACGAGCAAGGCGCGGGGCGGACGTCGCGGGCACGGACGTCCTGGAGGCGATATCGAGGAGGACGGCCCCGAGTCGTTCGATGCGCCGTTTGATTCGGTGCAGCCCAAGCGCGACAGCGATCCGGCGCGCCGGGGCGAAGGCACGGGGTTCATCATCGACGCCGACGGCAGCATCCTGACGAACCATCACGTCATCGATCGCGCCGAACGCATCACGGTGAAGCTGTCGGACGGGCGGAGTCTCAAGGCGCGCGTCATCGGCAGCGATCCCGACACCGATATTGCGCTCATCAAGATCGACGGCGAGTCCGGGCTGCCGGTCGCCCCGCTCGGCGATTCGTCGGCGCTGCGGATGGGCGAATGGGTCTGCGCGATCGGCAACCCGCTCGGCTACGAGCACTCGGTCACCGTCGGCGTCGTCAGCTTTCTCGGGCGGAAGCTCTTCGATGCGAGCCTCGACAACTACATCCAGACGGACGCAGCCATCAACTTCGGCAACAGCGGCGGTCCGCTGATCAACAGCCGCGGCGAGGTGATCGGCATCAACGCGGCGATCAGCTCGCGCGCCAGCAGCATCGGCTTCGCGGTGCCGATCAACGGCGCGACGGCGATTCTTCCGCAACTGCGGGCGCGGGGCCGCGTCACCCGCGGCTACATCGGCGTCGGCCTGCGCGACATCGACCCGGATCTTCAGCACTCCCTGAAGCTGTCTGTCGCGCACGGCGCGATGGTGCAGGACGTGAGCGAAGGGTCGCCGGGCGAACGCGCCGGGCTCAGGACGTACGACACCATCGTGTCGATTGACGATCGCGAGGTCAGGAACGACGACGAGCTGATTCGCAGCATCGCGTCGAAGTCGCCCGGCACGGCCGCGAAGCTCCGCGTCGTGCGGGACGGGCATCAGGAGACGCTGACCGTGAAGCTCGCCGAGCGTCCGGCGCGCGAGACTGGCGAGGCGCGCAAAGGCGGAAGCCCTGCGCCGGCCGACCGCCGGAAGAGCGACGCCGACGATCCGCTCGGCATCACCGTGAAAGACCTCGATCGGACGTCCGCCGTCAGGCTGGAGATTCCGAAGGCGTTTCACGGCGTGCTCGTCACGAAAGTCGAGCCGCTCGGGCCGTCGTCTGACGCCGGCGTCGAGCGCAACACGCTCATCATGGAAATCAACCGCCAGGCCGTCGAGTCGGCCGGCGAGTATCGCAAGGCCGTGCGCGCGTCGCACCCCGGCGACGTGGTGCTCCTTTATCTCTACTACCCCGACCTCGATCAGCGTCGCCTGGTCACTGTCCGTGTTGATCGATAACTTCTCACTTCTTAGTTCTCACTTCTTACTTCACGCCTGATGCCGAAGCCGAAAATCCTGGTCATCGACGACGACGCCGGAATCCGGGAGTCGCTCAAGATGACGCTCGAGTACGACGGCTACGACGTGGCCGGCGCCGCGACGGGGCAGGAAGGCCTCACCCTCGTCGAGCGCGAAGCGCCCGATCTGGTGCTGCTCGACGTCAAGATGCCGGGCATGGACGGCCTCGACGTGCTGACGCGTCTTCGCTCGATGAACGACGCGCTGCCCGTCGTGATGATTTCGGCGCACGGCACGGGCACGACGGGCGCCGACGCCATGAAGAAAGGCGCCGTCGATTTCGTCGACAAGCCGCTCAGCACGGACCGCGTGCTCGTCACCATCAGAAACGCGCTCGAGCAGGCGCGGCTGCGCGACGAGAACCGCACGCTGAAGAAGGCGGTCGAGGTCCGGCACCAGATGATCGGCGAGAGCGGGTCGCTGAAGCAGGTGATGGCGTCGATCGGCCGCGCGGCGCCGACCAACGCGACGGTGCTCATCACCGGCGAAAGCGGCGTCGGCAAGGAGCTGGTGGCGCGGACGATTCATCGCAACAGCCTCCGCGCGCGCGAGCGCTTCGTGCAGGTGAACTGCGCGGCGATTCCCGAAGAGCTGATCGAAAGCGAGCTGTTCGGCCACGAAAAGGGCTCGTTCACTGGCGCGACCGAAAAGCAGATCGGCAAGTTCGAGCAGGCCGACCGGGGGACGATCTTTCTCGATGAAGTGGGCGATATGTCCCCGAGGACGCAGGCCAAGGTGCTGCGCGTCCTGCAGGAGGGCGAGGTCGAGCGCATCGGGTCGGCGCGGACCATCAAGGTCGACGTCCGCGTGATTGCCGCGACGAACAAGAACCTCGAGGAAGAAATCGAGCAGGGCCACTTCCGCGAAGACCTGTACTTCCGGCTCGCCGTGATTCCGATTTACGTGCCGCCGCTGCGCGAGCGGCCCGAAGACATCGCCCTGCTCGTGAAGCATTTCATGGAGCACATCAGCCGCGAGAGCAACGCCCGCCCGAAGCGGATCGCGCCGCCGGCGCTCGACGCGCTGCAGCGGTACCGCTGGAAGGGCAACATCCGCGAGCTGCGGAACACGGTGGAACGGCTGATCATCATGACCGCCGCCGACGTCATCGACGTCGCGGATCTTCCTGACGCGGTGCGTTCACCTGGAAACGCCTCGTCGAGCGTGGCTGGGGCTGGAACGGGCGCGGGAGGCGGGCTTGCCTCGCCGAAGTCCGCCTCCGCCGAGGGCTCCGGCGCGACGACGGCGGGCGAGACAAACGTGGGTACTCTGAGAGCGTTCAAGGACAACGCCGAACGCGCGTTTCTCGTCGGCAAGCTGCGCGAGAACGGCTGGAACATCTCGAAGACCGCCGAAGCGATCGACACGCCGCGCAGCAATCTGTACAAGAAGCTCGAGCAGTACCAGATCTCACAGGAATCCGACGGCTGACCCGCCGTCGCGGCCTTCGGCCGCTTCGGCGAGACAGGCTACAATAGTCAGGATCGCAGTGAGCCAGACGATCGCCGTTCGCTGGAGCGTCGCAAGACGCGAAGGCGGAGGGAGGAAAGTCCGAACTCCGCAGGGCAGTGCGCCGGGTAACGCCCGGTCGGGGCAACTCGAAGGATAGTGGCACAGAGAACGTACCGCCGATCTCGTGGCGTCCGGCTTTAGCCGGACGTTCGGGAGGCAAGGGTGAAAAGGTGCGGTAAGAGCGCACCGCGCCGGTGGCAACATCGGTGGCAGGCAAAACCCCGCACGGAGCAAGACCAAATAGGGAAGCAGGACGGCCCGTCTAATGCTTCCGGGTAGGTTGCTTGATCCCGCCAGCAATGGCGGGGCTAGAGGAATGATCGTTACGCCGTTGCTCGCGTAAGCGGGCGAAGGCGAACAGAATTCGGCTTACGGCTCACTGCGATCACTAAATCACTCGATCACTAAATCAGCCAATCGTGGCCTCGTATCTCGTTACCGGCGGCGCCGGATTCATCGGATCGCACCTCGCGGAGGAACTGCTCACGCGAGGGCAGCGCGTGCGCGTGGCCGACAGTCTTGTCACCGGCAAGCGCGCCAATCTCGACGTCATCAAGGGCGCGGAGTTCCTGGAAGGCGATCTCGCCGACGAGGCGTTTGCGGAGAACGCGTGTGCCGGCATGGACTACGTCCTGCACCAGGCGGCGATTCCGTCGGTGCCGCGCTCGGTGGACGATCCGATTGCGTCCAACCGCGCCAACATTACGGCCACGCTCAATGTGCTGGTCGGCGCGCGTAAGGCGGGTGTCAGACGGCTCGTGTACGCCGGGTCGTCGTCCGCGTACGGCGATACGCCGACGCTGCCGAAGCGCGAGGACATGCCGACGAGCCCCAAGTCGCCATACGCGCTCCAGAAGCTGGTGGGCGAGCAGTACTGCCGCCTGTTCACGGAGCTCTACGGCTTCGAAACCGTCACGCTGCGCTACTTCAACGTCTTCGGCCCGCGGCAGGATCCCGGGTCGCCGTACTCCGGCGTGATCTCGCTCTTCGCGACGGCGCTGCCCGCCGGCAAGCCTCCGGTCATCTACGGCGACGGCGAGCAGACGCGCGACTTCACGTACATCGCCAACGTTGTCGACGGCGTGCTGAAGGCCTGTGAGGCGCCCAGGGCGGCGGGCGAAATCATCAACGTGGCGACGGGGCTGCGCATCTCGCTGAACGAGCTGCTGCGCACGCTGAACAAGATCGTCGGGTCGAATCTGCAGGCTATATATAAGGATGCGCGTGCCGGCGACGTCCGCGACTCGCAGGCGGATATTTCAAAAGCCCGCCAGCTGCTCGCCTACACGCCGACCGTGTCGCTCGAAGAAGGCCTGAGGCTCACGCTCGCCTGGTGCCGAGGCAAGTAGCTACTTCGCCGGCGGCGGACCGGGGTTGTCCGCCTTGCGGGTGGCCGGCTGCGCGCCGATGTGATCCGCAAGCTGCTCGCCGGTGAAGGCCCCCGTCGCGCTCTCGTCCAGCTCCGGCAGCATCGTCTGATTCCACTCCAGCCACTTCCTCACCAGCCGGTCGTAGACGTCCTTCTGCCGCTCCTTCAGATTCGCGCGTTCCAGCGGATCCTCGACGACGTTGAAGAGAAACGTGTTGTCGAGAATCTTCAGAAACTTCATGTCGCCGTCACGGATGGCGCGCTGCGCGTTGGCCTTGTAGCGCCAGTAGAGCGTGCGTGACTGCATCGGCGCCGCCCCGGTGAGAATCGGCAGCAGGTTGATGCCGTCCGGCGGATACGCGGGATCCGGTGCGACGCCCGCGGCCGCGAGCAGCGTCGGCACCCAGTCCATCGTGATCGACACCTGATCGCTCGTCTTGTCCTGCGGCAGCCGCGCCGGCCACGAGATGATGGACGGAATCCGCAATCCTCCCTCGAGCAGCTCTGTCTTCCTTCCGGTAAACGGCCACGTGGCCGCGAATCGCTCGCCGCCGTTGTCGCTCGTGAAGATGACGATGGTGTTGTTCGTGAGGCGGTGGTCGTCGATCGCCTTGAGCACGCGGCCGATCTGCGCGTCCATCGCCAGAATCATCTCGCGGTAGGTCTTCTGCGATCCGCCGTCGTAGTCGACGATGCCGCGTCCACGCATGCGCAGGCGTTCAGATTCCGCCTGGTCGTTCGGGCCTTCCCACGGCCAGTGGGGTGCGTTGAAGTGCAGGCTCAGGAAGAAGGGCTGCCGCCCCTTCGCGTAGTCGTTGACGACGCTGACCGCGCGATCGCCCAGGAGCGTCGTCAGGTAGCCGATCTGGTGGATCGGCATCTCGTCGTCCCACAGATCTTCGTTTGGGCCGCCGGGTGTGTGACGGAAGTAGTCGAGGCAGCAGCCGCGAAAGCCCCAGAAGTGCTCGTAGCCGCTCTGACGAGGGCCGAAGTTCGGAAGCTGGCCGAGGTGCCATTTGCCGACGAGCGTGCTGGAGTATCCGGCCTTCGTGAGAAGCGACGCCAGCGTCGGATGTTCCGGCGGCAGGCCGATTTGGTTGCCGCCGAGCGGCTCTTCGAGGCCGACGCGCAGGCGATATTGATAGCGTCCGGTGATGAGCGCGGTGCGCGTGGCGGAGCAGACGGAGGAGTTTGCGTAGCCTTGCAGAAACCGCACGCCTTTTGTGGCGATGCGGTCGATATGCGCGGTCTTCAGGTCCGGGCGGCCGTAGCAGCTGACGTCGGCGTAGCCGAGGTCGTCCGCCATGATGTAGACGATATTCGGCGGCGGTGTGCGCGCCTGCCCGAACACATCGTCCACGCCGGCGGCGAGGGCCAGCGAGCCCAGAGCAGTCGTGCGAAGAACCTCGCGTCGCGTGTGCGGCATGGCGGGAGTATACACGCCTCTTCATAGGAGAAACTTCTCGATGATGGTCTCGTCCACGTACCGGCCGAGAACCCGGGCGTGACGGACGGCGACGCCGACGATCTGGAAGCCGTGGTGCTGGTAGGTCTGGAGTGAGACAGGGTTGTCTGCCCGCACGAAGGTATGGATCTTCTCAAAGCCCTTGGTGACGAGCGCCTCAAACGACGCGCGGAAGAGCTGCGAGGCAATGCCCTGGCGCCATCGCGCCAGGGCGACATAGGTGCCCATGTCGCAGACGTGATCGAACGCGTGCGTATAGGCGGCAATGGGTTGCGCGTTCTGAAATCCAACCACTGAACCGTCGGCCGGATCGATCGCCACGTGAAAGACGCCGCGAGGTGACGCGTTGAGGACGTAACTGCGCTGAGTGTCCACGGTCATCAGCGTGTCGAGCACGGTGTACGTCCCCGCCTCGATGATTGGATTGAGCACCTTGACGATGCCTTCCGCATCGTCTGGCGTCGCTTCGCGGACGTGAACTGTGACAACCGGCATTGTCGTTTTGCCTGCCTCTCGAACGGCCATCACGCGGTCGTTGAAGACGCGTTCAGATAAATCGCATTGTCGCATGTAGTTCCGGCCTGATTGTCGATCGCCGGAGTGCGGTTCGATCCTTGCCTCATGGTCGGTGACCTTGGCGCGGCGCGCCCAGCAACCGGCGTTCGGACGCCTCCCACAAGCCTCCGCACGGTGCCGCCCAGGGTCCTCATCAAAGGAGGACCGCATGTTCCGTCACTGTCTGCCTGCCCTCGTCGTCGTGTCCCTGCTCGCCTCGGCGCCGCGCTCGGCGGCCGCCCAGACCACCACGCGCGCCAGCGCAAAAGCCGCGCCCGCCATTGGGGTCGTCAACCTCAACACCGCGTCGGCCACCGACCTCGAGGCATTGCCCGGCATCGGCGCGAAGACAGCCGCGCGCATTGTCGAGTACCGCCAGAAGAACGGGCCGTTCAAGAAGATCGAGGAGCTGATGAACGTCCGCGGCGTCGGCGAGAAGAACTTCCTGAAGCTGAAGCCGCAGATCTCGGTGGCGGCCAAACCCGAAGGCGCCGCGGCCGCCAAGTAGATCGATGGCGACGCTGGGCGAGCTGGCGGTCGTGATGGGGCTGGTCGCCACGGTCACCGCCACGGCGCTCCCGCAGTTGCAGGCCGGCCTCGACGACGCCCGCGTGGCAGGGGCCGCGCGGTACCTGTCGTCGAGGCTGGCGGAGTCGCGCATGGCCGCGATTGCGCGATCGCGGCAGGTCGCCCTTCGCTTTTCGGTGACGAATGGCAAGTACAGCTACGCCGTTTACGTGGATGGGAACGGCAACGGCGTCCTGACAAGCGACATTCAGCGCGGCGTCGATCGTCTCGTCCGCGGCCCAGAGAAACTCTCGGACAACTTCCGGAACGTGGACTTCGGCACGCAACCCGGCCTGCCCGCAATTGACTCTGGCGCCGCTGCGCCAGGATCCGATCCGATCAGGCTGGGTGCGGGCAACTCCGTCAGTTTCAGCGCCCTCGGCAGCGCGACGTCCGGGACGATCTACCTGACGGGGCCAAGTCGCGCGCAGTACGCCGTGCGCGTCGTCGGCGTCACTGGAAAGATCCGCGTCTATCGCTACAACAGGCGGTCAGGGAAATGGATACCCATGTGACGACGTGCAGGGTAGTGCCGACCCGTCTTTCACGCCCCGGAGGGCGCGCCGCGCAGGAATTATGAGCGTTTTGTGGACGACGTTCGGTGGCACCAGATTTGGTTCTTCGGCAGACATGCTGCCAGCTTCACATGCTCCGAGACGACGGGATCGACGGCGTGGCTTTGCCGATCTGCTCGCGGTCATCGCGCGAAACCTCGATCGCAGAGGCGAGTTCTCGTTCATCCGAGGCGCGTTCGAGGAGACGTTGAGGAGAATCGTGCCGGTTCGTGCCGTGCGCCTGCGCGAGGCCGCCCAGCGTTGGCCGGCAACGCCGGATCCGAGGCAGGAGAGCGAGATCATCGCGCTCGAAGTTCCCGGCGGCGATCCGGTGTCTCCCGCCGTCCTCGAAGCGACGTTCGACCCAGGCTGCCGCCTCGGCGAGTGGGACTTTCAAACCCTGAGCATGGCCGCCCACCTCGGCGCGCTGGTGCTGGAAGTCGAGCGCGGCCGGACGCAGTTGCTTCGCGCGGGCGTCGCGCCGGCCTTGCGGGCAAAGCGCGACGGGGCCGCGCCGTTAATCGGGTCGACCTCGGCGATGGAGCAGTTGCGCGGCACCATCGAGCGTGTCGCCGGCACCGACTTCACGGTGCTCCTCGAGGGGGAAAGCGGCGTCGGCAAGGAACTGGTCGCGCGGCAGATTCACGATCTCAGCCCGCGTCGAAATGGGCCGTTCGTTGCCATCAACTGCGCGGCGCTCGTCGAGACGCTGCTCGAGGCGGAGCTGTTCGGGATCGAAGAGCGAACCGCGACGGGCGTTCGCGGCCGCCGGGGCAAGTTCGAAGCGGCCGACGGCGGGTCGCTGTTTCTGGACGAGGTCTCGGATTTGTCCCTGTCGGCCCAGGCCAAGCTGTTGCGCACGATTCAGGACCTGTCCGTCGAACGCGTGGGCGGGCAGGGCGCGCAGCGGGTCGACATCCGCATCATCGCGGCGACGAACCGTACGCTGGCCGGCCTTGTCGACCAGCAGCTCTTCAGGCCCGACCTCTATTACCGGCTGAGCGGCGTGGATGTGCGCGTGCCGTCCCTGCGCGAGCGGCACGAAGACATCCTGGAGCTCGCGCGCTATTTTCTCGATCGCCATCGCACGACGCGTCCCCTGCAGTTGTCCGCCGGCGCCGCTGAAGCGCTGGCCTCGTATCAGTGGCCAGGCAACGTGCGCGAACTCGAGCGCCTGATCGAGCGGGCGGTCGCACTCACCCAATCCGACATCATCGAGCTCGACGATCTGCCGGCGACCGTTCGAGGCGACCACGGGATCATCCTCGGGCCCTCGCTCGAGCGAGGCGAGACGATGCGTGCCTGGGGCAGTCGCTACGCGCGCATCGTGGTGGATCGCTGCCAGGGCAACAAACGCAAGGCCTGTCGGGTGCTCGGGATCAGCTATCACACGCTGCAGGCGTACTTGAAATACGAGCCGGATGCGGGAGACGAGGCGCCGCCGGCCGACTGGCCGCGCGACAGCGTTGAATTAGGCGCGTAGTACACTTGCGGGTCTTGAAGAAGACTCCGCTACTCGCCCGGCACTTTGCGTCGGGCGCAAGAATGGTCGAGTTCGGCGGGTGGGAGATGCCCGTCGAATACACCGGCATCACGCAGGAACATCTGGCCGTCCGCAGCGCCGCCGGGCTCTTCGACGTCTCGCACATGGGCGAGATCGAGATTGCCGGCAAGGACGCGCTGGCCGCCGTCCAGTCGATCTTCTGCAACGACGCGGCGGCGCTGCAGCCCGGCGACGCGCAGTACTCCGCGATCCTCACCGACCAGGGCACGTTCGTCGACGACGTGGTCGTGTACCGGCTGCGCGGCGATCACTTCCTCGTCGTCGTCAACGCGGCCAACGTCATCAAGGACTACAACTGGATCGCTGAGCGCCTTGCAGCGTTTGGCGATGCCGTCGCCATGGACGCGAGCTCGCGGTATGCGCTGCTCGCGGTGCAGGGGCCGGCCGCCCAGGGCATCGTCCAACCGCTGACGGGCGTCGAGCTCGCGTCGCTCAAGCACTACTCGTTCGCGCACGGAGAGATCGCGAACGTCCTCGGGACCATCTCGCGCACCGGCTACACGGGCGAAGACGGCTTCGAGATCTTCGTCCCGCCGAAGCAGGCCGATCGCGTGTGGCAGGCGATTCTCGCGTCAGGACAACCCGCCGGCCTCATCCCGTGCGGTCTTGGTGCGCGTGACACCTTGCGGCTCGAGGCGGGCATGCGGCTGTACGGCAGCGACATCGACGAGACGACGACCGCGCTCGAGGCCGGCCTCGGCTGGATCGTGGCTGGCCCACGCCGAGCGCAAATGGCCGCCGGTCTGACACGCAAGCTCGTCGGCTTCGAGTTGACCGATCCCGGCATCGCGCGGCACGGCTACGATGTCTATGTGGACGGCGTGGCGGCAGGGAAGGTCACCAGCGGCACGCAGACGCCGACAATCAGGAAGTCCATCGGCATGGCGTACCTGCCGATCGCGAAGACCGGCGCAGGGAGCGAGTTCGAGATCGATATCCGCGGCCGCCGCGCGCGCGCGCGAGTGGTACCCCTGCCGTTCTACACGAGAGCGAAATGACATACCCGACGACGTTCAAGTACACGAAGGACCACGAGTGGGTCGAGATCGCCGGCGATCGGGGCAGGATCGGCATCACCGACTACGCCCAGAAGCAGCTCGGCGACGTCGTGTATGTGGATCTGCCGGCCGTCGGGACCAGGCTGACGCAGGGGCAGTCGTTCGGCACGATTGAGTCGGTGAAAGCGGTGTCGGAGCTGTATTCCCCCGTGTCGGGAGAAGTCGTCGAAGTGAACGACGCGCTCAAGAGCAAACCTGAACAGGTGAACGCGGATCCTCACGGGAGCTGGCTCATCGCCGTGAAACTGAGCAACGCCGGCGAAGCCGGGGGCCTGCTCGACTCGTCGCGGTACGCCGACCTCGTGAAATGAGCTTTTCGGCGCGCCACATCGGCCCGAGCGCCACCGAGCGCCAGGCCATGCTCGATCTCATCGGCGTCCCGTCGCTCGACGCCCTGATCGACGAAGCCATCCCGCCCGGCATCCGCCTGAAAGATCCGCTCGCGCTTCCCGACGGGCTGTCCGAACATCGCTACCTCCGCGAGCTGCGGGAGACCGCCTCACGTAATCAGATGTTCAGCTCGTATATCGGCCTGGGCTACTACGGCTGCGTCACGCCGAGCGTGATCGTGCGGAACGTCCTCGAAAATCCCGGCTGGTACACACCCTACACGCCGTATCAGGCCGAGATCGCGCAGGGCCGCCTCGAAGCGCTCCTCAATTTCCAGACGATGGTGGCGGACCTGACGGGGATGGAGGTCGCCAACGCCTCGCTGCTCGACGAAGCGACGGCGGCGGCCGAAGCGATGTCGATGCTGCACAGGGTGTGGACGAAGCCTGCCTCGCCGCAGCCCGATGGGCGGAGCGCAGCGGGCGAAGGCGGGCAGTTCTTCGTCGCGAGCTCCTGCTTTCCGCAGACCGTCGATGTCCTGCGGGCGCGCGCCGAGCCAATGGGTTTCGAGCTCGTCATCGGCGATCCGGCAACCGTGCAGTTCACGCCGCGGATGTTCGGCGCTCTCGTGCAGACGCCCGACGAAGGCGGCCGCGTCCACGACCTGCGGGCGTTCATCAGCCGCGCCCACGAGGCAGGCGTGCTCGTCGCCGTCGCGACCGACCTGCTCGCGCTCACGCTGCTGGCGCCACCCGGCGAGGCCGGCGCGGACGTCGTCGTCGGCAGCGCACAGCGATTCGGCGTCCCGATGGGATACGGCGGGCCGCATGCGGCGTTCTTCGCGACCCGTCACGTCCACGCGCGCCAGATGCCGGGACGGATCGTCGGCGTTTCGGTCGACGCGCACGGCAGGACGGCGTACCGCATGGCGCTGCAGACGCGCGAGCAGCACATCCGTCGGGAGAAGGCGACGTCGAACATCTGCACGGCCGAAGCGCTGCTCGCGAACATCGCGGGGCTCTACGCCGTGTACCACGGTCCGCACGGCCTGATCTCGATTGCCAGGCACGTGCATGAGACGGCGATGGCGCTGGGCGGCGCGCTCGTGTGGCTTGGCGTCCGCCAGGTGAACGACGTCTTCTTCGACACGATCAGGCTCGAAGTCCCCGGCGGCCCGACGGCCGTTGAGAAGATCCGGCGGGAAGCGGTCGCGGCGCGGATGAACTTCAGGTATCGCGCTGACGGGACCATCAACATCGCCGTAGACGAGACGACGGATGCCGATGATGTGGCGGCCATTGCGGGGGTGTTTGCGAAAACGCTCGGAACGAAGGCGCCGCCCGCCGGCGTCTTTGCGACCGGTTACGCGGCGCCGTTCGCGCGGACGTCTCCGTTCCTCACGCACCCGATCTTCAACACGCATCATTCCGAGACGCAGATGATGCGGTACGTCCGCGGCCTCGAGCGCAAGGACGTCGGCCTCGACACGTCGATGATCCCGCTCGGCTCGTGCACGATGAAGCTGAACGCGGCGTCGGAGATGCTGCCGCTGACGTGGCCAGAATTCGGCGCCATGCATCCGTTCGCCCCGGCGGAGCAGACGGCGGGCTATCAGCAGATCCTCGGCGAGCTCGAGTCGGCGTTATGCACGGTGACCGGCCTGGCTGCCGTGTCGCTGCAGCCGAATTCCGGTGCGCAGGGCGAGTTCACCGGCCTGATGGTGATTCGCGCCTGGCATCGCGACCGTGGTCATCACGGCCGCGACGTCGTCCTGATTCCGGATTCCGCGCATGGCACCAACCCGGCAAGCTCGACGATGGCCGGCATGCGCGTCGTGGTGATTGCCGGGCGGCCGGACGGCAGCATCGACGTCGACGATTTGCGCGCGAAGGCGCGGCAGCACGCCGCGCATCTGTCGGCGCTGATGGTGACGTATCCGTCCACGCACGGCGTCTTCGAAGACGAGATTCAGGACATCTGCGCGATCGTCCACGAGCACGGCGGCCAGGTGTACATGGACGGCGCGAACATGAACGCGCAGGTCGGCCTGACGAATCCTGCCGTCATCGGCGCGGACGTCGTGCATCTGAACCTGCACAAGACGTTCGGTATCCCGCACGGCGGCGGCGGTCCGGGCATGGGGCCGATCGCCGTCGCGTCACACCTGGCGCCGTTTCTGCCATGCCACTCGGTGGTGAAGACAGGCGGGGACCACGCGATTTCGGCGGTCTCGGCGGCGCCGTGGGGCAGCGCGAGCATCCTGCTGATTTCGTACGGCTACATCCGGATGCTTGGCGGTCCTGGGATGACGGACGCGACGCGCATCGCCATTCTCAATGCCAACTACCTCAAGTGCCGCCTCGACGAATATTTCCCGGTGCTCTACACGCGTGCGAAGGGGCGCGTCGCGCACGAGCTGATCTTTGACCTGCGCCCGCTGAAGCACCAGAGCGGCATCGACGAAACGGACGTCGCCAAGCGCCTCATGGACTACGGCTTCCACGCGCCGACGGTGTCGTTCCCCGTGCCGGGCACGCTGATGGTCGAACCGACCGAGAGCGAAGCGAAAGACGAGCTCGACCGGTTCTGTGACGCGATGATCGCGATCCGGCAGGAAATTCAGGCAGTGATAGACGGGACAGCCGACGCGACGGACAACGTGCTCAAGCACGCCCCTCATACCGCGTCGGCCATCGCATCAGCCGAGTGGCAACATCCTTACACGCGCGAGCAGGCCGTGTTTCCGCTCCCGTGGGTACGGGAGCGGAAATTCTGGCCCAGCGTCAGCCGCATCGACAACCCGTACGGCGATCGCAATCTCTTCTGCACGTGCCCGCCGGTGCAGGCGTATCGCTAGTCTCCGGTAGGCGGAGGTGACGGCGGCGGTGGCGCGCCGCTGCCGTTGTCGATGTCGATCTCGGGATCGCCGAGGTCATCCTCATCCAGCGTGATGCCGTATGGATGCCTCGACTTGTCCTTCACCTTCGTCGTGTCCACTATCGTCGCCGTGATCGCGCAGACGTACTGGTCCGAGAAATCGGGCTTGCAGTCTTTCAGGGTGTTCTTATCCACAAACAGCTTGGTGTTCTTGCCGAACTTCATCGCGAGCTTCTTGGAGTCGTAACCGCCCTTGCAGCCGTTTCCGTTGATGGTCCATGTGATCGTGGTGTCGGGCTTGATCCTGGGCGTTTTGTCCGTGACCGTCGCCAGGCATGGCACATCCTCGCCTGCCGTCCCCATCGAATCGGTCAGCGTGACGGCGATCGCCTTTGGTGGCGGAGGCGGCGTTCCGGGCGGCGGAGGTATCGAGGGCGGCGCAGCAGGCGTTGAGGTCCCGGCCGCCGGTGTCGAAGCGGGCGCCGGTGGCGCTCCACCTGTCCCTGAATTGCCGCAGCCTAAGCTGGCGATCGCCAGTACGAGCCCAAGCAACGAACGGTAGTGGCGTCTGCTCATCGGGATGCTCCTTCTCCTGGGCTAAGGCCTGGAGAGAATCAGTTTCCGGAACTCGGGATCGTTTGCGATGCCGGCCAAGTCGTCCTCCTCCCGGAGTTGGCCGACATTGTAGCCGTGGTTGACCGCGTTCGTCAGCGCCGAAACCGCTCCTCGTACGTCGCCGATGAGCGCCAGGACGACCCCCCGGCGAAACAGCACGTCGGGGTTCGCCGCATTGCGCGCGACGGCATCGTCGGCGTGCCGCCGCGCGTCTGATGCGCGCCCGACCTTGGCTTCGTACACCGCCAACTGCGACAGAGCGTTCGCGTCGGTCGGGTTGACGCCGAGGGTCTCATTCGTCAGGTTGATAGCTGTCAGGTATTCTGCCCGCGCCTCATCCTTGCGAGTGAGCTTCGTATACGCGTCGCCGAGGTTGCGATGATACAGGGCCCGCTTCGGCCGCAGCCTGATCGCGCCGGCGAAGGCGCGCGCCGCATCGTCGTAGCGCTTCTCCTCGAATGAGAGAACTCCCAGGTTTGAATACGCGGCCGCATTGTCCGCATCGAGGGCGATGGCCTTCTCGTAGTCTGCCCGTGCCGCGGCGCGGTTCCCGAGCGCCTGCAGCGCGCCGCCCCGCTGGTTGTAGGAGTTCGAGTCCTGGCGGATGGCGACGACGCGCGTGAAGGCCGTGACAGCCTCCTGGAGGCGCTTCTGCGTGTAGAAGAAGAACCCGAGCGACTGCTGATTCCGCCAGTATTCAGGCCGCAGCGTCGCCGCGAGCTGGTACTCGCGTAACGCCTCATCAGGCTTGCCGGTGCTCTGGAGCACGGCCGCGAGGCGACGATGCGCCTCGTCGTTGTCGGGATGCCGGGCGAGGACCTTGCGGAACTCGTCCGCGGCGTCGGCCGGACGGCCCGTGCCGCCGTACAGCGCCGCAAGCGACATCCGCACTTCCGTTCGGTCCGGGTCGAGGGCCAGGCCGCGTTCGATGGCCGCTGTCGCCTTCGGAATCAATGACGTCTCTCCGGTCCTCCCGTACAACTGGCGGTAGGCGTCGCCCAGCGTGCCGAAGGCCACGGCAAACTGCCGATCGAGCATCGTGGCCTTCTCGAGGCTGGCGATCGCCAGCGAGAGATTGCGAGGGTCGTCGCGATCGAGGAACGCCAGGCCCTGCCAGTACGCCTGGAGCGCGTCGGCGTTGCGGGTCGGCGGCGTGACGGCCGTCTGCCGCTCCGCAGCAGATACGCTGACCGACAAGCCGGCGATGACAGCTTCCGCCAGGCGAGATTGCAGCGTAAAGAGATCGATCACCGGCGAATCGGTCTCGCCGGCCCACGCGACCGATCCGTCCGGCCGCACCAGTTTCGCGTTCACCCGCATCCGATCACCGGAGGTCTGCACGCTGCCCTGCAGGACGAGTGTCGCGCCGACATCGCGGGCGATCGTCCGCGCGTCGGCCGACCCTCGGGGCAAGTCCGCCAGTCCGGTTCGAGAGATGACGCTCACTGATCTCACACGCGCCAAACTGGTCGTCAGCGTCTCAGCGATGCCGATGCCGATGTAATCCTGTGTCGCGTCTCCGGTGAGGTTCACGAGCGGCAGTACGGCGATGGCCGGGCGGCGGTCGGGCGCCGGGCCGCGCGACGCCCACCACGCGACGCCCGCAGTGGCAAGGATCATCGCCACGGCCGCGACCGCCGCTTCGGAGGAAAGCCATCGCCGGCGTGGCGCCGTCCCGGGCGCCTGGACGTCGGAGCTGTCTGGTCGTAGCAGGCTGTCAAACTCGGAGACGATGTCGGCGGCGGTCGGGCGATCGCCCGGCTCGATGGCGAGCATCCGCGTGACAAGCGCGTCGATCATCGACGTGAATTCTGACCGCCGGCCCTGCACCTGCGGCGTGGGTGTGCTGATCATCGCCAGCGAGACGGGGAGGACCTCTTCGCCGGGATACGGCCGATGCCCCGTGAGCATCTCGAACAGCACGATCCCGAGGCTGAAGACGTCGGTCGGCGTACCGACCGGACGCCCGAGCGCCTGCTCAGGCGACATGTAGCCGGGCGTGCCTGCAATCCGGTGATCCGCGAGTGACAGCGGCGCGCGGTCGGTCGTGAAGTTGGTGGTGTCCACGGGCGACGCGACGCGGCGTGCCAATCCGAAGTCGAGCACCTTCACGCGTCCATCCGCCGTCAACTGCAGATTGGCCGGCTTGAGATCGCGATGGATGATGCCTCGCTTGTGCGTCGCAGCCAGCGCGTCCGCGACTTCCCTGCCGACACGCAGTGCCTCGGTGACATGGAGAGGACCGCGCTTGAGCCGCATCGACAACGTCTCGCCGGGGACGTACTCCATGACGATGTGCGGCGGGGTAGCGGCGTCGCTGGTGATGTTGATCAGATCGTAGATAGCGGCGATGTTGGGATGGTTGAGCGCGGCGACCGCCTGCGCTTCGCGCAACAGACGCTGGCGGCCCTCCGGCGAGATGACCCCGTCGTCGTGCAGCGCCTTCAAGGCTACCGTGCGGCGCAGCTGGGTGTCTTCGGCCCGGTAGACTTCGCCCATGCCGCCGCTGCCGAGCCGCTCCTGTACGACATATCGCCCGAGCTGCCGGCCGACGAGCGACGACTCGCGGCCGGGCATGGCGGCACCGAGATCGAGAGCGGGTGTGCTGAGAAACCCGGAGCCTTGCGAGAGCTGCGCGAGCAGCGATTCCACCTCGCGCAGCAGGTCGTCGTCACCGGCGCAGGCTCCCGCAAGGTAGGTCCCGCGATCGGTCGTGGGGAGCGCCATCGCCGCATGCAGCAATGCCTGGATCTGCTGCCAGCGTTCCGGTGTCATTTTGGGGCGCCGCCATTCTACGGCAGCGCCGGGCGGAATTACCGGGAGTCTCGCGCCGTCCGGTCGTAGGCCAGACCAAGGGCTCGGGTCACGGGACCGGGCGCGCCGGTGCCGATGATGTGGTCGTCCACGCGAGTCGCGGGCATCACGCCGCGCGTCGTGCTCGTAAAGAACGCCTCGTCCGCCCCGAGCAGGTCGTCGTCGTGCAGCACGGCTTCGCGTACGGGAATGCCGGCCTCATGTCCGACTTCGAACAAGAACGCCCGCGTGATGCCAGGCAAGAGGCCCGCGTCGAGCGGCGGGGTGAGCGCCGTGCCGTTCTTCACGACAAACAGATTGGAGGTCGTGCACTCGGCCAGCTCGCCCCGGAAGTTACGCATGACGCCTTCGTCGGCGCCGCGGCGCGCGGCCTCCTGCATCGCGAGGGCGTTGTTGAGCAGGTTGTTCGACTTGATCAGCGGGTTCACCGTCCCCGGATGGTTGCGGACGATGCTGACGATCGAGAGCCTCATGCCTTGCTCGTAGGCCGAGGCCGGCGGATCGACCTGCGGCTTGACGATGATGACGACCGACGGCGCGGGACAGCCGGCGGGATCGTACGAGAGCTCGCCGACGCCACGCGTGAGCAGGATGCGGATATACGCTTCGTTGTGCGGGCCGTCGCCGAGGCCGGCCGCGTCCATCGTCTCGCGGCAGCGCGCCGCCATATCGGCGTCGCTGATGGGGACGGGCAGCATCAGCATGCCCGACGAATTCCGCAGGCGCTGCATGTGACGATCGAACAGGAAGGGCTGGCCGTTGAACGTGCGGAGCGTCTCGTAGACGCCTTCACCGTAAAGAAACCCGTGATCGAACACCGAGATGACCGCGTGGTCCTGGTCGCACACGCGGCCGTTGACGTTTACCGTCGCCGACACGGCCACAAGAGTACCACGCAAGACCTGTCGGGCGGGCCTTTCAGGGCCGCCTACGCTAGTATCTCTAGGTAGATGCGAGTACTCACCGCCGCGCAGATGCGCGAGGCCGACCGGCGGACCATCGAAGACATCGGGATCCCGTCGCTGGTTCTGATGGAGAACGCCGGCCGCCAGGTGGTGGCCGCCATCGAAGCCATTCACAGCGACCTCCTCGACCGCCAGGTCGCCATCCTGTGCGGACGCGGCAACAACGGCGGCGACGGCTTCGTCGTCGCGCGCACGCTGCTGCAGCGCGGCGTCGACGTGTCGGTGTTCCTGATCGGCCAGGTGTCCGACGTCCGCGGCGATGCGAAGGTCAACCTCGACATCCTCGGCCGCCTCGGCGTCACCATCGTCGAGGTCGCCGACGGCCAGGCGTGGGAACTGCACGTGTCGGAAGTCCGCGACTGCAACCTGATTGTCGACGCCATCTTCGGCACGGGCCTCAACGCGCCGGTGCGCGGGCTGATCGAGAGCGTGATCGCGGACGTGAACGCGTCGGGCATTCCGGTGGTGTCGATCGATCTGCCGTCTGGGCTGTCCGCCGATTCCTGCGATCTGATCGGCGAGTCGATCGAAGCGGGGACGACCGTCACCCTGGGCGCGCCGAAGCTGCCGCTCGTCCTTCCGCCCGCCGAG
>Ga0315281_10000772_pt1 | contig 46063 bp, 49 predicted proteins | sample YL17G07_0_MG_FD_204540 | JGI IMG/M metagenome (GOLD analysis project Ga0315281, IMG submission 204540) | Sediment microbial communities from Yellowstone Lake, YNP, Wyoming, USA - YL17G07_0 | ecosystem: Environmental > Aquatic > Freshwater > Lake > Sediment | place: USA: Wyoming | collected...
TCATAGGATTTGAAAGACAGATTTTACAGGTTGCCTGATGCCCAGAATTTTTCCTACCGACTGGAGGACTCAGCTCAAAATCTTTGAGTCACACGGCTGCAAATATAAACGCAAACAGGGATCGCACCATATACTTACCTGCCCAGGCGCAAAACGCGCCGTCGTTGTTCCCGAATATGACGAAATTGATGTGGAGATAATCAAAAGTAATATGCGCACCGTGAACATGAGCAGGGAAGAATATTTTGAGTTGTTAAGCAGGATTTAGCAGGGCATGTGAAAATTGCAAATTGAATTGGCGGAGAGGTCTGTCGATGAGAGAGAGGGAACTGATTTGACTGGATAGTCGCAGAATGCGCTAAACAAGACTTGACGCCACGTAGTCCTGTCAGTGGGCCTTTCGACGAAGTGTTTGATGGACATTGATTGGGTCAAGACATTCTGCTATAGTTCTGTAACTGGATAATCACTGGTTATCCACACACAAAAAAGGAGGGAGTATGAATATGAATTATCAGGTGTATTCCAAGGAAAATTTTTATTTCACCTTTAAACTAATTGTAACTGTAATATTTTACTTGGCTATAGTTACATTGGTTGCTTCCGTTGAATCGAAGACGTTTGCCGCGTTTATTCCTATTGTTATTTATTTTGGTGTTTTTGCGCTTTACTTTTTTTTCAGGCACGGGATACTTATCGGCTATTTGAAAGGTAATGCTATTCGAGTTTCAGAAAACCAATTTCCTGAAGTGTATACATTAGCGAAGAATCAATCGGAAAAACTTGGGCTGGACAAAATACCTGCGATCTATATTTTACAGGCGGGAGGATTATTGAACGCCTTCGCTACCAGATTTCTGGGCAGTGATTTCGTGGTAATTTATTCGGATATTTTGGAAACCGCTTATGAACAAGGCAATAAAGCTTTGGAATTCATTGTCGCTCATGAGTTAGGTCATATTAAAAGAAAACATTGCACCAAGCGCCTTTTGCTGTTTCCTTCACTTATCGTTCCTTTCCTTAATTCTGCTTATTCCAGAGCTTGCGAGTATACTTGTGACAGAATCGGTTATTCTCTATGTCCGGAAGGTTCTATATCCGGAATACTGACCTTGGCTGCCGGGAAACACTTGCATTCTAAAATAAATGTGGAAGATTTTCTATTAAAGTCTCAAATGGAGTATGGTTTCTGGAAATGGTTTGCTGAGATTATTTCTTCTCACCCAAACTTACCCAAAAGAATTTCAGAATTCAAAAGTTTTTCTAACAGGACTATGTTTTAAGGGCAACAATATATGAAGAGAAAATTCGGCGGTGGGGTCAAGTCTTGAAAAATGGGTTTCCCGTTTTACCTCCACTCTTCCCCTCTCTTTTCTCTGTAATTGAGTTTACGGGCGGCCATCCGGTCAAGCATATTTTCGATATTACCAGGCTTTCCGCAAGGCTTTCAGCCCTTTCAGGTAATCCTCATGCTCCAGATTAGAAAGCCCCCCTGTAAGCTGCTGCGCTTTTTACCGGGCAGACCTTCAGTTATTCCCCGCCAAATGATATAATCGGAATATCACAGGCAGTAAGGAGAATCACAAATGCTTGCATATAAGAGAGTAGTGACGGTTAAAGAATCAGGGAGTATTGTTTTAACAGACCTCCCGTTAGAGCGGGGGCAGAGAGTTGAGGTCGTCGTATTTGCGGATGAAGAAGAACAAAAAGAGCGTCTCAGAAATCTGCGGGCTCTTCTCAAAGAGACCCAGGGACTACCTGAGGCAAAAGCCATAAGCGACGATGAAATAGCAGAAGAGGTTGCCGCATATCGGGCAGGCAAATGAGGGTTGTTGTAGATACCAATGTCCTCATTTCAGCTATTTTAAAAGACAAAGACCCCGAAGCCGTCCTCCTCTTTATAATCGAAAGTCCGGATATTGAATGGATTGCCTCCTGTTTTATCTTGTCGGAATACTTGGCAGTCCTGCGCCGTAGGAAGTTTGGTCTTTCAAATGAACTTGTCGACAAATGGGCGACAATGATAGATTTATTGACCACCGTTATTGATATCGATTTGAGTATTGATTTTCCAAGGGACAGGAAGGATGCAAAGTTTCTTGAGTGCGCTATCGCCGGCAATGCGCATTTTTTTATTACAGGTGACCGTGATTTCATCCATGCCCAGAAATTGATGAATACAACAATTATTTCGGTCTCGAAATTCAAGGGAAAAGTCGTCGATAAATCGGCATTGTCGGGGTGATCGGTCATGAAAAAGTGTCCGTATTAGCATAGAATATCCAAACCAGCGCCTTTTTCCCATGGTGAATTCATCGAAAGACTTTTAATTACAGTTGCCGGCACTGTCCAGGGCGTTGGGTTCAGACCCTTTGTCTATAACCTCGCGCAATCCCTCGGTATCAGGGGACACGTAAGCAATACCTCCCGGGGCCTGATTATTGAAGCTGAGGGCGGCAGGACAGGCGACTTCCTCACTGCTCTTAAGCGGGACGCGCCTCCTCTGGCCCGCATAGATTCCATCGAAAGCAGAGAACTCCCGCTTTTAGGCTCCACGGACTTCACAATCCTGGAGAGTGAGGATGTCGGGAGCTTTACCCACATACCCCCGGATGCAGGCGTCTGTCCCGACTGCCTGCGCGAACTATTTGACCCTGCTGACCGGCGCTATCTCCATCCGTTCATCAACTGCACAAACTGCGGACCGCGTTACTCTATAACCCGTGGAGTGCCCTATGACCGCCCCAATACGACCATGTCCGTCTTTAGTATGTGTCCGCGCTGCGACGCCGAGTATCACGACCCGTCGGACCGCAGGTTCCATGCCCAACCCAATGCCTGTCCCGTGTGCGGTCCGAAAGTGGAACTCATAGCTCCTGGCTTTCAGCTCTCGGACAAAGACCCTATAGCGGCGACAATAGAACTGCTTGGTCAGGGAGCTATAGTGGCGATAAAAGGTCTTGGCGGTTTCCATCTCTGCTGTGACGCCGGCAACCCCCAGGCGGTGGCGAGGCTGAGAGAGAAAAAAAGGAAGAACAATAAACCTTTTGCGCTTATGGCCCCTGATGTCGGTACAATCCGTGCTTTTTGTGAAGTCCGGCCTGAAGAAGAAGCGCTGTTGACGGATCTGCGCAGGCCCATCGTGCTTTTAAAGAAGCGCAACGGTCCTGTATATCTGCCGGAAGAGGTTGCTCCTCATAACAGGGACAGGGGGGTGATGTTGCCGTATACGCCCCTGCATTATCTTTTGTTTTTTTATCCTTCCGCGTCTCACTTTAATGCATTGGTCATGACGAGCGGCAATCTTTCAGAAGAGCCGATTGTTGTGGACAACAACGAGGCGTTGGAAAAGCTTTCGGGCATTGCCGACGCGTTCCTCCTGCACAACAGGGACATCTTCATGAGGGTGGACGATTCGGTGGTACGGGTGCGCAGTGCTCATGGCCCTCGCATTATGACTATACGGCGCTCCCGGGGCTATGTTCCGGGGCCCCTCCATCTGGATGATGAAGGCCCTGATGTCCTTGGGTGCGGGGCCGACCTGAAGAACACCTTTACCCTTACCCGCGGCAGCTATGCGGTGGTGAGCCAGCATATAGGCGATATGGAAAATATCGAGACCCTCCATTTTTTCGAGGAGAGCCTTTCCAACATGAAGACAGTATACCGCGCCGCGCCGGTGGCTATAGCGTACGACCTGCACCCCGGCTATCTCTCCACCCGCTGGGCCCTTGAGAGAGCTGGTTTGCCGCGTTACGGCATTCAGCATCATTACGCCCATATTGCTTCCGTCATGGCGGAGCGCGGTTTAAAGGAGAGAGTCATCGGGGTCGCCTTCGACGGCACGGGATACGGTACTGACGGCAACCTGTGGGGAGGTGAATTCCTCTTGTGCGACCTTCACGGCTTTACAAGGGCCGGACATTTTAAGCCCATCCCCCTGCCTGGCGGTGAAAGGGCCATACGTGAGGGCTGGCGGACCGCTGTCAGTTATATAATGGACGCCGCAGGGCAGGAGAGGGGCCGCGCTATCCTCGCTTCTTTAGGGTTCATGGAGAAGTTCGGAAAAGAAAAAGTCGAGGCGGTGATAAAACTTGCCGCTTTAGCGCAGTTTTCTCCTCTTTCTTCGGGGGCGGGAAGACTTTTCGATGCAGTGGCCGCGATAACGGGCCTCTGCCACGAAAATACTTTCGAAGGCGAAGCAGGTATCGCCCTCGAAAATGAACTTTACGGTCCTGAGGAAACCATGTCCGCAGCTGATGAGCGCTATCCGTACATGATCAATGGCGGGGAACCTCTTGTTGCGGACTTTTCTGCCATGGTCCTGAAAATGGCCGACGATATTTCAGATGGACACTCCGCGGCCTTTATATCCGCCAGGTTCCATGCTACGCTTGCGGCCCTTGTACAGGACATGACCGGGCGATTAAGCAGCGACAGCGGTATAAAAAAAGTGGTTCTGAGCGGCGGGGTTTTCCAGAATATGTTTCTTCTGGAGAAATCACTTCACGCACTTTTCTCTCAGGGCCTCGAGGTTTTTACCAATGAAATGGTCCCCTGCAATGACGCCGGCATTTCACTTGGCCAGGCGTATATTGCGAGAGAGAGGGTAAAGAATCCCGCTGCCTGAACACCCTGTCCCCCCTGTCTTCCTTTTTCGCTAAACTGTTATAATTACCCATTCAAAAAATGTCGCTATAATGGCGACCATAGGTAAGCAGGAGGATGACCATGGCGGATAAGCCGAAGTTAAGCATGTATTGGGCAGCGTCGTGCGGGGGCTGCGAGGTCGCTCTAGTTAATCTGAACGAGAAGATTCTGGATGTGGATGCCGCTTTTGATTTTATGTTCTGCCCCTGTCTCATCGATACAAAATACAAGGACATCGAGGCCCTGCCTGATACCAGCATTGCCATAACCCTTTTTAACGGCGCAATACGTACGTCCGAGAACGAGGAGATGGCCCACCTGCTCAGGAAGAAATCGCAGGTCCTCATCGCTTTCGGCTCCTGCGCTTACGAGGGCTGCATTCCCGGTCTCGCGAACCTTTCCAAAAAGGAAGATATCATGCGGGCCGTATATCTGGACAACCCAAGTACCCCAAACCCTGAGGGTATTGTTCCCCGGCCCGAGACAGTGGTCCCCGAAGGGACTCTGCATATCCCTGTTTTTTTCGACAGGGTGAGGACCCTTGCCGATGTGGTCGATGTTGACTATTTCATTCCGGGCTGCCCTCCGGAACCGCATCAAATATGGAATGTGGTGGAGGCAGTGGTACAGGGTAAACCCCTTCCTCCTAAAGGAAGCGTTATCGGAGCTGGAATGAAATCGGTCTGCGAAGAGTGCGAAAGGAAAAAGCAGGACAAGAAGATAAAGGCCTTCCGCAGGACATACGAATTCATTCCCGACAGGGAACAATGCCTCCTGGAGCAGGGCCTCATCTGCATGGGGATCGCTACCCGGGACGGCTGCGGGGCGCTTTGTCCGAAGGTGAACATGCCGTGTACCGGCTGCTACGGACCTCCCGAAGGGGTGCTGGACCAGGGTGGCAAGATGGTTGGCGCCTTGGGCTCCATTTTGGATATAGGAGATGTTAAGGGAATGAAGGAAGAAGAGATCGACAGGAGAATAGACGCACTACTGGAGTCCATACCTGATTTCGCGGGGACGTTTTACAAATACAGTCTGCCCGGTTCCATTCTTAAAGGGAGGAGATAATGAAACGTATTACTATTGATCCCATTACAAGACTGGAAGGGCATGGCAAGATAGAGATATTCCTCAACGATGAAGGTGATGTCGCCAACACTTATTTTCAGGTGCCGGAGCTGAGGGGCTTTGAGCAGTTTTGTGTCGGCCGGCTTGCGGAGGACATGCCCGTGATCACCAACCGGATATGCGGTGTCTGCCCCGAGGCGCATCACATGGCCTCTGTAAAAGCTCTCGACATGCTTTTTGATGTTGATCCCCCCCCGGCCGCAAAGAAGATCCGTGAACTGGTTTATACGGCTTTTTACGTTACCGACCATACGACCCATTTCTATGCGCTTGCCGGCCCTGACTTTATTGTGGGTCCTGACGCCCCGCCTTCCGAAAGGAATATCCTGGGCGTTATAAAGAAAGTCGGCCTCGATATCGGCAAACAGGTGATCGACTGTCGCGCTAGAAACCACCATGTCATTGAAATGCTCGGCGGCAGGGGAGTTCATCTCGCTGCTGGGCTGCCCGGAGGCTGGTCCAAGCCGGTCTCGGAAAAAGAGCGGCAGGAGATTGAGGAGATTGCGAGGAAGAATATCGATTTTGCCCTGTTCAGCCTGAAGGCTTTTGACGATATTGTACTAAAGAACCCCGTCTTTCTTGAACTCGTGACCTCGGATATTTATATGCACAGGACTTATTATATGGGTACGGTGGACGATAAGAACCGGGTGAACTTTTACGACGGCATGATCCGGATTGTGGACCCCGAAGGCAAGGAGTTAGTTAAATACCATCCGCGGGATTATTTGAGCCACATCGCCGAACACGTCGAGTCATATACCTATATGAAATACCCGTATATCAAGAAAATCGGGTGGAAGGGCTTTGTTGACGGCATGGACAGCGGCGTGTACGCGGCCTCCCCGCTTTCACGGCTCAATGTTTCGGACAATATGGCCACGCCGCTGGCCCAGGAGCATTTCGAGAGAATGTACGAAACCTTCGGCTGCAGGAAGACCAATGGAAGGTATCAGCCAATCCATCATCGCCTTGCCACGCACTGGGCGCGGCTTATAGAACTCCTGTATGCCGCTGAGCGCATGCTCGAACTGGCCACTGACCCTGAGATTACGTCTCCCGACGTGCGCACCATACCTGGCGGCATAAAAGGAGAGGGTGTAGGCTCCGTGGAAGCTCCGAGAGGGACGCTGACACATCATTACGTGTCGGATGAAAGAGGTGTGCTGACGAAAGTAAACATGATTGTGGGGACAACGAACAATTACGCTCCGATGACCATGTCCATAAAAAGGGTTGCCGAGAAGCTCATTACCAAGGGCAAGGTTGTGGAAGAGGGCATTCTGAACAGGATCGAGATGGCTTTCAGATTGTACGATCCCTGTCTCTCCTGTGCAACACATTCGTTGCCCGGCGCCATGCCCATGACTGTGAATATCAGGAAAAGCGACGGAGAAATTATAAAAACGTTCAGGAGATGATGAAGACTGTCATTATAGGGCTCGGCAATCCTATTCTCTCCGACGATAGTGTGGGGATAAAGGTTGCGCGGGAAATGGCCGGGAGGCTGGACAGCCTTTGTGACGGAGTTGATGTAAGGGAACTTTATGCCGGAGGCATCCGTCTCCTCGATGCGCTGGAAGGTTACGGCAGGGCTATCATTGTGGATGCGATGGTGACCGGCACGGCGAAGCCCGGCGACATACATCGTCTGACTCCGGAGGACATGACATATACGAGGAACAGCCTGTGCCTGCACGATATGGATATCTGTACTGCCCTGGAGATGGGAAGAATGGTCGGTCTTCAGCTGCCCCGGGACATAAAGATATGGGGCATAGAGGCTGATGATGTGGAGACTTTCAGCGAGGAACTTACCGCCGGGGTGGCAGGCGCCGTCCCGCTGGTGGTTGGTCAGATATGTGATGAAATAGGAATGGCGGTGAAAAGCGACTCATAGGGGGTTACCATGAAAATAGGGGTCTATTTTTGCAAATGTGGTACGAACATCTCCGACAAGATCGATGCCGAAGAGGTGAAGAAAAAAGCGGAGGGCGGCGCAGATAATGTTCATTTCAGGGAAGTCGCTTTCCTCTGTTCGGAGGAGGGTAAGGAATTTCTGGAGAAGGATGTAAAGGACAACGGCGTGGAGCGCGTTGTCATATCCGCCTGCTCGCCCAGGGACCACGAAAATACTTTTATGCGTGTTCTTGCAAAGGCCGGGATCAACCCCTACCTTATGCAGATGGTAAATGTCAGGGAACAGATTGCCTGGGTCACGGAAGACAGGGGCAAGGCCACGGAGAAAGCTGGGAGATACATAGCCGCCGCCATGAAAAGGGTCGCCCTCCACGACTCCCTCGACAAAAAAGAGATTGATATATGCCCGGATGTGCTCGTCATCGGCGCGGGGCCTGCAGGACTGAAGACCGCGCTGAGCATTGCCGAATCCGGCAGGAAAGTGGTCATCGTCGAAAAGACGCCTGTGGTGGGCGGCATGCCGGTGAGATATGAAGAGCTTTTCCCCAACATGGAGTGCGGGCCCTGCATGCTGGAGCCTGTTCTGGGGGACCTCCTTCACGGCGAGTACGCGGAAAATATAGAACTCCTTACCATTTCGGAGGTCGTGGAAGTAGTGGGCTCCTACGGTAATTTTATTGTGAAGATACGGCAGCGGGCCAGGTACAGCGATATCCACAAATGCATCGGCTGCGGGGAATGTATCGAGCCCTGTCCTGTTTCCGCAAAAAATATTTACAACTGCAATATGAGTGAGAGGAAGGCCATCTCGTTCCCCTTTGCAGGGGCACTGCCCAATGCTCCCTTTATTGATAATGAGTTATGTCTCAGAATGAAGGGAGAGGAGTGCAGTCTTTGCAGGGACGCCTGTCCAGTGGAAGACGCCATTGTTTTTGATGACAGTGACAAGGAGCTTCAAAGGAATGTGGGCGCAATTGTCCTGGCTGTCGGGTCTGATATTTACGACTGCCGCAAGGTCCCCAACCTGGGTTACGGCACACTTCCGGATATCTATACGGGTGTTGAGTTCGAGAGGATACTGGCTTCCAACGGGCCCACTGACGGCGAACTCAGGACGACAAAGGGCGAGACGCCTGCGGCGGTCGCCATTGTGCATTGCGTGGGCAGTCTCGACAGCAGGCACAAGGAATACTGCTCCGGAGTCTGTTGTCAGTATGCTTTCAAGTTCAACCATTTGATAGATAAAAAGGTCCCTGGCGCAAAGATATACCATTTTTACAAGGAACTCTCTATTCCGGGGAAAGAGGAATTTACCCTTTATCACCATGCAAAGAGCAATCCGGAAGCCACATTTGTCAGGTATAACTCCATCGATGACCTGACGATTGAAGACCGGGACGGCAAGCGGATCGTGCAGTTCAAGGATACGGCAGGGGAAGAGGGGTTCGTTCCCGTGGACATGGTTATACTCTGTCCTGCGGTGGTCCCGGCTGAAGGATCGGGCAAACTGGGGACCCTTTTAGAAGCGGCCCAAGATAAATCCGGCTTCTTCGAGGAGTTGCACGGAAGGATGGATGCGTCGCAGAGCAAGATCAAGGGTATTTATCTTGCGGGGACATGCCAGTCCCCCATGGATATTCAGAAGGCTATGAGTCAGGGGATGGCGGTAGCAGGTTATATATTGTCCGGGCTTGTTGCCGGCAGAAAGCTGGAGATAAAACCCATCACCGCTGTGGTGGACCCCGACAGGTGTTCCGGCTGCAGGATATGCATGACTGTCTGCCCTTACAAGGCGATTTCATACGACGCTGAGAAAGAGGTGTCAGTGGTCAATGATGTGCTATGCCTGGGATGCGGCACCTGTGTTGCAGCGTGTCCCTCTGGCGCAATAAAGGGGAACCACTTTACTGTTCAGGAAATTCTTGCAGAGATCGAGGGGGTGCTGGCGTCATGAGTAATGAAGCTCAGGGTACTAAAAAAGGAGAAAACGGCTTCGAGCCCAGGATCGTAGGGTTCCTCTGCAACTGGTGCTCCTATGCCGGAGCGGACAAGGCGGGAACGGCGCAGAATGTTTATCCGCCGAATGTGAGCGTGATAAAGGTCATGTGCAGCGGGCGGGTGGACCCCCAGTTTGTTCTCACGGCATTTGAAAAAGGCGCGGATGGTGTTATAATACTCGCGTGTCATCCGGGGGACTGCCATTACAAGGAAGGAAATTACCGGGCGGTCCAGCGGTATCATATGCTGCAAAAACTGCTGGAGCAATTCGGCATCGAAAAAGAAAGATGCCGTTTTGATTATGTGTCGGCAGGCGAGGGTGATAAATTCGTTGCGGTGATAACGGATATGGTGGATACGGTAAGAGGGTTGGGTCCTCTGCCTGCGCTCCGCTCCGTAAAAAAAGTGCATCACAACATTACAGCAGGAGGATAATATGGCAACGCAAATGCTTGATGCAAGAGGTCTTAAGTGTCCGCAGCCCACACTGAAAATAACCGCGATGGCGGTGAAGATGAAGCCGGGAGATGTTCTCGAAGCGATTGCGGATTGTGCTACCTTTGATAAGGATATCAGGGACTGGTGTGTGCGCTCAAAGAAAATCCTGCTCTGGATGCGGGATGAGGCCGGCGCAAAGAAGTGCCAGATACAATTTTGAATTTTGAGTAACAGCGGATGACGACAAAAACCTTGAGTGGCTTGAAGGTGACGGAAAGCTCCTGAAAGGCATTCGCACTTTTTTCAATACTATGGAGCATGAATGCGGAAAAATCCTGGTTTCTCTCAAAGGATAGATATATCTCCCCTCGCTGACCAGTCCTTCGTTTTTCATACTATAAGCAAAGAAGAGGACCTGCACGGTACTGCTGTGCTCAAGGATTTAACAGCCGGCCGTGGGAAACAGGCGGACCTGAGAGGGCCGGCAAAGGAAGGGACTGGTGAGTGACGTTAAAAGCAGGAGTGATCTGATGCGTGAAGAACTGAAACAACGCAGAGGCGCGGCGAAAATCATCGATGTCGATGAGCAACGGGTCAAAATTGTTATCTTTACCCTTGAGGGGGCCCGGTATGCCTTCTACGGCAGCGATATCAGGGAAATCCTTCCCCTTACATCCATCTGTTATGTGCCCGGGGCCCCTGATTTCATTCTTGGCGTCATCAATAACAGAGGCGATATAGAGTCGGTCATTGCGGTCGAGAAGTTCCTGGATTTGCCTGCTGTATCAGAGGTAAAAAGCGGCCGCATCGCTATTGCCGAAAAAGAGGGAATACGCTCCGGGATACGGGTTGATTCCATAGAGGATGTTATCGATGTGCCGGCGAGTTCCATAAAGCCCCCCCTATCGACGCTTGACGGCTCCAGGAGGGACATGGTTGCCGGTGAGGTGCAGTATGAGGGCGACAGCATAGTACTCCTGGATGTCGGGAAAATATTCGGGAAAATCTCAGCATGACCATACAGGACAGGGGCCTTTCATCTGCTGTGGAGCTGGAACTGCTTATTTTCACCGTGGGTGGTATTGCCATGGCGGTTGACACGGCGCAGGTGGAGGAAATGCTGAGACCCGCCGAGGCGGAAAGACGGGAAGTGGAAACAAGGATGTTCCATGAAAACCTCTTTTCCGGAGAAAGGGCGTCTTCGTATTCGGAGCCTATGGTACTCATGATAAGAGAGGGGCCTCCGTATGGTATTGTCGTGGACAGGCCGGACGAGATAACGAAAGTCCCTTTGCAGCGCATCCAGCCCCTCCCTGCCTTGATAGAGAAACACGCACTATCGAAGGCTGTGTGGGGGATTGCCCTTAAAGACGATAAAATGATCATGCTTGTGGACTTCTATCAACTGCCTGTAATGGAAGCCATGAAAATTAAGCCGAAGATCCGGCAGTGAGGAGGATACAGGAGATTCCTATGGAATTCTATTATAAACATCATGATTTTCTGAAAGGTGGACTATGAATTTATCGTTAAAGAAAATGTTTGGTATTCATCTCTCATTAAGGAAGCAGGTATTGCTTTTCGTAACAATGTCCATGGTTTTCGGGCTGCTTTTGTTCTCTGCTATTATGTTCGCGGGTGTAACAGCGAGAGGAGGGGACAGTAGAGCAGGGGAAATAACATCACTGTTGGCAAAAACGTCACTTATTTCCCTGCTTTTTATTGCAGGTTTCTACTTCGTTTTCGCCTATTTCCTTGATAGATACATGAACAGGCCGATTGCGCGTATAACCGCTGCAATGAGAGATAATGCAGGCGACCTGACGGTACGGGTACCCGTCACGACCGATAATGAGATCGGAGAACTCGCAAACTGGTTCAATGAACATCTGGTTAAGCTGCAGGAAATTATAATGGAGGTTTCCGATGTTACCGGGGGGATAAGCTATTATGCCGGCAGCATATCGGCGGCAATAGAGCAGCAGGCAGCTACGACATCGCAGCAGTCCGCTGCGGTGGCCGAGATAACCTCCACCATGGAGGAGCTTTCCGCTTCATCGACCCAGATAGCGGAACACTCCCAGTCCGTGGTGACAGTTGCCACAAAGACCTGGGAGGACACGAAGAAGGGCGCCAATGCGGTGGAGGCCCTGATCATGAAGATGGGGGAGATTCACGGGGACAACCAGAACAACATCCGGGAGATAGTGGAGTTGGGGAAGAAGTCGAAGGAAATCAGCAAAGTGATGGAGATCATCAACAACATTGCCGACCAGACGAAGCTGATAGCGTTCAATGCGGCGCTTGAGGCGTCGAGCGCGGGAGAGGCCGGCAAAAGGTTCGGGGTAGTGGCGGTGGAGATACGGAGGCTTGCGGACAGCGTGATGGAGTCTACGGGAGAGATAGAGACGAAGGTGAGCGAGATACAGGAGGCCATCAACCGCCTGGTCATTGCTTCGGAGAAAGGGGCAAAGGGCATTCAGGAGGGGATGGACTATTCGAGCCAGACGGCCGAGACGCTTTTTGACGTTGTAGACGCCGCGCAGCTCAGCACTGATGCGGCGAAACAGATATCCCTCTCGACGCAGCAGCAGAAGACTGCGAGCAACCAGGTAGTGGGCGCGTTGAGGGAGATAGTGGCCGGGTCGGGGCAGACCTCGGGTGCTATCGGACAGATAGTATCGATAACGAAGAAAATGTCTGAGATGTCCGGCAATCTGAAAGCGCTCGTAGAGAAGTTCAAAGTTTAACTACGGCCCACAGGGCCGGATTCCGGGTAGAGAACGTCTAATTGAGACGGCCCTGGAGAAGACGGAATATAAGAGGGGATTTAATTGGGACAGATCAGGGTAGTTGTTGCCGACGACAGCTCTTTTGCGCGGGAAGTCATCAATGCCGTCCTGTCGACGGACAGTGAGATTAAAGTCGTAGGAGAAGCGGCAAACGGCAGGGAAGCAGTGGAGAAGGTCCTGGAGCTTAAACCCGACATAGTTACCATGGATATCGAAATGCCTGTTATGGACGGCCTTGAAGCGATAGAAAGGATCATGGCCTCTTTTGCGGTGCCCATACTGGTTGTCACTACTAGGGGCGATGCGCATACGGCCTATGCCGCCATATCCAAAGGGGCCCTGGACCTTGTAGTCAAGCCCGAGGTGAACCTCGATGGGGCCCGTGAGTTTATCGATAAGATAAAAATGCTGTCCAAAATCAAGGTAATTACTCATATGAAGGGCAAGAAAAGCATACGGGAGCCGAAGGAACTAAAGAAGCCCGAGTTCAGTGGAGGGATGAGCGACAGGATCGTGGCCATCGCTTCTTCCACCGGCGGGCCGGAGGCCCTCTCCATTATACTTTCCAGTCTGCCCGGAAACTTTCCCTGCCCTATCGTTATTGCGCAGCACATATCGGACGGCTTTGTATCGGGTATGGTCGAGTGGTTAAAGAGAATTGTCAAGCTTAACATCAAGGTTGCAGTGGAGGGAGAGACCCTCTGTCCCGGAACCGTGTATTTTTCACCGTCAGAGAAACATATGGAGATAACCAACTCGAAGTCGGTAGCCTTTGTGGCAAGGCATTCGAAGGATATTTACCGTCCCTCGTGTGATGTGCTTTTGTCGTCGGTTGCGCGCGTTTACGGATCAATGGGGGTCGGCGTGATTCTGACAGGTATGGGCAGCGACGGGGTATTGGGAATAAAGAAGATCAAAGAGGCGAACGGGGACACCATTGCCCAGGACGAGAAGTCATCCGTGGTGTTCGGAATGCCCAAAGTAGCCATTGACAGCGGCTGCATCGACAAGATACTTTCCATTGATGAGATTGCAGCGGAACTTGTGCTGCGTATGGCCCCGGGCAAAGGGCATGCCCCGGGTAATTATCAGGCAGCAAGGCATTGATGCCGTATTTGGTCCCTTTCAAAAACCTTATCAGGGAGAAATGCGGCCTCTGCTTTGAGGACATCAGGACGGTCTCTCTCCGGGAGGGTATTGAAACGAGAATGTCGAAGAGCGAGGTCCGCTCGCACACCGCATATTTCGAACTGCTCTTTTCCGACAGTAATGAATTCCACCGGCTTATCAATCTTCTGACCATAAACGAGACCTACTTTTTCAGGGAACCGGTCCATCTCCAGTTACTTGTAAAGCGCATACTCCCTGCATTGCTCGCGGATAAAAAGGCGGGAGAAAAGGTGCGTATTGTGAGCGCCGGGTGCTCCACCGGGGAAGAGCCCTACTCACTCGCGATGGCTATAATGGAGGAATACGGCGCTGAGATCAGGAATTTCATTGCCATCACCGGTTTTGATATCGACACCGATGCGATTGCCGGGGCTGAAGAAGGGGTCTTCACCGCCCATTCCTTCCGGAATTTTTCAGCGGACCTGCAGGCAAAGTATTTTGAACAGGACGGTACTCTATACAGGATCAGGAAAACGGTGCGGCAGAAGGTCGGGTTTCTGAAACATAATCTCCTGAGCGAAGAGTATCCTTCCGCACTTCAGGCGGCCGATGTGGTTTTTTACAGGAATGTCTCCATCTATTTTGAGCCCGAGACCCAGAAAAACATATTCACGAAGCTGGCTGGAATTCTGAAAGAGGGTGGATACCTTTTTGTGAGCTCTACTGAAACCCTTTCCCACAACATAGGGGTCCTTTCGCTGGTCGAAATGGACAATATGTTCCTGTACCGTAAAAGTATAGAGCTTGCCCTTTATGAAAGAAGAAATGAGTTCAGGAGTACGGACAGGGGGCCTTCCATAGCCGCACCTCTATGTGCGGAGAGCCCCAGGGCCAAAAGCGCGGCTTCTTCCCGGCCCGTGAGGAAGAGGGATGCCGCCGCGCCAATCTGCAAAACGATCAAGGAGAGGAGACTGGATCTCCATTCACTCTTTGACGAGGCGTTGTTAATGGCGAGGGCGAAGCAATACGACGAGGCGCTCGGCCGTATCAGGACGCTTCTGGAGCAGGACCCATCTTTTGTAAAAGCTTATATGCTTAAGGCCGGCATCCTGGTCAACATGAAGCGTCTGGATGAGGCGCAAGGGGTCTGCCTGCAGAGTATCGGGATGGACCAATGGTGCCTTGAGGGGTATCTTATTCTCGGTTTGATAGCTAAAATCAGGAATGACGATGACGAAGCCCTGAAAAGGTTTAAAGAAGCGCTGTACATACAGTCTTCCTGCTGGCTGGCCCATTTTTATCTGGGGGACATTTACCGGTCACGCGGTGAGTGGGAGAAGGCGGGCCGGGAATACGAGATCGTGGCGAAACTGCTCAAGAAAGGCGATTTGACCGACCACGGCCTCACTTTTTTCCCACTCTCCTTTCCTGTTGAACAGGTGGTTCACCTGTGCGCGCATAATCTTGCCGAAATACGAAAGCGGCTGCAGTAGGGGGCGCAAAAGAGGGCACTATGGCATTCGACATGGCGAAATTTATGGCACGTTTTATCGAGGAGGCCCGGGAGCACATAGAGAAGCTTAACGAGGGACTTGTATCCCTCGAAAAGAACCCCGAGGACGCGGAGACCATCAATTCCATATTCCGTTCAGCCCATACCATCAAGGGCTCCTCGAGGATGATGAAGCTTAGCCCTATCACCGAGGTGGCCCACAAGATGGAGGATGCTCTGGGGGCCCTGAGGGAGAAGAGGCTCATCCATTCAAAAGAACTCGCCGATCTTCTGTTCAGGGGAATCGACATGATTTCCGAGATGCTCGACAGGACCTCCGAGGGGCAGCCCATTGAAACGGACAGCAGCGCGCTCTGCGAGCAGCTTTCGAAGGCAGCCGAGGCGGAGGCAAGCCCCCAGGAGGGGAAACCGGAGCTTTCCGTCCCCGACACTACTGCTGAAAAAACCGTACAAGAGCCTAAGCAGCCGGAAAACCCCGTTGTTACGCCGTCTCCGGCTTTGCCGGCTGAACGTCAAGCCGCTCCACAGCCAAAGGCTCGGACTTCCGAAACTGTGCGTATAAACTCTGAAAAACTGGATGACCTGATAAAGCTTATGGGAGAGATGGTATCCAACCAGAACCGGTTGAAACAGAGGCTGTCGGATGCAAAGGATGTGGAAATCAGCGCTGCACGGCATGTGAAAATGCTGGCCGGTCTGGAGCCTTCCGGGTTTTCCGATTACCGGGATGAGATTATAGCGACAACACAATCCATTTTTATCAAAATCAAGAAGCTGGTTTCAAGTATAAGGGACGATGCTTCCCTCCATGAACTGCTGACAGGGGAATTGCAGGAAAAGTCACTCGTTATGAGGATGGTGCCGCTTTCGACGCTTTTCGATCCCCTGCACAGGATTGTCAGGGACATTGCCAAAGCACAGGGGAAGGATGTTGAACTGGTCATCGAGGGAGGGGAGATAGAACTCGACAAGAAAATGAGCGACAAGTTGGGGGACCCCCTGGTGCATATGCTCAGGAATGCGGTGGACCACGGGATAGAGTGCCGCGTTGAGAGGAAAACTGCCGGAAAGCCTGAAGGGGGGACAATCAGACTATTGGCAAGCTACGAGGCGGGAAGCGTTCTCATTGAAGTCGGCGATGACGGCAAGGGGATAGCCCTCGAAAAAATAAAAGAGAAAGCCCTGCGCAAGAAGATGTACGACGAAAAGGAACTGGACGCCATAACGGAGGCCGCGCTGGTGGACCTGATCTTTCAGCCCGGCTTCAGTACCAGCGCCATTATTACCGATGTTTCGGGCAGGGGGGTCGGGATGGATGTTGTGAAGCGCAACATCGTCGAGGACCTGCGGGGAACTATCGGGATCAGGACCAGGGAAGGGGGGGGGACGGTTTTTTCCATACGCCTTCCCCTGACACTTGCGGTGATGCGGATTCTCCTCATCAGTGCCGGGGGGGGCACCTTCGGCGTCGCCGCCCACTACATCAACGAAATTATACGGGTCCCGGAAACAGAGCTGATTCAGGTGCTGGACAAGAAAGCGGTGAGACTGCGGGAAGAATTCATTCCGGTGGTAAGTCTCGAGAAACTGCTCGGGCTGCCCGGCAGGGAGGAACGGTCCCCGGAAAACGCTCTTATCGTGATTGTGCGCATGGGGAGCGAAAAACTGGGTCTGATCGCCGATACGCTTATTGATGAGGAAGATATGGTGATAAAGTCATTGCCGGGTCATATGAAGAACGTACAACTGGTGTCCGGAATCACCATTTCTGGCAGGAACGAGATAATCAATGTGCTGCATGTTCCGGCCCTCATGCAAGCGGCGAAGGAGGTGCGGGACCCACGACATGCCGCAGAGACGCGTGGGGATGAGGCCATACATATTCTCGTGGTGGACGATTCTGTCAATACGCGTGAAATCGAGAAGAGCATCCTTGAATCTTACGGGTACAAGGTGACCATGGCCGGAGATGGAATGGAAGCTCTCGAGAAGGCCGGCGAACGGTCATATGATCTGGTGATTACCGATGTGGAGATGCCCCGGCTCGACGGCTTTTCCCTGACGGAGCGCCTTAGAAAGGATGAGATATACAAGGACACTCCGATTATCATCGTCACTTCCCGGGAAAAGGAGGAGGACAAGAGGAGGGGCATTATGGTTGGAGCCGACGCCTATATCGTCAAAGGCTCTTTTGATCAGTCCAACCTGCTGGAAACCGTCCAGAATCTTGTGGGCTGACAGGTAAGGAGGTTTTTTTATGGAGAGTCAGAAGGTCCATATTCTTGTTGTTGACGATGATCCTTTTGTCAGGGAGATGTTATCCATGATTCTTGAATCCGGCGACTATACGGTTGAGACCGCGGAAAGCGGAGAGGATGCCCTTGAAAAATATTCAAACCACCCGGGCCTCGATCTTATCATTTCCGATATGAATATGCCGGGAAAGAGCGGGCTGCAACTCATCAAGGACCTGCGCAAACTGCAGACGAATGTCCCTATTATCATTCTCACCGGCAACAATGAAATTTCCGTTGCGGTGGAGGCCATGAACAACGGGGCAAGCGATTGCCTGCCGAAAGATGAGAATATTCAGGACGCCATCCTTTTGTCTGTAAACAGGGTCCTTGAGAAGAAAAATCTTGAAAACAGTAACTGCCGGTTAATGGAAGACCTTGAGAAATGAGGTGCTGTAATGAACAAGGACGGCAAAGATATTAAGAATAAACTGGAGGGCCTCCGGGCCGCCTTTGCTCTGCAGATTCCTGAAAGAATACGGCAGATAGAGGAGTTGTGGCACTCGCTGCAGGGGAATGCCTGGGAGGGTAAAACAGCTGCCGATATGCTTCGCATGACACATATGCTGGCCGGCTCTGCCGCCAGTTTTGGTTATGGCTCTTTAAGTTCCGTGGCGCGTTCACTGGAAGCTGTCCTTAAAGATATTGTGGAGAAGGGGGACGTACCGGACGAGAGCGTCAGGACCTCTATCGCCGCCTCTCTGGGCAAAATGAAGCTGTCCTGCGATAAGGGAGAAGCCTGGACAGCTACGGAAGCCTCTGCCGAGTTCTCTGCCGGCACGGAGGTCCTTGTGGAAGGGGGGGAACGCAAAACCGTCTTTCTCGTGGAGGATGACACGGTGCTGCTTGAAAGTCTCGCCCTGCAGATCGGTCATTTCGGGTACGAAGTAAGGACTTTCAGTGAGATCTCGTGTTTCAGCCGGGAGATTGCCTCGGCCAACCCTTCCGCAATTATTATGGATATGATGTTCCCTGAAGGTATTTTCGCGGGTGCTGAAGCCTTGTCAGGTGTTCGTAAAGAAGGCGAAGAGACTATACCCATCATTTTCATCTCAAGCAAAAGCGATTTTCACACCAGGCTACATGCCGTGCGGGCGGGAGCGGATGCTTTTTTTGTGAAGCCGCTAAACATCGGCGCCCTGATGGACAAGCTTGATGCGCTCACACGAAAGGACGTGATGGAGCCATACCGTATACTCGTGATAGATGACGATATTGCACTTGCGGAATACTATGCCGTCCTGCTGCAGCAGGCAGGGATGGAGACCGCGGTGGTCACCGAACCCTTTCAGGTAATGTCGCATCTCATAAGTTTCAATCCCGATCTCATCCTTATGGATATTTATATGCCTGCTTGTAACGGCTTTGAACTGGCAAAGGTCATCCGTGATATGGATACGTATGTCAGTATTCCCATTGTGTTTCTTTCAGGCGAAACAAACGTCAGGAAACAGATGACGGCGATGCGCATGGGCGGTGACGACTTTCTTACAAAGCCGATCCAGCCGGAGCATCTGATCTCCTCGGTGACCATCCGGGCCGAGCGGATGCGCATTATCCGCTCCTTTATGGACCGGGACGGGTTAACGGGCCTGCTTAACCACACCAAGACAAAGGAACAGCTCGACATTGCAATCGAAAGGACCAAGAGACAGGGAGGTATGCTCTCATTCGCCATGCTCGATATCGACTGGTTCAAATCCGTTAATGATACGTATGGTCATCAGGTTGGAGACAGGGTCATCCTGAGCCTTGCGAGACTCCTCCAGCAGCGTCTCCGCAAAAGCGATATCGTCGGGCGGTACGGAGGAGAGGAGTTTGCCGTTATTCTCAGCGACACGGACCTCACTAATGCGTTCAGGGTGCTTGACGACGTGCGCAGCAGTTTTTCCAGGATCAGGCATCAGAGTGAACAAGGTGAGTTAATGGTGACCTTCAGCTGCGGCATCTCATCATTCCCGCAGTACGGCGCGGCCACTCTCCTCAATAATATGTCGGACAAGGCCCTGTACGAGGCCAAGCGTGGCGGGAGAAACCGCATTGTGGTAAAATAATCAGCCCGTTCACGAGAATTTAAACGGAGTGTGCTTCATGTGTCTTGCAGTGCCTTCACTGGTCATCAGTACGGACAATCTTACCGCAACCGTGGACGTTTACGGGGCGAGGAAGGAGATAAGCCTCCTGCTTTTGGCGGAAGAAACGAAAATAGGAGATTATGTCCTCGTCCATGCAGGCTTTGCCATTCAGAAGGTGGATGAGGCTGCAGCGCAGGAGTCGCTTGCACTGCTCAGGGAACTGGCTGCAGCCATGGAAGATCCTGCGGAAGATCTCCCTGACTGAGCTTGTGAATTGCAGGAGCCGGTAACTTCTTGCGGTGCTGATTTTGGCCAATATTGCCGAGTCTGACTATTATTCTCCTTTCCTGCAATGTGCTAAACTATCCCCATGAACGGGAATGTTACAGAAGAATGCCTTCGCAACCTCGAAAAATATCCGGTTTTGTTTGCCTATCTTTTCGGATCAAAGGCTATGGGCACGTCAACGCCTCTGAGCGACACCGATATAGCGGTCTATTGCGGCGAGGCTCTTTCCCGGCAGGAGCGCTTCGACCTGCGGCTAAGGCTTTCCTCAGAACTCTCGGCCTGCATGGGAGGGCAGGTGGATGTGGTGGTGATGAACGACACGCCTCTCCAGCTTTCCTATGAGATTATAAAGAACGGCAGGGTGATTCTTTGCAGGGACAATGATGCCAGGGTCGAGAGGGAAAGGTCTATTCTTTCGCGGTATCTTGACCGCAGATATTACGACAAGAGAAGAGCGGCCATGGTTCTGGAGAGGGTAGCCTTGGGGGGAGGGTTATGACGGAGCAGGAAAAGATAAGTCAGAAACTCGAAAGTCTCGGCGAATATCTGCGCTACCTGAAGATGTGCCGCAAGTATTCCCTGGAAGAGCTAAAGGGCGACCCTATTATTCGCGGCGCTGTGGAGAGGTATCTTCATCTTGCCGCGGAATGCGTTATCGATATAGCCGAGATCATGATCGCTACCCGCGGGCTGAGGAAACCGGAAGATTACCGGGAGGCAATAGACATCCTGGGCGAGGCGGAAATTATTCCTGCTGCATTCGCCGGGTATTTCTCTCCTATCGCCGGTTTCAGGAATATTCTTGTCCATGAATATGCCCGTATCGATCTCCAGGAGGTTTATCGCCATTTGGTAAAAGACCTGGACGACTTCGAGAAATTTGCGCAGTTCATAGCACGGAGCGTCGAAAAATAGCCGACCCACCTAGCCTGTCCGGGAAACCATCGCAGTATCGCTTCAAGAAGCGCATGTATATACCTAAACCTGGCCGCAAACCACTAACCACGAACTGGTATCCCCGGCAAACCCAACAGCATCAAGCTTTCGCAGGCACTATGTAAAGTTTACAGTGCCTATGTAAACTTTACATAGGCAAGCCGTTTCGTACATCTTCCGAATCAAAAATAAGTCTTATTTATCAGCGTTGCAAAAACGACACACCACTGAAAATAGCCTGGCATGATTTTTGTAAATACAAATACTTGGTTAGGAAGTAATAGGGGGAATGAGGGAGATGGCAAGCAAGCGGGGTCGGACCAAGGTAAGTATTTGATAATATGATTGAACTGAAAATAAACAAGCTGTATTTTGGCCGTAGGGGCGCTTTTTTGTACCCCAAAATGTCCTTTTAAGAGGTTGAGATGCCGAGAGCTAACAGACACTATCTCCCCGGCTATTCATCAGCAGACGAACTGCATACGCTTGATGAAGTAGGCATAACCTCAATCAACACCGGTTATACCGCCACCAATGTCACCGACACGAACGGAAACACAGAGACAATGGCAGGCACATATACCAAGGCAGACGGGACCACCGGAGAGGTCGGCAACATGGCAATGCAGAGGGACACGGCATACAGCATTGCAAATGAATGGCTGGATGTTCCGGAGGACGTAGCATCACTTCCCGACTTGCAGGGTTCCGGCAATGTGTACGACTTGCAGCAGGCAATGGTTAGGGACACAAGCGGAACACTCAAATCCCTCATCGAGCAGTTCACGACAACGGATGACATACCAACCCGCAATAGTCTGATGGACCAAATCCTCTATAAATGGACAGGTAGCGATACCATAGACCCCAACAGCAGGGGCGGGGCTATCGATGCACGGAAACTTACGGTGCTGGAAAAGTTCTACGGACAGGCATTTGTTGGGACAAGCGGCTCAAACCCGAATGCAAACGCCGTCCCGCTGCTTAACAAATCATATAACGGCCTTTCCGAAATGTTTTACTCGCAGCTAATGTCTCAGACACATTTGAAGGGTCTTTATGACGAGATAACATACACCTGGGATGAGACGACTCAAAGTGTAAAAGGCAATTTGAGTGGTGTTATAACTGATATTCAGGACCGTATCACGGCAAATGCAACAACAGGCAACCAGTTTCTTATGGAGTTCACGCGTACTCTATCTGGCCTGCAGGCAGTAGATACAATTGATACAACCGCTTTTCGTGTCGTTTTTACGCCTCAGAATGAAGAGGTTGGTTTTATCCTGGACTCTATCGGAAAGAATGTCATACGAGGCACATCCGGAACGGATTCGCTTACCGGCACAGCCAATGCGGATGCAATTGCAGGCGATGCCGGGAATGATAATATTTCAGGGAACGCAGGGGATGATGTTCTTTATGGTAATGCTGGAGCGGACTACCTGTATGGAGGAGACGGCAACGACGTGCTGAACGGTGGAAAGGAGAGTATTGAAGAAGCCCGGAAGAACTTGGACGCTTTGCAGCGAGAGCGGGAAAAGGGAATCCTCAGTGATATAGTGGACAGGGAGAGGGACATAATCGCGCTGTCGGGCGAGGCGATAAAAGCAAAAAAGAGATCTGAACTCGAAAAGCTGCCTTCCCCCGTTGACGGCACTGTTCACGGACTGGCCTCATATACGGTAGGAGGCGTATTAACGCCTGCCCAGCCTACTGTTACCATAGTGCCTAGTGGTACGCCCCTGGTTATCGAAGCCATGGCATTGAACCAGGACATAGGTTTTCTGCGCCTTGGGCAGGAAGCGGAGGTGAAGCTTGATACGTTTCCTTTCCAGAAGTACGGTACTATCAAAGGCAAGGTGATATGGCTCAGTCCCGATGCCGTGGATGACGAAAAACTCGGGCTGGTCTACAAAATGAAAGTTGAGATGGAGAGGACATCAATTGCGGTGGATGGGAAAAAAATAGCCCTTTCTCCGGGCATGTCCCTGTCCGTGGAAGTTAAAACGAACAAAAGGCGCATCATCGAGTTCTTTCTCTCCCCCATCATCAAGTACGCAACAGAGAGCCTGACGCTCAGGTAAAGGCAGGCAAAAAGCCATTACCCGTCCGCATTTATCTTTTTTATTAATTCCTGCAGAATGTTTTCCGCCTTATCGTTAGCGATCTGGCAGGTCCCGGCATTCAAATGCCCTCCGCCGTTGTACTGCAGCATCAATTCCCCTATATTCGTCCTGGAGGTCCTGTCGAAGATGGATTTCCCCACGGCAAAAACGGTGTTCTGCTGTTTAAGCCCACAGAGAACGTGTATGGAAATATTGCACTGCGGAAAGAGAGCGTAGAGCATGAAGCGGTTGCCGGGGCATATCGTCACTTCCTTGCGCAGGTCCAGGACAACGAGATTTTTATGGACGGCGGCGCATCTATTGACCTGCTCCTTGAACTGTTCCTCATAAGAAAAGAAGAGATCCGACCTCTCCTTGACATCAGGGAGCGCGAGGACCTCTTCGATAGTGTGAGATTTACAGTAATCGATGAGTTCCATCATAAGCTGGTAATTGGATATCCTGAACTCCCGGAACCTGCCAAGGCCCGTGCGTGCGTCCATGATAAAGCTCAGCAGTTCCCAGCCCTTTGGATGGAGCACGTCATCAAGGCTGAAGCGTGCGGCGTCCGCTTTGTCCACGGCTGTCATCATCTCCTCGGGAATAGTGGAGAATTTCTCCTTGCCGCCAAAATAGTTATAGACCACACGGGCCGCGGAAGGCGCATCCGGATCGATGATGTGGTTGGCCCTGTCGCCCTGATTCCGCATGGTTTCGCTCAGATGGTGATCGAAGGCGAGATGGGCGCCCTCGACGTACGGCAGGTTGGTGGTTATGTCATTGGCGGTAATCTCTATTTTACCGTCCTGCATGTCCTTGGGATGCACGAATCTGAAATCGTTGATGATGTCCAGTTCTTTCAGCAGCACAGCGCATATAAGACCGTCCATATCGCTTCTGGTCACCAAACGGTATCTCTTTTTGTCCGTCATTATTCACCTCGCGTTTTATTTCGTAAGTTACTAACTATAAAACATATGATGGGAAGTTTCAAGATATACTTGGCCCCTGAAAAAGAGCGGCATTTTCACGTTACGTCGTATTCGTTGTGGTCCGGTTATTTCTGCAATAACATGTCCGCAGACGCAGCAGGAATAATGCGGGAATAATGCATATTGACTCAAAAACCTCACTTATGTTATGATTTTATTGGAGTTTTTGGACTGGTAAGGCTACAAAGACTTTTGCTTTGTGGCCTTTTTTTATAGAGTGCATTTTTTCGATTATTGCGTTTATAAACATATTGTAAAACTTTAATAAACTGTCATCATTTCCTTGTTTCTTAAGGGTAACCCGGATTTATTAGAGGTGAAAATGGCAAACAGACCTAATTATTCCGCAAAGATGGAATTGGAAAAGCAGAACAAATTTGCCGCCGGTTTGATGTCTGACCGTTTCCCCGGCGTTTCAGGCATAGTCGTTCGTATGACTTATTGTCAAATAGGAGCAAACCCTGTTCTCATGGTGCGCACTGTTAATTTCTCGCCGGCATCTTATGCTTATTTCAAGATGGGTTGCATGATAAAAGGGTGCAGTGATGGCGGGTTTGACCTGACCCCTGTAATTGCTGATATGGTTAAAACGCACAAAAAGTTGAAAAAAGGCTCTCTTGCCTGTTCCGGGAGCGTTGATAACATTGCCGTTGACCATGCCAGTATCGACTATGAAGTCGCAATACAATATGACAGGGTCAAAGACAGGGCAAGGTCTTGAAACCTTAGGGGGCATAGCAGCTTGCCCTGGAGCCCCGTAAAACTTGAACAAACGGGCAGTAGAGTGGTATCATTTAAACGTGATGAAGATAGTGTTTGCCATACTTCTTGTCCTCTTTTCCTTCAGGGAAACTCATGCCGATATTTACAAATATGTAACAGCTGACGGCACCGTCTTTTTTACCAACACCACAAAAAACAAGAGCGGGAAACTTGTCTTCCGTGAAAAGAACGGGACCGCGGTCGTACGGAACCGGCATCCTGTAAAAACGGCACTTGGCAACACGGAATCTTTTCACTCCATTGCCGAGGAACGGGCGCGTGTGCATAATGTTGACTCTAAACTGGTAAAAGCCGTCATCAAGACGGAATCCAACTGGAACCCCACCGCTGTTTCAAGAAAAGGAGCCCAGGGACTTATGCAGTTGATGCCCGGCACTGCCACGCTCCTGGGTGTTGTCAATCCATTTGATCCTTACGAGAACATTGACGGTGGTATCCGGTACCTCAAGTTCCTGCTTGAGAAGTTCAACGGCAATATGACCCTCGCTCTGGCGGCCTATAACGCCGGTCCGAAACTGGTTGAGAGAAAGAAAGCAGTGCCTTCCATACCCGAAACCGTGGACTACGTTAAAAGGGTTATCGCGTATTACACAGGAGAAGACATCTCCAGGGTCAAAGTCAATACTGAAGAGGTCAAGCGGGCTGTAAGCAGGATCCGGAAGCTGGTGCAGCAGGACGGCACCATACTCTTCACCAACTCCTATTTTGCGGGTTCCTATCTTGAGAATCAGGGTATCAGATAAACGTGGGGGAAGAGGCGGTACGAGAGGAAATAATAAGCCTTAAGAAGGAGAACAATGCACTGATTCTCGCGCATAATTACCAGCGCGACGAAGTCCAGGACATTGCGGATTTTACTGGAGATTCTCTCGAACTCTCCAGGATTGCAGCGACGAAAGAGTGCGCTGTTATTGTCTTCTGCGGCGTCCACTTCATGGCCGAGAGCGCCTCGATCCTTTCTCCTCAGAAGACGGTACTCCTGCCTGAGCTGGACGCTACGTGCCCCATGGCGGCAATGGTGGAGGTCGGTTCTCCCCGGCAGGTCATGAAGGCTTTTCCGGGCTACGAGGTCCAGCCCACCTTTGTATTTCCCCATGAGTTTACCTTGCGGGACATCAAAGCCCGGTATCCCGGTGCGCCTGTTGTCGCCTACGTTAACACCACTGCCGCTGTAAAAGCGGAAAGCGATATATGCTGCACCTCAGCCAATGTGGTGAAGGTAATCGAATCCCTGCCGGACGATAAGGTTATCTGTGTCCCCGACAGGAACCTCTCCATGTGGGCGGCGAGGAATACCAAGAAACAGGTTATTGCCTGGGACGGTTTCTGCCATGTGCATGACAGGATAACGAAGGTTGATGTGCTGAGGGCCAGAGAGGCCCATCCCGGCGCTCTCCTGATGGCCCATCCCGAATGCAGGCTTGAAGTCCTGGAACTCGCGGACCATGTGACGAGCACCTCGGGCATGCTCCGTTTTGCGCACTCCTCCGGCGCCGGGGAATTCATTGTGGGCACCGAAGTCGGCATTATGCACCGGATGCGGAATGAAAATCCGGACAAGATTTTTTATCCCCTCAGAAAGGACATGGTCTGCCCCAATATGAAGAAGACCACACTTGCGAGTGTCCTTTCAGCGCTGAAGGAGATGAAAAATATTATTAAGGTCCCTGAAGATATACGGGTCCCAGCTAAAAGAGCATTGGACCGTATGCTTGCGATTTCGTAACGCCATACAGCGGCTGCTGTCAACTTCCAATGTCACTTCTTAAACAAAAAATCATCGAAAAAATACGTTCACAAGGGCCTGTCAGTTTCGAGGCCTTCATGGAGATGGCCCTCTATTACCCCGGGCTTGGCTATTATACGAAAGAGACTGCAACCATAGGTAAAAAAGGCGATTTTTACACAAGTCCTCATCTGCATCCTGTTTTCGGCATGATGCTGGGCAAGCAGATGCAAGAGATGTGGGAGAGCATGGGTAAGCCTGAAGATTTCCAGATTATGGAGATGGGGGCGGGCATGGGATATCTTGCCAGGGATATGCTCGATTACCTGCAAACTACCGGGCTTTTCAGGCATCTTTCCTATACCATTGTTGAAATGAACCCATCTGTTGCAGCGCGCCAGCAGGAGTTGCTCAGCGGTTTTTCAGGTATAGTACGCTGGGTCGGACACCCCGGTGAGGCCGCTGGGATCACGGGCTGCATTGTCTCCAATGAACTGCTGGATGCTTTCCCGGTGCGGCTGGTTGAGATGGATGATGAAGTGATGGAGGTTTTCGTAACTGAAAAAGAGGGCGAGCTTGCGGAACTTAATAAGAAGGCCGCTCCCGAAGTGCTGACGTACCTCAGTGAATTTGCGCCTGATCTTCCAAAGGGCTACAGGACTGAGGTCAATCTCAGGATACGAGAGTGGCTTGCAGGCATTTCCTCCCAGCTTGTCAGGGGATTTATCCTGACCGTTGATTACGGGTACTCTGCGAAGGATTATTACAGCGAGGACAGGAGCACAGGCACGCTCCTGTGCTATTACCGCCACCAGATAAATGAAACCCCTTATCAGCATATCGGTGAACAGGACATGACCGCGCATCTGAATTTTTCATCTCTCGCGAAGTGGGGACAGGACAATAGCTTTAAGACGATAGGGTTTTCATCCCAGGGCACTTATCTTGTCTCCCTTGGTATCGACAGGGCCATCACGGAATTATACGGTGATGCTCCAGACCCCTTCGAGCTTGCCAAAATAAAGGGGCTGATTTTCCCGCAGGGCATGGGCGAATCCCATCAGGTGATGGTCCAGTATAAGGGTAAGGGGGCGCCTGTTCTAAGAGGCTTTGCTCTCAGGAACCGGAAGGCGGGACTGTAGTTGCCTGTTTGAGGTAAGCGGTGGGGCAGCTGTAGGGGCTAGGCGCTGCCTCGCCCATCCTTCCCTATCCCGAAGTTTTTCAGCCGATCCAGGCTCTTCAATACCCTTTCAGGTGTATGTGTTTCGATGGTATGGATGCAGTCCCTGCCTTTCATTTCCGCAAAGAGAGTTGAGAAATCTATGTCGCCGTCCCCTATTGGAAGGTGCTGGTCCGCGCTCTTGTCGTTATCATGCAGGTGCAGTTCTATGATGTAAGACTTGAGCTCATCCAGCCATGCATGCAGCGGGAGTTTTGAAAAAAGGTTGCAGTGCCCCGCATCGAAGCAGATACCGAAATAATCCGATGCCAGTTTTTCCATCAGCAGTCTCAGGTTGGAGGGCTCCTCCTCGAAGATATTTTCGATGGCGATTTTTACTCCAAGTCCTTTTGCCGTTGTTAGGAGAGGTTGCCAGGTCTCAAGGCTTTTTTCGAGCCATAAATAGACATTGTGGGCGTATTTCCATTTTTCGTATCCGGAATGAAAGACGATACATTTGGGTTTCAGCAGCGCGGCAACATCCAGGACCCTGGAGAACCTCTCCATGGTCACGGCCCGTATCTTTGTGTCCACTGCGCCGGGGCAGAGGTCCATGAAGGGCGCATGAAAGGAGAGGGAAGGGTTATGGCTGAGGTCCTCCTTCAGTCTCTGCAGGGCGGCGCTGTCCATGGTGTCAAGAGTGGCGGAACTGAAGTAGATTTCGAGATTCAGCCGGTTTTCGCGTATGAACTGTAGATAATCCCCAATTTTCTCATAGGGGACATGCACATGGGGTGAGGTCACTTTTTGTCTGCGGAAGCGGAATCCGTCTTGGTTTCAGACTTGGTCTCGGACTTGTTTTCTGTTTTTGCTTCTGTCTTGGTCTCGGTTTTGGTTTCTGTCTTGGTTTCTGTCTTGGTTTCGGAACTCTTTTCCCCACTAGGGCTTTTGTCTTTTCTTGTCCCATTTTCCCTGTCTTTTGAGGCATAGTCCGTCACATACCAGCCGGTCCCTTTGAGTACAAAGGAGGTGTTGGATATGAGCTTCTTCACTTCTCCCCCGCAGTCGGAACATTCGGCCATAGGGTCGTCGCTGAACTTCCGCATTATCTCGTGGTGCTTGCCGCACTTCAGGCATTCGTACTCATATATAGGCATTAAATAAAAACCTCCTGATTCGCATGTTATCTTTAAATATACTCAACAAAAGCCCGCAAGGTCAAGGACTGGCGCGGGGGGAATGACAGGACCGTGCGCGCCCCATGCCGGGCAACCGCTTCTATTAATTGACTTTGCACACTGATTTCTGGTTAAATAATAGTTCGAAATTAATTTGGGGGTGTTATTATGTATGCAGTAGTGGAAGCAGCCGGCGAACAGATAAAGGTTTCTGCGGGAGACACCGTACGCCTTGAGAAAATGAGCGGCATTCTGAATTCAGAAATAGTGATGGACAAGGTCCTGATGATTTACACCGAAGGAAAGAACATATGGGGGAAACCCTATGTTTCGGGGGCCAGCGTAAAGGCTGAAGTGGTCGGTGAGGGCAAGGCCGACAAGGTAATGGTCCTGAGGAGCCAGTCCAAAAAGGTCCATAACAGGACTGTAGGACACAGGCAGCATTTCATCACTCTGAAGATAAAAGAGATAATCGGAGGATAATATGGCCCACAAAAAAGGCGTAGGAAGTTCAAGAAACGGACGCGACAGCGAATCTAAGCGCCTCGGCATAAAGAGGTACGGCGGACAGTTCGTACGCGCCGGCAACATACTGGTACGGCAGCGCGGTACAAAGTTTCACAAGGGGAGCAATGTGGGCTGCGGCACCGATTATACCCTTTATGCGCTCATTGACGGTGTGGTTACTTTTGAGAGGAAGGACAAGACGCGGAAAAAAATCAGCGTCTATCCGGTCCAGGCAGCCGAGCCGGCAACTGCAAACGCGTAAACGAGAAAAACATAGTAATAAGTTGAAAGGCGGTCTGCACCAGCGGACTGCCTTTTTTATTAGTAGAATATGAAATAGATCGAGGTATTATGCAATTTGTCGATTATGTGAAAGTACATGTGAAGGCCGGTAACGGGGGGAGGGGCTGCTCCAGCTTCCGCCGTGAAAAGTTTATTCCGCGCGGCGGACCCGATGGCGGCGACGGCGGCAGGGGAGGCCATTTTATCATACGGGCCGTGAGAGAGCTCAATACGCTTCTAGATCTGAGATACCACCGGGAGTACGAGGCCCAAAAGGGAGAGCACGGCAAAGGAAGTAACAAGCACGGCAAAGACGGGGAAGATAAAATAGTGCTCGTTCCTCTCGGCACTTTGATTAAGGATGATGAAACCGGCGAGATCATTGCCGACCTCGACGATGAGGGCAAGGAAGTAGTTGTTGCCGGCGGGGGGAGGGGAGGGCAGGGAAACTCGCATTTCGCCACCTCCACGCGTCAGGCGCCGCGGTATGCGCAGCCCGGCGAGCCCGGAGAGGAGAAGGAAATTGTCCTTGAACTGAAGCTCCTGGCTGATGTAGGGCTCATAGGTCTTCCCAATGCCGGCAAATCAACACTCATCTCCGTTATCTCCGCCGCGCGCCCCAAGATAGCCGATTACCCTTTTACCACGCTCGTCCCCAATCTCGGTGTAGTTAAAATGGAAGATTTCAAGAGTTTTGTGGTGGCCGATATCCCGGGACTTATAGAAGGCGCTCATACGGGTGCAGGTCTTGGATTTCAGTTCCTTCGCCATGTTGAAAGGACATCCATTCTTCTCCATCTCGTGGATATTTCCGATATGCTTGATTCCGACCCTGTGGAAGATTTTGAAAAGATAAACAAAGAACTAGTATTATACAGTCCTGAGCTTGCGGAGAGGCCCATGGCGGTTGCCGGCACCAAACTCGACATAGCTCATGAGGGAATGCGGCTTAAGGCATTACAGGACTATTGCAGCGATAAGGGCATAGCATTTTTCCCCCTGTCTGCTGCGACAGGTGATGGGGTCCGGCAGCTTGTTATTTATCTTTCAGAGAAAGTGGATGTTGAGCGCCTGGCCGTACGCAAAGTAAAAGCCGCAAATACAGGATGGGAAGACAATCAGGAATGAGTAGAATTGTCATAAAAATCGGAAGCAATATCCTCACAGGCAGGACAGGGGGACTGGACAGCCGGAGGATCGGCATTATCGCCGGTGAAGTCTCAGCCGTTTGCGCTGAGGGACATGAGATAGTCATAGTCTCCTCCGGCGCAGTGGCTGCCGGAATGAAGAAGCTCGGGCTTAAGGAGAAACCCAAGGACATCCGGCTCAAGCAGGCTGCGGCTGCAGTGGGACAATCCTCGCTTATGTGGGCCTATGAGAAGAGCTTCGAGGAATCCAGAAAAAAAGTAGCGCAGATCCTGCTTACCCGGGAGGACTTTTCAGACAAGATACGCTATCTCAATTCCAGGAACACCCTTGTTACCCTGCTTTCCTATGGCATTATCCCGGTCATCAATGAAAACGATGCAGTGGCCACGGACGAAATTAAATTCGGCGACAATGACCGGCTCGCGGCCCTTGTATCAGGGCTTATAGATGCCGACAGGCTGATCATCCTCTCCGATGTTGCAGGACTCTACCCTGCGGACCCCGGGAAGGCCCCCGGCATGTCCGTTATTTCACTCGTGGAGGAGATTACCCCCGAACTTGAGGCAATGGCAGGTGGAGCGGGGAGCGCTGTGGGAACAGGGGGCATGTACTCCAAGATACTCGCGGCGAAAAAGGCAATGTCCTATGGTATCCGCGTGAACATAATAAGCGGAAAGAAAAAGGGGCTGCTCCGCGCCCTCATGAATGGTATTGCGCAGGGCACGGAATTCAGGCCAAGGATGAAAAAAATATCATCTAAAAAAGGCTGGATAGCCTACGCGGTGAAGCCAAAGGGAAGCCTTGTCATGGATAACGGGGCCGCCATGGCCATCCAGAAATCAGGGAAAAGCCTGCTGCCAACTGGTATTGTCCGGGTGGAAGGGGTTTTCGATATTGGGGATGCGGTCTATTGCACCGATGCAGCCGGCAAGCGCATTGCCAAAGGCATTGTGAACTATTCCTCTCAGGATGTGGAGAAGATCAGGGGCAAAAAGACCTCTGAGATCGAAGGCATCCTCGGATACAAGTATTCTGATGAAGTAATCCATAGGGATAATCTGGTTGTTTTAACCTAAAGCGTTTTGTCATCCCGGTTTGCCCGGAATCAGTCAGCAGGCAATAAAATGAAATATCTCGACCACTTTATGTTTTTCTTCGGTTGCATTATGGCTTTTGGCGGTTACCGGGCAATCAAAAAACGTTCAGCAGTGAGTGACATAGGAGAGCACGAGGGCGATAGCGCCGTAAAACTCGGCTGGTTTTGGGTGGTGTTCGGCGCTATTATTATTCTTGCTGTAGTGTTCGACATCCGCATTATCAAGTCTGCCATTCTATTCTTTTTTGAGTCGTAGAAGTTAAAGCCGCGTATGAATAATTGAAAAAGGGCATTGCTCCGCCCCTGCTTCAGGTAACAATAATAATATTATATCCCTCTTTTTTATTGTCTGTATTGTTAAGAAGTTTTTGGAAAAGCGTTAGCTCAGTTTCGAGAAGTCGGCAATCTGCCGGGCGAGGAACTGGATACTCTTCAACAGCGAGAGGCGGTTCAGCTTGACCGATTTATCTTTATCCATGACGAGGACCTTATCGAAGAAACAGTTGATGGGTTCTTTCAGCGTCAGCAGGCGCCCGACAGCATCAAGGTACCGGCTGTCATCGACCAGTTTTTGTATATGCGGAGCTATTCTTTGGACTTCCTTATGCAGGTTTTTTTCCTCCTCTTCTGCGAACAAATCACTGTTCACGGAGAGGCCCTCATCCTTAGGTGCGATGTTGTTGACCCTCTTTAAGGCAAGGAGGAAAGAGGCATACTCAGGTCCCTTTTTGAACTGCTGAAGCGCGTTCATTCTTTCCCTGAGGGTATGAAGCGGATGACTTTTGCAGAAATCTTCCACCGACGATATGATATCAACCGGATAGCCTGCTGCCTGGAATAGCGGCTCCATCCTCTGTTCAAAGAAACGCATGATGTCTTCTATTATTGCCGCCTTGTTCTTTACTTTAAAGGGCTGCAACGCCTTGTTGAAGAGATCCGGGAGGAGCAGATTGTATTTCCTGTCTACCAGGATGGCGATAACGCCCAGGGCTTGCCGCCGCAGGGCAAAGGGGTCTTCCGAGCCTGTGGGAGAGAGGCCGAGCATGAAGAAAGAAGCGATATTGTCCAGTTTGTCCGCAAGACTTACCACAGCGCCGATGTCCGTAACCGGAAGCTGGCCGCCGGAAGAGGCGGGCAGATAATGTTCTGAGAGGGCCGCTGCTATTTCTTCGTGGTATCCTTCATTGACGGCATAATAGCCACCCATTATTCCCTGTAGTTCGGGAAACTCCCTGACCACGCCCGAGATAAGGTCGGCCTTTGCCAGGAGAGCTGCCGTATGGGCGTCCTTTCTCTTTGCAGGGCATTGGGCCTCAGCCAGGAATTCGGCCAGGGCCGCCATGCGTTGCGCCTTCTCGTACACGGTGCCGAGTTTGTCGTGCTGGACAACTTTTTTCAGCCCTTCCAGCCGGTCCTTCAGCTTTATCTTCCTGTCCTCTTCGTAATAGAAGCGCGCATCCTCGAAGCGGGCCTTTATTACTTTTTCGGCGCCTTTTTTGATGGTGTCCCTGTTGTCCTTCTTTGTGTTGCTGACAATAACAAAATAGTTGATCAGCTTGCCGCTGTCATCTTCCAGCGCAAAGTACTTCTGGTGCCCCCGCATAACTGTAATGAGCAGTTCCTTTGGGAGAGAGAGATAACCCGCGGGGAAAGTCCCCAGAACAGGTGTGGGATACTCCACGAGGAATGTAACATGCTCCAGCAGATCATTATCTTCCCTGAGCGTCGCCTGTACGGATGTTGCCAGGCTCCTGGAGCCATCGAGAATGATCTTCCTCCTCTCCTCGGGATCGGCTATAACATAATTGTTCCTTAACAGGTTTATGTAGGTGCGATTGTCACGGACCTCGAAAGAGGCGGGTGCAAGGAAGCGGTGGCCGCGGGTCGTGGCTATGCTTTTTATACCGTCTATTTCAAGAGGCACCCTCTTATTGCCGTATGTTGCGAGTATCCAGTGTATGGGACGGACAAACCTGAGGTTGCTGTTTCCCCATCTCATGGATTTGGGAAAGTTAAGGGACAAAATCAGTTTGACAACCAGTTCAGGAAGTATTTCCTGGGCTTTACGCGCCTCTTCCCTGAGCATGGCCACGAGATAACTGCCCTTGCCTTTCTCTTTACGGTCAAGCGCGTTCACATTAAGGCCGTGTGTCCTGGCAAAGGCTTCCGCGGCCTTTGTGGGATTACCGTCCTTGTCGAAGGCTGCCGTTACCGGAGGGCCCCAAACCTCTTTCTCAATGGCTTCCTGAAGCGGGCACACTTCAGCCATTAGCGTCAATCTGCGGGGCGTTGTATATGTTTTTAAAGAAAGAGAAGGCAGACGGTATTCCAGGGACAGCTTTTCAAAGGATTCTTTCAGCTTTATAAGCGCCTCGGAAAGAAACCGTGCGGGTATCTCCTCAGTGCCTACTTCAACAAGGAGCACCGGATACGTTTCTTTGGTAGCGGCTGAGGTATTTACTTTAGCTTTCATGCCTTCTCCAAAAGGGGGAATCCCATCTCTTCCCGCTGCTTAAAGAATGCCTCTGCGCAATGTTTCGCAAGGGCACGCACCCTGGTAATATACCCTGTCCTCTCGGTCACGGAAATGACCCCCCGGGCATCGAGCAGGTTGAAGGCGTGGGAGCATTTCAGGCAGTATTCATAGGCGGGCAGTACCAGCCCATGCCCGATCATGCTCCTGGACTCTTTTTCGCAGGACTCAAACTGCTGTAAAAGCAACTCTGTGTTGGAGTAATCAAAGTTGAATTTGGAAAACTCTATTTCCTCCTGCTTGTGTATCTCCCCGTATTTGACGCCTTTGCGCCACTCTATGTCGAAGAGATTATCCACTTCCTGCAAATACATGGCTATTCTTTCGAGGCCGTAGGTTATCTCCAGAGAGACCGGTTTCAGGTCAATGCCGCCCACCTGCTGGAAATAGGTAAATTGGGTTATCTCCATGCCGTCAAGCCAGACTTCCCAGCCCAGCCCCCAGGCGCCCAGGGTCGGCGATTCCCAGTCATCCTCGACAAAACGGATATCGTGTTTAATGGCGTCGATGCCCAGATACGAAAGGCTTTCCAGGTATGCCTCCTGGCTGTCGGCAGGGGAGGGTTTAAGGATTACCTGGTACTGGTAATAATGCTGCAGCCTGTTGGGGTTTTCACCGTACCTCCCGTCAGTGGGACGTCTGCACGGCTCAACATACGCAGTCTTCCACGGTTCCGGGCCAAGGACCCTGAAAAACGTAGCTGGATGAAAGGTGCCCGCCCCCACTTCAAGATCATAGGGCTGGAGCAGGATGCAGCCTTTTTTTGCCCAGAAATCGTGCAACCTCAATATTAAATCTTGAAAATACATGATGACCTTTCAATCGCAGGATAATAAGAAGCTACATGTTATCCAAAAAATAAGCTCTTTGTCAAACAAAAGAAGGCGAAAAAAAAGGAAAGATACAAAGGCAGACAAGGCTCTCAGACTGGGTACGGCGTGCCTGCTGCAGTTGACAAAGAGGGCTATAACGCCCTATACTTAAATAGTTTTTTGATGTTTCCACGCAGTCCCTCGGGGGATTTTTTGCGATGCCCTGAGGGTTTTTTATTTGAATACGAAAGAGGAGAGTACAGATGAAATTCGAAGATTTTTCTTTAAGTAAAGAGACGATGAAGTCCATATCGGAAATCGGCTTTGAGGAGCCGACTCCCATTCAGGTTGCCGCCATGCCGCGCGTGCTGGAAGGTCTCGATATTGTAGGACAGGCGCAGACAGGAACAGGCAAAACCGCGGCTTTCGGAATTCCCATTGTTGAGAAGAGCCATAAGAGCAGAAACCCCTTTGCCCTTATTCTCGAACCCACACGGGAGCTTGCCATGCAGGTGGCCCAGGAGATCAACAGGATAGGAAAGTACAGGAAGATAACGGTCCTGCCCGTATACGGCGGCAAGTCCATCGACACCCAGATAAAGGCCCTTCAACGCGGAGTCAATGTGGTGGTCGGGACCCCGGGACGTATCATCGACCATATAAACAGGAAGACCCTTTCGCTGGCCGAGTTGCAGATGGTCGTACTCGACGAAGCCGATGAGATGCTGAACATGGGGTTCATCGAGGATATTGAGACCATACTGAAAACAACCCCCGCTGAAAGACAGACGGTCCTCTTCTCAGCCACCATGCCGCAGCCCATTATGAATATTGCCAAAAGATATATGCGGAACCCGGAAAAGATCCGCGTAAATGCGAAGGACCTGGTAGTCCCGAAGATAAAACAGGTTTTCTATGAAGTGCGGGAAGGGGACAAGATAAACGCTCTCTCCCGTCTTCTGGACGTGGAGGACCCCCAGCTTGCCATTGTTTTTTGCCACACGAAGCGCGAGGTGGATGATGTCGCGATGCAGCTTGAGCAGATGGGGTACAATGCCAACGCCCTGCATGGGGATTTCACGCAGGCGCGCAGGGATGAAGTAATGACGAAATTTAAAAAAGGCATGCTCGATGTGCTCGTTGCTACCGATGTGGCGGCCCGGGGACTGGATATAGATAACGTTACTCATGTTATCAATTTCAATCTTCCCCAGAATCCCGACAGTTACATCCACAGGATTGGAAGGACAGGCAGGGCAGGGAAGTCGGGCATGGCCATTACCCTTGTTTCGCCGCGCGAATACAGGGGACTGAAACTAATCGAGAAGACCGCACAGACCGTTATCGGCAAGAAAAAGCTGCCTTCTTCCGAGGAGGTGGCAAAGGCAAAGGAACGTAAAGTGGAGAGGGAACTCGCGGAGATCATCACCGAGGAGAAGCACCAGGGGTATCTGCGGATGGTCAGGGAGATGTCCGGTACCGGCAACCTCGAAGATATAGCGGCAGCAGCCCTTTACGCGGCATACGGCAGCATGCAGGAGAAGCCGGTTGAAGAGATCTACGGCGGAAAGAGCAACATGGTAAGGCTCTTCATGACTATCGGCAGGATGGACAAAATACAGGTGGCTGATATCGTCAAGTCCATCGCCTCCGAGGCGAACATCCCTCACAGCAAGATAGGCAATATTGCCGTTCTGGACAAGTATACCTTTGTCGAGGTGCCGGAAGAGCTTGCCGACAAAATAATACGCTCCGTGGACGATATGATGATGAAGGGCCGAAGGGTCAAGGTAAAGCAGGCGCATGAAAGGACACCCGACACGCGCACCAGTTACCGGAAATAATGCCATAAGCGGCTGAAAGGGCCTTTAATAAGAATGCAGATACAATGTCCCGTATGTAAAAAGAAGACTACATGGGAGGAGAACCCCTGCAGGCCCTTCTGTTGTGAACGATGCAAGCTCATTGACCTCGGCAAGTGGGCCTCGGAGGAATACAGGGTGCCGGGCAAGAGCGAAGAGCAGGAAGATGAAGAAGGCAAACCGGCTGATGGCAGCGGGGGCGACTGAGCAAGTCATTAAGAAGTCACTAAACATATAATTCCGTACGGGTTTGTAGAAAGTTCGGAGGCAAGGCGTGCAAGGACTGAGGAATGAGGTGTACTGGGAAGTACTCCGCAGTGACGATGGTCGCAGCACAACGCAGCATACGAGCTTTCTATGAAGCCGTAATAAAGGAGGATGTGATGGTAAGGATTATTGTTACTGGCGCCACCGGACGGATGGGGAGCAGGATTGCCACCCTCTCGAAAGACTATCAGGGGGTAGAGCTTGCAGGCGCCCTCGAAAGAAAAGGACATGACGGTATCGGCAAGGACATCGGTCAGCTTATCGGGCTCGGAGAAACGAAGGTCGTGCTGACGGATTCTCTCGAAAGCATTACCGGCGCAGGCGATGTGATAATTGAATTCACTTCAGCGAGCGCCACCCTGGAGCACCTGAAAGTGGCCGCTGCTGCGGGCAAGGCAATGGTCATAGGAACAACGGGCCTTTCTAATGATGACATCGGGAAGGTCAAAGACGCGGCAAAAAATATCCCCGTTGTGCTTGCTCCTAATATGAGTGTTGGGGTCAACCTTCTGCTGAAGGTCCTTCAGGATGTGGCACGGGTTTTAGGCGATGATTTCGATATCGAGATCATAGAGGCGCACCACCGGCTCAAGAAGGACGCCCCCAGCGGCACCGCCCTTAAAATGGCCCAGGTCATCGCGGAAGCGGTAAACAGGAACCTTGATGAGGTAGCTGTTTACGCAAGAAAGGGCATCACCGGAGAAAGGACCAGGAAGGAGATCGGTATACAGACGGTGAGGGCAGGGGACATTGTTGGTGAGCATACGGTGCTCTTCGGAGGTATCGGGGAAAGGATCGAGATTACCCACAAGGCCTCCAGCAGGGACACCTTTGCGATGGGCGCGCTCAAGGCGGCGTTATGGGTGGCAGGACGCGCTCCTGGATTTTACGACATGCAGGACGTGCTTGGATTGAAATAAAAATGGTTGTAGGGGCACGGCATGCCGTGCCCCTGCTTTTTTACCCTTCGACGATACTGTGCTCGCTCCACATGAACCAGTTGCCGGTGTCCTTCATGAAGTTATAGGTGTTCGCAAAGACAGCGTAATGCTGCTCCTCCTCGCTGACAAGCTTTCTGAAAAGTATTTTCTCCTTGTCTGTCGCGGCTGCTGAAGCGGCCTTCTCATAGAACACCTTGCCTTCCAGCTCCATATCCATGGCTATTTTAAAGGCTTCGAGGTCATCGGTCGTCGCTTCAACTCTCTGCATCATGGTATCTTTCAGTTCCTCAAAAACCGTTTTGATCCGCTCCATAGGAGGCAAATCACTTACAGCGAAATCAAGTCCTTTCAGGTATTGAGAGATCATTTCAAGGTGCTTCTTTTCGTCCCCGGCAATGGTGAGAAACATTTTCCTGCCCACGGGATTTTGCGTTTTTCCAGCTGCTTCCTGATAGAAATGTATGGCGTCTGTTTCCATTCTGACGGCTATTTCCGCTGAATTCATCGGGCCTCCTGAAAATGAACGGCTATTGGTTACTCCTTCTCAAATACATCCTTTGTAGCGCCGCAGACAGGACATACCCAGTCATCGGGAATGCTCTCAAAAGCTGTGCCGGGTGCAATGCCTGAATCCGGATCTCCCGCAGCGGGATCGTACACGTAACCACAAATACTGCATTTCCACTTTTCCATAGAGGGACCTCCAGACAGTATAGTTTTTTACAGCAGGAACTTGACTAATACTCTAATGGATATATTACTTTGTGTCAATCGGTTCCATTTTTACTTTGGAAATCCGCTGGGCGACCATTTCAAGAATCCTCAGGCTCCTGTTATCAAAGGCGACTTCATCGCCCGGTTTCGGTATGCGCTGCAACTGCGCCACGATAAACCCTCCGAGTGTCTCGTATTCGGAGGACTCCGGGAGCTTGAAATCGTAATCTTCGTTCAGGTCGCGGACGCTTATGGAGGCATCAATAATAAACGTCCCGTCGCCGAGATCGATGACAGGGCTTTCAGTATCGTACTCGTCGCGGATCTCCCCGACTATCTCTTCGAGGAGGTCCTCAAGGGTCACCAGACCGGAGACAGCGCCGTATTCATCGATAACAATGGCTAGATGGACCCTTTTCTTCTGCATTTCCCTGAGGAGGATACTTATCTTCATGGTTTCAGGGATAAAAATCGGTGGCTTGACGATGCGGTGTATGTTGACCGTGCCCGTCTTTGCAAGGATATTGAAAAAATCCTTTGCGTAAAGGATGCCGCGGATGTCGTTTAAATCCTTGCCGATGAAGGGGTAGCGCGAGAATTTCTCCTCGGCAATTATATTTTTTACTTCCTCTACGGACCTTCCGGTCCCGATGGTGACCATCTGGGGGGCCGGGATCATCACTTCCTTTACAGACGTATCCGTAAACTCAAAGACACTATGGATGAGTTCTTTCTCTTGAGGTTCGAATACGCCCTGTTGCCCGCCCTCTTCAAGAAGCAGTTTTACTTCCTCTTCCGAAATATATGCCCTTTCGGTAAAAGCATGCTTCCCGAAGGGCTTCAAAAGAATATTGGTGCTTGCCGTAAGCAGATGCACGAGGAGGGCCGCGAACCTCCCTATTCTGTCAATGAGCGGTGCGACTAAAAGCCCTACGCCTTCGGGATTCGACAATGCAAGTGATTTTGGTATGAGTTCGCCGAACAGCAGGGAGAAAAAGGTGATTATTATGACGACGAACCCTATTGAAAGAGCTTCGCTCGACGAGGAGATGAAAGGGACCGGGACCGAGGAGAGTATGGGCTTTAACACCTTGATAGCGGCAGCGCCGCCGATGGCCGAAGCCAGGGCGCCGGCAAGGGTGACCCCGATCTGTGTGGTGGCCAAAAAACGGTCGGGCTCTTCCCGCAATTTATTGAGAACGCGGGCATTGCTGCGGCCCTCGTCGATGAGCTGCCTGATGCGGGACCTCCGGATGGTCACCACGGCAATCTCGGAGGCCGCAAAGAAGCCGTTGATCACTATGAAAAGCGCGATGAGTACTATATCAGACAACATAGTTCCGAATGGCGCTCAAGACCGCTTAGTGGCGCATTCACGGGGTTTGCTATTAGGGCGTTGAGCATTATTTCTTTTTTACGCTTTCCCTCGCGATTGCTACCTTGCCTGTCCGTACAAACTCCTTGATGCCCATAGGTCTCATGAGTTCGATAAAGGCCTCTATTTTTTTCTCATTGCCTGTAATCTCGATGGTGTAGGTTGTGGGGCTCGAATCCACGATCCTCCCGCGGAATATCTCCGCGGTCCTCAGCACCTCCGCCTTGTTTTCCTGGCGGGGGGAAACCTTCAGCAACACCATTTCCCTTTCCACATGGTCGAGTTCGGTGAGGTCCGTGAGCTTTATTACATCGATCAGTTTGTTGAGTTGCTTTGTAATCTGCTCGATTACCCAGTCGTCGCCGGTGGTGACGATGGTCATGACGGATACCTGGGGGTCTATGGTTTCCCCTACGGAAAGGCTTTCAATGTTATAGCCCCTGCCGCTGAAAAGGCCCGATATCCTCGAAAGAACTCCGAATTTATTCTCTACAAGCACTGAAATTGTATGTCTCATCTATGCCTCCCTTACTTGACAGCCTTGAGCTTTTTTTCAGGCTTTGTTTCATTCACTTCGAACAGCATGGTATCCAGCGAGGCGCCGGCGGGCACCATGGGGTATACTTTTTCCTTCCAGTCGATAACAAAGTCCATGAACACGGTTTTCTTCATTCTGAAGGCTTCCTTAAGCACCGGTTCCACTTCGCTGGGTTTGGTCGCCCTCAGTCCCACCGCGCCGTAGGCATGGGCCAGTTCAACGAAATCGGGCGTTACGTCAAGGCCGGTATGTGAATATCTTTCCTTATAGAAGAGTTCCTGCCACTGCCGCACCATGCCCAGGAAGCGGTTGTTGAGGATCGCCACTTTTACCGGCAGCTTGTAAATGACCGCTGTGGCAAGCTCCTGGATATTCATCTGGATACTTCCGTCTCCGGCAATGTCGATGACTAGTTTGTCGGGGTAGGCAAGCTGCGCCCCGATGGCTGCAGGGAAGCCGTAACCCATTGTGCCGAGACCGCCTGAAGTCAGCAACCTTCTCGGCTTGTCGAATTTATAGAACTGGGCGGTCCACATCTGGTTCTGCCCCACCTCTGTTGTGATGATGGCATCTCCCTTGGTGAGTTCATATATTTTTTCCACCACGAACTGGGGCTTTATCACGTCGGTGGAAGGCGTGTAGGACATGGGATGCTCTTTACGCCACTCCGTTATCTGCTTGAGCCACGATTTCCTGATTTCGGCCCAGGGCTCCTTGATGTCCTTTTTCAGGACCTTATTGAGAACCGTCAGAACATTCTTCACGTCGCCGACAATGGGGATATCGACCCTCACGTTTTTCCTGATGGAGGTCGGGTCTATGTCGATGTGTATGATTTTCGCATGCGGAGCGAATTCTTCGATCTTTCCGGTGACCCTGTCATCGAAGCGCATACCGACTGCGATAAGGAGGTCGGAATCCTGTACGGTCTTGTTTGCGTAATAGGTGCCGTGCATGCCGAGCATGCCGAGGGATAGAGTATGGCTACCAGGGAAGCTGCCGAGGCCCATCAGGGTCATGGTGACCGGGATATTCGTATGCTCGGCGAGTTCCCGCAATTCACCGGAGGCTTCGGACAGTACACAGCCGCCGCCCGCAATGATGACGGGTTTTTTAGCTTTTGCGATTTCGTGCGCGGCCTTCTCGATCATCCACTTATTGCCTTCGTAGGTCGGGTTGTAACTCCGGATGTCCACCTTGTCCGGCCAAACGAATTCCGCCTTCCCGGAGGTCACATCCTTGGGAAGGTCGATGAGAACTGGGCCGGGCCTGCCTGTCTTTGCGATATGGAATATCTCCCGTATCTGGGTCGCCAGTTCCTTTACGTCCTTGGCCAGGACATTGTATTTGGTGCAGGGCCTGGTTATGCCGACGATGTCAGCTTCCTGGAAGGCGTCGTTGCCGATCAGGACGGTGGGGACCTGTCCGGTAAGAATAACGAGAGGAATGGAGTCCATGGAGGCCGTGGCAATACCGGTGACTGTGTTGGTTGCTCCGGGGCCCGATGTGACGAGCACTACGCCGGGTTTGCCTGTGGCGCGCGCGTAGCCGTCAGCGGCATGGACCGCTCCCTGCTCGTGCCGTGTCAGGATAAGTTTCAAATCCTTGTCATCATGAAGAAGGTCAAAAATGTTCAGGATGACGCCGCCTGGATAGCCGAAGATGTGCGTTACCCCTTCTCTTTTGAGGGCCTCAAGTAAGATCTCTGCGCCTGTTATTTTCATAGTGTTACTCCTTGTGTGGTAAACTGCATACAACAGTATGAGTTATAAAATAGCATAATTTTCATAACCTTTTCCAGCAGGTTTAAACGTGGACCGGAATCCACCATCAAAACAGAGATGATAGGTTTGTTGCATATTCCAGTGATTCCTGACACCTATACTGACAGACGGTAATTTCGTTCGAAGAGGAATAGTTCCTTTTTCTTCCTCAATACTGTGCTGCGACTATGCTGGTATATTTTGGCTTAAATTCTTTATAATTGACCTGGAGTCTTTCTTCTGGTATTTTAGAATTGAAACAGGGCGATGGAGTTCGCCATTAACCGCTTCCGCTTTTGAAGCTGATAACTCCTACGACCCCCCTTTATACCTCCCCTTGCCAAGGGGGAGGCGAGGTGGGGGTGGTAGGAGTTTTTTAATGCCGGAATTTGATGAGTAATGGAGATAGCTTATGCATGAAGTCTGGGGTATAGCGGCGCTCTGGCTGGGACTCGCCCTGCTTGCCACTCTGCTTTCCATCTGGCTGCGTATTGCCACCGCCCTCTCCGAAATCGTCGTCGGCACGGTGGCACAGTTGGTGATAGGCGCGCTCATTGGCGCCACACTGGGTTCCAATGAACCCTGGATCAAGTTTCTTTCCGGCACAGGGGCCATTGTCCTGACTTTTCTGGCCGGGGCAGAGTTGGACCCGGTAGTCTTCAAGGCGAAATTAAAGGAAGCGTCAGCCATAGGTTTTATTTCTTTCCTCGCGCCCTTTCTCGGCTGCACAGCTGCCGCATACTATCTGCTTCATTGGACGGTGCCCGCAAGCTGGCTTGCAGGCGTGGCCCTTTCGACGACCTCGGTTGCCGTGGTCTACGCAGTCATGCTCGAACTGGGGCTCAACAAGACCAATTTCGGCAAGGCCGTGCTCGCTGCCTGCTTTGTCACCGATCTTGGGACCGTACTTGCTCTGGGACTCATCTTCGCGCCTTTCTCCGTGAAGACCCTGATCTTTGTCGGGGTCAGCGCCGTAGCATTCTTTATCCTGCCTTATCTCACGCCGCGGTTCTTTAAGAAATACGGGGACCGGCCGTCAGAACTCGAAGCCAAATACCTCCTGATGATTCTTTTCGGTCTGGGCTCCCTGGCGGTGTGGTCGGACAGCGAAGCGGTGCTGCCCGCGTATGTAGTAGGTATGGTGCTCGCCGGTACCGTTGGCAAGGACCATGTGCTTATCAGGCGGCTCCGTACGCTGACCTTCGGTATGCTCACGCCGTTTTACTTTATACGCGCCGGATCGTATGTATCGGTCCCGGCCCTTATCGCCGCACCCGTCGCTCTGCTCGTGCTTTTCGGCGCAAAAATGATTACGAAGATTATCGGTGTTTATCCTGCGACCAAGGCATTCAAATACGCACAGAAGGAAGGAATTTACACGACACTGCTTATGTCTACGGGCCTGACCTTCGGCTCGATTTCCGCGCTTTTCGGTCTTACCCATGGGATTATCAACCAGCAGCAGTATTCTATTTTAGTCTTTGTCGTGATCGGCAGCGCCGTTGTTCCGACGATTATTGCCAATGCCTTTTTCCTTCCCCATTATCTCCTGCCGAAGAAGGAGAGGGATACATCCTTGGCAAACAAACCCGATTGAATAACAGGAGAGGAGGAGTTTATGTTAAAAAAAATACTCGTTGCCTTTGACGGATCAGAGCAGTCTTACAAGGCCTTTGACTTTGCCCTTGATATGTCCCGCCTCTGTCCCGGCGCTTCCCCGGAGATCATGGTGCTTTCCGTGGCTCAGCCGCCCGAACCTGCCGATATTGTAGAGGTGGATGCGATCATCGACAGCGCAACCCAACACTACGAAGAGATGTTCAAGAAGCTGAAGGAAAAGGCAAAAGAACGGAACCTGGAGATAAAGACGGAGGTCGCAGTGGGCCATCCTGCCGACCAGATCGTGAGGTATGCAAAGGACAACAAGTGCGACATGGTGATCGTCGGACAGACGGGCAAATCCCGGATAGAAAACTGGCTCCTCGGCTCCGTCTCAAAAAGGGTCTCGACATATTCACCATGCACGGTAACGATAGTAAAATGATTTGGGCTTTGTCGCATTGAAGCCGGGAGAAATAATTGCAAGAATCATATAGGAGATAAAACATGGTGACAAAGGGGCCTGCTAAAAAGCTTACCATTTACGTGGACGAAACAGACCAGTTTCACGGGAAGCCGGTGTATGAAGTGCTGCTGGATATTTTCCACAAAAGAAAGATAATCGGCGGCAGCGTATTCAGGGGCGTGGCCGGGTACGGCACGGACGGGATTTTTCATACTACGAAAATGCTTGAACTATCCACCAGCCTGCCGGTGAAGATCGAGGTAGTGGATTCGGAGGAGATGATAAATAAAGTCCTGCCGGATGTTTACCATGTGGTCGAAAGGGGCATGGTGGAGATAGTGGACACCACGGTTTTCAAGTGTTGTCCAAAGGCGGAAAGAGAACAGGAGAGGAAGGGAGAACATATGAAACTCGAAGGCAAGGCAAAGATGTTGAGAATAGTGATCAGCGAGGATGATACATGGGAAGGGGAGCCGCTCTACGAGGCAATCGTGAAAAGACTCATTATGAACGATATAGCCGGTGCGACTGTGTACAAAGCCGTTGCAGGTTACGGTCCACATAAAAGGTATCACAAGAAGAAAACCCTTACAGTGCATGGAGAACTGCCCATACTGATAACGGTCATGGACACCGAGGAGAACATAAACAAAGTAATACCGATCCTTGATGATATGGTGAACGAGGGTATCGTCGTCCTTTCGGATGTTAATGTCATAAAGTATACGCACAGGGATGTTAATCCTGAAATGATGTAACAGTTTAACCTGCATTTTTTCTAAAAGGAGAGACGACATGAACCTTCACGACGAGATTGCGACGGTCGCACAGGAGTTATTTGAGGCAAAGGGCCGCGTCTGTGGGCATGCCCTTGACGATTGGCTGAATGCGGAGGAAATAGTATTGGCAAGGCACGCAGGCCAGGAACTGGAGGAACCGGAGGGAGATGTTTCCCGAAAATCTCCCGTGGTAAAACCGTTTACCGATGAAAGCGGGGAGCCGCTCAATGAGGAGATGACTTGAGGCACAGAGGCTCTAACGGCGGGGATGAATTGACATGCCGTTGAGATT
>Ga0315281_10000773_pt1 | contig 46063 bp, 47 predicted proteins | sample YL17G07_0_MG_FD_204540 | JGI IMG/M metagenome (GOLD analysis project Ga0315281, IMG submission 204540) | Sediment microbial communities from Yellowstone Lake, YNP, Wyoming, USA - YL17G07_0 | ecosystem: Environmental > Aquatic > Freshwater > Lake > Sediment | place: USA: Wyoming | collected...
ACCAACGGGGTGCTGGATATTTATTCCGGCGACAAACTGGTCATGCGCTTTATCAAGATCGACAAGATCAGCACCGCGCTGGGAACAAACGATGACAAGCCGCGCCCTTACCGCTTCGGCTATGGCTATGTGGATGAAAATCATAATTTCATCGTCGATAAGGGTGAGAAGAAGGTTTACTTCGAGATCAGCGACTACTCGACCAATTATGTCTTTTATGAAAATTACAAAGACTGAGCTGTCTTCCGGGAGCTGTTAACTTAAAGACTGTTTTTTGCACCGTACCGGGGCGCAAGCGCACCAAAATGTTCTACCGGACAAGTTGATAGCCAGCCTCAGCCGGCGATACTACCGAAATGAATGTTAGGGGTGTATCACCTGTATTCAGTACACCATGCACCTCGCCGGAGTGCGCCACCAAAACATCTCCGGATTTGATTGTTTTTCTCGCACCATCACTATCCAGAAAATATTCCCCACTCCCGCTCAATATTGTCCAGGCATCTTGACCGGTCGGATGAACGTGAGCACGAATTTCCTGGCCAGGTTTGACATACCAGGCCACGATGACCGCGTCCTTTGATTCTGTAATCACGGACCGGATCGGCTCACCCTCTGCTGGCTGAAAAAATTCAGAACTGTTAAACACCCTGCTTGCTTTCATGTTTGACCCCCAACATATTGTTTACGATTATCAGTAGCAAATAACGTGCCAAAAACAAGACTGTCACAGGATTAGTCATAACTTACATTATTGGTACAGCCACACTATATAGTGGTCAAAGTATTTTAAGGAGAAGGGGCAATGAGGCTACAGTTCTACAAAATCACTTCAATTCATCTCTAACATTGCTTATATGAAAGAAATATTCCACAAGCAGCAATTGGCCTTTGTCAGGTCACCGATGATCTCGCTTCCTGAGCGAAAATCACATCTGGCGACACTCAGGGCTTTATTGATTGAACACAAAGATGCGATCGCTACTGCCATCAGCACCGACTTCACCACACGCTCTGCGGATGAAACCCTGATGGCGGAGATAATGCCCGGAATCAAGCACATCGACTACACGCTTGGAAAATTGCGCCGCTGGATGAAACCGGTCAGACGCAATGTTGCATATTATTTCTTGCCTGCCAGCGCGCAAGTTGTTTACCAGCCAGTGGGGGTGGTTGGCATTATTGTGCCGTTTAATTACCCGGTTAATCAGGCGGTGCTACCGTTGATAACCGCACTGGCCGCAGGCAACCGGGCGATGATCAAGATGTCCGAATTCACACCATTAACAGCCCAGGTACTGAAAACCATGCTGGGTAAGGGCTTTGCCGAGGATCATGTCGCGGTGATTAGCGGTGACGCTGAAACCGGCGCGGCTTTCTCACGGCTTCCTTTTGACCATTTGCTCTTCACCGGCTCCACCCAAGTGGGCAAACAGGTGATGCGCGCAGCAGCCGATAACCTGACGCCTGTCACACTAGAGCTGGGCGGCAAGTCACCGGCCATTATTGCCGACGATATTCCCCTTGAACACATTATTGAACGGCTCTGCTATGCGAAGTCATTGAATGCTGGGCAAACCTGCGTGGCGCCGGATTACGTGCTTGTTCCGCGGGGGAAAATGCAAAGCTTCATTGATCTCTACCTTAAGGCGTTCCGCAAAATGTATCCCACACTTGCTGGAAATGGTGATTACACCAGCATGCATAACGCTGCCAGCCATGCGCGTTTGCTCGACTGGCTCAGGGACGCTGAAACAAAAGGGGCAAAGGTTATAAAAAGCAGTGATGAAGCTATTAATGATGGAACATTTCGCATGGCGATGCATCTGGTCACTGATGTCACGGATGAGATGGCGATTATGCAAAAGGAGCTGTTCGGTCCGATCTTGCCGCTTCTGCCCTACGACAACATTGAAGAGGCGCTGGAGTATGTGAGGCAGCATCCGCGTCCTTTGGCGCTGTATTTATTTACCTACGACCGTGCCCTGCAGGACTATGTCACCTACCACACCCATGCCGGCACGATGTGTATCAACGAGGCTCTTTTTCAGGTTGCCGTGGATGACCTGCCCTTTGGCGGCATAGGCCCCTCGGGAATGGGCCATTACCATGGTCATGAAGGATTTCTCAGCCTTTCCAAGGCCAAAGCCCTGTTTAAAAAAGGCCGACTCACTTCCATGAAACTGGTCTATCCACCCTATGGCGGGGTTATCCAGAAATTCCTGCTGAAATGGCTGACGCGCTAAGCTGGGCAATATCGGTCTGAAAAAGCGGGCCGTTTCAGGGTAGAATTATGCGTTCTACTTCAGCAATATATTTGGGTAACAAGTGTTATGGACATGTATCAATTTCTCGGGCTTTCCGATGGCTCCGAAAACCCGCTGGAAGCGCGTGAGCGCTTGCAGTTATACATCAACCTGAAGCTCTCTTCTTCCGGGCAGCCTGCCTGTGAACAGGGCAGTGACAGCCGCTTCCTCGACGTTGCCAATAATCTGCTCAACAGCTACCGCGAAAAATCGCGTTTGCTCACCGGTTATTTATGCCCGCCCGACCAGCGTATTCAGGCCTTCCTGAATGACTACCTGGCCGATGTGGCCGAAGGTGCTGTTCCCCGCCTTCCGGAAAATACTTTGATACTCGACCGCCACGGTGTGGCGCGCGAACTCTCCCTGCCGGCTCGGCAGGACGAATTCAAGAGTGAGTATGTGAGCAGCTATCGCCTGCGCAATGGCGTGCTGCACAATCCCACCAGCGACCGCCGCACCACCAAGGGTTCTTTCCATGTGGCCGAGGAAGGCCTGCCCATTCCCGGCGACAAGAAAGCTGTTCCCAAGCTCACCTTTGCACGCCTGCTGAAAGCAGCACTCAATCCGCCCGAACAACTGCTGCGCCTGCCCTTTACTGCTGGTCAAAAACAGGAAGCGAAGATGTTTGTGTCGCTGCTGTTGCGCCCGGTGGTATGCCCCGAGATACCCGGCCTGGAGCCGGAGAAGAGCATGGAAATCCGTTTCTTCGCGCCCGGTAGCCTGGTCAGCAACCTCGATTTCGTGGAAAGCATTTTCGGCAATGGCGGCAATCCGGTGCTGGCTTCCAACGATGCCGGGCTGGATGTTGATCACTGGTGCGGGCACAGCGGCTGCGTCATTCTCGCGCCCCATCTGGTGCAGCTCACCAAGAAGGAACTTGGGCTGCCGCACAAAGACAAGGCTACTCCTCGCCAAATTGCGGACGGCATGTGCTGGAGCAAGGAAGATGAAAAATACAACGAAGGCAGCGCTTTCAAAATCACCGCACGCGACGAGCGCGGCGTGATCGTCACCATCCTTGCTGATAACTATTACGGCTATTGCAAGAAGGAAGTCAAAACCCAGATCAGTTACGCGGCCAACCTGTTTGGCCTCGCCGAAGAAGAACATGCCGGTGGTGCACTCGCTTTTCCGCGCCACAACCATGGTGAAGAATTTGGGGTGGACAGCATTACCCGCGTGGCCGGTTACAGTTTTGAGGAAAATGTTGCAAACTATGGTGAGCTGATGCATCTGCAGGCAGAGGGCTATGGCATCGACAAGCGTCATCCCGAGGTGATTTATGTGCCGCAGGATCTGCGCATGGATTTGCCGAGCCAGACTGTGAGCTGGCTCAAGGATGGCGAGAAGCAGTCGATTAAATTGCGCCCCGGTAAAATATACGTGCAGCCCAACGGCTATAAAGTCGAGATGCAGAAGCACCCCGGCGCGCCTTCCTGGCGCCTGGTGGGCACCGATCCGGAAGGTACGTTTTGCCATAAGCCCTGTACGGTGTCAGGCGGCGGGAAATCGGAAATCTCAAAATCGATGAGCGATGCGGTAATTTACGCGCCGCTGTTTGTGTCGGATCTGGAACAGGATATGGATCAGGTTCAGGATATTTTTGAACGCGACTACAGCAAGAGATTCAAACCCGGTTACGAAACTGAAGACCGCGCACCAAGCCGCAAACTGCTGAGCGAAGAACGTAGCCTGGGCTCGGTAATCAAGGTGCTCACCCCCTCCCCCTCTTACACAAAAGAATTCAACACCTGGCTCGAAGGTGTGCCAGACCGCATTCTGGCGCTAGCCTTCGTCATCAAGCGCATGTATCACCCGACCTGGGGGAATGACTGGCGCAAGTTTCTGTCGGTCGACTTCGTCAACGGCCACCCCGGCCATGAATTGAAGCTGGGCGAACGCAAATTAGTGGGATCGTATCTGCGTGTCGGCTTTGCCGAAAATGGCGCATGGCGCGTATTCAAGATGCGCCAGGATTTTATCCCTTCCGAAAAAGTACAAATGGAGGATGACATCAGCGCTTCAGTGGTAGTGCCTGCTGAAGTGTTGCTCAACGCTTCATCCAAGAGCAACAACCCTTCAGTCAAGTTGGTGCGCAATTGTGAATATCGTTTATTCCAGCGGCCGGACGATGCGATACACCGCGGTTATGATCAGCAGACGGAAAAAGACATGGCGCAACGCGATAATTTCCTCGCGAATTTCGAGCCATTAAAAGGCGAGACGCTTACCGAAATTATTGACGATGTCATGACCTTCAGCCAATACACCGAGCCGATGCGTACGCTGTTACAACAGGCCCACGATGTCGGTGAGACAGTGGTGTCTTCGGCACATCCGCGCATTGTTGACGGCAAACCGAGCAAAAATCCACGCTACCTGCAATTACGTACCGACATCTCCAACCCGGTGCGGCGTTATGTAGCCGAGGTTGGCGCACGCTTCAACCGTCGTGTACCACTGGGAACCGCTGTGGTGGAACAGGTTAACGCCGTGCTAACCGGCCGCCGCAACAATCCGCCTGAGCCGGGCATACGTCCACTGGCCGTGTACAACCCCATCCACTATCAGGAGCTGCCCGAGTTGTTTATGGATTTCATCTGTAGCCTGACAGGCAAGTCACCCTCCACCACCGGCGCAGGCAGTGAGGGCGCACTCACCAAGGGGCCGTTCAACGCCCTGCGCCCAACGGTAGACCTCAACAATGCGCTGGTATCTTTCATCCTCAGCGGTTATGCCGGTTTCTCAACGGCTGCAGGACATGTAGGCCCCAAGCTCCGTGTTGATCATGACGTCAGTTTACTGGTGCCCGAAATCTGGTCGCGCCTTTCGACAAAGGTGCGGGATCCGAAATATTTGATCGATAGCGGCTGCCTCGAAAAGCTGGAAGATTTCGAATACAAGGGCCGCACGATACAGGCCAGCCGCCTCGGTTACCGTATCACCGAGCGCTTTGTGCACGGTTTCATGGGCAAGATGTTCGATGCGCCGCGCGCAGTTTTCGGCGAGGAAATCCTGCGTCCGGAAACTCAGGGGCTGGAAGATTATGTTGATGGCATTGAAAATATTGTTGAAGCACAGCAAAGCGTGGCCGCAACTTACCTTGCGGACGGCAGCGTGGAAGATGCCTGCCCCCCGCTCAAGGCCCTGCTTCATATCATGGCCAACGGCAATTATCAGGGCAAGGACGCCCACCATCCTGAAATTCGCGCGATGTTCTCGCGTGACGCCCTGCTTGCATCCGACTGGTACCGTGAGCGTCTGGAAACAAAACAGCGCAGGGAAGTTGCTTTGTGGAAGCGCCACGTGATCAATCTTGAAGCATTCGCAGGACGTGCCAGCCATCAGGACTTGGCTGAAAAACTCGACATTCAAGGTAGACTGAAAACGGCCAAAGCCAGACTGGAATGGGTGAGTGGTAGCGCCTATCTGCAAAGCCTGCGAGGCACGATTGGCGCTGATCCTGTGGGTAAGAATTAATTAGAGTATCGACAGCTCGGAGGATGCGATAGAAATAGCACATTGTTTTTTTATGTTGAGGGCAGAATTGGTCGAAATACACACGGTTCACCCAAGCACTGCAAACCGTTATATTCACTTAACCTCGGCAAACTGCACTGATTTTTATGTCAGTTTATTTACTTTAAAATTCACTTAAAAGTTCAATGAGTAGATTCGGTAATTCAATATTTTTTATTGGACTCATCTTATTCACAGTAGCGGCAATGTCTGGATATCCTCTCTGCATGCCAATAGGTATCCTGGCGTTCTTATTCTTGGTTATCGGCGGCTGGATGTGGAATCAACCCGACAAATCAAAAAAACCACATCAACTTCCATTGTCGCAACAACCTGCAAAAAATAAAATTTATGCTGGTTTGCCGGGCATTGTATTGTTTATCTTTTCATTATTTATGGAAACAGGCCAATACCAACTTGAACTTAAAATGCTATCCCTGTTTTTAATTGCTTATGCACTAGTTGGTCTAATTGAATTAAATCTGGGAGGATCAATTAGTAGAGCCGAAGAGAAATGGGAAAAATTTTCTGCTTGGAAAAAAATTATTTTTTCAACTTTTGTTATCGTGACCGCTATCATTATTGCCATAAATTTAATGATCTTTTTGTTTAGATAACTTAGATTTACACTACTGTCGAGAGAGTTGGCGTAGATGTGGCCATTTTCTCCCCCAGTAACAATTAGCATAAACGCCACCACTTGGGAAACTAAAAACAGAGAGAGCCTCGATTTGAGGATATCAAAACCTAAATAACCTGTCGCAACGGACTGCCTTCTGATCCGCAAAAAATTTACTTCCAGCGGTAGCCCACACTAAAACGTGCGCCTCTCCAGATGACATCCTGAGTCGGATATTTAATCGTGGCATAATCGCCCTGAAGCATGATGGACCACCTGCTATTGGTCGGTTCCCATCCCACCACCAGCCCCTGTCCGCTGCCCGTTTCAGAGGTAGTACTGGCTCCACCGCTGATGGTCAAGGTCTCGGTATAAAGCGCCCCATGCACACCCACGAAAAAATCACCCTGCCATAATCTGCCCTGCAAACCCAATATACTATGGCCCATTATGGCGCTGGATTGCGTTGCAAGACTGGTCGACTCGCTTGATATCATTAAAAACGGATTCAGCGTCAATTGCTTCGGGAATGTAATCTGGTAATCAATCCCCAGACTCACGCCAGAACTGCTGTAACTATCGGTTGAACCCACAGGATTGGATGCTGAACCTGTTGTATAGGTTGAATCCATAATATTTCTGGTCACACCCGCATTAATGCCAAAACCATTTTTTGCTTTGGCTACTGCATTGCCTGCACTAAAGACAAAAATTAACGCCGACATTAATAATAATTTTTTCATAACAATTCTCCCATCAACAACATTGAGTGTGCTCAAAATATTTATCTGCATCGAGTAACACTTCAATAGTAGTTCAATCCTGATTCATCAATCATTGAAAATAAGGCAGAAATCAAGTCCTGTTCAACATATGATTATTTGCCCATATTACATTGGCAAAACCCTCAGTTGCCTGATCTCTATTTATGTGAAAATGAATTACAAAAGTGTTAAAGTGTTTCGTATCATGTTGATTGATACTCTTATTGACTTTTTGTCAGACTTACGAGCGTCCATACATCTATATAATGCCCGTAGCACATTCAGTAGCAGTTCTATTGTAAAAATGGGGATCCATAAATGACTAATGGAATTTTTTCTGTAATAAACTACCTGTCTTCAGGGCTGGATATTCAGAAGCTGCATACATACAAATGCCTTTCAGCCTCACAGCATATTCTCCTGATAGTGTTTGCCACTATTTTCCTGTCTGCAAATTTGCATGCTACCCAGCTGGCACAAAAAATGACCGCAGACGGGAGTCAAGTATCAAAAACGCCACTTGTCCTGACCCAATATTTTGACATCCTTGAGGATCCAACCCTGTCACTAACGCTGGACGATGTAACCAAACCTGAGATTTCAGCGACATTTACAACCGATACATCAGCCGCAGACGCTCTTAGCTTTGGTTATACCAAATCAGCCTACTGGCTACGTATCGCAATCAGCAATACAGGCAACCAACTGATTGAGCGCTTTCTGGAAATTGGCCATGCTCGATTGGCCAATATTCAGTTTTATCAGCAGGACAGCAAAGGCGTTTTCCAATCCATGCAGACCGGGATCAATTTTCCCATGTCCAGCAGGGCTTATCAAAACAGATATCTTGTATTTCCTGTTAGCTTGCCCGCGAATTCCAGTAAAACTTTCTATATGCGTGTCCATTCCAGTGCTGCGCTGATTGTCCCGGCCAAACTATGGCATCACGATGCATACCATTTATATGAGCGTGATGACTATCTCGTGCAGGCAATCTATTTTGGCGTGGCTATCGCAATGGTGCTGTTTAACCTTCTGCTCTTCATCGTATTGCGTGACTCACTATATCTACTATATGTAGGTTTTGCCTCCTCAATGGCGCTCTCCATGGCCTCGCAAAACGGCCTGTTAAAAGAATTTGTCTGGCCCGATGCGGGGATGTGGTCGAGCACATCAACCTCGGTCATCTACTCGCTTGCATTTATTTTTCTGCTGATTTTCATGCAGCGCATGATTAATACAAAAATAATTATTCCAAAATTCAATCGCGTTATTAATTTGTTCGTTGCAGGTCATGTACTTTTTATCGTTGGCTTTTTCGTTGCTCTGCCATCCTTTGTCAAACCTTCAGGGCTTTTTTTTCTCGTCACGGCCTTGATGATCCTGGCAGCAAGCATTCTCTGTGTGTTTAAACGGCAACGAAATGCCTATTTTTTCCTGTCCGCTTTTGCCATGCTGGTACTGGGTATTATTGCTACGGTATTAACCAACTATAAAATCTTCCCCGGCAATGCGCTCACCCTCAATAGCTTGCAGGTGGGCTCGGCATTTGAAATGTTGCTGCTGGCCCTTGCCCTCGCAGATCGCTTCAACACGATACGCAAGGAACGCGCCCGCGCCCAGGAAGAAGCCCTGCGGGTGCAGCAGCGTCTAGTGGAAAGCCTGCAAGCCTCTGAACGCGAGCTGGCCCAGAGCCGCGATGCCGCCGAAGCAGCCAACCGCGCCAAGAGCGCCTTCCTTGCCAATATGAGCCATGAAATACGCACCCCGATGAACGGCATCATCGGCATGGCCACCCTGCTCAGAAGGGGTGGTGCTACACCCAAACAGACCGAGCAACTCAACAAGATCAATACCGCTGCCGAGCATCTGCTGGGGATAATCAATAATATCCTCGATATCTCCAAGATCGAGGCCGGCAAGCTGGTGGTGGAAGAAACACCGGTTGATATCAACAACCTGCTGACCAATGTATCCTCGATCCTGCACGAACGTGCCCGTGCCAAAGGGATTCCCATTATGGTACAGGCGGCGGCTTCCATTCCTTCCAATCTATACGGTGACCCCACCCGCTTGCAGCAGGCCTTGTTGAACTATCTCACCAATGCCATCAAGTTCACCGAGAAGGGCTCGATTACCCTGCGGGTTTTGCTACAGGAAGAGACCGATGAGTCGGTGATGGTGCGCTTCGAGGTACAGGATACGGGAATTGGCATAGCACCCGAGGTGCTACCACAGCTCTTCAGTGCGTTTGAGCAGGCGGACAATTCCACCACACGCAAATATGGGGGAACCGGTCTGGGCCTGGCGATTACACGCAGGCTGGCAAGATTGATGGGGGGTGCTGCAGGTGTTGAGAGTACACCCGGAGCCGGGAGTACTTTCTGGTTCACCGCCAGGTTGATGAAAAAAACGGCCATGTATACGGTGTCTCAGTCCACAGCGAGCGCCGATGCCGAGGCAATTGTAAGAGAACGCTACCATGGCAGCCTGATTCTGGTGGTGGATGACGAGCCCTTGAACCGCGAGGTGGTACAGGAGCAGCTTATGTCGGCGGGGCTAGTGGTGCATACAGCGGAGGATGGTGCCGAGGCGATCAAAATGGTGCAGGAGCGGCCTTATGCCCTGATCCTGATGGATATGCAAATGCCGAATGTGGATGGCCTGGATGCCACTCGGCGCATCCGTGCCCTGCCCAAATACCGCAATACGCCCATCATTGCCATTACAGCCAATGCTTTTGCCGAAGACAAGGCTCGCTGTTTTGAGGCGGGGATGGATGAGTTCCTCACCAAGCCGGTTTATCCGGAAATATTGTTTGCGGCTGTGTTGCGCTGGTTGGAACGCCAGGCAATTTAGACCATTCTGAACTCTCTGGTATAATGCGCGCCGCAACATCGCTTCAGTCTAGTTGTTGCTACCGATTCCGGTTTGCTTCACCCCTACACTATCAGCCTCAGACTGGCGCCTACCCTGGCGACAGGCCGATTTAATTTCAGGAACACATAATGAATTTTTCATCTCTCGGTTTAACCGAAGAAATCCTTCGCGCCGTTAACGAATGCGGCTATACCGAACCCACACCGGTACAGGCACAAGCCATACCCGCCGTGCTCTCCGGTGGTGATCTGCTCGCCGGTGCACAGACCGGCACCGGCAAAACCGCCGGCTTTACCCTGCCTATTTTGCAACTACTGACAGCCAGCAAAAAACCAGCCGTCGGCGAGCCCTCTATCCAACTTTCCCCCGCAAGCGGGGGAAAGGGCAACCGTGGAAACCACTCTTCAACTCCCGGCGCAATACGCGCCCTTGTTTTAATCCCCACCCGCGAGCTTGCCGCGCAAGTGGAAGAGAGTGTTGTTAAATATGGCAAATATTTAAATCTCAAATCAATGACGATGATAGGCGGCGTCAACATCAATCCGCAAATCAACAAACTGAAAGGCCGCGTCGATATTCTGGTGGCGACACCCGGTCGCTTGCTCGATCACCTGCAACAAAAAACCGTTAATCTTTCGCATGTTGAAATATTGGTGCTGGATGAAGCCGACCGCATGCTGGACATGGGTTTTATCCGCGACATCAAAAAAATCCTCGCGGTGTTGCCCAAACAGAGGCAAAACCTGCTGTTCTCCGCTACCTTCTCCGACGAGATCAAGGCGCTGGCTGACGGCCTGCTGAACAAGCCGGCAATGATAGAAGTGGCGCGCCGCAACGCAACCGCCGAGCTGATCACGCAGAAAATCTACCCGGTAGACCGCGAACGCAAACGCGCACTGCTGACCAAACTGATCAAGGACAACAACTGGTTCCAGGTGCTGGTGTTTACCCGCACCAAGCACGGCGCAAACAATCTTGCAGAGTATCTGGGCAAGGAAGGCATTCCCGCGATGGCCATCCACGGCAATAAAAGTCAGGCCGCACGCACCCGCGCACTGGCCGAATTCAAAACCGGAAAGTTGCAGGTTCTTTGCGCAACTGATATCGCCGCGCGCGGCATAGACATTGTTGAACTTCCGCATGTGGTAAATTTCGAATTACCCAACGTGGCAGAAGACTATGTTCACCGCATCGGTCGAACCGGACGTGCGGGCAGCGAAGGTGAAGCCAGCTCGCTGGTGTGCATCGACGAGCACAAATTGCTGCACGATATTGAACGTCTGACTAAACGCGAGATCCCGGTTGTGCAGATAGCAGGATTTGAACCCGACCCACGCATCAAGGCCGAGCCTATTTTGAACGGGCAGAATCGCGGCCAGGGTGGGCGCGGACAGGGTCAAGGAAGAGGACAACCCAGAGCGCAGGGACAAGCACGGACGCAAAGCTCAGGCAAACCCGGCCAGGGCCGTGCACAAAATGCACCCCGACCCGCCGCCCAGCCTCCACGCAGTGGTAAAAGCGGGCAACCGCGCCCTGCCGGCAACGTGCCTGGACATGTGCAACTGACTGTGCCCGGCGGCATGCCGCCACCGTTACATCGTTCAGGTGGTAGAGGACGCTAAGTCTGGGAACGCGGACGTCCTCGTCCGCATGCGGACGAGGACGTCCGCGCTCCAATCAAATATAGCCCATGCAAATACTCAACACGCAATACATTTTTATATCATTTGACTGATAGAAAAACTAAATGAATAAGGAATTAAAAGACGACATCATCTCCGCCACGCAACGCTGGCTTGAGCATGCCGTAATTGGCCTCAACCTGTGTCCTTTCGCCAAGGCGGTGCATGTCAAAAAACAAATTCGCTATGTGGTGAGCAACGCGACCACTCCTGAAGAATTGCTGAAAGATTTAATCAATGAGCTGGAATTTCTTGCGGAGACCTCTGCTGAAAAAATTGACACCACCCTGCTGATCCATCCGCACGTGCTGACGGATTTTCTCGACTACAACGATTTTCTGGATGTGGTGGACGAAACACTGGAAGAGCTGGATCTGGCCGGAGAATTGCAGGTGGCGAGCATGCACCCGCAATACCAGTTTGCTGATACACAGCCTGACGATATGGAAAATTACACCAACCGCTCGCCCTACCCCACCTTGCATCTTTTGCGTGAGAGCAGTGTAGACAAGGCGGTGGCAGCTTTCCCCGAGGCCGATAAAATATTTGAGAAGAATATTGAGACCATGAAAAAGTTAGGGCATGAGGGGTGGGACAAGTTGTGGTCGGATCAACCTAAAAAAATCAGACGAAAGCTAAAACTGTGCCTTCATGACTGCCAGCAGCTTTTCTAACCTCACCCCGGATACCTTGCTGAACGCGCTGGAAAGCATCGGCCTGCGCTGTGATGGCCGCATGCTGGCGCTTAACAGCTATGAAAACCGCGTGTACCAGGTTGGCATCGAGAACAGCGCACCGCTGGTGGCCAAGTTTTACCGCCCTAACCGCTGGACGGACGATGCAATACTGGAAGAACATGCTTTCGTGGAAGAACTGGTTGAACGCGAAATTCCGGTGGTACCCGCCCTCACGCTAAACGGCAGCACCCTGCATCACTTCGACGGCTTCCGTTTCTCTGTGTTTGCCAAGCACGGTGGGCGCGCACCCGAATTGGAAAACCGCGACACGCTGGAATGGATGGGACGCTTTCTCGGTCGCATCCACGCCGTCGGCACACTCAAGCCGTTTCAACACCGCCCCGAGTTAAACATCAGCAGCTTTGGCGAAGAACCTTACGCCTGGTTGCTGGCACACAATTTTATTCCCGAAGATATTCTCGCAGCTTATCGCAGTGTGGTGGAACAGGCACTGGACGGTGTCCGCCATTGCTATGAGCGTGCTGGCAATGATTTAATAATGCTGCGCCTGCACGGCGATTGCCATGCGGGCAATGTGCTGTGGACCGACGACGGCCCGCACTTTGTCGATTTCGACGACAGCCGCATGGGGCCTGCAGTACAGGATTTGTGGATGCTGTTGTCGGGCGAGCGCAGCGACATGGTGCGTCAACTGGGCGACGTACTGGCAGGCTATGAGGATTTTCATGATTTCGATGCACGCGAGTTACACCTGATCGAGGCGTTACGCACTCTCCGATTAATTCACTACAGTGCCTGGCTGGCACAACGCTGGGACGACCCCGCGTTCAAACAAGCCTTCCCCTGGTTCAACACCCAGCGCTACTGGCAGGATCGTATACTGGAATTACGCGAGCAGATTGCGTTAATGGACGAGGCACCGTTGTGGCAAAGTTAGATTCATTATTAACATCCGGTCTTTGTCCTTGCGGTAGCAATAAGAAATATTCCGGCTGTTGCGGACTATACATAGACGCACGCGGAATACCGGCGACTGCAGAAGTACTGATGCGCTCACGTTATACCGCTTACACCCTGTGCAACAAAGAATACCTTCTGGCAACCTGGCATCCTTCAACGCGGCCTGAAGGGCTTAACCTCGAAGAACAAAGCAAGTTGAAATGGCTGGGGCTGCAAGTGAAGCGCCATGTTCAGCAGGATGCCGACCATGCCATTGTCGAGTTTGTAGCGCGTAGCCGCCAAAATGGTATAGGCTGCAGGCTGCATGAAGTGAGCAACTTTGTACGTGAGGAGAGGCGCTGGTTTTATGTGGATGGCGAACTGGACTGAAGCAGTTTTTTTCCCTGTTCGGTAAATTTCCACCAGGATAACTTTTCACCGCTTTGCATATAGTGCCGCGCAGCCATGAAGGTGTAGAGCACGCAAGGGTCATGGCGCTTTCCCATAGGGCCGCCCAATTTCAAATAAAGCTCCAGTGGCTCATGCTCCAGTAATTGTTGTGGTATAAGAACTCCAATCCCGCGCAAATCAGCCGCGATCGATTTGCCGATATTGGGAATATCTTCCAGCTTTTCTGTATGTGTACAGCGGGCTGATTCCATAATTACATTTTCTTGATCAGCGCCACGAGCTGATCCAGTGCCTTGCCCCAACCATCGTGGAAGCCCATCTCCGCATGCTGCCTGCATCCCGCTTCATCCGCGTGAATGACTGTTGCAGTGTATTGGGTACCTTGGGGCAGCGCTTTCAGTTCTATCATCGCGGTAAACATAAACTCAACGGTTGCATCCTTTTTTGCCGATATTGCTGCTGGACGAAAACCGGGTAGCAAAGCGTTGGTCCACACCAGCTTTTCATTTTCCTTCACTTCCAGATAACAGCCCTGATTGGGGAAATCCTGCCCCTCCGGTGAACGCATCACGGTAGAGAAGATTCCACCGGGGCGCAGGTCAATTTTACACGCCACGGTTTTCCACGGTAGCGGGCAAAACCACGGCATCAAGTGTTCCGGGATTGTCCAGGCGCGCCACACCAACTCAACCGGCACATCAACAACACGCTCAAAACTTAGATCCAGTTTGCTATTTGGTTGATAAGTTGAAGCCATGGCGATCATCCTTTATAAAATAAAACATTGGAGCGCCGACGTCCTCTTCGGCATTTTCAAAATTGCATGCCGACGAGGACGTCGGCGCTCCAGCAAAGCATATTATTTCAAAGCTCAACTGATGTTATCCCTGATGTAATGTTCAAGCTTCGCCAGATGCTGCTTGCCTCCCTCAATAGCGCCATATTTGTTAACCACCTCATCACGAGACTCTTTACTGGGAAATATGTGCCGCAGCGTAACCAGTGTGCCATCTGCCGTTTCTTCCAGGGTAATAGTGGATTCAAACCATACCCGCTGGCCGTCGCCATGGTCGGAAACCCATCTGCTCGGGGGCGTAATTTCCTTGAACACCACGTGGTTGGGATAACGGGTGCCATCCGGCCCCACCATTACATAGCTCCAGGCGCCACCGACACTGAAATCCATGGTCACCTCTTCGTTCCTGAAACCGTCCGGGCCCCACCACTTGTTTTGGTGTTCGGGTTCGGTCAAGGCCTTCCACACCAGTTCACGCGGGGCTTTTATGATGCGTGAAATGACGACCTCACGTTCAGCCGTATTCCTATCGTGAAGATTTATGCTTGCGTCCATTTCCCTTCTCCTGTGCTTGAAGTTGTTGGAGGTAGCTATCCAGGCGGTCGAGCCTTTGCTCCCAGAATTGGCGATACTGTTCAATAAAATCGGCCGCCTCGTGCAGTGGCGCGGCTTCCAGCTTGCACGGTCGCCATTGCGCCTGCCGCCCTTGCGTGATCAACCCCGCCTTCTGCAACACCTTAAGGTGCTTGGTGACTGCGGGAGGGCTGATGGAAAATGGTTGCGCAAGCTCGGCGACAGAAGCCTCGCCCAGTGCAAGGCGCGCCAGGATGGCACGACGGGTAGGATCGGCAAGTGCAGAAAATGTGGCGCTTAAATGATCAACAGGCATCTGCGGTCTAAACAATTTACTAATTAACCAAATGGTAAAATACAACCGGGACATCCTCTTTGTCAAGCACATCGCCCATGCCCATGTTAGACATTACCCCGCAGACCCATTAGACTTGCGCCCTTTCAGCAATCCGGCTTTTCAGGCACTACATCATGGCAACAGATTCCACCCCCAACACCGAAGAAACCAGCGCCGTTCCCGCTCCGGTCTCGCGCGATGTGATCAGCCGCGAAGTGGCGCGCCGCCGCACTTTTGGCATTATTTCCCACCCGGACGCGGGCAAGACCACGCTCACCGAAAAATTATTACTGTTTTCAGGTGCGATCCAGATGGCGGGCACGGTAAAGGGGCGCAAGAGCAGCCGCCATGCGACCTCGGACTTTCTCGATATTGAAAAGCAGCGCGGTATCTCCGTGGCCAGCTCGGTGATGCAGTTTGAATATCGCGACCATGTGGTGAACCTGCTCGACACGCCCGGCCACCAGGATTTCTCCGAGGACACCTACCGCGTGCTGACTGCGGTGGACTCGGCGCTGATGGTGATCGACGCGGCCAAGGGTGTGGAAGCGCAGACCATCAAGCTGCTCAACGTATGCCGTATGCGCAACACGCCCATCATCACCTTTATCAACAAGCTGGACCGTGAGACGCGCGACCCGGTGGAGCTGCTGGACGAGGTGGAGACAGTGCTGAATATCCAGTGCGCACCGGTGACCTGGCCGCTGGGCATGGGTAAGACTTTCCGCGGCGTATATCATCTGCTGCGTGACGAGATCATGCTGTTCACACCTGGCGAGGAGCGCGTCACCGGGGAATTTGAAATCATCAAGGGGATTAATAATCCAGTCCTCGCCCAAAAATTCCCGATGGAAATCGAGCAGTTAAAAATGGAAGTGGAACTGGTGCTGGGCGCTTCCAACCCGTTTGATCACGCAGCTTTCCTTAGCGGCAAGCAGACACCGGTGTTCTTCGGCTCAGCCATCAATAACTTCGGCGTGCGCGAAATTCTCGATGCGCTGCTGGAATGGGCACCCTCGCCGCTGCCGCGCGACGCCACGGTGCGCACGGTCAACCCAACTGAACCTGCGTTTTCCGGTTTCGTGTTCAAGATTCAGGCGAATATGGACGCTAACCACCGCGACCGCATCGCCTTCCTGCGCGTGTGCTCAGGCCACTTTGAGCGCGGCATGAAGATCAAGCATCTGCGTATTGATCGCGAAATCCGCGTGTCCAACGTGGTGACCTTTATGGCCTCCAGCCGCGAACAGGTGGAAGAGGCCTACGCGGGCGACATCATCGGCTTGCCCAACCACGGCAATATGCAGATCGGCGACAGCTTCTCCGAAGGCGAACTGTTGCAGTTCACCGGCATCCCCTATTTTGCACCGGACTTTTTCCGCTCGGTGCGCATCCGCAATCCGCTCAAGGTGAAGCAGTTGCACAAAGGTTTGCAGCAACTGGGCGAAGAGGGTGCAGTGCAGGTCTTCAAGCCCATGGACGGCGGCGACCTGGTGCTGGGCGCGGTGGGTGTGCTGCAGTTTGACGTGGTGGCCAGCCGCCTGCAGGGCGAATATGGGGTGGATGCGGTGTTTGAAGGCACCAGCATCACCAGCGCACGCTGGGTGACTTGCGATGATAAAAAAATATTCGCCGATTTCGAGAAGGCGCTGTCGCACAATCTGTCCATCGATGCCGCGGGAAATCTGGCCTACCTCGCGCCCAACAACGTCAACCTCAAGCTGACACAGGAACGTTGGCCCAAGGTGGTGTTCCATACAACACGTGAACACGCGGCAAAACTCTGATGCAGGAAATCGATTTCGAACTGAACGGCGAATTTGTAGAGCTCAATCAGTTGCTCAAACTGGTGGGCATCTGCGACAGCGGTGGTGCGGGCAAGGCGCTGGTTGCGGCAGGTGAAGTATCGGTTGATGGACACCTTGAATTGCGCAGAACATGCAAGGTACGAGCCGGTTCAGAGGTCACGCTGGGAGATGTTGTTATTTCGGTAAAAGCAGCAGCGTAGCGTTGAACCTGGCTGCAACCCTAGGCAATCAGCGAGCCAACTATTTGTTTAAATTGAGAATATACTACTGAGCGCAAAGCTCATTAGCCCAATTCTCACCAATGCTTTATCCTCGCAATCCCAGGCATTGACGCCAGCAACCGTCAAAATACCGGCACATTCATGCATTATTCATTAAATTAAAAGATATTCAGGTCAATTATTATTGGCATTGATCTCAAATAGGGTTACTGGCAGTGCCAGTCAGAAAAAATACTGAAGGAGTGTGTGATGTTAAATTGGTTTTTTGCACTGAGCATACGCTGGAAACTGCAGTTGGGATTTTTTATGGTGACGATGATCACCACGGTTTACAACCGCTTCCTCGCTGCACACGAGCTTAACTACATGGTGGAAATTGCACGCAAAAACGGGGTCTCTGCGGAAGTGATCCGTCAACTCGAAGCGAATCAAAGCTCGTATATTTTTAATTCTTTCTGGGAATCAGGTATTGAATTTCTGATTCAATTTTTTATCATCGGCATATTGGCAGGAATGTTTGTAAAACCAATTCTTAACCTGTGCCAATCCCTCAAGGCTGTGGAAAAAGGCGACTTAACCAAAGGCGTTTCCATTAGCTCTAAAGACGAGCTTGGCTTGCTGGAGCAAAGTTTCAACGAGGTACTTTCCAAACTTAACCACATCATGCGCGAGGTAGATTCCAGCGGCAAGGAGATGGAGCAGTCGGCCTACCAGATCGCAAAAATTTCGCATGAAATTGCCGAGGTGGGCCGTCTCGAGCAGAGCCGTTCTTCCGAAGTCAGCATGGTTACCGGGCAACTGCAGGAGATCTCAAAAAATGTCCAGGAGCAGGCCCTGGGGGCAACTGAGCGTGCAAAGAAAACTGAAGAACGCGCCCATGAAGGCATCCATATGGTTCAGAAAAATATTTCCGGGATGGAAAGCACTGCTCAGGAAGTGAATGAAGCGGCCAAAGATATTTTGGAGCTAGAGCAAGCCACCTCGCAGATACACGCAATCATTGCCACAATTAAGGAAATTGCCGAGCAGACTAATCTGCTGGCACTGAACGCAGCTATCGAAGCGGCCCGTGCGGGTGAACAGGGGCGCGGCTTTGCAGTGGTTGCTGACGAGGTGCGAAAACTAGCCGACCGCACCACCCAATCGGCAGGTGAAGTTTCCAATATCATTGAACAATTAAGCGGCAAAGTGCAGCAGGTGACGACCTCAATGAATATAGTCGTTGACAAGGTGCATGACAGCCAGAAAGTAGCCGGTGATTCTGCAAAAGTAATTGAACTTATGGCGCAGGAAGTGGCCGAAACTGCAACAGCAAATAGCGGGATCATGGCTGCCACTGATAAACAGATCAACAATGTACAACTGCTACAAGAGACGCTGGAGCAACTGTTTGCGGCGCTGAATGAAAACTCTGTAAAGGTGGAAACTACCGCCGCCATAGGCGAAAGCCTGCATAAGGTCAGCGGTAGTTTGAATGAATTGATGAGTGGCTTCAGCTTCAACAGTATTCATGTCATTGAGCCTGCGCAACACGAGCAGCGCAATTTTCCGCGCATTACCAACCGTTTGCTTGTACATGTCATTCAAGGGAGCAGTAAATTAGATTGCTCCACTCTGGACTTCAGCTTGACAGGAGTGCGACTGCAACTTAACGACAGACTGGAAGATAAGCTGCCGCTGAAACTGGCGCTTTTCCTGCCGCAAAATGATGCTCTTAAATATGAACATCAAATTCCCCTTGAGGTATTTGGCAGCATTTCCTGGCATCGTATTGTAGAAGGTAAAAATCAGTATGGCATAGCTTTCAAAAATGTTTCTGACCAAGCTAACCAGAAAATCAGGGAATGCTTTGAGCATTTCAATAAAACACCGGAGTTTACCAACACATCAAAACAGGCATGAATTATAATCATGCATGCTGTACATCACCCACAACGTCTCCATCCCGGTTCGTGAAATCGAGTTAACTGCCGTTCGTGCACAGGGCGCAGGAGGGCAGAATGTCAACAAAGTCTCCAGTGCCGTGCATTTGCGCTTCAATATTGCAGCGTCATCCCTGCCTGATGACTTCAAGGCGAGATTGCTTGAGTTGCGCGACAATCGCATCACCCGCGATGGAGAAATCATTATCAAGTCGCAGGTTTTTCGCAGCCAGGAAATGAATCGGGGCGAGGCATTGCGACGGTTAAAAGAATTGGTGCAGAGCATTGCCGTAACACCCACTGTACGACGCCCCACCAAGCCTACCCGCAGCTCCCAGAAAAAGCGCCTGGACACCAAAGTAAAGCGCGGTCTGACAAAAAACCTGCGTAGCAAGGTTTTTGAATAACTCTATAACCGGCAAAACCCATGGCCATCAAAGCAACTATTTTCAAAGCCAATCTGCAAATAGCGGATATGGAGCGTCACTATTACCAGGATCATTCGCTAACCCTGGCGCAACACCCATCTGAAACCGATGAGCGCATGATGGTGCGCCTGCTGGCCTTTGCCCTGCATGCGAACGAGTTTCTTGATTTTGGCCAGGGCATGACCGCGGATGATGAGGCAGATTTATGGCTGAAGGATTTAACCGGCTCGATTGAGCTATGGATAGACGTCGGCATACCCGATGAGAAGCTGATCCGCAAAGCCTGCGGACGCGCCAAACAGGTGATTGTTTATGCCTATGGCGGACGCCCTACCGAGATGTGGTTTGCGCAAAACAGCAGCCAGTTTGAACGACTCACCAATCTGACCATCATTAACCTGCCTTCAGCGAGTACACGCGCCATCGCCAAGCTGGCGCAACGCAATATGCAATTGCAATGCACTATTCAGGATGGGCAGGTGTGGCTGAGCGATGGCAAGGAGAGCGTTCAGGTTGAACAGGTGCGCCTTAAGGAACCCTCCAACAGAGGATATGCTTAGCTCCTGAAGTTTGTCGCCTTGTTAGCAGTCCCCATCAAGCGGGAGTGTTTCCATCATCTTGAAGGTCAGACGGCGCATCGGCAGACTTGCTTTTTTCTTCCAGTTTGCGCTGCTTTTTTTCTTCCTGCTTCTTCTTTTTTGCCAGTTCTTTCTGGCGCTTTTCATACTGGAAATTTGGTTGAGCCAATTTATTGCTCCTTTTAATATTAGTTCACGGGTTCATTTTCACACATCGGCGGGCTTTAAGAATATATATCGTTCATTTTGCTCTGCGCTGTAGCTGAAATTACCCTCAAATCCTTTCTGGCATCCCGCTTTCTTTCTGATATTATTGAACAGCAGCACCCCTCAGCAGGTGCAGTGTGAAGCTATATTTTTGTTAATTATTTCGTGTCAGCAGAAGAGGACAGCAATGGGAATCTGGATAAATAAGTCTCCCGGAAATACCCGCCAGCACAATATCCAAAATGAACAGCCGAGCGTGTCCGCCTATTTTGAAGAGTTGGGCCTGGCGGTTTATATAAACCTGTCCGATGCGACAAATGAAGGCAAGCAGTACTTCCGCGCCAAATTGCGCGATGAATTGGCCAGAAAATGGTCTCCCGACCATGACACCACTCAGCTCACCCTGAAGCTCAATCTCGACACACAGAACAATACACTGGATCTGGAACGGGAAATCCTGCTGGCCATGCTGCTATCTCCAGAACCCTTCAGGTTCCCCTCCCATGCCGAGTTTGTATCGGCAGTTCGCGTCAGAAAACACATGGTTCTTGCAGCGCGCAAAACCACGCTGGATTTTCACACCACTGAGGCCGAACGCCCGGAAGATTACTGGACTTATCACGAGGACACCAGCTTTACCATCCTGCCCGGAAAGTCGCTGATTACCGCACTGCAAAAGGCCACGCAGCCGGAAGAATCCGGAAAACTTTATTCATTCTCCTGTTACCGTGCAACCGAATACGTCATCCTGCTCGGCCTCGCCCAGGAGCTGCATCACTGCAACCCGGATCTATACGCAAAGCTGCAAGCCCAATGGGAAAGAAAAGCCATCAAGTCGGGCAAGTTCCATGAAATTTTCATGATTGAATACGGTTCCATGGCAAAACCCTTGCCTCCCAAATACTACGTGCCCGGGGACAGGCTATGGTTCCGCAATCCGGACAAGGATTCATCCGAGGTCACCGGCTATGAGGGCTCCTGGGTGTTTTACCTGGGCAGTGGCTTGTTCACCAATTTCTGGAAGGCCAACGCTCCCTACACGCTGACTTCAAAGTGCGTGGAAATTTACCACTGGCGCCACGCCACCCGCCGTGACCAGGCAGGCGAGTTGCAAATGAACGAAAGCATTGTTGAAGAGCTGGTAAGCAACACCATGCAGAACCCTGTGGAAGTCAATCGCATCCTGATGGAAATGATGAAATACCGGGTACCCCTGGAAACCTATGAAAACGGTGGCTGTATCGACACAACGCGCGAGTACCCCCGCTATATTTGTCCCGGTACCTCCGATATTGTGCTGCCCAATAACTGAGACAAACACGCCCACCCGGCCTTGTCTTCAGTTATACCCTCCCCCTCATTCACAAAGATTACAGCACTATCTAGCTCTTCCAGTGACAGGGGTTGCTGCGCTTTCTGTAACTTTTCCAGCACCGCCACATCCGCTTCCGAAGCATCATTGGCATCACGCTGCCTTTGAATAATCCTTTGGAGCAATATATCTTTACCTGCATGGATAGACGCGATAACCAGGGGGACAGACAGCTCTACGGCAAGCTGCCGGAATAATTCCCGCTCCTTTAAGGTGACGAAAGCCGCATCCACAATCACCCTGTTGCAACCCAGCAACAACTCCCTCGCCAAAACATATAGCCGTGCATAAGTCAGCCGGGTAACCTCTTCGCTATAAAGATCGACACCGGAAATTTTCCGGCTGTCTGCCAACGGCACCAGCCCGTACAATCGTTTGCGCTCCACATCGGAACGCAAGCGTATCGCCTGCAAACGCTCCAGCGCCATTTGTGCAAAGGTGGATTTGCCTGAACCGGGCAAGCCGTGGGTAATAATCAGCGCGGGACGTGTCCTGACAAAACACCGCTCGGCCAATGTCAGGTAAGCACGGTACGCATTCCTTGAAGCAGCCACACCACGGTGTGGCAGGTCAGGCTGTACTGCCCTGATGGCGCTAACCTTTGCACGCACCATCGCCCTGTAAGTCATATAGAAGCGTAATAAAGGGATGCCTGCATAGTCTCCGGTAATCTCCAGATAGGCATTCAAAAAACGGTACGACAGATCCACACGCCGGTAATGCATCAGATCCATCACGGTGAAAGCAACTTCGTTTATCACGTCGATCCAGCGCAGCGAGGGATTAAACTCTATGCCATCGAAAGGCGTGGGCTGATCACCTATCAGCACGATGTTGCCCAGGTGCAGGTCACCATGACATTCCCGTACAAGCCCCTGTATCAGCCTTTCCCCGAACAAGGGGCGGCAAGCGGCATATTCGTTGTCGCTGGCGTGTCGCAATACCGAGAGCTTGTCCAGCTCATCAGGCGCAGTCAGCAAGTCCTGTAACTGCTCAAAATTCTGCTCCGCCGCCAAACGCACCGCCTCGGCAGTACCGAATGATGAATGTTTGTCAGCACCCGCCAGGCTGTTATGAAATTCCGCAATGGTGACAGCCAGCCTGTCGATATGCTGGGGCAGAAGCCTGTTGCTTGCCGCCAGCTTATCCAGTTGTTTGGATACCGGGAAACGCCGCATCCTCACCGCATACTCAATAGCGTGCTGTCCGCCCAGAACCGGGTTTTCTATACTTCCACCAATGGAAACGGCGTCCAGATATATTTTTGGCGCCAAACGCCGGTTGAGACGGATTTCTTCCTCGCAGTAGAAACGCCTGTCCTCCAGGCTGCTGAAATTGAGAAAACCCAGATCCACCGCTTTTTTAATCTTGTAAGCATAGCGCCCGGCCAGCAGCACCCAGGAAATGTGCGTTTCAAGCAGACGCACATTCTTCGCCGTGGCTTGATTGCGCAGGCTATTAAACAAAGCCTGGACTAAACGGCCCTGTTCGTCATTATCCGATTGTAGCAAGTGACGCATAGCTGATCTGGCTTACGCTGAAGAAGTTTCAGCCCATTCTAGCCCCAATGAATACCGGAAGCGCGGTAACTACTGAAATGAATCAGGAAATTAAAGGGTTGCAATAATTGACCAGCCTTCCTATAATGCTCGACTTTTATAGCAAGCCACATCTCAAGAGGTCACCATGGCAAATAGCGCGCAAGCCAGAAAACGTGCAAGACAATCAATCAAGCAAAGCCTGCATAATGCAAGCCTGCGTTCGGAACTCCGTACCGCAATCAAGCGGGTAGCCAAGGCTATTGAAGCGGGCGACAAGGCTGCTGCACAGGCGGTATTCAGTGCCTCTACCGGCGTGGTTGATACCATCGCTGACAAGAAAATTATCCACAAGAACAAGGCAGCCCGCCATAAGAGCCGCTTGTCCGCTGCTATCAAGGCGATGGCCTGAGCCGGGATAGTTTTTAGCACAATACGCAGTCGCATCCCGCCAACGGATGCTGATCGCAACGAAAGGCCGACAACTTGTCGGCCTTTTGCCTTACTGAATATCAGTTTTAAAATTAAGCTTGCCTAGAACGCACAATTGGGGAAATATCCGTTTTTCAACTTTTTTATAGCGGCCTGAACGCCGCCAGACCAACACCATGTCGCACTTGATGAACACATATGCCCGCCAGCCAGTTGCCTTTACCCATGGCAAAGGTTGCCACCTCTGGGACAGCGCGGGTAAGCAGTATCTCGACGCCATCGCCGGTATCGCGGTCAATACCCTGGGTCATGCCCATCCGCGCCTTACCGCCGCATTAAACACGCAAATCGGCAAAATGATGCATGTTTCCAATGTGTACCAGATCACCGAGCAGGAACAGCTGGCCACGCAATTGTGCGAGCTGTCGGGCATGCAGGAAGTGTTTGTCTGCAACTCGGGCTGCGAAGCGAACGAAGCCGCAATCAAGCTGGCACGCTTGTACGGCCACAAAAAAGGCATAGACACTCCCACCATTATCGTAATGGAAAAGGCGTTCCATGGACGCACGCTGGCAACGCTGTCTGCTACTGGCAACCGCAAGGTGCAGGCTGGTTTTGAGCCGCTGGTCACCGGTTTTGTGCGTGTCCCCTATGACGATCTGGCCGCCATCGAGCAGCTCGCCGCACAGACACCCAATATCGTGGCGGTGCTGGTGGAGCCCATTCAAGGTGAAGGCGGTATACGCATTGCGGATATCGAGTACCTCAAAGGCCTGCGCAGAATCTGCGAGCAGAAAAACTGGTTGCTGATGCTGGATGAAGTGCAGTGCGGCATAGGCCGTACCGGCACCTGGTTTGCGTTCCAGCATGCGGGCATCCTGCCGGATGTGATGACGCTGGCCAAAGGTCTGGGCTCCGGCATGCCCGTCGGTGCCTGCCTCGCCGCGGGCAAGGCGGCGGGCACTTTCCAGCCGGGCAACCATGGCTCCACTTTCGGCGGTAACCCCCTCGCCTGCACGGCGGCCAGCACCACGCTGAAGATCATTGCCGAAGACAAATTGATGGATAACGCCCGCAGTATTGGCGACTTCCTGTTGCAGGGCTTGAAAGCACGCCTCGGCAATGTTCCCGGCGTTGAAGAAATTCGCGGTCAGGGTTTGATGCTGGGTATCGCGCTGAACAAACCCTGCGCTGCACTGGTAGGACGCGCCATCGAGCAAGGCCTGCTGATTAACGTCACCGTCGATACCGTGGTGCGCCTGTTGCCGCCGCTGATCTACACACAAGCCGAAGCGCAGCAACTGCTCGACAAGCTGTGCCCGCTGATTACCGATTTCCTTTCCCAGGGTGCCTGAAATGGCGATCAAACATTTTCTGCAGATGAAGGATTTGAGCCGCGACGAGTTTGAGCACATCTTCGCCCGCACCAAAATCATCAAGCAGCGTTTCAAGGCCTATCAGCCTTATCACCCGCTGGCCGACCGCACGCTGGTGATGATTTTTGAAAAAAATTCCACACGCACCCGTTTGTCATTCGAGGCGGGCATGCAGCAACTGGGCGGCTCTGCCATCTATCTGAACACCCGCGATACCCAACTAGGGCGCGGCGAGCCGGTGGAGGACGCAGCGCAGGTGATTTCGCGCATGAGCGACATCGTGATGATCCGCACCTTCGAGCAGGAAATCATCGAGCGCTTTGCCGCCAACTCGCGCGTGCCGGTGATCAACGGCCTGACCAACGAATACCACCCCTGCCAGATTATTGCCGACATCTATACCTACATCGAGCAGCGCGGTTCGATACAGGGCAAAACCGTGGCGTGGATTGGCGACTCCAATAACGTCTGCAACACCTGGCTGCAGGCTGCAGAAATTTTTGATTTCAACGTACACGTCTCCACCCCACCCGGCTATGAAGTGGAGCCCGAGCGCGCCGGACTGTTCGGCGAGGATAATTACGAAGAATTCAGAAACCCGATGGACGCGGCGCGCGATGCCGATCTGGTGACCACGGACGTGTGGACCAGCATGGGTTTTGAGCGCGAGAACGATGCGCGGCGCAAGGCCTTCGCCGACTGGATTGTGGACGTGGAGATGATGTCGGTAGCCAAACCCGATGCACTGTTCATGCACTGCCTGCCCGCCCATCGCGGCGAAGAGGTGGACGCACTGGTAATTGACGGCCCGCAAAGCGTGGTGTGGGATGAGGCTGAGAACAGATTGCACGTGCAGAAGGCGCTAATGGAATATTTGTTGCTGGGTAAAATTCACACCTGACCCGTAGGCTGCGCTGTGCGCACCATGGTGCTTAAAACGCACCCTACACCTATAATTTTCTACAATTTTAGTTGAGACAATAACAATGAGCGATATCAAAAAAGCGGTCCTCGCCTACTCCGGCGGCCTGGATACTTCCGTCATTCTCAAGTGGCTGCAGGACACCTACCAGTGCGAAGTGGTGACCTTTACCGCCGACATCGGCCAGGGTGAAGAGCTGGAACCGGCGCGCAAGAAAGCGCTGCAATTCGGCATCAAACCGGAAAATATTTTTATCGACGACCTGCGCGAGGAATTCGTGCGCGACTTTGTGTTCCCCATGTTCCGCGCCAATACCATCTATGAAGGCGAGTACCTGCTAGGCACCTCCATCGCACGCCCACTGATCGCCAAGCGCCAGATCGAGATCGCCGCCAAAACCGGCGCGCAGGCCGTGTCGCACGGCGCCACCGGCAAGGGCAACGACCAGGTGCGTTTCGAGCTGGGCTACTACGCGCTGAATCCTGCGATCAAGGTGATTGCACCCTGGCGCGAGTGGGACCTGCTGTCTCGCGAAAAGCTGATGTCCTATGCCGAGAAGAACGGCATCCCCATCGACATGAAGCACAAGCAGGGCGGCTCGCCCTACTCCATGGACGCGAACTTGTTGCACATCAGCTTTGAAGGCCGCCATCTGGAGAACCCGGCAGCGGAAGCCGAAGACAGCATGTGGCGCTGGACCGTATCTCCCGAAACGGCACCGGATGCTGCCGAGTATCTGGATATCGAATACAAACACGGCGACATCGTGGCCCTGAACGGCAAACAATTGAGCCCCGCGCAAGTCCTGACCCAGCTCAATGCATTGGGAGGCAAGCACGGCATCGGCCGCCTCGATCTGGTGGAGAACCGCTATGTCGGCATGAAGTCGCGCGGCTGTTATGAAACCCCCGGTGGCACCATCATGCTGAAGGCGCACCGCGCGATCGAATCGATCACCCTGGACCGCGAAGTGGCGCACCTGAAGGACGACCTGATGCCGCGCTACGCGAGCATGATTTACAACGGTTACTGGTGGAGCCCGGAGCGCCGCGCATTGCAGGTGCTGATCGACCACACCCAGCAACATGTTAATGGCTGGGTACGCGTCAAGCTGTATAAGGGCAACGTGATCGTAGTGGGCCGCGACTCCAAGACCGACTCACTGTTTGACCCGACCATCGCCACCTTCGAGGATGACAAAGGTGCTTACGACCAGAAAGATGCGGCCGGCTTTATCAAGCTGAATGCGCTGCGCCTGCGCATTGCCTCCAAATTGAACCAGAAAAAATAATACTTAAATCTAGAGAAAATCATGTCAGACAAAATTGAAAATATCTCGGTAGTCAAAAAAGCCAACGTTTATTTCGACGGCAAGTGCGTATCGCATACCATTCAATATGCCGATGGCACAAAAAAATCGGTGGGCGTTATCCTGCCTTCCACGCTAACTTTCAACACGGGCGTTCCGGAAGTGATGGAAACTGTCAGTGGTGCCTGCCGTTACAAGCTCAAGGGCGCTGACTGGAAAACCTGCATGGCAGGCGAATCCTTCTCCGTACCCGGCAACTCCAGTTTTGAAATTGAGATCACTAACGAGCCCTACCATTACATTTGCCACTTTAACTAAAACCCATTATCCGCAGATCGCACAATTGAACACAGATTAAATCTGTTTTTTAATCTGTAATATCTGTGTAATCTATGGAAAACATGTTTCAGGATATTCGCCATGCCAACATTCGATATCGTTTCTGAAGTAGACAAGACCGAAGTTAAAAACGCGGTCGACCAGACCAATAAGGAAGTCAGCACCCGCTTCGACTTCAAGGGTTCTGATGCGCGTATCGAACAGGCCGAACTGGTGCTTTCCGTATTTGCCGATAATGAATTTCAGCTGAATCAGGTGCAGGACATCCTTAACGCCAAGCTGACCAAGCGTGGCGTGGACATCAAGTGTCTTGAGATCAGCGACAAGATTGAAAAAATCAGCGGCAATAAGGTGAAGCGCGTCTGCACGGTTAAAACCGGTGTGGAAATCGAGTTGGCAAAAAAGATCGTCAAGCTGATCAAAGACAGCAAGATAAAAGTGCAGGCCAGCATCCAGGGCGACACCGTGCGCGTGACCGGTAAGAACCGCGATGACTTGCAGGAGGCCATCGCCTTCACCAAAAAATCAATTGCCGATTTCCCTTTGCAGTTTCAAAATTTCCGTGACTAAATCGAATCGGTATATCTGCAACGGAATATCTGGGATTAATTATTTTTTTAAGACTACAATCTCAACCCGCAGCTTGGCTTTTTGCGGGTAACACCTAAACTCTTGAGGTCGCCATGCTACAACAATCCTCTCTTCTGGATGAAATCAGGGACATGTTGCTGAACAGCTCGTTGCTGAGCAATCTTCCGCCCACCGAGATTCTTTCAGCTGCACTGTATTTCAGCCTGAACCACGTTGAAAAAGACGAGGAGTTATTCAAGGAGGGCGATATGGGCACCTTCATGTGCCTTATCATTGAAGGCAGTGTTTCCGTACAAAAAACCAATCAGGATGGTGAAAGTGTCGAACTGGCCAAACTGCCAAAGGACAGGACCATCGGCGAAATGGCGGTTTTGGACGGCGAACGCCGCTCGGCCACCTGCATTACTTCTTCACCCTGCACCCTGCTTATCCTGTCCAAGGATTCTCTGGATAAAATGATAATTGAATCGCCAAAAATCGCTGCCAAGGTTATCAGGGCGATCGCCATATCACTCTCTAAAAGATTGCGCATGGCCGATGGCAAGTTGGTCGATTTTCTGGGCTGATGTGCATGGAAAGATATTCCGGAAAATATCCTGCATAAACACCCGCATTGTTTCTCAATTTTCAGGAGGTGCAAAATGACTGTAGTGCTTGTTCCTCTCGCACAGGGGTGCGAAGAAATTGAAGCGATTACTGTTATCGATATCTTGCGACGTGCCGGTATCACTGTGGTGAGTGCGGGTCTGAATGCTCATCCGGTCAAGGCCAGCCGCGGCACCATGTTGCTTCCCGATACCACTCTGGACGCCGCCCTCGCAACCTCATTTGACATGATAGTGCTACCCGGTGGTCAACCGGGCAGCAACAATCTGAAGGCGGATGAACGCATCCTGACCTTGCTGAAACAGATGTCACAAAAAAATAAATATGTGGCCGCCATTTGCGCGGCTCCCTCGGTTCTGGCTTTGGCAGGCTTGCTTGACGGAAAGCAGGCCACCAGTTTTCCCGGTGCACTGGATGCCTTTCCCCGGATACATCAACAGTCAGGCGCAGTGGTTGTAGATGGCAACATTATCACCTCGCGCGGCCCCGGCACTGCCATGGATTTTGCGCTCACGCTGGTTGAGCTTTTGGCAGGGAACGCCAAACGCCGTGAAGTGGAAGCAGGGCTGGTGCGCTGACTTGCGGCGATTGCTATCCAAATTACCGCCTTCAGTCGTAGCACTGCTGCTGCAGTTATTTTCCCTCCTCCTCACCCTGTCAGGTGCAAGCCTGGCGAACATCTCACCCGATCCGCTTGTTACCTCATTACTCAGCGGCGCACTGTCCGCCCTGTTTTCTCAACTGGCGGGGCTCGCCCGCTGGTGGGTGGCCATTCAATTTGTGTTTGCACCTGCGCTGGTTTTGATGTTGCGCTTGCACATTCCGCCCGTATTTTTTCTGGCGGCATTTCTGCTCATGTTGCTTGTCTACTGGGGCACCTTCCGCAGCCAGGTACCGCTATACCTTTCCAGCAAGCGTGTCTGGAAAACACTTGAGGAACTGCTGCCTCCAGCCGCATCGGGTAAAAATTTTACATTTCTGGACATAGGCTCCGGCATGGGGGGAGTCTTGACGCATCTGGCAACGGTACGCCAGGATGGACGCTATTTTGGTGTGGAAAATGCCCCCCTTCCCTTTGCTATCAGTCGCCTGAGAATCTGGCTTGAGCAGCGCTCCAATTGCAGCATTTTGTGGGGCAGCTTCTGGTCTTGTGATCTTGCCCGCTACGATATTGTTTTTGCTTACCTGTCACCGGTGCCGATGGAAAAATTATGGCAAAAAGTAAAACAGGAAATGCGCCCGGGAACATTGTTTATCAGCAATTCATTTAGCGTAAAAGAACATCCGCCGCAGCACTCTATTACCCTGGATGATTTGCATCACTCAACCCTGCACATTTGGCATATGTGAGCAAAAACCGGCATTTCAGGCATAATTTCCGGAATTATTTTTGATAGGCAATGCACCATAAACCCCTGCAAACACAGGCTCCCAGCCGAATTATTGGGCAAATATACCGCTTGTCCCACACAAGTACTTCACAATCCGTCCATTTTTAGTTAGGATACAGCCTTCGCATCTGTATTACCTCCCAATAAACTCCGCAATACAAATACTGTTAGCACAATCATTTGTCATATTTGCCATAAACAATTACAGCGAGACACAACCATGAGCGAACATATCCGTTACGTTACTGATGCAACTTTTTCTGCCGAAGTGCTGCAATCACCTTTGCCCGTATTGGTTGACTACTGGGCGGAGTGGTGCGGTCCTTGTCGTGCGATTGCCCCAATACTTGACGAGGTATCGCAAGAGTACGCAGGACGCTTGCATGTGGCAAAAGTCAATATTGATGAAAACCAGGCCACCCCTTCCAAATATGGAGTACGCGGCATACCCACTTTGATGCTATTCAAAAATGGCAATATCGAAGCACAAAAAGTTGGCGCATTGTCAAAATCACAACTTACCGCTTTCATTGACAGCCATATCTGAACTTTTTTATCCGGACTTATACGTTCCCTAAACTATTTTGCACGGTATACAAAACTAAAATCACAAACCAAAAGACGTACCTCAAAGAGTTCAGGTCCAGATTTTTCCAAGCCAATCGAACCATAGCAACAACCTCCCAGGTAATTTTCCTACAATCCACTCCCTCCCACATCACACCCATATGCATTTATCCGACCTAAAAACAAAACACGTTACCGAACTGGTAGACATGGCGCTTGCCATGAGCATTGACAACGCAAGCCGCATGCGCAAGCAGGATCTTATTTTCGCGATGCTCAAAAGTTATGCAAAAACTGGCGAAAGCATATTCGGCGAAGGCACGCTGGAAGTGCTGCCTGACGGCTTTGGTTTTCTGCGATCTCCCGACACCTCATACCTGGCCAGCCCTGACGATATCTATGTCAGCCCCAGCCAGGTAAGGCGCTTTAATCTGCACACCGGTGATTCGATTGAAGGCGAGATACGCACCCCCAAAGATGGCGAGCGCTACGTGGCGCTGGTCAAGGTGGACAAGGTCAACTCCGAGCCGCCCGAAAACGCCAAGAATAAGATCCTGTTTGAAAACCTCACCCCCCTCTTTCCCACCCAGCAAATGATTCTTGAACGCGATATCCGCGCCGAGGAAAACATCACCGGCCGCATCATTGACATGATCGCGCCCATCGGCAAAGGCCAACGCGGCCTGCTGGTGGCCTCGCCCAAGTCCGGCAAGACGGTGATGCTGCAACACATTGCGCATTCGATTTCTTCAAATTACCCCGATTCGCACTTGATCGTACTGCTGATCGACGAGCGCCCCGAGGAGGTAACCGAAATGCAGCGCACCGTGCGTGGTGAAGTGGTAGCGTCGACATTCGACGAACCGGCCACCCGCCACGTACAGGTTGCCGAGATGGTGCTGGAAAAAGCCAAGCGCCTGGTCGAGCATAAAAAAGATGTCGTCATTCTGCTCGACTCCATCACCCGTCTGGCACGTGCTTACAACACTGTAATCCCGTCTTCCGGCAAGGTACTGACCGGCGGTGTGGACGCCAACGCTCTGCAACGCCCAAAGCGCTTCTTTGGCGCTGCCCGTAATGTTGAGGAAGGCGGTTCGCTCACCATTATCGCCACCGCGCTGGTGGATACCGGCTCACGTATGGATGATGTGATTTACGAGGAATTCAAGGGTACCGGCAATATGGAAATACACCTTGACCGCCGCATGGCCGAAAAACGCATTTACCCGTCTATCAACGTCAATCGCTCCGGTACCCGCAAGGAAGAACTGCTGATCAAGGCTGACGTACTGCAACGCATCTGGGTTCTTCGTAAGTTACTGTATCCAATGGATGAATTGGAAGCAATGGAATTCCTGCTGGATAAAATCAAGGCCACCAAAGGTAATGCAGACTTCTTCGATTCCATGCGCCGCTAAAAACCATTTGGTTGGCTGTTAATGTTTATGTATAATGCGCGGCTCTGGAAAAATAGTTGGTTTGGAAAAATGATTATGCGGCACTGAAAAACCGCATTAAAGTGAGGTAGTTATGTACGCAGTAATTAAAACCGGCGGTAAGCAATACCGTGTTACCCAGGGTGAAACCCTAAAGATTGAAACCGTTGCGGGAGAAGTCGGCAGCGCGATCGTGCTGGACAAAGTACTGATGGTTGGTAATGGCGACAAGGTAAGTGTAGGCAAACCCATGCTCGCCGGTGCCACTGTTAACGCAACCATCGTTGCCAACGCCCGTCACGACAAAGTAAAGATCTTCAAGATGCGTCGGCGCAAGCACTACCAGAAGCATCAGGGTCATCGTCAAAACTACACCGAGATCCGCATCGACGGCATCAAGGGTTAATTCGGAAGGAGTAATAAACCATGGCATCGAAAAAAGGCGGTGGTAGTACCAGTAACGGGCGCGACTCGCACTCGAAACGATTGGGCGTTAAAGCCTACGGTGGCGAAGTAGTTAGCGCGGGCAGCATCATCGTGCGTCAGCGCGGAACAGAATTCCACGCCGGGGACAATGTAGGCATGGGCAAGGATCACACCCTGTTTGCAAAAATCTCAGGCAAGGTCATGTTTGCTATCAAGGGTGTATCAAAGCGCAGAACAGTATTTGTAGTTGCCGCTTAAACACAACTGCAAACCTAACAAGCCCTATCGCGAGGTAGGGCTTTTTTCGTTTGGGCTCAAAACATCCAAATCGAATTATGCAATAACTGTCGACCACATTACTATCCAGAAGCACAAGGGACGATTACGAATGTTCCAGGACTAATATGAAATTTATAGACGAATCACAGATAGAAGTCATTGCCGGCGATGGCGGCAATGGCGCCGCCAGCTTCAGGCGCGAAAAATATATCGCCAAGGGAGGCCCCGATGGCGGCGATGGCGGCTGGGGTGGTTCTGTGTACGCCGTCGCAGATCGCAATATCAATACGCTGGTGGATTACCGCTTTGCCCGCATGCACCGGGCCAAAAACGGGGAATCCGGACGTGGCTCGGATTGCTATGGCAAAGGGGCGGACGACATTTTTCTGCGTATGCCGGTTGGTACCGTAATAACCGATATCAACACCGGAGAGCAAATTGCCGACCTGGCACACGATGGCGAAAAAACCTTGCTGGCCCAAGGTGGCAAGGGTGGCCTCGGCAACCTGCACTTCAAGTCCAGCACTAACCGTACCCCTCGCCAATCTACCCCCGGTGAAGAAGGTGAACGCCGCGAATTGCAACTGGAACTCAAAGTGCTGGCTGACGTGGGCCTGCTCGGCATGCCGAATGCAGGTAAATCCACTTTCATCCGCGCCGTTTCTGCCGCAAGACCCAAAGTGGCAGACTACCCTTTCACCACCCTCCACCCCAATCTGGGTGTGGTGCGAGTGTCCCCTGAAAAAAGTTTTGTGATTGCCGACATCCCCGGTTTGATCGAAGGTGCAGCAGAGGGTGCCGGGCTGGGGCACCAATTTTTGCGACATTTGGCGCGCACTCACCTGTTATTGCATATTGTCGATATTGCGCCAATGTACGAGGGCGTTGACCCTGTTCAGGAAGCACGTGCGATCTTGAATGAACTCAGAAAGTATGACGAAGCGCTATATAGTAAACCGCGCTGGTTGGTGCTTAACAAAGTAGACCTGCTGGATAACCGCGACGAAAAAATTGCAGCCTTCCTGAAAGCGTTCGGTAAAGACACGCGCTACTTCATTATTTCTGCAATCAATGGCGAAGGCTGCAAGGAACTGACCTATGCCATCATGGAGTACCTGAACGAAATTGCGGCAAAAGAAGCTGCTGAAACACCACGACCCGAAATAAAAACAGAACCGGAAGAACCAGTAAAAATATATAATCCGCTGGATAATTAATACAAACCGCGCTTCCAAACAATCCCGTAGGAGCCAGATTCATCTGGCGATCTTTCACAAAATCGCGCAGTAAACTGCGCTCCTACATGAGTTTTCAGGACTCCTCATGCAAACTGTTTTAACCCAAGCCAAACGCATCGTTGTCAAAGTCGGCAGCAGCCTGGTCACCAATCAGGGAGAAGGCCTGGACAGAAATGCCATCAGCAACTGGGCACGACAGATTTCAGTACTACGACAAACCGGACATGAAGTGGTTGTAGTTTCATCCGGCGCAATTGCCGAAGGCATGCAGCGCCTGGGCTGGAAGACCCGCCCGAGTGCCGTGCACGAGTTGCAGGCCGCCGCCGCCGTTGGCCAGATGGGCCTGGTCCATGTTTACGAAAGCTGTTTCATTGCACACGACCTGCGCACCGCGCAGGTACTGCTCACTCACGCCGACCTTACTGACCGCGAGCGCTACCTGAATGCACGCTCCACCCTGCGCACACTGCTCACACTTGGCGTAATCCCCATCATCAATGAAAATGATACCGTCGTTACCGATGAGATAAAATTCGGCGATAACGACACGCTGGGTGCGCTGGTGGCCAACCTGATTGAAGCCGATGTACTGGTTATTCTCACCGACCAGACCGGTCTCTACACCGCCGACCCGCGCAAGGACACCAGCGCGACCCTTGTCAGTCTGGCCGAAGCCGGCGACCCAAAACTCGAATCTATGGCAGGTGGAGCAGGCAGTTCTATCGGTCGCGGCGGCATGCTCACAAAGATACTCGCCGCCAAACGCGCCGCTCGCAGCGGTGCGCACACCGCCATCGCCTCCGGCCACGAACCAGATGTTCTTCCAAGACTGATGAAGGGTGAAAGCATAGGTACTCTGCTCACCGCCCAGCATATGGCGCTGGACGCACGCAAACAATGGCTGGCCGATCACCTGCAAGTTGTCGGCAAGATCATGCTGGATGCCGGTGCAGTGCGCGCCCTGCGCAGTGAAGGAAAAAGCCTGCTGCCGATAGGCGTAAGCGCTGTTTCAGGTGAGTTTCAGCGCGGCGCAGTGGTGGCGATACTCGATGACAGCGGCCATGACATCGCACGCGGCCTGATCAATTACAATGCCAGCGAAGCTCGCCGCATCGCCCGTCACCCCAGCAGCGAAATCGAAGCCATCCTAGGTTACGTAGACGAACCCGAACTCATTCATCGAGACAACCTGGTGTTGCTTTAGCAACACCAGGTTGCGGTGAAGACTCATATGCGAATAGCGCATGTGATGTCGAAACCACAATTTGTGTGTTGCTTTAGCAATACCTGATTACGGCACAGGTTAACATGCGCAGCATGTTAACCGCGTAGCGGTGGCGGTGGCCGTAGCCACAATTTGCATATTACTTCCAGGCAACTTAATGCTCTGGTGGAATCTATAGTCAAAGCCCCTTCGCGAATAGGCAAAAATATACAATCGCCCTGTTTTGTAATATGCTTCCTACGGGCATTCATCTTATCATCAGTTTTTTTCCGCCCAGCAATCAGATTAAGCCAAATGTTCTTGATACGACGAATGGTAAGCCTAAATAATCATTCGATATAAATAAGCAAAAAAGGTAATAAGGATGAAAATTCTGTACTCTTTAATGATTTTTATTCTGGGAAGCGCGCCATGGAATATTTCCATGGCCGGTGCAGCGCAAAAAACCTATACCATTGCAGTAGTTCCACAATTTACCTCAATTCAGGTTTACCGCGACTGGACGCCGTTGCTGGAGAAGCTCCAAATGGCAACGGGGTATCATTTTGAGCTGAAGGTGTTTGATGATTTTGCCCGCTTTGAGTCTGCGGTTGAAAAAGGGATTCCCGATCTGGTTTATATGAATCCCTATCATATGGTGGTGGCCAAGCAAAAGCAGAACTACAGGCCACTATTGCGGGACAGCGCCACCTTGTCCGGCATACTGGTCACTCGACTAGACAGCCCGATTAAAAATCTTGCTGATCTGAATGGAAAATCCATCGCCTTTCCATCTCCCAATGCACTAGGTGCATCACTCTATATACGCGCATTGCTTGCTGAAAAGGTGCAAATCAGAATTAATCCCGTATACGTAAATGGTCATCAGAACGTTTACAGGCAAGTCATTCTTGGTGATGTAGCGGCAGGAGGGGGCGTTAAAAAAACCCTTGATAAGGAAGCTAACGCAGTCAAATCTGAACTCAAAGTTATTTTCAGCACACCTGAAATTTCATCCCACCCGTTGGCCGCGCATCCACGTATACCATCATCAGTAAGCAAAAAAATTGTAGCGGCATTGCTTGCGTTGCGTAACGATCCTGAATCAGAAAAATTGCTATCAGCAGTACAATTACCCCAGCCAGTCGAAGCAGACTTCAAACGCGATTATTCAGACCTGATAAAACTGAAGCTGGATCGCTATGCCGTAACTCAGACGAAATAAACAATGGCATGATCAATCAAGCGCAAAGTTCGTGGTATAAGCGACTCTGGCCCCACCATTTCTCAAAGCAGGTAGTATTACTGACATTTGCCACGATCGTCATCAGTACAATCACTCTTACAGCTTATCAAATATCCCGGGTTAATCAATTTCAGTACGATAACGCCCGGGACAGACTCGCAGCTATTGCTAACAATGTAAGCCTTGGCGTAACGCATTCGCTCATTGTTAAAAATTATGCTGATATCGAACTTCTGTTGCGCCGCTCAGCAATTTACCCAGGCGTACAGTCAATTACAGTGGTGGACAGCAAGGGGCGGCCCGTTAGCAGCGTGATACACACGCCCCCATGGCCGCCTGAGCCAGTTTTTTTATCAAATTTTCTGACAGTACCCAGCACTAAATCGACAACGTTTAATTGGTCCTATGGAAAAAATGAGCAAGCCAATCCGTTCGCTCTTGGGTTGGATGCCACTGAACTTACCATCTGGCAACCTATTGAAAATGCCAGCCTGGGATGGCTAACAATCAATTTTTCAGTCGACTATATACGTGATGATGCGCTACGCTTAATCCGTAATAGCATACTCTTTTCGCTTGCAACACTGATCCTGCTTACACTTCTTCTCTCACGGCTTTTACAACCCAATCTACGGGCACTTGTTGAAGCTACAAGTTTTGCCGAAGGACTTTACTATGTTCATGGACAACAAATGCACACGACTCATGTCTGCGCAGAAATTGATTCTCTGAACCGCGCGCTGAACGAGGCTTCAAAAAAACTTTACGCACAGGATGAAGAAATCCTGGGCGCCAATCGTCTTTTATTAAATGTTCTTGATGCCTCATCTGAAGTATCTATCATTGCCACAAATACTGAAGGCTTGATCTCCGTCTTTAACAATGGTGCTGAAAGACTGCTTGGATACACCGCAGATGAGGTTATCAACAAACTTACCCCTGCTCCCTTCCATCTTCCGACCGAGGTTATCGCGCGTGCGCAGGAATTAAGTGCAACTCTGGGGTATCCGGTAGAGGGCTTTCGTACTTTCGTCGAGGTAGCCGAGCAGGAGGGCTCCGAGCAAAGGGAATGGACTTATGTCCGGAAGAATGGCGAACACGTTCCCGTTTCACTGGTAGTAACTACTATGCGCAACGAAACCGGGCAGATCAGCGGATATCTGGGAATTGCGCAGGACATCACTGAACGAAAACGCATTGATCAAATGAAAAGTGAATTTGTTTCCACTGTCAGCCACGAACTTCGTACACCACTCACTGCCATTTCGGGCGCACTTGGTTTAATCGCGGGTGGAGCACTTGGCGAAATGCCAGACAATGCAAAGCAAATGATCAATATCGCCCACAAAAATAGCCAACGTCTAACTTTCCTGATCAACGATCTACTCGACATGGAAAAACTAGTTGCCGGTAAGATGCATTTCGATATGAAACTGCAGCCACTGATGCCCTTGATCGAACAGTCAATTGAGGATAACCGCACCTATGGCAGTGTGCGCCATGTAACCCTGAAACTGACCAGTGCAGCTCCAGATATTGAAGTATCGGTCGACAGCCAGCGTCTGATGCAAGTCATGTCCAATCTGCTTTCTAATGCAATAAAATACTCACCTGATGACGACACGGTAGAAATTTCCGTGCACCCACAAGAGAAAACCGTTCGCATCACAATAAGTGACAACGGCCTCGGCATTCCCGCGGACTTCATTGACCATATCTTCAAAAAATTCTCTCAGGCCGATTCTTCTGACACTCGGCAAAAAGGCGGATCCGGACTGGGATTAGCCATTACTCGCGAACTGGTTGAGCGCATGAGCGGAAAAATCGGGTTTGAATCTATAGAAAATCAGGGGGCAAGTTTCTATTTTGATCTACCCATTGGTGATACTCAGACTAACAATCTTAGCCCAGCCATTCTTGACGCTACCAAGGTTACGGACAAGCTTAATGCGCCTCGCGTTCTGGTCGTGGAGGATGAACCGGATATCGCCAAACTGATTACCATTATGCTAAACCGGGCAGGTTATTCGGTAGACATTGCGCTGAACGGCAAACAAGCTCTTGAGTCACTTGCTCAGAACCGCTACGTTGCAATGACATTGGATCTGATGCTGCCGGACATCAGCGGGCTCGAACTCATTCAGCAGATACGCATTTACCCTGAAACCAAAGAGTTACCCATTGTCGTGATATCAGCCAAAATGGAAGAAGGACGCCTCGCCATTAACGGTGAATTTGCCGACATCGACTGGCTCGCGAAACCAATTGACGAGGCGCACCTGCTGTCAACAGTGGAAAAATACCTAACCGATCAAAATAAAAATCGACCCAGTGTGCTGCATGTGGAAGACGATTACGACTTGCACCAGGTCATACGTACAATGTCAGGTGAACGTTTCGATTTCATATACGCGTCGACTCTGCGCGAGGCTCGCAGCCATTTGAGCAAGGAACATTTTGATCTGATTATTCTCGACATCAGTCTGCCTGACGGTTCCGGCTGGCAACTGTTGCCGGAAATCCGTATGCATCATCCCCACTCCCGGGTCATCATCCTGTCAGGTGCCAATACCACGCCGGACGAGGCGCGCAAGGTTGAGGCCGTCTTGCTCAAATCAAACATCTCGACAAAAGATTTATTGCAGACACTCAACAATAAAAACAAAGGATGAGCTGATCAATTCTTATTCCCCTAAATATACAGGCTTTGAATCTGGTTCTGATGTTCAATATCGAAATCAGACACGACATAAAACAACAAAATCAATCCAATTACCCGTAGCTATCAATTTTTCGTCTTTTTCTCAAGCTTGGCATCAAATTTTGCCTTATCGATAATATAACGCTCATGCCTGCCTTTGGAGATCAGCTCAACGCCATCGTGCGCTTCAACCGCGAAAATCAGCCTCCTGCCATCAACTGCCAGTAATTCAACGTTTACTGAGACCATAAGTCCTGGAGGTGTTGCGGCCTGGTGGGTTACATCAATGTGAGTCCCCACAGTTTGCTCCCTGGGCCAGTCAAGGTGAGGATTGATTGCCTTTATGCAGGCCCATTCAAGAAGTCCCACCAAAAAACCGGTAGCAAAAACCACTGGCATAGCAAGGAATTCTTCCGACTCAGGATAGAGCGCAGGCACCGTTTTTGTCGACGGCACCATAAATTTATGCGCATACTTTATTCCCGGTTTCAAAGATACTTTCATCTGACTCTCCTGCTATGCATTTCGATTAAACTGACACGGGAAATACCACAGACCGCCAGGCGCTCAGCAAAGAAGGCAACTGCTGTCACTTATCCTCCCCATACAAACCGGACGATGGCCAATGAAAGTGCAAAGAAAAATCCATAGAAAAATGTTTCCAGTCGAATAACATCTCTTTCATGTTTACTTCGCCAGGAGCCTATCCACGCCATCAGCAGACCTGCTGCGAGCGGCGTCAGCAGAAGGTTGGAAACACGCAACCACTCCACTTTAATGAAATTATCAGGGAACAACCACAAGCTCAAACCACCAGCCATTGCACCATAAGTGAAATATCCCACAGCAGCAAGCCAGGGATGAAAGGGATGCGGTCGACGAAATGGCTCCCTGATGCTGTGTCCAAAAAATTCAGCTATAACTTCGAAGACAAGCTGAAGGAACAACTCACCCAGCAACTGAAATACCCATCCCAATATCTGAAAGATGATTTCAAATATTATTTCCATAACATGAGATGGGGATTTAACTTACTCTATGACAATATCGCAGTAATTAACTGCAGAATGAGTTAACAAACTTGCTCTGGCTGATACTGACTCACCCTGCCGTCCTGTTACTTAAGTGCTTCGTCCGTAATTTTTTCTATCGTCGCATCAATATCCTTGGCAGATGCTGCTGCGGTACCAATCGCATAGCGCTGATTTATGAATGTTCCATTCGTGTAACTCAACCAGACCTTACCTTCAGCGTCCTGCCAAGCCACGGCTTTAAATGGAATATCAAGTGCTGCCAGTGGTGCTTCCTTGATAATATATGGGCCACCTTTTCCACGCCCGAATATAAGCAACTGGTTGGGTGGTATCTCAACATTCACCTTCTTTGAAAGCTCCTGCCAGTCAACTCTGCTGAAAATATGTGCGCCTACAGCTTTCGCTGATGCTTCTGTTCTATCCATGGTTTCACTTACCGAGTATTTGCTTGGTTTGGTGACAATGCCGGTATTGGTTTCAAATACGCCACCCTGAGTCACCTTGGGTGCCTTGGGCGTTGAAGAGCAGCCAGTAGCCAGCAGCAATACAGCGCCAGCGACAAGCAAAGATTTCAATTGTTGATTAAACATTTTTATAATTCCTCCATTTCAGATTTTTCCACAAGAAGACCCCCACCGAAGCTACCAGTCAACAGCCGTCTTTGTGTGATAAAGACGCAGAGGTTACAAAAACAAGAGCCGGACAATAAAACCCCTACAGCCTCAGACATCAAGTGTACACCACCTGTAGTCATACTGTCGTTTTGAGAGTGCAAATAAAAACAGCGACTTTCGTCGCTGTTTTATTTGCACTACTGTTAATTCAGCTTGGCATTAAAACACATACAACGCTGTATGTGAACCCGCAGCCATAAAGAACAGCATCGGGATAGACAGCATAGTGTTGGTGCGTGAGGCAAGGAAGGCAACACGGCGGGCAACGACTTTTTCTTCATCGGTAGCTGGAACCATACCAAGAATCTTCTTCTGATTGCGCCAGATCAAGGTCCACACGTTAATCAGCATAATAGTACCCAGCCATGCACCCATACCGATCATGGCATAACCGGGCTTGAGCATGAAAGCATCAATAAAATGTTTGTTCAGCAATCCTGCGCCTGTCAGCCAGGTGACCACTGCAGCCCAGCGGAAGAAAAGCAAGGCGCGCGGTGCAATATGCTTCATAAGATCCATATTGGCTTTGTCAGCGGTAGCAGCCTTAACTGCTGCAACCTGAACAAAATTGAAGTAATAAAGCAGACCGATCCACATCACACCGGCCATCAGATGAATCCAACGTTCTAATCCTGGCAGAAATTCCATTTTATTAAGCCCCTATCAATTTTGTAACAACCAAATACAGAACCAGGGTCAGAACGAACCCGGAAATGACCGTACCCCAAAGTGAATCCAACGGATTTTGCATTGCCTATCTCCTAAGTGAATTTTTGTTCAGCATCCACCATCAAGGACGACAGTGGCCAACCGGAATGATAGTCACTAACAGGCAGTTTATGCAACAACTAAATGTCAGTGTCAGCCATATGGTTTTAAGGGCTTTGCCATGTGAAGCCGTGTATTTCACTGAAAAAATATGCCCGCAAGCCCATGTACACGCTTCATCTTGACACTATCGTGGCGTGTCGATTTAATAACCCGGTATAAACCGACTTAAACCAGAAAATCATCCTGATAAATGAACAATAATGATGTACTGAGAAGTATCTGCCTTGTGCTAAACCTGAACGACACAGCCACAATAAATATTTTTAAACTGGCCGGACATGATATCGACCCGGTGTCGATCTCGCAGTTTCTGAAAAATGAAAACGAAGATGGGTACCTTGACTGCAACAATCAACTCATGACCCTGTTCCTGGATGGACTGATCATCCATCGCAGAGGCAAGAGCGACAAGAATCCCACCCACACAAATGAAAACTTCCCGCCACTCACCAATAACATTATCCTCAAAAAACTCAGGATCGCCTTTAATTTAAAAGAGGATGATTTGATTGAGCTGATGTCACTGGCTGATTTCGGAGTAAACAAAAACGAGCTGGGTGCCTTCTTCAGAAAACCGGGTCACAAACACTACAGAACCTGCCCCGATGAATTTCTCATGGGATTTCTGGTTGGCTTGACTTACCACCAGTGGCACTGAAAAACTCGACAACAAAATTGCGTGCAATCCTTTGTCGGCATACTCATCTTTTCGCAATCCCCCACCACACCACCAGTTAATCATTGGGCGAATGTCAATTTAGCATTAAATCAATAAATACAGGATATTAGTCCTATATCTCCTGGTTAAATCAAACCATTTTGCAAACATGGAAACTATGCTAGTCTGCTCAGCATTCATTGTTTTGAAATTACCTGGTTTCCGTTTAAACACAACTAAGGAGCTCATGATGCAATATATTACTCGCCCAACTTTATTCATTTCAACACTGTTATTTTCATTGATGTACAGCGTTTCAGCTTCGGCGTATCAGTTTGGCCCCACGCCCATTACAGAACTAGCTGAAACAGAAGGAAGCCAGAACCGTTTAAGTTTATATACTCAAACCACTAAATTTGAAGGCTCAAAGCTCGAGGCAGTCTTGACTGGCGTCAGTTTTGTAAACAGTACCGCTGATAGTTCCGGTGGAACTTCGGTTATGCTTAGGGGAGCGTCGTATAAGGACAATCGAACGGTAAGCGGTGGAGCCAGCGATTCTACTGGTACACTTTTCGGAGTAGGCGTCGGAAAGCAGTGGTATTTGGGGCAGGAGCGGAACTTTGGTTTACTGCTGAATGGACAGATGGACTATTTAAATTTTTCTTATAACGTAACTTTAAGCAATGCGACTACCGCAAAACTAAATAATTCACAATTGGCCTTCGGCCTTGAAGGCGGCGCGCTTTATCGAATATTTATTGACAAGGCAACAATTACTCCTTTTGTTACTGTTATGCAAGGTAGCCGTAGTCGAAATATTTCCACTACCTCATCTTGCTCTAACTGTGCGGCGGATTACACCTATATCGATAGTGCGACAACGATAGGTATTGACCTAATGGCAGGGAAACTCTCTGCCTCTATATTGCAGACCAATGCTTCTTATGTAGCAAAAGATAGCACTACTACCTACGCTGCTCAAAAAACCACGATCACAATGTTAGTCCTTGGATTGAACTTTTAAACAAACCCGGGTTTAACTGGCCCCGACTATTCCTTTTGGCGCTAGTTCAACTGAGAGGTGAACTTGGTTCAGATTTTATGTCTACTTCATGGAATCAAATTTAACGCGCTGGATAAGCTGATACATACTCCCATGAACAAAATTCATCATTATTTTTTCCTGATAGCCACCCTTTTAATTCTAGGTGCTTGTGCAAGCGACAAGGCCATTTATCGAGGCCAAACAGCAAATGGCTCGCCTCATGGAATAGGGAAAAAATTCTGGCCTGACGGTTCAAAATATGAAGGTCAATGGGCCAACGGCCAAATGTCCGGCAAAGGCGTTTTGAGCTTCAAGGATGGCCGCAACTATGATGGTAGTTTTGAAAATAGCAAGCTGCATGGCCAGGGAAAGATGCAATACCCGGATGGTTCCAGCTACGAAGGTTCATGGGCCAATGGAGAACGCTCCGGCCAGGGGAAAATGAAATTTGCAGATCAAAGCCAATATTCCGGCAACTGGTCTGCCAATGTTCAAAGTGGTTTTGGCAATCAGGATTACAACAGTGGTAACAGCTATTCTGGGAACTTCACTGCTGGCCAACGCCACGGTGACGGCGCAGCCGTGGCCTATTATCATGGCGATGCAAGCAACTGGTGTATTGATAATTGTTCGCAGACATCGCCCCAATTCGCCGTTGTTTCAGGTAATTTTGTGAGTGGCAACGCAGAAACAGTAACAGCAGCGCCTTGTGGCACTAGTCAGGATAAATGCAAGGCCATGCTGGCCCCTGCTCTTGCCGCTATAGTTAAAGAGAGGGCACGAATACTGGCCGAAGCTCAGCGTGAAAGAGAGCGACTCGCGGCAGAGGCCGAAAAGGCAAGGCAGCGCAAAGAGGCTGCGCTGTTAGCGGAACAGCAGCGCAAGGAAGAAGCAAGACTGGCTCTGTTGAATACAGGAACTGCTTCCCAGGTTTATATGCATGCCGACAAACTTGAATCTGAGAGAGATTATGTCCAGGCATCTGAAGCATATCGCATCGTAGTCTCACGTTTCCCGGAAAGCTCTTTTGCGGCCGCCTCAATGACCAGGCTCGGGGCAATGCGTGACAAACGTGACCAGCAGGAAGCAGAACAGAGAAGGCTGGCACTTGAAGCCGAACAGCGCAGAAATGATGAAGCCAAACGACAAAGTGAAGCGGCAGAGCGCCAGGCTGAGCGTGAAACTGCCGCAGCGCAACGTCAGGCTGATCAAAATGCAGCGGCAAATCAACAAAGAAAAGCTTCAACCGGTGCTGCCTGCGTTGAAATAGCCAAGGCGCTATGCGATCGAACCACCAGTGGCTTTGCCAATTCAATTTGCAAAGCCAGCGCGGGAATCGGCTGCAATTAAGAGGCTTGCAATCCCACCTCACCAGCTATACATTTTGTTTGGCAAGGCAGTAGCGGTTAGCGCTATTCAATACCCCTTAAAGCTATCCAAACCTGGGCACTGATACTCTCACCGATGAATTATCAGGGCTTCACGGGAGCTTGAGAGGGTGTTGGCCGCGTCAGGCCGTGCCGCACAAGCGCCTTACTAAAGTCATCAGACATCAACGTTTCAATCAATGCAGCCTGCGCGGCCTTCTGTTTTGGTGTCCAGTCACCCTTCAGGGCGACTACAAAACGCTTCACGGTCTTTGTTCCTTCAAGCGGTTGAGGGTTATCCGCAGTCCCTCCCAGAGACACCATTTCAAATGTATCAGGGAAAGAATTTTTTGTGTAGTTACCAATGTGATACAAAATCACCGCCGCATCAGCACGGCCATAGGCAACCGACCAGGGTTCGTCACGATGATGGATGCGCGGCCCAGCAAGCCACTTATGCGTATCGCCACTTGCTCCGTTGAAAATCGTATTTATTAATTTTTCGGCAGTCCAGTTTTTTGGCGGCTTAGGGTCGGCCTTGGCTATATTGTAAATTGCATCAAGATAGTTCTGATAAGCGCCAGACTCCAAATTCGGATTAGGTGTCACAAGCCGAACCCCCTTCTTACCCAAGTCCCACACGCTGGCGATTTGTTTTGGGTTTCCATTTTTTACCAGAATAACAACACCACGATCTTCGTATAGAGCGCGCTGCTCACCATCGGTGAGTCCCGCAGCGGCGAGTTTATCCAGCACGACTTTATTCGCAACTGCAACACTTGGCCGGCATCCA
>Ga0315281_10000774_pt1 | contig 45992 bp, 46 predicted proteins | sample YL17G07_0_MG_FD_204540 | JGI IMG/M metagenome (GOLD analysis project Ga0315281, IMG submission 204540) | Sediment microbial communities from Yellowstone Lake, YNP, Wyoming, USA - YL17G07_0 | ecosystem: Environmental > Aquatic > Freshwater > Lake > Sediment | place: USA: Wyoming | collected...
GACGGCGATGGCGAGCACGCCCAAGGTGATGATGCGCCCGCGCCAGGGGCTTTCCTCGATGGTCAGGTCCTCGTCTAGGTTGATCGACGCCAAGGGGCCCCTCCCCGGTGCTTCTCGGTTACGTTATGTCGAATCCAGCCTGCCCCCGCCGGAGGCGGCTGCCGACGCTTATGTAGGCTAGAGATGCCTATCCCTTACGTCAACGGCAAAGTGGCACGTCCAACGTGCCCGTTCGAGCGTGTCAAGTGGTCACGATTCCCGCCCACGGCCGGGTGTCTGCACCCGGAACCCCTCAGGGTTGGCACCTACGAGCCGACTCTTATCGGAGAGGCAGCGCGTACAGCGCCGCCTGGTTGGAGCGTGGGGAGACACACCGGATGCGCACACGACTGACGATTCTCATGGCGCTGGCCGCCGCCTGCATCGCAGGCGGCGCATTTGCGTCCCACGCGCCGGGCAGCGCCCGCGCGGCCCAGCCGCAGCAGCAGGCGCAGCGCACCGGCGACGTCGTCGTCCGCTTCAAGCGCAACAGCACCCTCACGCAGGTGGGCGAGGCCATCGCCAACTCCGACAGCACCGCCGCGGCCAGCACGGCCGGATCGAGCCTGGTGCTGCTGCACCCGCAGCCGGGCCAGTCCGTCGACGACGCTATCGCCAGCCTGGAAAGCGACGGCAGCGTCGACTTCGCCGAGCCGGACCAGGTGGTCTCCGCCGCGCTCACGCCGAACGACACCTACTACGCGGCGTACCAGTGGGACATGCCGATGATCCACGCCCCGACGGCGTGGGATACGACGACGGGCAGCGCCAGCGTCACCGTCGCTGTGGTCGACACGGGCGTCGACAGCACGCACCCGGACCTCTCGGGCAAGGTCGTCGCCGGCTACAACTTCGTCGCCAACAGCACCAACACGACCGACGACCAGAGCCACGGCACGTTCGTGTCCAGCATCATCGCCGCGAATTCGAACAACGGCGCCGGCATCGCGGGCGTCTGCTGGGCGTGCAAGATCATGCCGGTGAAGGTGCTGGACTCGACGGGCAGCGGCAGCAGCTACAACGTCGCCGCGGGCATCGACTGGGCCGTGGCGCACGGGGCGCAGGTGATCAACCTGAGCCTGGGCGCGTCCAGCGGCGTCTCGGCGCTGCAGACCTCGGTCGACAACGCGTGGGCCGCCGGCGTCATCGTCGTCGCCGCGAGCGGCAACTCCAACGGCCCGGTGCTCTACCCGGCCGCCTACAGCAACGCCATCGCCGTCGGCTCGGTGAACTCGTCCGGCGTCAAGTCGTCGTTCTCCAGCTACGGCCCGGAGCTGGACCTCATGGCGCCCGGCGAGACCGTGATCGGCGCGCTCTGCGGCTGCCACGGGTACTCCACGGGCTATGCCACGGGCTCCGGCACGTCGTTTGCCACGCCGCACGTCGCCGGGGTCGTCGGGCTGATGATTTCCGCCGGCATCACGGACAAGAACCAGATCGTCAGCCGCCTGAAGTCCACCGCCACCGACATCGGCGCGGCGGGCTTCGACAACCTCACCGGCTGGGGCATCGTGAACGCGGCCAGCGCCGTCGCCGCCGCCGGGACGCCGACCGCCACGGCCACCGCCGGGCCATCATCGACGCCGACTGTCACGGCGACCAGCACTCCCGTGCCGCCCACGGCGACGCCAACGTCGACGAGGACACCCGCGCCGCCGACTGCCACGCGCACCGCCACGCCGACCCGCACGCCCACGCGCACGCCGCTGCCGACGCGCACGAAGACGCCTACACGCACCCCGGTGCCGACGCGCACGGCCACCGTCACGCGCACGCCCACCGCCACGGTGGCGTCTGGCGGCGCCGCGCTCGCCAGCGACCTCTACGCGGTGACCTGGGGCGCGGACACCACGCCGCCCACCATGACCGCCAACACGAACTACGTGCCCCTAGTGGGCTTCACCAACAGCGGCTCATTGACGTGGCACGCGCGCGGGCGCGCGCCGGTCTTCGTCTCGTATCACTGGTACGAGGGCGCGTGCGGCAGCACGACGCTGTGGTCGTGGAACGGCTATCGCACAGCGCTGCCCGCGACGCTCGTGAGCGGGGGTTCGATCGAGAACCTCCCGATGAGGGTGCTCTCGCCGGCGGCGCCGGGGACCTACTGTCTCGAGTACGACCTGCTGCGGAACCCCGCCACCTGGTTCTCGCGCAAGGGCGCCGCGACAAAGGACCTCACCATCACGGTCAACTGAGCGCACGTGAGGACGCCGCCGCATGAGAGAGAGGGCCGCCTCGGGGCGGCCCTCTGCCGCGCCCGCCGAATTCGGCGGGTTCGGCGGCCCGCTTCAGGGTTCTCCCGCAGGGGAACCGGCGCCGCCTTCGCCGACACTGTCCGCAAGCAGTGAGCCGGGCACGGACCGCCCGGCGCTGGACCGCGCGAGGATCGGGTGACCGGCGGCGGATGCCCGATCCACATCGCGCTCGTCAGGAGTGTCGCGCAGTGCAGGACGCAACCACCCCCCGGATCGCGATCATCGGCCACGGTGTAGTCGGCGGCGCGCTCGGCGCCTGGTTCGCCTCGCGCGGGCAGGACGCCCAACCCTACGACCCGCCCAAGGGCCTCGATGACGACGCCGTGCTCGAGCGCGCCGAGATCGTCTTCATCTGCGTGCCCACGCCCTACGCGCCCGTGCGCGGCTTCGACGAGCGCTACCTGCTCGACGCGGTCCGCGCCATCCCCGGCGGCAAGCTCGTCGTCGTGAAGTCGACCGTGCGCCCCGGCACCACCGAGCACCTGCAGCGGGAGTTCCCGCAGCACCGCTTCATGTTCAACCCGGAGTTCCTGCGCGAAGCGACGGCCGTCGCCGACATGATGTCGCCAGACCGCCAGATCGTCGGCGTGACGCCGGAGAGCGCGTCCGACGCCGAGATGGTGCTGGGGCTCCTGCCGCCTGCGCCGTTCACGAGCATCTGCGCCGCGCGCGACGCGGAGATGACGAAGTACGTCGCCAACTCCTTCCTCGCCACCAAGGTGAGCTTCGCCAACGAGATCTACGACCTCTGCGGCCGCATCGGCGTCGACTACGACGCCGTGCGCGAGATGGTCGGCGCCGACCTCCGTATCGGCGGGTCGCACATGGACGTGCTGGACGCCGGCTACCGCGGCTACGGCGGCAAGTGCCTGCCCAAGGACAGCAAGGCGCTGCTCGACCTCGCGGAGAGCGCCGGCATGGAGCTGCGCGTGCTGCGCGCGACCGACACGGTCAACCAGACGCTCACCAGCGACCGCACCGCGAAGCGGCGCCGCCCCGCCCGCGACATCGAGATCGAAGCGGCGCCGGAGAGCGGACGCGAAGAGCGCGCCGCCTGACGCGAAGCCGTCTCGCCCGGCGCGTCGCGGGCGACGCAGCCTTCATCCGGCCTTCATCTTCGGACGGTAGACTGCTGCGGGCGCAGAGCGCGTCCGCAGAGGGCACTCTTATGGCATCACCGATCGGACACAGCATCGTCGGCATGGCGCTCGCGCGCCGGCTGGGCGTGCGCTCGAAGCCGCTGCTGGCGGCGACGGCGCTCGCAGCCAGCCTGCCGGACGCCGACATCGTCGCCGGCTGGCTGCTGCACCGCGACAACCCCTGGAAGCTGCACCGCAAGGGCACCCACACGATCGATTTCGCCGTCACCGCCGGCGCGCTCGCCGGCATGTCGGGCATCCTGCGAGCCGAGCAGATCGAGGGCGAACGCGACATGCTCCGCGACGCGCTCGTGGGCGCGGCGATCGTCGGCTCGCACATCGTGCTGGACGCCGCGCCGGTCCCGAAGATCAACTGGGGGCCGAAGTTCTTGCGCATGAGCCTGGGCAACTGGATCGCCGACATGCTGATCTGGGGCGCGGTTGCCTGGGCCATCTGGCCCCGCCAAGCCGAGCCGGAGCCCGAACCCGCGCTGGCCTGATCCCGGTTCCGCGTCCGCCCGCGCCGGGCTATCGTGTGCCATGACTAGAGAACCCGTCCCCCGGCCAGCCGCACGCATCCTGCTCATCGACGACGACGCGCGGATCCTGCTGTTCCGCCTCGACTTCCTCGCGCGGCCGCTCTGGATCACGCCGGGCGGCGGCGTTGAGCCAGGCGAGTCGTTCGAGCAGGCCGCCCGGCGCGAGCTGTGGGAGGAGACCGGCCTCCGCGCCGAGCCGGGCCCCTGCGTCTGGGTGCGCCGCCACGTCTTCGAGTTCGGCGGCGCGCGGCTGGACCAGCAGGAGCGCTTCTTCGTCGTCCGCGCCGAGTCGCAGGCGATCACGCGCGACAACTGGCTGCCGCACGAGCACGCGTTCATGAAGGAGCATCGCTGGTGGGCGCAGGGCGAGATCGCCGCGTCGAGCGACTGGTTCGCGCCGCGCCGCCTGGCCGCGCTGCTGCCGCCGCTGCTCCTGGCCGACTACCCCGCCGAACCGATCGACGCCGGCGTGTAAGGCGCCGTCCTCGGCTCGGGCACGGCACGCTACCAGTCGGGGACGTTCTCCCGTACCTCAGGCGTGTTCGTCAGCCGCCGTTGATGAGAACCGTCGCGGTCCATCAGATACAGCTCCGCATTGCCGGCCCGGTCCGAGACGAAGATCATCTGCGTGCCGTCCGGCGAGGCGTTGCCGTAATCGTCGCGCGCCGGATCGTCCGTGAGCGCGACGTCGTGCGCGCCCGTCGTGTCGTCGGACGACAGGTCGTGCGCAAACAGGTCGAGGTTGCTGGCAGAGTCGTACTCGCCGCCGGCGACCGCGGCGGCGTACGTCAGCCACTTGCCGTCGCGCGAGAAGTGCGGGCACGCGTCGGTGCCGCCGGTGTCGATGCGCGTCCGCACGGCGCCCGTCGCCAGGTCGACCGAGTAAATGTGCGACATCGCGGCGGGCGCGCCGGCCGGCGCCGTCATGATCGCGGCGAAGTACAGCTCGCGTCCGCCCGGCGCCCACGACGGGTACTCCGCGAAGGGATACGGGCCCGCAAGGCGCCGCTGCTCCGACCCGTCCGGGCGCATCAGCCAGACCGACCAGCCGTCGCTCGCATCCCGGACGTACGCGATCTGCGTGGCATCCTGCGAGAACTTTGCGCTCCACTCGCCCGCGTCCGGCGTGTCGGTGAGGCGCGACACGTTCCGGCCGTCAGGATCCATTGTGTAGAGGTCATGCTTTGACTGGCCGTCACGGCGCGAGCTGAAGACGATCCGGTTTCGGCCGGGCGACCAGGCCGGGCTCCCGTCGAAGCTGGTCCCGTGTGTGATCTGGCGCGAGGCGCCGTTCCGCGGGTCGATGGTGTGTACGTTCGTCACGCCGTCCGCCTGCGCTTCGTACACGATGAGGTCGCGCGGCTTCGGGCTCGATCCGCAGCCCGGCAGCAGGGCGAGCGCAACGAGCGCCAGCGTCGCACAAAGGAGGGCCGGGACGGTCCGCATCAGGCTCCGCCGCCCGGGCGGCGAGGCCGCGCGATACGGCGACGCGCCGCCGCGGAGTGCGGCGGCGCGTCGTGCAGACTCATTGAGCACCCGGGGACCTTAGCGACGGCGGCGCGCGCCGACCGCCAGCGCGCCCGCGCCGGATGCCGCGAGCATCGCCGCGCCGGCGAGCGCGAGCCAGTTCACTGCTTGACCGTCGGGGCCACTACCGGTGTCCGGCAAGTGCACGCCGACGCCCTCGGTGCCGCCGCCCGGCTTCGTGGCCACCGGTGCAGGCGTGTGCGTGGGAACAGCCGGCGCCGGCGTGTCCGTGGCCGCGGGGGTGGCGGTGGGCGTGTCAAATATTCTCCGCACCGGCGTGCACGTCGGTATCGGCGTGGACGTAGGGATGTCGGTGGCGGTGCCCGTCGCCGTAGCGGTGGCGGTGGCCGTCGGCGTGTCCGTGGAGGTTATTCCGAATGGCGCGATGTCGCCGCTGGGAGTGGCGGTCGCGTCGCACCTCGGGCTGCTTTGCGCAGCCGCCCCGTGCGGCGAGAGGGTCACGCCCGCGAGCGTTGCGCAGGCGGCGATAGCTATCAGCCCGATCATGAATTGGGTGTGTTTCACAGCGTCTCCTGCCGTTACGTTACAGAATCCGTTCCCCCGTGCCTCCGCACGGCACGGCCGTCTCGACGCCATTAGACACGAACCCCGGCGAACCCGCAACGCCGCGCCTACGCGGTGACGAGATTGGCGATCTCACAGGTTCGTTCCTGGGGCGGGCCCGCGAATCCGCCGCTGATCTTCGGCAGCGCCGGCAAGAGCGTTTGCTCGAGGAACCGCTCAAACGTGGCCTTCGAGTCCCAGACGGCGGCGATCAAGAACCCGCCCTCGGTCGGACCAGCCGCGTGGTAGCTCTGCCCCGTTGGCAGGCCGCCGGCGGGGTGCACCGCGCTGACGGTCGCCCGATACTGCGCCTCGGTGCCACCGGGATAGAAATGAGTAATCAGGTACGCCACGTGTGATCCTTATCGCTTCGATGATCGATTGTTGCGTCGGCAATCAGATGATCGCCGACGGCAATCTATCCGACGCTTCGCCCGGCAACCAGACGGTCGAGCCAGAACATTAGGCGAGGCCAACCGTCGAGGCCAAACCCGCTTCCTTGACGCGCGAGATTGACACGCGGCCGCTCCAGCGCGCGTTCGGATCTATGCGGCCGCCAGACGAAGGCGGACCGCCGTCAGCGACGCGAGGAATCCCGTCTTGTCACGACTCAGAGTGCCCCGCCGCCGCGCGTCCGCGCTGGCGCTTTTCGCGTCGCTGGCGCTGCTCGCTGGGGGCTGTGGCTTCATCAGCTTCGGCACGCACCCGGCGAGCGGCTACGGCTACGCCACCGGCCAGACCCTGCGCATCGCGGTCGTCGACGACACCGGCGGCAGCGAGTGGTCGCCCGCGATTCAGACGGCGAGCGCGGATTACGCCGCCGCGACACCGTACTTGGACTTCATCCAGGACCCCGCCGGGGCGAACATCGTGATCACGGTGCACCGCTACAGCGACAGCAACCCGCCGCAGATCAGGGGCTACCTGTTCCCGTTCGGGGCGGGGGGATTCACCACCGTCTACGACGACGCCGGCGCCGCCTGCAACTTCCCGCCGTCCACGCTGCCCGAGAACTGCGACGGCCAGATCGCGGCCGCCGACATCTACCTGAACGACGCCATCCCCGACGGCTGGGACCTCGAAGCGCGGCGCGTGCGCCTGCTGCGGCACGAGATGGGGCACGCCTTCGGACTGGAGCGCCACAGCCCCGACCTCGACATCGGCCACCTCGCCGAGCGGTACGGCTGGCCGCAGTAGCGCGCCGGCGCCACCGTCACAGCACGGTCATCGGAAGTTACGCTGGCAGTCATTGGCCGCGCCTATCGACGCGGGCGGGCGCGAATACGCGGCGGCAGCGCGGCGCGGAATATCGGCGTGCGCGGGCGCCACGGCGGCGCCGAACAGCGTCAAGAATTCTTGCCCGCGAAGCTGGGCTGGACTATGATGCGGCTACTATGTGAGAGCAAGCACAATCGGCCTTCGCTCTCGGACAAGGAGCCCAATCGTGTCTGTGAACCTGCGTATCCCCGGCCCGACCCCGTGCGACGAGGACGTCCTGAAGGCCATGTCGCGCCAGATGATCAACCACCGCGGCCCTGAGTTCCGCGAGATCCTCGGGCGCATCACCGTTGGCCTGCAGGAGATGTTCGAGACGAAGAACGACGTGCTGACGATGACCTCGGCCGGCACCGGCGCGCTCGAGTCCGCCGTCGTGAACACGCTCTCGCCGGACGACCGCGTGCTGTGCGTATCGATCGGCGTCTTCGGCGACCGCTTCGCGGACATCGGCACCACCTACGGCGCCAGCGTCGAGAAGCTCTCCTTCCCGCAGGGCACCGCCGCCGACCCGGCCGCGGTCGCCGACGCGCTGAAGAAGGACGCATCTTTCAAGGCCGTCATGGTCACGCACAACGAGACCTCCACCGGCGTCACGAACGACCTTGGCGCCATCGCCAAGGCGATCCGCGGCGTGCGGCCCGACATCCTGATCCTCGTCGACGCGATCAGCAGCCTCGGCTCCGTGCCGCTGCCGATCGACGCGTGGGATCTCGACGTCGTCTTCACCGGCTCGCAGAAGGGCTGGATGGTGCCGCCGGGCATGGCGATGGTGGCGGTCAGCAAGCGCGCCTGGGCCGCCGCCGAGACTGCGCGCATCCCGCGCTACTACTTCGACTACAAGAAGGCGAAGAGCTACCTGGAGAAGGGCGAGACGCCGTGGACGCCCGCCGTCTCCGTGTACTTCGCGATGGACGTCGCGCTGGTGAAGCTCCGCAAGGAAGGCCTCGCGAACATCCACGCGCGCCACGCGAAGCTCGGCCAGTTCACCCGCGACGGCGTCAAGGCGCTGGGCCTGCAGCTGCTCGCCGACGAGCGCGTCGCATCGAACACCGTCACCGCGGTGCGGGTGCCAGACGGCGTCGACGGCCCCGAGCTGAACAAGCTGATGCGCACCGAGTACAACACGGTGCTCGCCGGCGGACAGGGGCCGCTGACCGGCAAGATCTTCCGCATCGGCCACCTGGGCCTCGTCTCGCAGCCGGACCTGCAGGCGTGCCTCGACGCGCTGAAGCTCGCGCTGCCGCGCGTCGGCTTCACGCCGACGGCCGCCGCCGCGCGCTGACGCGCCGCACACGCAGCAATACACACGCAGCAATATAAGAATAAGACGGGCGGGCCTACGCGGCCCGCCCGTCCTGCTTCCCTACCCTGTAGCACCCGCCCTCGTTACCCTGTGACCGCATGAAAAAGATCCTCGTCGCGGACCCCATCGCCCAGGACGGCATCGATATCCTCAAGCGCGAAGCCGAGGTGGATGTGCGCACCGGCATGACGCCGGACGAGCTGATCGCAGCCATCCCGGACTACCACGCGCTCGTCGTCCGCAGCGAGACCCGCGTCACGCCCGAAGTGTTCGCCGCCGCGAAGCTGCTGCAGGCCGTCGGCCGCGCCGGCGTCGGCGTCGACAACATCGACCTGCCGGCGGCCACCGAGCGCGGCGTCATCGTCGTGAACGCGCCGCAGGGCAACACGATCTCCGCCGCCGAGCACGCGATCGGCCTGATGCTGGCGCTCGCACGCCACATTCCGGAGGCGAACGCCTCCCTCAAGGGCGGCGAGTGGAAGCGCGCGAAGTTCGTCGGCGTCGAGGTGCGCGGCAAGACGCTGGGCGTCGTCGGCCTGGGGCAGGTCGGCTCCGAGGTCGCCCGCCGCGGCAAGGGGCTGGACATGGCGGTCGTCGCCTACGACCCATTCGTCTCGCCGGAACGCGCCGCGATCCTGGGCGTCGAGCTGGCGGCGTCGCTCGACGACGTGCTGGCGCGCGCCGACTTCCTCTCGCTCCACACCGTACTCACGGCGCAGACGAAGCACCTGATCGGCGAGCGCGAGCTGGCGAAGGTGCGGCCGTCGCTGCGGCTGATCAACACCGCGCGCGGCGACCTCATCGACATCGACGCGCTGGTCGCGGCGATCGACGCGGGCAAGCTGGCGGGCGCCGCGATCGACGTGTTCCCGCAAGAGCCGCCGGACATGGCGCACCCCGTCCTGCACAACGACCGGATCATCGTCACGCCGCACCTGGGCGCTTCCACCTCCGAGGCGCAGGAGCGCGTCGCCGTCGACGTCGCCGTGCAGATCCTGGCGATCCTGCGCGGCGAGCCGGCGCAGTATGCCGTCAACGCGCCAATGATCGCCGCCGAGACGATGACGGTGATCGCGCCCTACATCCCGGTCGCGGAGAAGGTCGCCTCGCTGGCGACGCAGCTCGCCGCGGGCCAGCTCAGCAACATCGAGATCGACTACCAGGGCGAGATCGCGGAGCACGACACGACGCCGCTGCGGGCGGCGGTGGTGAAGGGGCTGGTGTCGCAGATCACGGAAGAAAACGTCACGATCGTGAACGCCAGCCTGATCGCCGAGAACCGCGGCATGAACATCACGGAGCGGAAGAACCCGGCCGAGGACATCTACGCCAACCTGGTGCGCGTGCACATCCACACGAGCGCGGGCGACACCGACGTCACCGGCACGCTGGCGCACGACGGCCCGCACATCGTGGCGATCAACGACCTGGCGGTGGACATCCCGACCGGCGAGGGCTGGCTGCTGCTCTGCGAGAACCAGGACCGGCCGGGCATGATCGGTGCGGTAGGCACGTTCCTGGGGCAGCACGACATCAACATCAGCTTCATGCGCGTCGGCCGCACCAACGTGCGCGGCAAGGCGCTGATGGCCGTCCGCTCCGACGACCCCATCCCGCCCGACCTGATCGAGGAGCTGAAGCAGATCCCGAACATCCTCTCGGCCCGCGTCACCCGGTTTTCGTAGCGGCCCAACAACTCATCTGTGTCCATCTGCGTCATCTGTGGACCGTCTCCCTCCAACCCATTCATCTGCGTAATCTGCGGATCCGTCTTCCCCAAGCCTGCCCGCGGTAGAATCGCCGCATGAGCGATGCGCTGGTCTTTGTTGACGCCACGCCCGCGCACTTCGCCGCGATCGTCCGCATCGAGCGCGAGAGTGGCGCCGGGTCGCTCGTCGTGCTCACGGAGGGGCACGCGCTGGCCGAGGCACTGGAGCGCGGCCACTGGCTCACCGTGGCGCTGGACGGCGGCGAGGTCGCGGGCTGGATCTGGTACGCGATCGACGGCGGGCGGGGCGGCGAGGAGATCGGACTCGTGTTCCGCATCGCCGTCGCCGGCGCGCGGCGGCGCAGCGGCGTCGGGCGGGCGCTGCTCGCGCACGCGCAGGCCGCACTGGCGGCGCGGGAGTGCACGCGCGTGCGGCTCACGCTCGCCGGCGACGACGATGATACGCGCGCATTTCTCGCGAGGCTCGGCTACCGGGTCGACGCGCTGACGATGGAACGCGCGCTGTGATGCGCCGCCTCGCGCTGCTGCTGGCACCGGCGCTGCTGCTGGCCGCCTGCGCCTCGCCCGCGGCCGCGCCCGAAGCGACGACGACGGTCGCGGCGACGGTCGAGGCGACGGCCACCATCGCCGTGACGCCATCACCCGCGCCAACCGCGACGGCAACCGCCGCCCCTGTCGGCGCATCGATCACGATCGACTTCGTGGGCGACATCAGCCTCGCGCGGCAGGTGGTGGACCGCATGACAGCCGGCGGCGCCGGCTACCCGTACGCGCTCATCGCGCCGCTGATGGACGCCGACGCCGGCTTCGCGAACCTGGAGGGCGCGCTCACCGAGCGCGGCGCGCCCTGGCCCAAGGGCTACAACTTCCGCACGCCGCCGCGCTTCGCGAGCGGCCTGCTGCCCGCCAACTTCGGCGTCGTCACGCTGGCCAACAACCACGCGATGGACTACGGCGCCGTCGGACTGACCGACACGATCGACGCGCTCGACGCCGCGGGCGTGCGCCACGCCGGCGCCGGCGTGAACGCGCTGCAGGCGCACATCCCGGCGATCGTCGAGAAGAACGGGCTGCGCGTCGCCTTCCTCGCCTATGTGGCGACGCCCGACGAGGGCGGCGGCTTCTCGATCCGTGCATGGGAGGCCGGCGCGAACGCCCCCGGCCTCGCGCTCGGCACGCCCGCCGGCATCGCCGCCGACGTCGCCGCGGCGCGCCGCATCGCCGACTTCGTGGTGGTGGCGGTGCACGCGGGCGACGAGTATCGCACGGCGCCGAACGCCACGCAGCGCGCGTTGGCGCAGGCCGCGATGGACGCGGGCGCGGACGCCTACGTCGGCGCGCACGCGCACGTCGTGCAGCCGGTGGAGCAGCGCGGGCGCCAGCTCGTCGCCTGGGGGCTCGGCAACTTCATCTTCGATCTCGACGAGGTGGACCTGGCGAACATCCCCCAGCCGCGCGTCTCGCTGATCCTCAAGGTGACGCTGACGAAGGGCGCGGGAGTCACCGCGTGGAAGGCGATCGCCGTCACGCAGGACGCCGCCGAAGACCGCCCTCGCCCCGCCACCGCCGCCGAGGCCGCGGTGCTGGACCGCCTCATCGCCCCCTGACGCGCGCTAGACTGAGCCGAACGCCCATCTTCAGGAGAACAGCTATGGATCTGGGACTACGGGACCGCGTCGCCATCGTCGGCGGCGCAAGCCAGGGCATCGGCCGCGCGACGGCGCAGCTGCTCGCGGCCGAGGGCTGCCGCGTCGTCATGGCCGCGCGCACGGAGGCCACCCTCGCGGCCGCCGCCGCCGCGATCGCGCGCGAGGCGGGCGCGGGCGCTGCCCTGCCGGTCGTCTGCGACATGGGGTCGCGCGGCGACATCGAGCGGCTGGTCGCGCGCACGGTCAGCGAGTTCGGTCGCATCGACGTGCTGGTGAACAACGCCGGCGGCCCGCCGCTCGGTTCGTTCGAGGCGCACGACGACGACGCCTGGCGCAGGGCGTTCGACACGAGTCTGATGAGCGTGGTGTGGATGGTGCGCAAGGCCCTGGCGTGGCTCAAGCGCTCGGACCGGGCGCGCGTCATCAACATCACCTCGACGTCCGTGCGCGAGCCGATCGACGGGCTGATCCTCTCGAACTCGATCCGCCTGGGCACGACGGGGCTGGCGAAGACGCTGTCGCGCGAGCTGGGCCCGCACGGCATCACCGTGAACAACGTCGGCCCCGGCACGACCATGACCGCCCGCATCCGCCCGCTGATCGAGGCGCAGGCGAAGGCCGAGGGCCGCGCCTTCGACGAGGTGCGCGACGAGCGCGCGCGGCGCATCCCCGTCCGCCGCATCGGCGAACCGGAGGACGTGGCGGCGATGATCGTATTCCTGGCGTCGGCGCAGGCGCGGCAGGTCAGCGGCCAGACGATCCTGGTGGATGGCGGCGCGACGGCAGCGGTATAGGCACGCCAAGAAGCCCGCGACGTGCGCGGTCCGTGTGTGTGCGAGCGGCTGTCCGGGCGGTCAGGCGACGCCGTCCGCGGCCGGCTCCCAGCCGGGCACGAACTTGCGCCACGCCTCCTGGTTATCGAGATAGGGGTACACCACGTAGTAGCTGCTGACGCGCGGCTGGTGCGGCGTCGAGAGCAGCGCCATCTTCGCTTCTTGCGGCGTGTAGCCGGCCTTGCGGTGGTTGCAGGTCTTGCACGCCGTCACCAGGTTCTCCCACGTGTGACGGCCGCCGCGATGCCGCGGCAGCACGTGGTCCAGCGTCAGGTCGCGCTGCCCGCGCCGGCCGCAGTACTGGCACGTGTGCCCGTCGCGATTGAACACCTCTCGCCGCGAGAGCCGCATCTGCGGGCGCGGCCGCTTGATCAGGTACACGAGGCGGATCACCGATGGCAGCGGGAAGATCGTGCTGGCGGAGCGGAGGTGGCCGCGGCCGTGCTCCAGCACCTCAGCCTTGCCGCGATGCACGAGGATGAATGCGCGTCGTGCGTTGCAGACGTTGAGCGGTTCGTAGTTCTGGTTGAGTACGAGTACGCTGCTGTTCACTGACCAGGCCCGCTTCCTGTGTCGTGCATCATAGCAACGCCCAAACCGCCCCGGCAACGCGGCACGCCCCGGCGGCCCTGTACATGGCCGCGCGGCGCCCATAGAATCGGCAGGAGTAACCAGCCCACCCCACCGAGAGGAGCGACACATGGCGACGAAGCAGGAGATCATCGGCGGATTGGAATTCCTCATACAGGAGAGCAAGCGGCTGTCCGCCAGCCTCACGCCCGAGCAGTGGGCGAAGGTCGTCGACCTGGACGGCTGGAAGAACCAGGAGGTGCTGGCCCACATCTCCAGCATCGGCACGGTCGTGGTGCCCATGGCCGGCGGCTTCGTGAACGCGGCCCCCGGCGCGGACGCGCTGGCCGGCGCGAACATCGACGCGATGAACGCGGCGTTCGTCTCGGCGCGCGCGGGCAAGTCGACGGCCGAGCTGACCGACGAGGTCGCCACGTCGTACGCGGGGGTGATCGAGTTCGTGCGGGGCACGGCCGATGAGGTGCTGGCGAAGAAGGTGACGGCGATGGGCTACATCGACGTGCCGATGAGCGACGTGCTGATGCGGATGGTGGTGATGCACGGCATCGCGCACATCTACAGCGTGTACAGCGGCATCATGTTCGGCCGCGGCGGGTAGGCGGTTAGCGGTGAGCGCTTAGCTGTTAGCGGCGACCACCAGCTACCAACGACCTGGACCAGCTACGGCACCTGGTCCAGGTACTCCGACAGGCCGTAGCCGACGGCGTCGCCGCAGCGGAACTCCGTCATGCCCTCGCCGACGTGCGTCGTCATGCCCTCGCGCCGGTTCCGCAGCGGGATAAAGCCCATCACCTTGCCGGTGACGTCCAGCTGCTCGCCGGTCGCCAGCTTCAGGTGTGCCACGAGGCTCTTGTGGAAGAGCCCGCCCTCGTCGAACTCCGTCTCGATGTCGACGCCGGTGATCGTGTCGAGCTTGTCGCCGCGAACGACGACGCCGCCCTGCGTGCGGTGCTCCGGGTCGCGCCAGATCGTCGACACCATCATCCCGAAGTCCGGCGCGAAGTTGATCGTCAGCCAGCGGTACGAGTAGATCGCCTGCCAGTAGCGCGGCCCCCACGAGTGGTCGCGCAGGCCCAGCCCGTCGATCTGCAGCGTCTCGCCGTCCACCTGAACCGTGCCGCGGACGCGCATGTGCTGCTCGTAGTGGGCCTTAGCGAACTCCGTCTCCGGGTCGACGACCTCGTGGCCGGCGCCCGTGCTGCCGTACGCCGGGCCCGCCGCCTCGTGTACGAGGTCCAGCTTCACCTTCTTGAACGGATTGTTCTTGAAGGCGGCGCGCGGGTCCGCCATCTGCTCCGGCTCGGTCAGGTACACCGCCGATCCGTCGTACGTCGTGCGCAGCGTCTTCAGGCCGTCCACCACCTCGAAGCGCATGCCGCCGGCGTCCATCGCGTCGTTGCTCGCGATCTCGGGGCGCTTGTACTGGAACAGCACGCTGCCGTCGGGCATGTAGAGCGTGAGCGTCATCTCCGCGTAGCCCTCGTTCGCGCGGTTGCCGAGGCGCACGAAGCCGCCCGCGTTGCGCGCGCGGTCGAAGAAGTTGAAGTACATGCTCTCGTTGAAGTTCGACTCCGGCCCCAGCGGGTGCGTGTAGTCGTCCTGCGCCGTGATGTCCCCGAATACCGCGACCATGCCGCCTCCGAATCTGGCAACCCGGCACATGTGGGTCGCCAACCCCGAGTGTACGCCAGCACGGGGCGACATGGAACCAGTGGGCGGATCGGTCCGCGCGTTGCCGCGTTCAGTCGATCCGGTAGAGGATGAAGTTCGGCAGGTCGGCCCGGAACGTCTCCGTCAGGCGGAAGCGGGCGGCCACCGCATCGTAGTATTGGTCGAAGCCCGGGCCGCCGCTGCCCATGTCGTCCTTCGTTGCCTCGAAGTACGTGTACAGGTAGTAGACCGGCACGCCCCGCGCCCGCGCCTGATTCACCTCGTCCACGATACCCTGCACCCGCTCGGGCGTGTTGCCGTCCCGGAGCGAGTAGTCGATCAGGTCCAAATACTGGATTCGCTCGTTGCTGCCGCTGACGCCCCGCGTGCCGGCGCTCACCAGAACGCTCCCGTCCGGCAGGCCCGCGACGACGGGTCGCAGCTGGCGATACGCCGCTTCGTTCGACCGGCTGGCGGTGACCGGCCAGCGGTACAGCATGACGGCATCGGTCGACAGCCAGATCAGCCCCAGGATGGCGACTGCGCCGAACGCGGCCCGCGTGGCGATGGCGCCGCGGCCGGCTCGCCAGCCCGATGTCATGCGCGCGACCGACGCCGGCGCGTGCGCCGCGAGCAGGAGCGCCAGCACCAGCCCCGGCAGCATGTATCTTCCGTTCGCGAAGGGCAGCGGCGCGTGCGCGACCGGCCAGACCGCCAGCATGTACGCCGCGGCCAGCAGCAGCGGGCGATTGCGGATCCACACCTCACGCGCGCCAAGCGCCGCGAGCGGCAGGATGACCACGCTGCTCGCGAAGCCGAACTCCGCGAACAGGTAGAAGGCGACGTGTGCGCCGGCGACCGAGAACGTGATAGGCGCACCTGCTGCGTTGCCGGTCCAGCCGCCGATGTACGCGAAGACCGCCGACACCGCGACCATCACCACGCCCACCAGCACGAGGTCTCGCCGCAGCACGCGGCCGAGCAGCGCGCGCGGTGTGAAGGGCGCGCCCTCGCTGCCGCACCCGTAGATCAGCAGCGCCGGGAGCATCGCCGCGTCGGTGGCGCGCACGTTCACGGCGATGCCGAGCATGACACCGTAGGCGGCGAACCACGCGAGCCCTCGCCCCCGCAGCACCGGCACCAGCGCGATCGCCGAGATGATCCAGGCCGTGCCGACGACATCGAAGAGGCCGTCGCGCGAGAAGTAGACGAACTGCGGCATGATCGCCAGCGCGCCGGCGAGCAGCACCGCCGCGAGGCGGTCGCCCGTCGCCTTCAGCACGAGCGCGTAGGCGACGCCGATCAGCGCCAGCGACGCGCCTACGATCACGGCCTGCATCGAGGCCAGGGTTGCGGGCAGGAACAGGAAGAACGGCGCCATCGTCGCGGCGACGCCGGGCGGATAGATGCGAGAGAGCGGGAAGTCAGCCGACGCCAGGCGCCGCGCGGCAGCGAGCTGCTCGTAGGTGTCCGGCGTCCAGCCCTGAAGCTCGAGGCGCCAGGTCCGCAGCAGCAGCGCCAGCACGACGATGCCGAGCGGCACCGCGACGGCCCGCGCGATCGCCGGAACGCCCGCAAGCAAGCCGACCGAAAGGTCAGCCCTGCCAAGTCGGCCGTAAGTGAGTTTCGTCATCAAGATGCCCGGTGTGCCGTCGCGCGTCAGCATAAGTATCGGCAGCGGGCGCCCGGCCTCAGAGGCCGCACGGGAAGCGGGATCCCGTCCGCGCCCGGCTGGCGAGCAGCCGGCGCGGCCGCCGGCTTCCCGGCCTCCAATCGGCAATTTCCCCGCCCAGACACGGCAACCGCCTCATGCCGCGAATCCGAAATACCGATGCTATACGTAGTCCGGAGCCGGCGATGGCCGGATTCAGATTCGTTTGGTTCGTACTGCCCCTTGCAGGAGCGACGCCGTTGACCGCCAGCCGCAGCGCCGCCGCCGCCACGCCCCTCTCGCCTCCGGTCGAGAGCGAGCGTCCGTTCGTATCCATCGTCATGCCCTGTCTCAACGAGGAGCAGACGGTCACGTGGTGCGTGCGCAAGGCTCTGGGATGGCTGGAGCGGGCCGGATTCGCGGGCGAGGTGATCGTCGTCGACAACGGCTCCACGGACCGCTCGGTCCATCTGGCCGAGGCGGCCGGCGCGTGCGTCGTCTTCGAGCCGCGCCCGGGCTACGGCTCCGCGCTCCGTTGCGGCTTCCAGGCAGCGCGCGGCGACTGGCTGGTGATGGGCGACTGCGACGACACGTACGACTTCAGCGACCTCGACGCGCTGATGAAGCCGCTGGCCGAGGGGTACGACATGTCCGTGGGCAACCGCTTCGCCGGCGGCATCGCACCCGGGGCGATGACCTGGAGCCACCGCTACATCGGCACGCCAGCGATCTCGTTCCTGCTGCAGCGGTTCACCGGCCTGAAGGTCGGCGACAGCCAGTGCGGGCTCCGCGCCTTCACCCGCGACGCGCTCGAGCGGCTCGAGCTGCGCACCGACGGCATGGAGCTGGCCTCGGAGATGATCCTGAAGGCCGCGCGCCGCGGCCTGCGTGTCGCCGACATCCCCGTGCCGTACGGCGAGCGCCTCGGCGAGGCCAAGCTCAACACCGTGCGCGACGGCTGGCGCCACCTGCGCTTCCTCCTGCTGGCGAGCCCGAACTACCTGTTCACGATCCCGGGCATCGCGTTGACGCTGCTGGGCATGGTGACGTTGGCGCTCGCGCTCCCATCGCACGGCATCGAGATCGGCGACCTGACGTGGCAGCCGATCTTCGCGGGCGGCATCTTCCTCGTGGTCGGCATGAACGCCATTCTGCTGGGCTTCGCCTCGCGGCTCTACACGACGACGCGCGGCATCACCAACGAGGACGCCGTGCTCCGGCTCTATCATCGCTACCTGGGCCTCGAAGCGTTCGTCGCCATCGGCCTGCTGGCGATGGCGTCGGGCCTCGTGCTCGACGCGCTGCTCGCGTTCGTCTCGTTCCACGGCCTGAGCCGACTCGATCTTGCTGCCATCGCCCAGGCGCTGATCATCGTCGGCGTGAACATCGGACTCGTCGGCGCTATGGCGAGCCTGCTTGAGGCGGACCAATGAACGACACGTCGGCCCGCGAGCTGCCGGAGAGGCGTACCCGCTGATGACGAACGCCCGCCTGTCACCGCCGCTCTATGCAAAGCCCGCGTCTGGCAAGTCGCTTACAGAGCGCATCGTGCTGGGGATCTTCGCGCCGGACTTCGCCATCCGCCGATTCCTGGAGCGCAGATTCGCCAGCCGTGCGCGGACAGACCGATTCGGCGTGACCGAGGCGCTGGCGTTCGGGGGCCGAGTCGACCTGTGGCAGCGGTACGCCGCAGTCGTCGAGGCGACAAAGGCGCTCGGCGACGCGCCGAAGACCGTGCTGGAGATCGGCTCGGGGCACAAAGGGGTCACCCAGTTTCTGAACCTGAGTCGCTACCGGATTTGCATGCTGGATCCGTTCTTTCTACCAGCGCCCGAGGACTCGCGCGTCCTCAGCGTGGTCGCCGATGGCGCCGCGCTGCCGTTTCGTGACGGCGCGTTCGACGTCGTGATCGCCGTCGACGCGCTTGAGCACTTTCCGCGACGGCAGCGCGCGGCCTTCGCCGCCGAGACGCAACGGGTCGCCACGAAGGCGGTGATCATCCACGTACCGGCGGTTTCAGCCGACGGCAGGTGGGACGGCATGAACCTCGATCGGCGCTTCAACATCTGGCACCGGCGTCTCTCCGGGATGCAAGATCGAAACTCCGTCGAGCACCTGCAGGAAGGACTGCCGAGCGTCGAGGAGCTGCAGGCGTTCTATCCCGGCGCCCGCATCGCCGGTGACCAGAACGGGCGCGTGTGGTTGCGGTCCATGCTGTTGACGAGGCTCCCGTTCGTCGGCATCCTCACGGGCTTCGTGTACCTGCTGCTGGGCAAGCGCGACGCCCACAAGCCGCCCTGGCATGGCTGCTTGCTCGTCTCGACCAAGGACGGAGGCTGAGTGAGCGCGACGCCGATCGCCAGCATCATCGTCCTGGGATGGAACGGCGCCGAGTACGTCGATGACTGCCTCCGCTCCGTGCTGGATCAGGACTTCGACCGCCCGTACGAAGTGCTCTTCGTGGACAACGGCTCCACCGACGGCACTCCCGATCTCGTCACGCCGTACGCGGGCGTGACGCTGCACCGGCTCGACCGCAATTACGGCTACTGCCAGGGCAACAACATCGGCTACGACCGGACGGCCGGCGATTACGTGATCTTTCTCAACCAGGACGTCGTCGTGCAGCGTTCCTGGCTGCGCGAGCTCGTCGCTGCTGTGGAGTCCGATCCATCCATTCAGGCGGCGCACGCCAACATCGTCCAGCCGTGGTATCCGGAGTTCGGTGCGATGGATCGCATCGAACCCGTGGCCGCGGCATACACCGCCGATCTCTCGCCTCTTGGGCTCATACATTACCGCAAGCTGCCCAGCGCCCCGGCCGTTGTGGACACGCTCTTCCTGCACGGCGTCTCGATCATCGTGCGGCGCGTGCTGATCGATGAGATGGGCTACGTCTTCGACCCCGACATGTTCGCCTATGCGGAAGACATGGACCTCGGGCTGCGCACGCGCTGTCTCGGCTACCGCACGGTCGTCGCGACACGCGCCACCGTCTATCACAAGCACACGCTCGACTCGCGCCCTTCGCTGCGCGCGCTCGTGAAGACCGTGCGGACCATCCGCAACCGTCTGCTCGCGCTGTGGAAGTGCAGCACCTGGCCCGAGTTCGTGCCGCTCGCGCTCGTGACGCTCATCGGGGCACCACTCAACGCCGGCGAATTCGGATTGCCGCCGTGGAAGCGCGCGGTCTACACGGCCCTCCTGATCCCTCCGACGATCGCCGCCGTGTTCGCCACGCTCAAGGCCATGCCGCAGTACGCGGAGCGGCGGCGTCGCGTGCTGGCGTCGCGCAGGGTCGGACGCTGGTGGTTCTTGCGCACGGTCCTCTCGTCGCGGCGGCCGCACCTCAGCCGGCAGGGACGCGCGACTGTGCCGTCGGGCGGCGCGTGAGCCGCGCTCGGCACCTTCACCTCCTGCTGGCAGCCGGGCTGCTCGGCCTGCTGCTGTGGAAGACGGACGTCACGGGCGTCGCGAACGCGTTGGGCGATGTCAGCCCGTTGACCGCCGCCGCCGTCATCCTCCTGAACGCACCGATCGCGCTGCTGTTCGGTCTCCGATCGCACATGGTGTTGCGGAAGCTCGGCCACGACATCCCGGCGCGAGTCCTGCTGCCCATCGCCATCCTGGGAAACGTGGCCGGATCGCTCACACCCGCCTCCGCGGGCGAGTTGATCCGCACGGCGATACTGAAGAGCCATGCCGACGTGACCGGCGAAGACAGCTTCGCTCTCGTGCTCTACGAGCGCGGCCTCTCCGTCTACCTGATGGCGCTCGGCACCGGCGTGGTCGCCGCGTTCGTAGCGCTGCCGCTGTTGCCGGCGGCAGCGATCGCCGGCGCCGCTGCGCCGCTGTTCGCCCTCCCACTGGCTGGCCCGGTTGTGCTGCGATTGCTGCCGAAACGGCGCGTCGCCCGCGGCCCGAACTTCGTACGAGATCTCCTCGAGCGTGCTGCCAGCGTGGCTGAACGCCTCGAACGGCTGCTCGGCGAACGACGGCTCCTCGCCGCATGGTCGGCAGTCACCGCGGCGATCTTCTGCGTGGTAACGCTCCAGTTCTGGCTTCTCGCGCGGGCCTTGTCCCACGTCGTGAGCCCGCAGGAGGCGTGGGTCGCGTTCGGCGCCTCGCAGCTCGCCGCCATCGTGTCGCTGCTGCCGCTCGGGCTCGGTGCAGCCGACGGCTCGATCGCCGCCATCCTGCGGCGGGCAGGAATGACGCTGGAGCAGGGGACCGCCGTCGCCATCCTCGTGCGCGCGACGATCACGCTGCCGCTCGGGCTCGCGGCCGTCATCTGCTACCTGTACCTGCAACGGCTGGGCCGTGCGACCGACGGCCGCGCATCCGGGGACGCGGCCGCGCGCGCGGCGTAAGCGGCGCTACCGTCCGCCCGGCCTCACCGCCGCGACGAGGAGAGCGCCACTGGGCTGGCCGCCGCTGCCGGCGACGCCGGCGCTGCGAGCGCGCGCCAGCGGCAGCCGCCGGGGCAGTACATCTGCACGAAGAAGCTGTCCGCGTCCGCCTGCGCCGCCGCGACGTGCACGACGCCGCCGGACGTCACCGCGCCCGATGTGGGGTCGCCCGGCCCCGCCGCCGCGCAGATGTGCTGTTGCGGCGATAGCCCGCGCTCCGAGCCGAGGCACCAGAACCACGCGCCCTCTCCGCGCGCCGCCGGCTCCACCTCCACCCGCACGCGGAGGTCGCCCGCCGTCACCGGCAGCGCCAGGCGGCCGCGGCCCTCGGCGCTGGCGGCGAACGCCGCTTCCGGCGCCGCAGGCGTGGGCGCGGTCGCGCCGCCGCTGCCGCGGAAGATCACGTACACACTGCTCGCGCAGATCGCGATAATCACGACCCAGAACGCGCCGCGCCCGTAGGCTCCCGCCCAGCCGAGGCCACGCCGCCATCGCGGCGGCGCCGACGCGCGATCGCGCGGGAACGGCAGCGGCCGCATCTCCGGCTCCGCGGGCGCGGCGTCGCCGAAACGCAGCGTCAGCAGGCGCTGCTCCAGCGCGTCGAGCGCGGGCGCGAGGCGGCGTGAGGCGATGCGTGTATTCAGTGCGGGGCGAATGATCACCGGGCGCTGCTCCATCCCTGGATCGATCACATCCTGTCGCGGCGATGCTAACAGAGATCCGGCCGTCCTAACGCCCGATCGATTGACATGCGCTTGACATCGCCCGGCGCTCCATCGGACGAACACGCGGTTCCGCGCGGGCGCGGGCGGTGCTACCGTGGGGCGCAGTCACGCGAAGGAGGATCACCATGCAGACCGGCAGCTTCCGCGGCTTCGAGGTCGCCTTGCACGACCCCGGCATCGCCCTGATCACGATGAATCAGCCCGACCGCCTCAACGGCATGACACAGGGCATGAAGCGCGACCTCGTCGAGACCGTTACGCAGGCGCAGATGGACGACGGCGTGCGCGTCCTCGTCATCACCGGCAGCGGCCGCGCCTTCTCCGCCGGCGACGACATCAGCGGCCGGCGGCCGCCCGGCGGCGGCGGCGACGCGCTGGTGCCGGAGATCCCCGCCGGCCACCACAACGCCATGGGCACGTACGACGGCCTGCGCTGGCTCTCGCAGCCGCTCAACACGACGCTCCGCAACTGCGACAAGATGACGATCGCCGCGATCAACGGTGTGGCGATCCAGACCGGCTTCTCGATGGCGCTGTCGTGCGACTTCCGCATCGCCGCCGCGGGCGCGCGCATGGGCAGCGCCACGCTGCGCTTCGCGCTGCTGCCCGACGAGGGCGGCCAGTACCTGCTGGTGCAGCTGCTCGGCGTCGCGAAGGCGATGGACTTCCTGATCCGCAACCGCATCGTCACGGCCGAAGAGGCGCTCGCGCTGGGCCTGGTGCACGAGGTGTCGCCGCCGGAGGAGCTGCTGGACCGCGCGATGGCGCTGGCGCGCGAGCTGGCCAACGGCCCGCAGGTGGCGATGAGGCTGCTCAAGCGGACGATCTACAACGCGGCGGAGCTGAGCTTCGCGCAGGCGCTCGACGACATCGCCGCAAAGACCGCCATCACGGACCACCATCCCGACGCGATCGAGGGCATCCGCGCCTTCCAGCAGAAGCAGCCGCCGAAGTTCAACGCGTGGCTCGAGGGGACGTAGCGGGAACGGATCCGCGCCTGCGGGCTAGGTCGTCTGGCGCGTCCAGCTCGCCAGGTCGAAGAAGTCGCGCCACGCCGCGATCTTGCCGTCGCGCACGTCGAACGCGCCCATCACGTCCAGCGTCACCGTCTTGTCGCCGATCTTGAACGTGTCGATGCGCTCCGTCAGCACCGTGTCGCCGTCGGCCGCGATGCGTTTGATCTCGAACGTCACCGCCGACGCCGGCGCCAGGATCATCGCCACCAGCGCCTTCACCGCGTCCTTGCCCTTCGCGGGCGCCATCGGCATGTTGTGGTACACCCCGTCGTCCGTGAACGCGTCGAGGATCCGCTGCTGGTCCAGCGCCTCCCATGCCTTGCAGAAGTCCCGTACGACCTGTATCGCGTCTGCCATCATCGCCTCCTTATGGTGCGGCGATGATACGCGCCGCGCCGCGCTGTCGCCAGTTCAGCCGGCGCCGCGGTCCTTCCCGGTGCTGTGGCGATAGTGCACGACCTCGACATCGGACAACGTCACCAGGCCGTCGCCCGCCATCTCGTCGATGATCGGCAGCACGCGGGCGATGCGCTCGGCGCGGTCCACCACCTCGATGACAAGCGGCAGGTCCTCCGACAGCCGCAGGATGTGCGCCGAGTGGATGCGGCTGTTGGCGCCGAAGCCTTCCACGGCGCGCAGCACCGTCGCCCCGGCGACGCCCTCCTGCCGCAGGCGCTCGACGAGCGCCGTCGCCAGCGGCTTGCCGTGCCACTTGTCCGCCTCGCCGATGTAGATCCGCAGCAGCTTCGCCGGGCCGGTCAGGTCCATCGCACCACCTCCGGGCGCCGCGCTCAGAGCGCGCGCGCCAGCGCCGTGCCGGCGTACACCGCCATCATCCCGCAGACGATGCTGCCGGCGATGTTCAGCGACGCGCCGAGCATGTTCCGCATCTCCGTCATCTGCATCGTCTCCCACGTCCACGACGAGAACGTCGTGAAGCCGCCCAGGAAGCCGACCGCCACCAGCAGCCGCAGCTGGGGCGGCCACATGAACCGCTCCTCGCTCATCGTCAGGAAGAGGCCGATGAGGAACGAGCCGACGATGTTCACGGTGAACACGCCGAGCCCGGTCGGCCCGTTCCACTGCGTGACGCGGCCCGTGACGTAGTAGCGGGACACCGTGCCGACCGCGCCGCCAATCGCCAGGTAGAGTACGTTCATGGCAAAGAAAGGGTCCCTACCGCCGTTGGGCGCCGTGCTGTGCTTCTGAGTCTGGACTATAGCCCAAAAGTCGTTTCGGTAGTTGCTGTTCGCGGAGGGCGGATCGACACCCGGAGTGACAGCACGGTAGCAGGGAGTTCGAGCGCGCCAGCTGCTTCGACGCCGCCGAGCGCGCAACGAGCGTGGCGCCGACGAGGTCATGCAGCGCCTGACCAGTCTTGGTAATGTTCAACAGGATCGGCAGTTGAAGAATCCGCAGTAGTATGTAGCACCGAGGCTGACGTACGTGCTGGCACAGAATCCGGCGGCCGCGATCGTAGCGAGCTTCCGACGCCGAATCGCGAGCCTGCCCGATTGGGCACCGCTCGCCAGCGCCGCCGTCCTGCTGAGCGTCATCACGGCCGGCGTGCGCGCGTGGCCCGTGTTGACCGGTTCAGCCGTCGCCGACATCTTGAACTATCAGCGCGTCGGCCGAGCGATATTGGACGGCCACTTCTCCGAGACCTACGCCTTGCCTTACCCGTATCCTCCGCCCTGGATGTTCGTAGAGGCGTCAGCGGTGTGGCTCTCTCAGCACTGGGACGTCAGCTTCTCGACGGTGATCAAGCTCCCCATCGTCGCCGGCGACGTGTTGCTCGTTGTGTTCGCGCTGCTGATCCTCCGGGCTCGAGGACTTGGACTATGGCGCGCGTCTTTCTGGGCCCTGGGCATCGCGCTCTCACCCGTGCTCATCATGATCACCGGCTTCCACGGTCAGTTCGATTCGATCGTGCTGGCGCTGCTGGTCGGCGCGGCCTACTTCGGCGAAGAGGCGCCCGCCAGGTACCGCAGCCTGCCGCTATCGGCCACGCTGCTCGCGCTCGCCATCGCCCTGAAGCTGTTTCCGGTGCTCATCCTCCCGTTCTTCCTCTGGCGTTGCTGTCGCAACCTGCGCGAGGCCGCCCTGTTCACTGTGGGAGCGCTGCTGCCGACGGCGATGCTTCTGGCGCCATACGCGCTTGTCGGGTGGCACGGCGTGCGCGTGGGGCTCGTCGGCTACTCGGGGGTGATCGACCATGGCTGGGCCTCGCTGATCAGAAGCTGGCTCTCGCGGACGACGGACAGGCAATGGAGCGGCTTGCCCGGCGAGAGAACGCAGGAGTTCCTCGACCGGGGCCGCGTCATGTTCCTCGTCACCTGGGCCCTGGCGCTCCTCTGGCGCGGACCTCGGCATCGCGTGCTCGATTCCTCGCTCCTCGTATTCCTGCTCTTCCTCTTCTTCTACCCTGGCATCTCCTCGCAGTATCTCGCGTGGGTGGTGCCCCTCGGCGTCATCGCCACTGACCTGTTTGTGGCGCCCTACATGGTGGCAGCCACCGCAGCCCTGACTGGCTATTACATGTGGTTCTGGCCCGCGACGTTCCACCGCCCGGGCGCTCCGTTCACGCGAGACTGGGCGCTCGATCTGTACTATTGGGGCGAGTGGGCGTTGTGGCTCACGACGGGCGCCTGGATGGTCTGGCGCCTCGTGCCGCGCCCGGCGCACGACGGCCCGCACCGCCTGCCGAGGCCGGCCATCGCGCTGCTCGTCGTGGCCGTACCAGTCGGAGCGGTAATCGTCGCGCTGCAGGCCGCGGACGTGTTCAGCGAGACGCGCGTCATCATCAAGGCCTTCTGACCGATGCTCATCCGCGTCTTCATCTCCGCTTTGTTCGCCGCCTTGCTCGGCCTCGCCGCGTTGGAGCTGAAAGTCCTCTGGCCACTCGTCGGCGCGTCCACGCACGAGTTCGAGCTACTACAGTTGGGGCAGGTCGACCTTCGGGTGCATGGCAAGCAAGTGCACCTGGATGGCTTGGCTGTCAGTCCTTCCGGCACCATCTGGGTCGCCGATACCGGCGAGCCCGGCCCACGCATCGTCGCCCTTGACCACGACGGACAGCTAATCGATACGTTCCGGGGCGCCGTTGGTGCCGGCATCTCAGCCGACGGAGAGGCGGTACTGACGGTTGACCCACAAGCAGCGATCGTCTCCCGTATCGCGCTGGGCGGTGGCGCCACCAGGACGTGGAGCCTGGACGGGTTCCATCTCACCGCCCCGAGAGGCGTCGTGCGCGTTCAAGCCGACACGCTTGCTGTGGCGGCCACCGGCACCGGCACGGTGTTCCTGTTTGGCGAGGACGGGCATGCCGTGGGCATCTTGGGCGCCAGCCCGACCGGCGTCCCGCAACTACTTGAGCCGCGGTACCCGCTCGTAGATTCAGCGGGGCGCGTCTATGTGAACGACCGCAATGGGCGCGTTGTACGCTGGGACGGGCAGCAACTTGATGCGGTCTTTCGCACGCGGGACCGCGAAGCTGCTGTCCTCACCGATCCGGAACAATCGGCAGTCGATGCACAGGGCCGCCTCTGGGTCGCCGACACCGAGGCCGGCCGGGTCTGGGTGTTCGATTCCTCGGCCGAGTTCCTCGGGCAGTGGCAACCTACGGCTGCGCCTCATCCGATCGCGCTGGCCATAGACGGCGACCACATCTACATCACCGATCGCGACCACGCGCTCCTCTACTGGTTCCAGCTTGATCGCTGACGGGGAATGCTGAGCCAGGTCAATGGCGATGTGGCGGCGCGATGTTCTGGAGGCACGAAGAAGCCCCTACCGCCGTTGGTAGGGGCCATCAGCCCTCGCGGGCAGTCCGGGCGAGCCCCATCGCCCATAGCCGATGCTCCAGTGTAGTGCGGAGCGCCGGCTACGGCACCGGGACGAAGAGCCACGAACGGCGCCGCTACGCCGGGTCGCGCGGCATGAAGATGTACGACTGCACCACCGCCGCGGCCGACGCGCCCGCGACCGGCCCCACCCAGTAGATCCACCAGTCCTTCCAGGTGCCGTCCACCAGCGCCACGCCGAAGTGCCGCGACGGGTTCATCGCCGCGCCCGTCAGCGGGCCCGCCATGAGGATGTCCATCGTGATCGTCAGCCCGATCGCGAGCGGCGCGATGGCGCTCGGCCCGCGCTTGTCCACGGCCACGCCGTAGATCACGTACATCAGGAAGAACGTCAGGATCGCCTCGATGATCAGGGCGTTCTGTCGCCCCACGATGAGCATGTCGGTGTCGTGGGGTCCGCCGTAGTTCACGGAGGGGATCGCATTGGCGAGCGTCGCGGTCGACGAATCGAACAGCTGCTTCAGGATGAGCGCCGCGACCACCGCGCCCAGCAGCTGCGCCGCGATGTAGCCGACCGCCTTCATCGCGCCGATCTTGCCGCCGACCCACAGGCCGATCGTCACGGCGGGGTTGTAGTGCCCGCCCGAGATATGTCCCGCAGCGGCCACCATCAGGCCGATCGCCAGGCCGTGCGCCAGCGCCACCATCACCAGCGTGCCGCCGTCGCCGAACCCCTGCGTCACCGCCATCATGATCGAGCCGGCGCCCAGGAACGTCAGCGCGAACGGGCCGATGAACTCGGCCAGCAGCGGCCGGATCCACGATTGGAGGAGGCCGGCGGGCAGGAAGTTCTCCGCGTTCAGGCTCCGAGCTGGAACCATCATGTCGTTGTCGGCCATAGTTCCTCCGACGAATTGCTAAAGAGCATAACCGGTTACAGGGATCATCGTAGATTCGCGGGCGCTGGCTGTCAATACCCGGCTATGCGCCCGGCACCAACAGGTCCAGGCCCGGCACCCGCGCGAAGTGCCGCAGGTTCTCCGTCACCACCGTCATGCCGAAGCGCAACGCCGTCGACGCGATCAGCAGGTCGTTGTCGGGCACCAGGTTGCCGCGCGATCGCAGGGTGCCCCGCACCTCCGCCCAGACCTCGGCGACGGCGAGCGTTACGTCGAGTACGTCGACGCCGGCCACGAAGTCCCACCAGCGGACGACGTCGAGAGCGCGCTCCCGCGAGTAGAGCGCGCCCTCAAGCACCTCGCCGAAGGTGATGACGCTGATCGCCAGCCCCTCAGGACGAATAGCCTGGACCATCCGGCTCAGCGATGCGTCGCGTTTCCGGATCGATTTGATACAGATGTCGCTGTCGAGCAGGTACTTCGCCGCCATCGTCGTCGTCCTCCGCCGCGTCATCGTCCAGCGAGAGGCGGCGTGTACTCACGCCCTCCTCGCGCCAGCGATAGACGTTCGCGGCCAGCTCCTCCGTGGCGATGCCCGCCCAGCCCGCCGCCATGGCGGCGTCCATGCGCTCTGCGCCGCCCGGCTCCGCGCGCCGCGAGAGCGCCCGCTCGTACGCCTCCTCGGCCGCGGCGGCGACCTCCGGCTCGTACCGCACGAGCAGGGCCACGGGCACGCCGCCCTTCGCGATGACGATGTCCTCTCGCTCGAGCGCGCGCAGCACCTCGCCCAGGTGGACGCGAAGCTCGGTGGCCGCCATGATCCGCCGTCGTTTCCTCATAACTCATCGATTCTAATCGATATCCATCGATTCTGTCAAGCGCGGCCACGGGTCATCTGCCGGAAGCGCGAAGGGAGGCGGCCCGTCTGGCCGCCTCCCTCTCGTCTCGAATCTGTCGCCGCCGTGGTCAAAGCAGCGGGCGCGCCGTCGGGGCTATCGGCACCGGGAGCTGCGTCTCCCCCGCGAGGTACCGGTCGACGCCGGCGGCGCACGAGCGCCCCTCCGCGATCGCCCACACGATCAGGCTCTGGCCCCGCCCCATGTCGCCGCAGGTGAACACGCCCGGCACGTTCGTCATGAACGAGCCGTCACGTGCAACGTTGCCGCGCTCGTCGAATCCGACGCCGAGGCTTTCGAGCAGCCCAGGCCGCTCCGGGCCCACGAAGCCCATCGCCAGCAGGACCAGCTCGCAGGGCAGCTCGAAATCGGTGCCTTCGATCTTCTGGAAGCGCCCGTCCACCATCTCGACCTCGTGCGCGACCAGCGCGCGCACGCCGCCGTCCTCGTCGCCGACGAAGCGCTCCGTGTTCACGCTATAGACGCGCTCGCCGCCCTCCTCGTGCGCCGACGATACGCGGAAGACGTTCGACCAGGTGGGCCACGGGTTCGTGGGCGCCCGGCTGTCCGGCGGCCGCGGCAGGATCTCGAACTGGTGCACTGACAGGGCGCCCTGGCGGTGCGCCGTGCCCAGGCAGTCGGCGCCGGTGTCGCCGCCGCCGATGATCACGACACGCTTGCCAGCCGCAGTGATCGTGGGCTGGGCGAAGTCTCCCTGCTGCACCCGGTTCCCGATCGGCAGGTACTCCATCGCCTGGTGGATGCCGCGCAGCTCGCGGCCGGGGATCGGCAGGTCGCGTGCGGCGGTGGCGCCGCCGGCGAGCACCGTGGCGTCGAACTCGCGCAGCTCCGGCACCGGCACGTCGACGCCGACGTTGGCGTTCACGCGGAACTCGGTTCCCTCGGCGCGCATCTGGTCGAGCCGGCGGTCCACGTGCCGCTTCTCCAGCTTGAACTCGGGGATGCCGTACCGCAGCAGCCCGCCGATCCGGTCGGCGCGCTCGAACACCACCACGTCGTGGCCGGCGCGCGTGAGCTGCTGCGCCGCTGCCAGGCCCGCCGGGCCCGACCCGACGACGGCCACGCGCTTGCCGGTCCGCACTGACGGCACGACCGGCTGGATCCAGCCTTCCGCCCACGCGCGATCGACGATCTCGACCTCGACCTGCTTGATGGTGACCGGATCCTGGTTGATCCCGAGCACGCACGACGCCTCGCACGGCGCGGGGCACACCCGCCCCGTGAACTCGGGGAAGTTGTTCGTCGCGTGCAGCCGCTCGATCGCGTCGCGCCAGCGGTCGCGGTACACGAGGTCGTTCCAGTCGGGGATCAGGTTGCCGAGCGGGCAGCCGTTGTTGCAGAACGGGATGCCGCAGTCCATGCAGCGGCCGGCTTGCTGCTTGAGCGTGCCGCGATCGAACGGCTCGTACACCTCGAGCCAATCGTGGATCCGCGATGGCACTGGGCGCCGCGCGGGCGTGATCCGTTTCCACTTCAGGAAGCCGTTCGTCTCACCCATGTGCCGCCGCCATCACCCGCGTGAGCGTCTCTTCCTCGGACAGTCCCGCCGCGGCCGCCTCACTCATCACGGCGAGCACGCGCTTGAAGTCCTGTGGCATCACCTTGCGGAACGACTCGACCTCGCTCTCCCATTGCGCGAGCAGGCGGTCGGCGACGTCGGAGCCGGTGAGTTCGCGATGGCGTTCGACTGTCGCGCGCAGGCACTCGCGGTCTTCGGACGTGAGCGGCTCGAGTTCCACCATCTGGTAGTTGACCAGCGCCGGGAAGCGGCCGTCGGGGTCGTAGACGTAGGCGATCCCGCCCGACATCCCCGCTGCGAAGTTCCGCCCGGTCGGGCCCAGCACCACCACGCGTCCGCCGGTCATGTACTCGCAGCCGTGGTCACCGATGCCCTCGGCAACGGCCGTCGCGCCGGAGTTGCGCACGCAGAACCGCTCGCCCACCGTGCCGCGCAGGTACGCCTCGCCCGATGTCGCGCCGTAGAGCACCACGTTGCCGGCAACGACGTTCTCCTCGGCCGCGAACAGCGCGTCCCGGTCCGGGTGGACGATCACGATGCCGCCCGAGAGGCCTTTGGCGGTGTAGTCGTTGGCGTCGCCTTCCAGCCGCAGCGTGATGCCGCGCGGCACGAACGCGCCGAAGCTCTGGCCGGCCGACCCGCGCAGGTGGATGCGGATCGTGTTGTCGGGAAGTCCCGCGCCGCCCCACCGCTTCGTCAGCTCCGAGCCGAGCATCGTGCCCACCGAGCGGTTCGTATTGCGCACCGGAGCCTCGATCTCGACGAGACTTCCGTCCGCGAGCGCGGCGGCGGACTGCTCGATGAGCAGGCAGTCGAGCGCCTGCTCGAGGCCGTGATCCTGGCCGCGGCTGCGGAAGCGGGTCTGCCCCTCGTACGGGTTCTCGGCCTCCACGAGGATGGGCGAAAGATCGAGGCCGTGTGCTTTCCAGTGATCGATCGCCGCCCTCACGTCGAGCACGTCGACGTGTCCAACCGCTTCGGCGATCGAGCGGAAGCCCAGCGCCGCGAGGTACTCGCGCACCTCTTCGGCGATGAACTCGAAGAAGTTGACGACAAACTCCGGCTTCCCGGCGAAACGCTTGCGCAGCTCCGGATTCTGCGTCGCGATGCCGACCGGGCACGTGTCGAGGTGGCAGACGCGCATCATCACGCAACCGCTCACGACGAGCGGCGCCGTGCCGAAGCCGAACTCCTCGCCGCCGAGCAACGCGGCGATCATCACGTCGCGCCCCGTCTTCAACTGCCCATCGACCTGCACCACGATCCGGTCGCGCAGCCCGTTGCGCATGAGCGTCTGCTGCGTCTCCGCGAGCCCCAACTCCCACGGCGCGCCCGCGTGCTTGATCGACGTGAGCGGCGACGCGCCGGTGCCGCCGTCGTGGCCCGAGATCAGCACGACATCGCTGTGCGCCTTCGCGACGCCGGCGGCCACCGTGCCGACGCCGACCTGGGCGACGAGCTTCACGTGCACGCGCGCGGCCGGGTTGGCGTTCTTCAGATCGTGGATGAGCTGCTTGATGTCCTCGATCGAGTAGATGTCGTGGTGCGGCGGCGGGCTGATCAGGCCGACGCCCGGCGTGCTGTACCTGGTCTTGGCGATCCACGGGTACACCTTGTGGCCGGGGAGTTGCCCGCCCTCGCCGGGCTTCGCGCCCTGGGCCATCTTGATCTGGAGATCGCTCGCGTTGACCAGGTACTCCGACGTGACGCCGAAGCGACCGGATGCAACCTGGTGCACCGCCGAACCACGGAGATCGCCGTTCGCGTCGCGCACGTAGCGGTCCGGATCCTCGCCGCCCTCGCCGGTGTTGGACTTGGCGCCGATCCGGTTCATCGCGATCGCGAGATTCTCGTGCACTTCCTTCGAGATCGAGCCGTACGACATCGCGCCGGTGGCGAAGCGCTTGACGATCTCGCAAACGGGCTCCACCTCGTCGATGGGGACGGGCGGGCGCGCACCTTCGCGGAACGTGAACAGGCCGCGCAGCGTCGCCAAGCGCTTCGACTGGTCGTCGACGAGGCGCGTGTACTCCTTGTACACGTCGTATCGCTTCGCACGCGTCGCGTGCTGGAGCTTGAATACGGTCTCGGGGTTGAACAGGTGGTACTCGCCCTCGCGGCGCCACTGGTACTCGCCGCCCATCTCCAGGTCGCGGTGGGCCAGCTCGGCCGGACGCGGCGCATAGGCGCGCCCGTGCCGCCGCGCGACCTCCTCCGCGATTTCGTTGAGGCCGATGCCGTCAAGGCGCGACACCGTGCCAGTGAAGTACTCGTCCACCAGCTCTCTGCTCAGCCCGATGGCCTCGAAGACGTGCGCGTTCCGGTACGAAGCGACCGTCGAGATGCCCATCTTCGACATCACCTTCAGCACGCCCTTGCCGGCCGCCTTGACGTAGTTCTTGATCGCCTGGTGCGGATCCATCTCGCCGAGTCCGTAGAGCCCCTGCGCGACGAGGTCTTCGATCGAATCGAAGGCCAGGTACGGGTTGATCGCGCCCGCGCCGTAGCCGATGAGCAGCGCCATGTGGTGCACTTCGCGCGCGTCACCGGTCTCCAGCACCAGGCCCACCTGCGTGCGCTTCAGCTCACGGATCAGGTGGTGGTGCACGGCGGACACGAGCAGCAACGAAGGGATCGGCGCGAGGTCCGGCCCCGAGTCGCGATCGGAGAGCACGATGACCCGCACGCCCTCCGCGATCGCCGCCGACGCTTCGGCCCGCACGCGGTCTAGCGCGTCGCGCAGCGCCGCGCCGCCGCCCGCGACCCGGTAGAAGCCAGGGATCACGCGCGCCGCGAACTCCGGCCGGTCGCCGTCGTCGTTGATGTGGATGAGCTTCGCCAGCTCGTCGTTGTCGAGGATCGGGAACGGCAGGGCGATCTGGTGGCACGCGTCGGGCTGCGAGTCGAGCAGGTTGCCCTCGGCGCCGATCGTCGACGCGAGCGAGGTGACGAGCTCCTCGCGGATCGCGTCGAGCGGCGGATTCGTGACCTGCGCGAAGATCTGCTGGAAGTAGTCGAACAGCAGCCGGGAGCGGTCCGACAGCACCGCGATCGGCGTGTCGGTGCCCATCGAGCCGATCGCCTCGGTCCCCGCCTTCGCCATCGGCGCCACGAGCAGCTTCAGCTCCTCGTGCGTGTATCCGAACGTCATCTGGCGCCGCACCACCGACTGGTGCGAGTAGACGATGTGGTCCCGGTCGGGCAGCTCGCTGAGGTGCACGAGGCCGTCTTCGCACCACTGCTCGTACGGGTGCTGCGCGGCCAGTGTGGTCTTGATCTCTTCGTCTTCGACGATCCGGCCCAGCGATGTGTCGACCAGGAACATCTTGCCGGGCTGCAGCCGGCCCTTCTTCACGACGCGCGCCGGGTCGATATCGACCACGCCGGTCTCGCTGGCCATGATCACCCGGTTGTCGTCGGTGACCCAGTAGCGGCTCGGGCGCAGGCCGTTGCGGTCGAGCACCGCGCCGATCACGGTGCCGTCGGTGAACGCGATCGATGCGGGCCCGTCCCACGGCTCCATGAGCGATGCGTGGTAGCGATAGAACGCGCGCTTGGCCGCCGGCATCGTAGCGTGGTTCTCCCACGCCTCCGGGATCATCATCAGCACCGCGTGCGCGAGCGAGCGCCCGCCGAGATGCAGGAGTTCGAGGCACTCGTCGAAGCTCGCGGAGTCGGACGCCCCCTCGGTGATGATCGGGAAGGCGCGCTGCAGGTCGGGAAGCACCGGCGTCGAGATCTGGGCGGCGCGCGCGCGCATCCAGTTGCGGTTTCCCTGCACTGTGTTGATCTCGCCGTTGTGCGCGAGGAAGCGGTACGGGTGCGCCAGCGGCCACGACGGGAACGTGTTGGTCGAGAACCGGCTGTGCACCAGCGCGAGCGCGGACTCGACGCGCGGGTCCCCCAGGTCGGGGAAGAACTGGCCGAGCTGCGGCGTCGTCAGCATGCCCTTGTAGACCAGCGTGCGGCTCGAAAGCGAGGCGAAGTACATCGGCAGGTCGGCGGGGCTCTCGTGCTCGGTGCGCTTGCGGAGCACGAACAGCTTGCGGTCCAGCTCGATGCCGGCCGCGCCGGCCGGGTCCGTGACGAAGCAGTGCCAGAAGCTGGGCATCACGCCGCGCGCCGTCGGACCGATCATCGAGTCGTCGATCGGGACGCTGCGCCAGCCGATGACGCGCAGGCCCTGTTGCTCGGCGAGATCCTCCACGACGCCGCGCGCCCGATCGGCCGCAGCCGCCTCCAGCGGGAGGAACGCGAGCCCGACGCCGTAGGAGCCGGCGGGGGGGAGCGCGAACCGGACGACGCCGCGCAGGAACGCGTCGGGCACCTGGATGAGGATGCCCGCGCCGTCGCCGGTGTTGACCTCGGCGCCGGATGCGCCGCGGTGGTCGAGATTGCAGAGCGCGCCGAGGGCGGTGTCGACGATGTCGCGGCTCTTCGCGCCGGTGACGTCGACGACGAAGCCGACGCCGCAGGCGTCGTGCTCGAAGGCAGGGTCGTAGAGACCGCTCGCCGCGGGCAACGCGCTGAACGGCAGGCGCCGTCCGGTCAGCTCCTCGGGAGTGCCCACGTTTCCTCGCTTCCGATGATCAGTCGCCCGCTGCGGCGGGACGGGCGCCCGGCGATATCGGAAACGAATCCGGTACCGCAGGCACCCCGCTCTGGATCGGGCCTGTACAGCGGATATTCCACGTCTAACCCTGCTTGCGCGATGTGAAGTGGGGCAATTGTAACACACTTCACAATCGATGCCAGTGCGCCCGCGCCAGCTTCGGCCCGGACTCGCCGGAGAATGGAATAAGGGTCGCCACGGCGACCCCTCAGCTTCGATACGACGGTGCCGCAGCGAAGAGAAGACCCTTTGAATTGGACGATACTACCGGAGCACGCCAGCTTAGACAAGATCCGGCGCACGCCGGCGACCACGCGCCGCAGTCCCCACCGCATCCGTCCGGCCGGGGCTTGACGCTCGCCGGGCGCTGCCGCACACTCGCTTCACATTTCGCAGCCACAAGTTCGGAAAGGAGCTCCACCCATGGCCGGTCGCAAGTACGGCGTGATCTTCTACGCGCGCACCCCATCGAACTACGCGGCGATGTCCGCCGCCGAGCGCGCGAAGCCCGGCAAGGCCTTCGAGCAAACGCTGAAGCAGTACGCCGGCAAGGTGGACCTGCTGCGGCGCTACTGGACCAGCACGTTCACCACCGAGTCGTCCGACGTGTTCGTGATGGAGTGCGACGACCCGGCGGTGATGCACGCGTTCCAGGAGGATCTCGACAAGGCGATGGCGCGTGGCGGCGGCGACCCCGGCCGCTTCGGCACGACGGTGCACATCACCTTCGGCATCAACCCCGACGCGGACGCGCCGAAGGCGAAGTCGAAGCGCAAGTAGCCGCCGGCACACAAGCAGAGACGGCGGCCGCGTTGCGCGGCCGCCGTCTCTCATTCTCAGTTCTTGGTTCTGGCGCGCAGCGCTTACCAGATCCCGAGCTGCATCTTCACGTCGTCGCTCGCCATCGTCTTCGGGTCCCACGGCGGCGAGAACGTCAGCTTGTTAATCACCTGCTTCACACCCGGCAGGTCGATCAGCACGTCCTGGATCTGGGCGTCGATCACGGCGCCCAGCGGGCAGCCCGGGCTCGTCAGCGTGTACGTCACCGTCACCACGCCGTCGTCGGTGACCTCGACGCCGTACACCAAGCCCAGCTCCACGATACTCATGTGGATCTCCGGGTCGAAGACGTCCTTCACCCGCTCCATCACCAGCTCTTCCGACAGCAATCCCTTGACCGACATGCCCCGTCCCTCCGATTCAGCCGCCAACGTCGCGTTGCACCGCGCCGCCGCCTTTCTCGTGCTGCTCGATGCCGTCCGCCAGCGTGTGCCACGCCAGTGTCGCGCACTTCACGCGCACCGCGAACTTCGCCACGCCCTGCAGCGCCTCGAGGTCGCCCAGGTCCTCCGGCACCGACGCGTCCGGCTCCGTCATCATCTGCTTGAACTCGTCGCTCAGGTGCTGGATCTCGGCGATGCTCTTCCCCTGCACCAGCTCCGACATCATCGATCCCGACGCCTGGCTGATCGAGCAGCCGCGCCCCTTGATGCCGATCCCGCTCAGCCGCTCGCCGTCGAACGTGAGCTGCATCTCGACCTCGTCACCGCACACGGGGTTGTACCCCTCGGCGACGACGTCGGCGTGGGCGAGCGCCTCACGGTGGCGCGGGTGCTTGTAGTGATCCAGGATCAGCTCTCGATAGAGCTCATCCAGCTCCAACTCTTGCGACATTGCCGAATATCCGGTCCGACGCGCGGATGCCCTCGATCAGCGCGTCGACCTCGTCCTTCCTGTTGTAGATGTAGAAGCTCGCCCGCGCCGTCGCCACCGCGTCCAGGCGGCGCATCAGCGGCTGCGCGCAGTGGTGTCCCGCGCGGATCGCGATACCGTGCTGGTCCAGCACCTGGCTCAGGTCGTGCGGGTGTAGCTCTCCGTAGTTGAAGGCGACCGCGCCGCCCTTCTCCGCCGCGTCCAGCGGACCGTACAGCTTCACGCCGTCGAGCGCGCTCAGCCGTTCGATCGCGTAGCGCGTAATCTCGATCTCGTGCGCGCGCACCGCGTCCATGCCGAGCCCTTCGAGGTAGTCGATCGCGGCGCCGAAGGCGATCACGTCGGCGATGTTCGGCGTGCCCGCCTCGAACTTGTTCGGCAGGTCGGCGTACGTGCTGGTCTCGTAGGTGACGCGCTTGATCATCTCGCCGCCACCCAGGTATGGGTCCATCGCCTCGAGGATCTCGCGCTTGCCCCAGAGCACGCCGACGCCCGTCGGCCCCAGCATCTTGTGCGACGAGAACGCGAGGAAGTCGCAGCCCAGCTCCTGCACGTCTACCGGCATGTGCGGCACGCTCTGCGCACCGTCCACCAGCACGACCGCGCCGAAGCGGTGCGCGACCTCCGCGATCGCGCGGATCGGGTTGATCGTGCCCAGCACGTTCGACATCTGCGACACGGCGACGATCTTCGTCCGTTCGCCGATCTTCGCCTCCACATCGTCCCACGACAGCTTGCCGTCGTCGTCGATGTCGATCACCCGCAGCGTCGCGCCCGTCGCCTGCGCGATGAACTGCCACGGGATCAGGTTGCTGTGGTGCTCCATGGCCGAGAAGACGATCTCGTCGCCCGGCCGCAGGTACTTGCGCCCCCATGCGTTCGACACCAGGTTGATCGACTCGGTCGTGTTGCGCGTGAAGATCACTTCTTCCGCGGGGTGCGGCGCATTGATCAGGCGGCCCGCCTTCAGGCGCGCGCCTTCGTACGCGGCCGTGGCCTCCTCGGCCAGCGTGTGCAGCCCGCGGTGGATGTTCGCGTTGTAGCGCTCGTAGTAGTGCACCAGCGCGTCGATCACCTGGCGCGGCTTCTGCGTGGTCGCGGCGTTGTCCAGGTACACCAGCGTCTTGCCGTGCACCTGCCGCTCCAGGATGGGGAAGTCTTTGCGTATCTCGTCTACGTTGTACGTGTCGCTCACCGAAGCTCTCTAGCCCGCATCCACCTGCACGTCGTCGCCTTCGACGCGCACCGGGTACGTCCGCACCGGCTTCACCGCCGGCAGCACGGCGGGCCGTCCCGTCGTCACGTCGAACTTTGCCCCGTGGCGCGGGCACTCGACCAACTGGCCGGACAACTCGCCCTGGTCCAGCGGGCCGCCGTCGTGCGTGCACACGTCGTCGATCGCGTAGAAGCGCCCGTTGACGTTGCACAGCGCGATGCGCACACCCCCGGCATCGTGCACGCTGATCGCGCCCGGCGGGGTGTCGGCTACCTTCGCGACTGTTACGAAACTCATGCCCTGTCGCCCTCTCTCGCCCGGTTACGCCGTCAGCATCTCTTCGAACGTCAGCTCCGACGGGCGGCCGCCGGCCTTCACCAGCACGGCGTCCAGCACGCGCCCCCGCAGCGCCTCGTCCGGGATGCGGTTGATGACGCTGGCGAAGAACCCCTCGATCAGCATCTGCTCGGCCACCTTCCGGGGGATCGCCCGCGCTTCCAGGTAGAACAGCTCGTTCTCGTCCACCGGCCCGGCCGTCGCGCCGTGGCTGCACTTCGATACGTCGTGCGCCTTGATCTCCAGGATCGGGATGGGCGACGCCTTCGCGTGCTCGCTCAGCAGCAGGTTGCGCGACGTCTGGTTGGCCTCGCTGCCGCCCGCCGTCTCGTTGATCCGCGTCGTGCCGTACCACACGAACGATGCGCTGTCCGTCATCGCCGACTTGAACTGCAGGTCGCTCACCGTGTGCTTGCCGTTGTGGTTCTGCAGCGTGTTGTAGTCGAAGTGCTGCGCGCCGTCCCCGAACGTGACGCCCAGCAGGTCCACGCGCGAGCCCGGCTGCCCCATCTCCGTGTCGATGCGCATCTTCGTGACCTTGCTGCCGATGCCCGCCGCCAGCGCCAGGAAGTGCGCGTCCCGCCCCACCATGGCACGGACCGTGTTGAAGTTTGTGACGTTCTTGCCCCAGCGGTTCACGGCGTAATACTCGACGTGCGCTCCGTCGCCCACGAAGATCTCCACCGCGCCGCTGACGAACGACGGCTCCCCGCCGTCCGCGGACAGCACCTCGTCGACGAACGTCACCTTCGCGCCGCGCTCCACCACGATCAGCGTGCGCGGGAAGAGCGCCAGCCGCTCGCTCGAGATGCCGGTCGCAAGCTGCACTGTCAGGTCGATCTCCACGTCCTTCGGCACGTACAGGAAGCAGCCGCCGCTCCACAGCGCCGCGTTCAGCGCCAGGTACTTCCACTCGTCCGCCTTCACGGCGCTGCCGAGATACTTCTGCACCAGGTCGCCATGCTCGCGCGCGGCCGTGTGCAGGTCGCTCAGGATCACGCCCTTCACGCGCAGGTCGTCGCTCAGCTGCGTGAAGACCACGTCAGAGTCCTGCTGGAAGATCCGTCCCGCCGACGGCCCGCCGTCCCACGCGCCGCGCAGCGCCTCCGGCAGCGCGCCGGGCGACGTTACCGGCGCCGATGCGCTCAGCGTCCGCATGCCGTCGAACGTCATGCCGCGCACGTCTGTGCGGCGCCACTCCTCGTCGGTCGCATCCGGGAAGTCCATCGTCTCGAAGGCGCGCCAGGCGGCGTCGCGCCGCTCACGCAGCCACGCCGGCTCGTCGCGCCGCGCCGACAGCGCCTGCGCGTCGGCCTGCGTCAACCCGGTGATGCCGGGCGCCAGGGTTGTCTCCATCAGCCGACCGCGCCTTCCATCTGCAACTCGATGAGGCGGTTCAGCTCCACCGCGTACTCCATCGGCAGCTCTTTCACGATCGGCTCCACGAAGCCGTTGACGATCATCTTCGTCGCGTCGACCTCGCTCAGCCCGCGACTCTGCAGGTAGAACAGCTGATCCTCGCCGACCTTCGAGACCGACGCCTCGTGGCCGATGTTGACCTGCTCCTCCTCGATGTCCATCAGCGGATAGGTGTCCGAGCGCGACTCCTCGTCCAGCAGCAGCGCGTCGCAGCGCACCGTTGCCTTCGACCGCACCGCGCCCGCGTACACCTTCAGCGCGCCGCGATAACTCGTGCGCCCGCTCCCCTTCGACACCGACTTCGAGATGATCGTCGACGTCGTGTCCGGCGCCACGTGCACGATCTTCGCGCCCGCGTCCTGGTGCTGCCCCGGCCCCGCCATCGCCAGCGAGAGAATCTCGCCGTGCGCGTGCGGCTCCATCAGGTACACGCTCGGGTACTTCATCGTCAGCCGCGAACCCAGGTTGCCGTCCACCCACTCCATCACCGCGCCCTCGTACGCAGCGGCGCGCTTGGTGACGAGGTTGTAGACGTTCGTCGACCAGTTCTGGATCGTCGTGTAGCGGACGCGCGCGTTCTTCTTCACGATGATCTCGACCACGGCGCTGTGCAGCGCGTCGGTCGAGTACGTCGGCGCGGTGCAGCCTTCTACGTAGTGAACGTAGCTGCCCTCCTCGGCGATGATCAGCGTCCGCTCGAACTGGCCCATATTCTCCTTGTTGATGCGGAAGTACGCCTGCAGCGGGATGTCCACCTTCACGCCCGCCGGCACGTACACGAAGCTGCCGCCCGACCACACCGCGCTGTTCAGCGCCGCGAACTTGTTGTCCGCAGGCGGCACGATCGTCCCGAAGTACTGCTGCATCAGCTCCGGGTAGTCGCGCACCGCGCTGTCCGTGTCCGTGAAGATCACGCCCAGCTTCTCGAGGTCCGCGCGGATGCTGTGGTACACCACCTCGGAGTCGTACTGTGCGCCAACGCCGGCGATCAGCGACTTCTTCTCCGCCTCCGGGATGCCCAGCTTGTCGAAGGTGTCCTTGATGTATTCCGGCACGTCCGACCAGTCGGCCTCCGGCCGGTCCGATGCGCGCGCGTAGTAATAGATGTCGTTGAAGTCGAGATCGTAGTTCTGGATGCTGCCGCCCCAGAAGCCCGTCGGCATCGGCTTCTCCAGGAAGTGGTGGTAGGACTTGATGCGGAAGTCCGTCATCCACTGCGGCTCGCCCTTCACCTTCGAGATCTCGCGCACCACGTCCTCGCTCAGCCCCTTCTCGGTGCGGTACGTGTACGTGGCATTGTCGTTGTCGTTGAAGCCGAACTTGTAGCCATCGGCCGCCGGCAGCTTCGGTGTGATCTTGGCAACCATCAGGCCTTCTCCCCGGTCGCCGCCAGCGCGGGACCGTACTTCGCGATCACCGGGTCGTACCCCTCCGCCTCCAGCTGTAGCGCCAGGTCCGCGCCGCCCGACTGGATGATCCGCCCGGCGAAGAGGATGTGCACGAACTGCGGCTTGATGTAGTTCAGCAGCCGCTGATAGTGCGTGATCAGCACGATGCCCAGCTTCGGCGTCGTCAGCGCGTTCACGCCCTCCGCCACGGTACGCAACGCGTCGATGTCGAGGCCGGAGTCCGTCTCGTCCATCACGGCCAGGTCGGGGTCCAGGATGCCCATCTGCAGGATCTCAGCGCGCTTCTTTTCGCCGCCGGAGAACCCCTCGTTCACGTAGCGTCGCGCGAACTGCTCGTCCATCTTCAGCATCTTCATCGTCGAGAGCAGCTTCTCGCGGAACTCCCGCACCGGCACGTCCTCGCCGCGGACGGCCTTCATCGCCTGCCGCAGGAAGTTCACCATCGTCACGCCCGGGATGCTCGTCGGGTACTGGAACGCCAGGAAGATGCCGCGGCGCGCGCGCTCGTCCGGCGACAGCCCGGCGATGTTCTCGCCCTTGAAGATCATCGTACCGCCGGTGATCTCGTACCGCGGGTGCCCCATCAGGGCGTTCGCGAGCGTGCTCTTCCCGGAGCCGTTCGGCCCCATGATCGCGTGGACTTCGCCGCGGTTCACCGTCAGGTCCACGCCGTTGAGGATCTGCTTCCCCTCGACGGCGACCGTCAGGCCGCTGATCTGCAACAGTTGCTCTGCCATGCGTCCTCTTCTCCCTCGCCCCGCGCGGGCGTCTGCGTTGCCTGTTGCGCGCCCCGGCCTTACGCCGTCGGCGGCGCTGCGTCCGCGCGCTCGCGGACGACGTACTCGCACATCGCGTGACCGTCCACCACGCGGCTCCGCTGCTCCACCGGCTCTCCGACCAGCAGCTCGACCACCATGTGGTCGGCGTGGCACGGCGCGTCCGATGCCTCCGCTGCCTTCCGGTACGGGCACGACGTGTTCATCAGGTGGAACCCGTCGTCGTCCTTCCGCCAGTGGTCGACGATGCCCTCGTCCTTAAGCGCAGCACTCGTCTCCGCCACCCGCTCGCTCAGCGTGGACCCCGTCACCGCCGTCCGGTACGACCCCGCGATATCCTCCGCGACGCCCTCGAACACCTGCTGCATCACGGATGTCTTCTGCTCATTCGGCAGCGCCTCGATCCGCCGGAACATCCGGTCGATCAGCCGTGGGTACTGCGCGTTCATCTCGTGCGCACGTTCTGTCAAGCAATAGAGGTACGACGGACGCCCGATCTCGTGCCGCCGGATGCGGAAGTCCACCATGCCCTCCGCCCGCAGCACCTCCAGGTGGCGGCGGATGTTGGCCTGGTTCAGCCCCAATTCGAGAGCAATATCGGCCACCGTAGCTTCGCCACGGGTCGCCAGCACGTCTCGCATCAGGTCGCGGGTTGATTTCATAGCACCCGAATCTTAGCGCCCGCTCAGGTACATATCAAGACTTAACATGCAAATTTGCAGGGAAATGCGCGCAACTTGATTCCGGAGAACGATTTCCATGTACTTCGGCACCCCGGCGGCGTGCCATATCACCCTCGTCTTATGCGGAGTCATAGCCTAGGCTAATGCTCAGGCGCGACCCGCCGCGCCGTCCGGAGCCGAGTTCCGCGGCACGCGGGAGCAGATTGGAGGCGGTGGCGGCCATGAGCGAATCACGCACCCTCATCCTCGGATTCATCGCCGGCGTCACCATCCTGTTCGGACTCCCCTTTGGGCGGATGCGCAGTCCCCACCCGGGCCTCCGCCAGTTCCTCAACTCCCTCGCGATCGGCATCCTCGTCTTTCTGCTCTGGGACGTCCTCGCGCACGGCTGGGAGCCCGTCGACGGCGCCCTGGCGAACTTCCACGACGACGCCGCCGGCCTCGGCCCCGTCTTCGGCTACGGCGCGATCCTGATCGGCGGCCTCGCCGTCAGCCTGATGGGCCTCGTCTACTACGAGCGCTGGCTCGACGGCCGCGGCCGCCCGCGCAACTTCGGCCCGGGCGCGATGGCCGTCGCCGAACTCGCGACTCCGCGCGCCGGCATCGCGGCTTGGTCGGCGGCCCGCAGGCTCGCCCTGCTGATCGCGGTCGGCATCGGCTTGCACAACTTCGGCGAGGGGCTCGCAATCGGCGGCAGCGCCGCCAGCGGCGAGATCAGCCTGGCGACGGTGCTCGTCATCGGATTCGCGCTGCACAACGCAACGGAGGGCTTCGGCATCGTCGCCCCGCTTGCCGCGGACGGCGACCGTCCGAGCTGGGGCTTCCTGGCCGCGATGGGCGCCATCGGCGGCGCGCCGACCTTCGTCGGGACGATCGTCGGCCGCCAGTTCACGAGCGAGGCGATGAGCGTCGCCTTCCTGGCGCTCGCCGGCGGGTCGATTCTCTACGTGATCATCCAGCTGATCGGCGTGGCGCAGCGCGCGGGACGGAAGGAGCTGCTCTACTGGGGCGTCCTCGCCGGCCTCGCCGCGGGCTTCATCACCGACATGGTCGTCACCGCGGGCGGCGCGTGAGCGCGGGCGATCTATTCAACACAGAGCATCTGTGTTGAATCTCGAAGAACCCTGAGCGATCAGGTCCGCTACAGCTTTACCAGCTGGTCCAACGCCGACGTCAGCTCTTCGTCCGAGAAGATTGACTCCAGCTTCCCCTTCACCTTGCCGTCGCTGCCCACGAAGAACGTCCACGGCTCGGTCGCAAGGTTCCACTCGCGCATGGCGGGGCGGTACTGCTGCAGCTGGAAGTCCTGCCACACCTCGATGTGCACGAAGTCGATGCGGTCCTGGTACTTCGGCGCCTGGTTCAGCAGCACCTCCAGCACCGGCCCGCAGAAACGCGTCTGGCAGAACGCCGGCGTGCTGAACTGCACGACGAGCGGCCGCCCCTTCCCCACGAGGTCGCCGATCACCTTGTCGTGCAGCGGGCACGCCGGCACGCGCGAGCAGAGGCTGGCAGGATTCGGGTTCGTCGCCGTCGTGTCGTTGCGGCTCGCCGGCGCGTCGCTGCCCGGCGCCGGCGTCCGCGACGCCGCCAGCACGTCGAACGGCGCGTCGATCGTCGTCGGCGCGCTGCCGTCGTTCGGCGTGACGTTGATCTTGACCGCCCACCTGCCCGCGACGTCGAAGGGCGTATTCGCCGTGTAAAACGCCACGCTGTCGTCCGGCACGTCGTTCTGCGGGCTCGTGTCGTGCGTGTGCGCGCCCGCAACGTTCAGCTCGACGAAGGTCGCGTCGCCTTCGCCGCGCAGCGTGCCGGTCGTGCCGTCCGCGCCGACCGTGTAGAACGACAGGTGGACCTTCGCGTCCTTCACGAGCTTGCGCTGCGCGTTCACCAGCCCCACCGCGAAGCGATTGTTCTGCCCCGCGACGAACTCCGACGTCAGCATCGACGGCGTGATCCCTCCGGTCGCCGGCGTGGCGCCGCCCATCGACGGTGTCGCCACGGGCGCGGCCGTCGGCGTCCCGGGCTTCGACGAGCCGCCGCCGCAGCTCAGCGCGTAGAACGCGGCGCCGCCCGCCCCGGCCGCCAGCGCTCCCCGCAGGAACGCCCGCCGGTCGATCGCCCGCCGCAACTCGAACCGCCCGCGCGTGGAATCAGCCATCACCGACACCCTACGTCACGCCGCCCGCACCGGCAACCGGCGCGCTTACCCGTCCGTCAGCCCCGGCCACCAGCCGTCGTCGCCGTGCCGCAGCGCGCGCAGGTGACCGCGCGCAGGTGATTGATCTCGCCCGCGTGGTAGCAGTTGTGCTGCACCATCACGCCGATCACCGACTCCGTGGACTGCACCTTGCCGTAGTGCCGCCGCGCCGGCGTGTCCAGGTCCGCATCGTGCAGCGCCGCCACGCCGGCGACGAACGCCGCGTGCCCGTCGCGGGCGCACGCCATGAGCGTCGCCGGGCCGCGCCCGCAGCGGGCTCTCGCCCTGCAGGTCGCGGTAGCTCCGCTTCGCCGCGCCGAACAGATGCTCGACGTGGAGTTCGGGCGGCATCATTGGCCGCGCAGCCCCTCGACGCCCTCGCGCGCGATCCACGGCACCATCGCCAACGCCGCGGCGACGTCCGCCCACCACCAGCCGAACGCGGCGTTCGCGGCCAGACCGCCCAGCAACGTCACCGCGAGGTACGCGCAAATCAGCGTCTCGGTCGACTCGGCGACGAGCGCGGCCGAATCGAGCCGCTGTGCGTTGCGCCGCTTTGTGACCCCGAGCACCGGGTTCACGGCAACGGACAGCACGGACAGTCCGAGGCCGTACGCCGACGTCGCCGGCTCGTTGCCCGGCACGGCCGCATAGGCAGATTGCACCACGACGTACACCGCCAGAGCGATGAACGTCGCGCCGACCACGCGCTGCGCCGCGCGTTCGGCGCGCCTCGCTTCTCCGCCGGCAGCCGGTACCCCGAGCCGCCACAGCAGCACGCTCGCGGCTCCGATCTCGATCACGCTGTCCAGCCCGAAGCCCACCAGCGCGACGCTCCCGGCGAGCACGCCCAGGGCGACCGCAACGCCGCCCTCGACTACGTTCCACGCCACCGTCAGCCACAGCAGCACCACCGCCCGCCGCCGGCGCTCGCGATGCACATCACTGTCGGCGACACGGTCCTGCTCCATCAGATCGCTCACGCAGCCTCGATCAACGGGCGCGCCCCATCCTCACGCATGAGGTGTACAGGTTCCACAACTAACCGCTAACCGCTACCCAACTACCGCGCGCAGGTCCTGCTTCGCGTCCAGGATCCCCGCCCAGAGGTCGCCCACGCGCGCCAGCCGCTCCGGCTCCGTGTCGATGTCGAAGTCGGTCGGGTACACCCGCGGCAGCTCCTCCCACGTCACCGGCGCCGACACCGCTGCCTCCGCCGACGGCCGCAGCGAGTACTCCGCCGCCAGCGTCTTGCCGCGCGTGTTCTGATTGTGGTCGAAGAAGATCTTCCCCGTCCGCTTCACCGTGTGCCATTCCATCGTCAAGTCGTTCGGGTGCTGCCGCACCATGAACTGCCCCACCACGGCGCTCGCCGCGCGGATCTCGTCGTAGGTGTGCTGCCGCAGCACCGGCACGTAGACGTGCAGCCCCGTCTTCCCCGTCGTCTTCACGAACGACGACAGCCGCATCTGCTCCAGCAGTTCCTTCAGCGCGAACGCCATCTCGCGCGTCTTGTCGAACGCGCGGCGATTGAGCGCCGGCTCGTCGCCCTTCGCCTCGTGCCCCGCATAGATGTACGGGTCCAGGTCGAAC
>Ga0315281_10000775_pt1 | contig 45992 bp, 43 predicted proteins | sample YL17G07_0_MG_FD_204540 | JGI IMG/M metagenome (GOLD analysis project Ga0315281, IMG submission 204540) | Sediment microbial communities from Yellowstone Lake, YNP, Wyoming, USA - YL17G07_0 | ecosystem: Environmental > Aquatic > Freshwater > Lake > Sediment | place: USA: Wyoming | collected...
TCTCGCCCTCGACGTTGCTGCGAATGGTGCCCAGCTCTTCGATGATGCCCGTGAACATGCGGCCTCCGGAGTTAGTGTGATCCTAACACTAAGTATGCGGCTGATCAATTTGCCGCCACGATGTTACCGAAACCGCAGCGAGAGGATCGTCAAGCGACGCTATCGACAACGGCAGCATTACGTCCAGTTCCCCGGCCATCCGCCCGCATTCCCGACCAGCGGGAGGCGACGGGTTCACCGCAGAGGCGCAGAGGGCGCGGAGTCCTGCGGGAAACCTGTCACGATGCTCTGTCGCCGCCACCAAGGATCTCTGCGTCCTCGGCGTCTCCGCAGTGCAATTCCCAACCCCGGCAAAGCGACGCTACTGCCCGCCCACGTACCCGACGATCACCACGTCGTCGCCCAGGCGCTGCGTCGCGATGTCGCGGAGCGTGATCGCGTCGGCCATCCGCGCCGCACCCTCGCCCGCGACGGCCGGGTACGCCGTGCCGCCGACGATCTTCGGCGCGATGATCGCGTGCACCTTGTCGACGAGCCCCGCCGCGAACAGGCCGGCGTGCAGCACGCCGCCGCCCTCGCACAGCAGCGACAGCACGCCGCGCTCGCCCAGCAGCCGCATCAGCTCGCGCAGGTCGACGCGCCCCGACGCGCCGGCCGGCAGCACAAGCGCCTCGGCGCCCGTCGCCTCGACGCGCGCCCGCCACGCCGCCGGCGCGGCGGCGGTGGTGGCGATCAGCGTCTTGCCGCCGGGGCCCAGCACCTTCGCATCGAGCGGCGTGCGCCCCCGCGAGTCGGCGACGATGCGCAGCGGCTGGCGCTCGGCGGCGACGCCGCCGGGTCGCGCCGTGAGCTGCGGGTCGTCGAGCAGCACGTTGTTGACGCCGCACATGATCGCGTCGATGCGCGTCCGGTGCTCGTGCGCCCACGCGCGCGCCTCCGCGCCGGCCACCCAGCGCGAGTCGCCGCTGGACGCCGCGATCTTGCCGTCGAGCGTCGCCGCGAACTTCACCGTGACGAATGGCAGGCCGGTCAGGCGATGCTTCAGGTACGCCTCCAGCAGGCGGCGCGACTCGGCTTCGCCATCGCCGGCCTCGACATCGATCCCAGCCGCCCGCAGCCGCGCGAGGCCGCTTCCGGCCACCTTCACATCCGGATCTTCGAGCGCGACGCGCACGGACACGACACCCGCCGCGATCAGCGCATCGGCGCAGGGGCCCGTGCGCCCCTGGTTCGAGCACGGCTCCAGCGTCACGTAGGCCGTGGCGCCCTTCGCAGCGGCGCCCGCCTGGCGCAATGCCATCACCTCGGCGTGGGCGCCGCCGGGCGGCTGCGTCGCGCCTTCGCCCACGACGGCGCCATCGCGCACGAGCACGCAGCCGACGCTCGGATTGGGGCTCGTCGCGCCCAGCACGCCTTCCGCGAGCGCGAGCGCCCGCCGCATGTGGTCAGAGATCATGCAACCAGCCTACCGGCCCGCGCCGCCAGAGGGCACACCCGTCAGCCATCGCGGGCCGCCAGCCGCCGGTACAGCGCCTCCATCTTCGCCATCTCGGTCTCGTTCAGCCCGCGCTCCTCCACCAGCGCGCGGTTGCGCGCCGCCGCCGCCCGCCGCAGCGCCGGATCGTCCAGCGCCCGCCCGATGCGCTCGGCCAGGATCTCCGGCCGGTGCAACGGCACGCGAAAGCCGTTGACGCCGTCCTCCACCAGCTCCCGCTGCGTCGGTAGGTCCGAGACGATCGGGAAGCAGCCGGCCGCCATCGCCTGCAGCAGCGCCACCGACGTCCCGTCCGACGACGGCATCGACACGAAGACTTCCGCCCCCGTCAGCGCATCGCGGAACGCCGCGCGGTCGAGCACGCCGGCGAACTCGATGCGGCCGCCGGCGTCCAGCGCGCGGCGCTGCAGCGCCACCGTCTGCGAGCCGCCGTGCGCGATCAGCAGCCGCGCGTCGCCGTGCGTCCGCGACGCCCGCCCGTAGGCGTCGATGATCTCGCCGATGTTGTACAGCGGCTCGTGCGCCCGAGTGCTGATGATGCACGGCGCGCGCGTGGCATGGGCAGCGCGCACGTTGACCGAGGCGTCGTGCGCGTCGAGGAACTCGCGATCGGCGCCGAGCGTGATCATCTCCACCTTGCGCCGCAGCGCACCCAGCGCGATCATCCGCTCCGCCATGTAGCGGTTGTTCGAGGTCAGCAGGTTAGCGCGCCGCATCGTCCAGCGCGCGATCAGCTTCGTGATGACGTCGCGCTCCGGCTCGACGAGCACGTCCGACCCCCATGCCGTTACGACGTACGGGTGGTAGCCCGCGAGCGCGCCGTAGAAGCCGTGCTCGACGACGAAGTGCGCGTGCAGCACATCGGGCGCGATCTCCCGCACGACGCGCCCCAGGCCCGCGCGCTGGTAGCGCAGCGCGTGCGCGAGGCGCATCAGCCCGCGTGACACGCGGCCTGCGATGCCGGCGGCACCGCGCGCGGCCGTCGCGCCGCCCGGCCCGCCGCCGCCCGGCCGCAACACGTGCAGCGTCACGCCGGCGATCGGCTCGCGCGGCGCGTAGTAGCTGATCGCGTGCACGTCGTGGCCGCGGTCGATGAACCAGCGCAGCCACGAGCGCGTGTGGACGCCGTCGAAGTCGCCCAGCACGGCGATGCGCAGCCGCTGCTCCGGCGCGACACGCTCGACGCCGCTCATCCGCCCGCCCGCGGCGCGCCCGCTTCGATGCGGCGCCTGCCGAGGCGCGACAGCACGCCGCGCGCGGCATCGACGTACAGCCGTGCATCCGACGGCCGCGGCAGCAGCGCGTCGAGCGCGGGCTGCCCCGAGACGCGGCGGTAGGCGTACAGGGCCGCGGCGAAGTGGGCGATGTACGCCAGCGACGACGCGGCGGCGGCGCCGTTGACGCCGTACGCCGGCACCAGCGCGAACAGCGCGACCACCGTCACCACCAGCGAGACGAGCGTGATGCCGGTGTTCACCAGCGGCCGCCCCTGGCTGAAGATGTAGCTCGTCAGCACCTTCGACCCCGTCAGCGCCACGGTGCCCGGCAGCAGCAGCCACAGCGCGCGCACCGAATCGTCGTAGGCGCGCCCGAACGCGAGCGGCACGAAGATCGGCGCCGCGATGGCCAGCGCGCCCGCCGCCACCGCGGCGACGAGCACGGTGTTGCGCGTCGCGACCGGCGCCATCCAGCGCACCTCATCCTCGTCGGCCGCCGTCAGGTGCGGCAGCAGCACGATCGCCACCGCGTTCGCCAGCAGCCAGATCGCCTCGGTCATCGACACGCCGACGGCGTAGATGCCGACGCCGGCGATCCCCACGAACCCGCGCACGATGTACTGGTCGAGCCGGTAGTTCAGCAGTTGCAGCATGTTGCCCGTCTCGCCCTGCACGCCGAAGCGCGTCAGCATGCGCAGCGTGCGCCAGCGCGGCCGCACGATCTGCGCCGGGTCGACCTGCGCCAGGCCGATGCGCGCCAGCGCCAGCGCCGCGGCCACCGCCGTCGACGCCATCCAGATCGCCACGACGCGCGCTGGCGTGGCCGCGCCGGCGGCGTACAGCGCGGCGACGAGCGCGAGCGCGACCAGCGGCTGGACGACCGTCGTCAGCCCCATCTCGACGAAGCGGCTGAGCGCCTGCAGCACGGAGCGCAGCAGCGCGGCGTAAAGCAGTAGCGGCACCGCCAGGATCAGCAGCCACGCCGGCACGCCCTCGCCCAGCACGTCCGCGCCCGTCCACGGCACCAGCGCCGCCACGGCGATCGCGCTCACGGCCGTGGCCATCAGCACGACGACGTGCGCCGCGCTGACGACGTCGCGCAGCGGCAGCCGTCCCTTCCCCAGGTAATAGATCGCGGCGTTGCCGAAGCCGAGGCCGAGCACCGTCTGCCCCAGCGCCGCGGAGAGCACGAACAACCCGAAGACGCCGCGCCCGCCGGGCCCCAGCGCGCGCGCCACCAGCACGCCCGAGACGAACGCAAGCAGCCCGTCGGCGGCGTACGTCGCCATGACGACGTTGACGTTGCCGAAGAACGAGCCTCGCGGCGTGCCGGGCGGGTCGGCGGCGGCGTCTTGCATCGTGCGAATTGTATCGGCTGGCCGATCGCCGCATGCCGCCGCCGCGCAGGTGACACGCGCCGCGATGAGATCAGCGGGCGAAGTGGCATCGTAGCGGCGCGCACTAAGGTCGACACGTAGGGGCGCGGCTTGCCGCGCCCGCCCTGCGGCACAAGAGCAGGCGCGGCGGCGTGCCGGGCACCTCACCCCGCGGCGGACGACGTGGCATCGTACAGGGCGCAAAGAAACGCGCCGTGTAGGGGCGCGGCTTGCCGCGCCCGCCCTGCGCCACCCGAGCGAGCGCCGCGGCGTGCCGGGCACCTCACCCCGGCCTTCGGCCACCCTCTCCACGCCGTGGAGAGGGGGCTCAGCCGGATGTCCGGCGTGGTCCTCGACGCAGCGCTTTCGACCGGAGGAACCCCCTGCCCGCCTACCCGCCCGCCAGCCAGCGCCCCGGCCCCGCCGCGAAGACCGGCTACGCCGACGCCAGCCGCAACGGCGCGGCGGGCGTCGTCTGCCACTCGATGGCGGGCTCTGTCGCCGGCGCGATCGCCGTGCTCGACGACCCCGCGCGCCGCGCCTCGTGGCACTTCTCGGTGCTCCGCGACGGCCGCGTGCTACAGCACTTCGACTCGCTGGCGGTGGCATGGCACTGCGGCAGCCGCGCGTGGAACGCCCGCACGATCGGCATCGAGCACGAGGGCGGCTACCACCCGGAGGACGAGCCGCTGACGCCGCCGCAGCTCGCATCGAGCGTCGCGCTCGTGCGCTGGCTGGCGGCCCAGCATGGCTTCGCGCTGCGCCGCCGCGACGGGCTGTGGGAGCACCGCGAGGTGGCGCCCGCATCCGACCCGACGGCCTGCCCTGGCGGGCGCATCCCCTGGCAGCAGTACACGGCCGAAGGCTCGCCGTCGAGAGCCGAAGGCCCGCAGTGGAGGGAGGCGCGCATGTACAGCGACAGCGAGATCGACGCCAAGATCGGCGAGCTGTACCGGCAGCTCGCCGCGCTCGGCCAAAAGATCGACGAACTGGCGGCCGCGATCACGCCGGCGGTCGTCGACCACAACCGCCGCCTGGTGGCACTGGAGCAGGCGCGGCCGGAGCCGGGCGGCCCGGCTACGCCCGCGTGAGCAGGTGCGCGATGAAGGCGCGGATGAGCGGGTGCGGTCCTTCGGCGGCGGGCCGCAGCTGCGGCAGGAAGAGCGTGCCGATGAAGAACGGCGCGCCGCGCAGTTCGACGACGCGCGCCTCGCCCGCGTCGCCGGCGCCGGAGATCCAGAGCGCGCCGCCGTCGAATAGCGGCTGGTAGCGCGGGTTGAGCCCGTAGCTGCACTGGAAGTGCTCTTCGATCTCCGTCGCGCCGAAGATGCGCGCCGCCATCGAGCCGGGCGCCAGCGTCACGCGCTGCTTGCCCTGCAGGCGCGCGCCGCCCGCGCCTGGCTCGATCGCGCACGCCGCGAGCGAGATCAGCGGGTCGGGCGCGTCGGAGTCGTACTCGGCGTGCGCGTTCGGGAGTCCCAGGACGTGGCGGGCATACTCTAACAGAGCATGTTGGAAGCCCCCTCAGGTGGCGACGAGCGGCCGCCCCTGCTCGCGCGCGAAGCGGATCGCCGCGAGCTGGCCCTCCATGCTGCGGTACGGGCTGCCCGACGCGGACCAGATGCCGTCGTAGGCGGCGAGCATCTCCGCGCCGGACGCCGCCACCGCCTCCGTCGGCACCCACGTCACGTCGACGGCGGCGCCGAGCGATGCCGCGGCCAGCGCCAGCGCGTCGTCCGTCGCCGGGTGCGACGGATAGGCCGCATCGAAGTCGCCCACGACGGCGACCCGCACCGCGCTCACGCTCTCAGCCATCGCTGCCCCGCGTCTCCATAGCACCCGATGAGGCCCGCGCCGAAGCGGCCGCCACCAGCGCGCCCACCGCCTCCAGCTCAGCCGCCATGCGCTGCTCCCACGTCCAGAAGTGCTCCTTCGCGTACGCCGCCGCGGCGGCGGCCAGCCGCTCGCGCTGCGGCGCGTCGCCCGCCAGCGCCACCAGCAGGTCGGCCAGGCGATCCTCCAGCGTCTTGACGAAGCCGGAGCGCTGCGAGTTATCGACGAGCCGCCCCGTGCGCCCGTCGGCGACCAGGTCGCGCGTGTCGCCCGCGTCGACTGCGACGATGCACATGCCGCAGGCCATCGCCTCGAGCAGCGGGTTGCCGACGTTCGAGAGATCGGCGACGGCCAGGAAGACGTCGGCCGCGTGCATGTGGCGCAGCACGTCGCGCTGCGGCACCGCGCCGGCGAAGCGCACATTCGCCGCGACGCCCAGGTCGCGCGCCAGCGCCTCTAGCCGCGCCCGCTCCTCGCCGTCGCCGACGACCAGCAGCAGCGCGTCGGGCAGCCACGTGCGCACACGCTGCATCGCCCGCACCGCGCGGTCGACGCGCTTCCACGTCGCCAGCCGCGACGCCGTCAGCATGACGAAGGCGCGCTCCGGGATCTCCAGGTCGGCGCGGGCGATGGCGCGCTCCACGGGCGGCGCCGGCTGCAGCCGGTCCAGGTCCAGGCCGTTGCGCCAGAACTTCACGCGCCCCTTCGACGCCGGGTTGAGCTTCGCCAGCACCTCGTCGCCCTGCGTGCCGTCGTCGGTCATGATGATCAGGCTCGCCGGCGTCTTCAGCGCCAGCGCCTCCTCGAAGCGGCGGTAGTAGAGCAGCGTGTCCTTGAGCGCGGGATACATCACCGTGCCCTGGTAGCGCGTCACCAGCGGCAGCCTGATGCCGCGCCGGCGCAGCAGACGCGCCGCCAGCACCGCGTGCGCCTCGTACGCGTAGATCGCGTCGTACTGCACGTCGCCGGCGTGCAGCAGTTGCTCGGCGTGCTTCGCGGCGAACCACGGGAAGGCGATCGCGAAGCGCAGCTTCTGGTCGATCTTCTCGATGGGCGCCGGCAGCTCGCCGGGCAGCGGCAGGTCGCGCAGACCCGGCATGTGGAAGGCGTGGAAGCGCACGTTCGGGATCTCGGGCCGCGTCTCCGGCGCTGCGTCACGCCCCCGCCCGCGATAGAAGTGGTTGGCGCCGATGTCCGGCACGATGGCGTCGATCCGATGCCCCGCCTCGCCGTAGGCGCGCAGCGTCCGTTCGAGGGTCGGCGCGCCCTTGCCCTGGTCGAGCGACCACACGTCGAGCGCGCAGATCAGGAGGATGTTCATCGCGTCGTGACTGGTCTCCGGCACCCGCTCAGCGGCGGCGCCATCACAGCGAGCGCCGGTCGCGCCCGCGCAGCACCGGCGGCGCATCGGCGTCGGGCTCGCGTCCGGCGGCGCGGCGCCGCATCGCGAAGTCGAGCGCGAGGACACCGATGACGCCGAGCAGCAGCCCGATCGCGACGGCGGCGCCGATTCGCCCCGCCGTCGACCCGACGCCGCCGCTCTGCTCGTGCGGCGCGACGACGGCGAGGGCGCTGGCCTTCATCGTCTTCGCGACGACGGCGTATGACTGCGACAGCTTCGACGCCGTCTCGAAGTTCTCCTCCGCCGCGGTCAGCTGCTGTTTCGCGACGGGGTCGTCGGCGGCGGCCTTCGCGTCGGCGGCGCGCTGCTCCAGCAGGCCGCGCGCCTCGTCGAGCTGGCGCGCGTACGGCTCCACGAGCAGCCGCACGATGTCGGACGACTGCGCCGCGGCGGCGGAGGCGAAGGCCCCCTGCCACGTGCGGGCGAGCGCCAGCGCGTTGTCGCCGGTGACCGTGAAGTCGACTTCCGGCCGGTTGAAGCGCGCCTCGGCCTTGAGCCGCGGGCGGAGGCGGTCGACCGGCAGGCCGGACTCCTGCGACACCTGCTGCAGCACGCCGTCACTGGTGGCGAGGCGGGCGTAGTCGAACGGCGACGGTGTGACGGCCGGGCCGAAGAGCGGCGGCAGCGCGTCGATGATGACGTTCTCGCGGAACCGCGCCTCGCCCGATCCGGGCCGCAGCGCGCCGATCAGCAGGGCGGCGGAGACGGAGACGAGGAGCGTGGCGACGGGGAGCCAGGAGTAGCGCCAGAGCGCGCCCAGATCGCGTCCCAGCGCCGAATGGCGCACCCGTGCGTGGCTATTCCTCACGCCGCGAGTGTAGGCGCGCGCGCCGCGGCGGGTCAACCTGTGAGCGGGGCTGCGGCGTCCGCCCGAACCTAACCCCCGGCCCCTTCCCTACGAGGGAAGGGGAGCGCCGTAACGAGGATGGAGGCGCTCAACCCGCCGTGGTCTCGGCGTCCTCTGCGCCTCCGCGGTGAAACTGTCGAGCCGATCGAGGCCTCCGAGCGAAGACACCCTGGTCCATCTGCACCACTCGTGATGGTGTGATCGCATCTGCCGCCCGCCAGCGCACCGGGCGTACGCTCCGCGCATCAGAAGAGCTGGAGACGGGCGATGGGCGCAACGGCATCGATTGCGGACGAGGACATTCGGGTTGCGGCGGGCGTGCCGGGATCGAGCCGCCGCGCGCGGGCGGTGGCGATCGCGCGCAGCGACGGTGCGAGGCAGGCACGGTGGGCGTGGCTGTTCGGCGTGTTCGCGATCGCAGGCGGGACCGAGGCGGTGCAGACGCTGTTCGCGTTTTTCGGGGACGAGTCGCTGCTCTGGTTCCACCAGGACTTCCCGGCGCTGTACGCGGCCGCGAAGATGGTCGCCACCGGCTCCGGATCGCTGCTCTACGACACCGCCGCCCTCGCGGACGCCGAGATCGCGGCGGCGGGGCAGCCGGTCGGCGGCACGGGCGTGCTGGCCTACTTCAACCCGCCGTTCTTCGCCGCGCTGCTGGCGCCGCTCTCGTCGCTGCCGCTCGACCGCGCGTACCAGGCGTGGACGCTGTTCAGCGCCGTACTGCTGGCGGTCGACGGGTGGCTGCTCTGGCGCATCGCGTCGCCGCTGCCGCGACGATGGCGGATCGCGCTGGTGGCGGGCTTCGCGACGCTCTATCCCGTCGCGTACGGCCTACAGCTCGGGCAGTTCTCGCTGGTGCTGGTGACGTCGTGGGCAGCGGCCTACGTGCTGCTCCGCGCCAGTCGCGAATCACTGGCGGGCGTCGCGCTGGCGCCGCTGCTGATCAAGCCGGAGTTGCTGCTGCCGGTAGCGGCGTACCTGCTGTGGAAGCGGCGCTGGCGCGTCTTCTCGACGCTGGCGCCGCTGGCCGCGGCCGCCGTCGCCGCATCGATCGCGATCATCGGGCCGGACGCGGCGCTGGCGTACCCGGGCTACCTGCTCGATAGCACGACGTGGCACGGCGACGGCGTCGCCACCAACGTCATGTTCGACTGGAACGGCATCGCCGCGATGTGGTGGGAGCGGCCGGTCGCGTCGCAGGCCGGGCTCCTCGTCGTGGGCGTGCTCTCGCTGGCCACGCTCGCCGCGGTGGCGCGCGCCTGGCGCGGTGAGCTGGATCTGCGCTCGCCGCGCTTCGCCGTACAGTGGATGCTGCTGACGCTGGCGACGGTGCTCGTCGACCCGCACCTGTACTTGCAGGACACGGTGCTCGTCGTGCCCGCAGCCGCGGCGCTGCTGACCGCGGCCTGCCCGCACCGCCGCCCCGTGGTCGGCGCCGCGCTGCTCGCGGGATGGGCGATGCTCGGCCTCGGCATCTACCCGAACGAGCACCTGCACGTGAACGCCTTCGGCCTCTACATGGCACTCGCCTCCACAGCGTTACTGATCTTCAGACAGGCAGACGTCGCCAACTGCAAGATCTGCAACACCGCCCACCTGCGTCACCACCGGCAACTAACTACTGACTACCCACTATTCACTAATCACTAGTCACTAATCACTACCCACTACCCTCATCCGGCGGCTTCGTGACGCTGACGCGGCCGCGCCGGCGTTCGATCTCGCGCCGCACGAGCCGCTCCTCCACCTCGCGCCCCCAGAGCACGGGCGAGACGAACGTGCCGAAGAACTGCAGCGCCAGCACGGCGCCCCAGATGCCCGCCACCCACAGCACCCACCAGCCGCCGCCCGCCGCCCAGTTCACCAGCGCCAGGCCGCCGACGATGAACACGTAGGTCACGCAGTGCCGGAAGAACTCGAGCCGCCGCCGCACGCGGCGCCGGATGGCACGGTACTCCGGGTCGCCGCCGTCGTCGAAGCCGCCGCCCCCCCGCCCGCGCCCGGAGCCGATGCGGACGCCGCCCCAGGGGCCGCTGATGTCGATGCCCTCGAACTCGTCGCCGTCGTCGGTTGCCATCGGTCACCTCCTGCTCTGTGACCAGCATAACGCCGCCTGCGGGCCGCACGCGTACCCCGCGCGGCTGCGGTTTCGTCAGCTCCGCTGGAGCGGGCGGCATCAACCCCCTGCGCTCGACTGCGGGGCCGGGTGGGGTCGCGCCAGCGTGCTCCTGCTCCGTCTGCGTCGCGCCGCGGGGCGGGGTCGCGCGAAGCGCGCGCCCTGTTCCGTCTGCGCTTGCAGCGGGGCCGGGGCGGGGTCGCGCCAGCGTGCTCTTGCTCCGTCTGCGTCGCGCCGCGGGGCGGGGTCGCGCGAAGCGCGCGCCCTGTTCCGTCTGCGCTTGCAGCGGGGCGGGGTGGGGTCGCGCCAGCGCGCCCCTGTTCCGTCTGCACTTGCAGCGGGGCCGGGGCGGGGTCGCCGCAGGCGCGTCCTGTGCCGTCTGCGCTTGCGGCGGGGCGGGGCGGGGTCGCCGCAGGCGCGTCCTGTTCCGTCTGCGCGGCGATTCCGGTACAATCGCGCCCGATCGAGCTTGAGGAGGATCCCAGTGCCGGAGTTCACACGCGTTGCCCGTCTGTCCGACATCCCGCCCGGGACCGTGAAGGGCGTGAAGGCGAAAGGGAAAGAGATCCTGGTCGCCAACATCGACGGCGAGGCATACGCGATCGGCGACCGCTGCACGCACCTGCGCGGCCGCCTGCACAACGGTCAGCTCGACGGCACCGTCATCGAGTGCGCGCTGCACGGCGCGAAGTTCGACGTCACGGACGGCGGCATCTGCAGCTGGGTGACGCACCCGGCGCTCTACAAGCTGCTGATGGACGCGAGCTTCCCCGGCTTCCTCAAGCGCGGCCTCCCCTCATATCCTACGCGCGTCGAAGGCGACGACGTCTACGTCGAGGTGTGACCGGCAGGTTCTAGGTTCTAGGTTCTAGGCTCTCCGTTTGTACGATTCACCGCTCTATCCGGTCACGCCTGAAGAGGCCGATGCGTTCGTCGCCGGCCAGCGGCACGGCACGCTGATCGCGACGCCGCCCGGCAGGCACCCGCAGGTCAGCATCCTGCCGTTCGTGAAGGAGGGCGGCCGGATCGACCTGCACTGCGTGCAGGCCGATCCGACGTTCGCCGCGGTGCGCGCCAACCCGCGCGTGACGTTCTTCGTCTCCGACTTCCTGGCGTTCTCGCCGCACGACTGGCTCGACGACGGCGACGCCGGCCGCGCCACGCTGCACTTCCGCGCCGTCACCTTCGAATGCATCGCCACCGTCTCGACGGATCCCGACGACGTGGCGGCAGCGCTGGCGGCGCTGCTGCGGCGGCAGGAGCCGGACGCCGCGTATCGCCCGATCACCGACGACGACTTCTACGGGCCGCGGCTGCGCCGCCTGGCGGCGGTCCGCCTCGACGTCGTGGGCGCGCAGGCGAAGTTCAAGCTCGGCACGGGCGCGAGCGTCGAAGCGAAGCGAAAGGTCGTCGCGGGATTGCGTCTTCGGGACGAGCCGGGCGACGCGCGCGCCGCCGACGTGATCGAGGACGCGCTCCGGCGCCGGGGCGAAGGGGCGTCAGGCGGGGCGGGCGGGGTCTGAGCGCCGCTCGAACTTGCGGAAGCGCAGCCTGAGCAACTGCCCGCCCATCTTCAGGATGTCCTGCGGGAACCTCACGCGCGAGTCGGGGTCTTCGACCCAGCGCACCGGCACTTCCTTCAGCCGGTAGCCGGACTTCTCGGCGATCACCAGCAGCTCCGTATCGAAGAACCACTCGCCGTCCTGCACCTGCGGCAGCAGCGCCTGCGCCGCCTCGCGCGTGATCGCCTTGAAGCCGCACTGCGCGTCAGCGAACTTCGTCCAGAACAGCAGCTTGATCAGCGTGATGTAGCCGCGCGAGTTGATCTCGCGCTTCAGCGAGCGCTCGATGTCCGAGCCGCGCGACATGCGCGAGCCGTACGCCACGTCGTACCCCTCCTCCAGCACGCCCGCGAGCAGCGGCGTGATCAACGCCAGGTCGGTGGAGAGATCGACGTCCATGTAGCACATCGCGTCGGCGCTGCTCGCCAGCCAGCCCTGCTTCAGCGCGCGCCCCCGCCCCTTGCGGTCCAGGTGGATGTAGCCGACGCCGTCGGGATCGGCCGCCGCCAGCGCTTGCGCGACGGCCAGCGTGCCGTCGGTCGAGGCGTTGTCGGCGACGACGACGCGCCAGCGGTACGGCAGGTGCTCCGCCGCCCACGCGCACAGCGTCTCGACGCTCTGCGCCAGCGTCCGCTCCTCGTTGTAGCAGGGGATGAAGAGATCGACGGACTTCACGCGGGCAGGTTATAGGTTCTAGGTTGTAGGTTCTAGGTTGTAGGGGACAGGGGACAGCGAAGGGCGCCCCCGCGGGGCGCCCTTCCTATAACCTATAACCTATGACCTATAACCTCGTCCCTAGTAGTCCATCGGCGGCGGGCCGGGCGCGGCCGACGGCGCCTCGGGGATCTCCGTCACCAGCGCCTCCGTCGTCAGCACCATCGCGGCGATGCTGGCCGCGTTCTCGAGCGCCGAGCGCGTCACCTTCGCCGGGTCGATGATGCCCGCCTTCAGCATGTCGCAGTAGACCTCGTTGCGGGCGTCGTAGCCCCACGCCTTGCCCTTGGCCTTGCCGGCGCGGATGTTCTCCACGACGACCGAGCCCTCCTGGCCGGCATTCTCAGCGATGATCCGCACGGGCTCTTCGAGCGCGCGCTCGAGGATCGCCGCGCCGGTCCGCTCGTCGCCCTGCAGCGTGGCCTTGGCCTTCGTGACGGCTTCGATGGCGCGCAGCAGCGCGACGCCGCCGCCCGGCACGATGCCCTCTTCGACCGCGGCGCGCGTCGCCGAGAGCGCGTCCTCGACGCGGAGCTTCTTCTCCTTCAGCTCCACCTCGGTGGCGGCGCCGACCTTGATCACCGCGACGCCGCCGGCGAGCTTCGCCAGCCGCTCCTGCAGCTTCTCGCGGTCGAACTCCGAGGTCGCCTCTTCAGTCTGCGCCTTGATCTGGCGGATGCGGTCCTGGATCGCCTTGTCGGTGCCGTAGCCCTCGATGATCGTCGTCTCGTCCTTGGTCGACGTCACGCGGCGCGCGCGGCCCATGTCGGCCACCTGCGCGCCGTCGAGCTTGAGCCCCATCTCCTCGGTGATGAACGTGCCGCCGGTGAGGATGGCGATGTCTTCGAGCATCGCCTTGCGGCGGTCGCCGAAGCCCGGCGCCTTCACGACCAGCGCGTTGATCGTGCCGCGCAGCTTGTTCACCACCAGCGTCGCCAGCGCCTCGCCGTCCGCGTCGTCGCAGACGATGACGAAGTTCTTCGTCACCTGCAGCACCTTCTCCAGCACCGGCAGGATGTCGGCGACGGCGGAGATCTTCTTGTCGGTGATCAGGATGTACGGCTCGTCCAGCGAGGCCTCCATGCGGTCCGGGTTCGTGACGAAGTACGGCGAGACGTAGCCGCGGTCGATCGACATGCCCTCGACGAACTCCGTCTCGAACTTCAGCCCCTTCGACTCCTCGACGGTGATCACGCCGTCCTTGCCGACCTTCTCCATCACCTCGGCGATCATCACGCCGACCTCGTCGTCGCCCGCCGAGATCGTCGCGACCTGCGCGATCTGGTTGCGCCCGGACACCGGCGACGCCTGGCTGCGCAGCGACTTCAGCACCGCCTGCACGCCGATCTCCAGCCCCTTCTTGAGGGCCATCGGGTTGGCGCCGGCGGCGACGTTCTTCATGCCCTCACGGACCATCGCCTGGCCCAGCACCGTGGCCGTCGTCGTGCCGTCGCCGGCGACGTCGTTCGTCTTGGTCGCGATCTCCTTGGCGAGCTGCGCACCCATGTTCTCGAACGGGTCCTTCAGCTCGATCTCTTTCGCGATCGACACGCCGTCGTTGACGACGGCGGGCGGGCCGAACTTCTTGTCCAGCACGACGTTGCGGCCGCGCGGCCCCAGCGTCACCTTCAGCGCGTCAGCGAGCGCGTCGACGCCGGCCTTGAGCGAGCGCCGCGCCTCCTCATCGAATACCAGTTGCTTTGCCATGTCTTCTCCTTGTGAATGGTTGTCTGGTGATTGGTGTCTGGTGATTGGTCATCGGGCCGCGCCGCGTTGTCCGGCGCGGACTGTGGCACGGCGCAAGCCGGTGGCACATGCAGGCGACCACGCGGCCGGCCGCGCCAACCAGTCACCAATCACCAGCGACCACGCGACCAGGCAGCTACTCGACCTTCGCGAGCACGTCCTTCTCGGCGATGACGATCAGCTCTTCCTGGTCGATCTTCACTTCCTGGCCGGTGTACTTCGCGTAGAGCACGCGGTCGCCGACGTGGACGTCCATCTGGATGCGCTTGCCGTTGTCGTCAAGCCGGCCCGGGCCGACGGCGATCGCCTCGCCCTGCTGGGGCTTCTCCTTCGCCGTGTCCGGGATGACGATGCCGCTGGCCAGCACTTCCTCCTGGACGACGGGGCGGATGACGATGCGGTCGTGCAGCGGCACGAGCTTCGTCGAGGGCGCCTTCGCCTTCGGGCGGGCGACGAACTTCGGCGCCTTCGCCTTCGCGGCCTTCGAGGCGCCGTTCCTGGATGCCGGCTTGGACTTGATCGCAGCCTTAGCCACTTGTCTTCCTCCTGTTGGTGTATTGATTCCGAATCTGAAGCTGATTTCACCTTAGCACTCGTCTGCGGAGAGTGCTAGCGGCTGATGCTACCGCAGCGGCACGCTCGCTGCAAGGGCAGTTGGCGCTGCCGGCGCAGAGGCGGAGCGCTTCGGGCGGCAGGCGGCGCCGCGTCGCGGGCGCACGAACGCCGGCGGCAGGAAGGGGGCTCAGTTGAGCCCCCTTCGATGATCCGTCCTGTGCGGGTCAGCCGCGGCTAGCCTTCGCCGCGCTTCCGCAGCCGCATCGCCGCCACGAGGAGCAGCGCGCCTCCGGCGAGGCCGGCGAGCAGCAGCCAGCCGCCGCTGTTGTCGCCGCTGAACCCGAAGCCGGTGTTCGGCAGCGTGATGCTCTCCGGCTGGCGGGGCCGCGGCGTCGCTACGAGCGGCAGCGTCTGGCTGACCGGCGTCGCCGTGCGCGGCACGGGCGTCGCGCTGGGCTCGGGCGTGGCGGACCGGCGGCGCTCCGGCGTACTGGTGGGCGGCACGGGAGTGTTCGTCGGCGTCGCGGTGTTGGTAGCCGTCGCCGTCGCGGTGTTCGTCGGCGTCGCCGTAGCGGTCGCTGTGGCCGTCGGCGTCGCCGTATCGGTCGCCGTAGCTGTCGGCGTCGCGGTGTCCGTCGGCGTTGCGGTCGGCGTCGCCGTATCGGTCGCGGTCGCTGTCGGCGTCGGCGTGTCCGTCGGCGTCGCGGTCGGCGTCGGCGTGTCCGTCGGCGTTGCGGTCGGCGTCGGCGTGTCCGTCGGCGTTGCGGTCGGCGTCGGCGTATTGGTCGCGGTCGCTGTCGGCGTCGGCGTGTCCGTCGGCGTTGCGGTCGGCGTCGGCGTGTCCGTCGGCGTCGGTGTATTCGTCGGTGTCGGCGTTGGTGTGTTCGTCGGCGTGTTCGTCGGCGTGTTGGTGGGTGTATTCGTCGCCGTGTTGGTGGGCGTGTTCGTCGCCGTGGCCGTCGGCGTGACGGTCGGCGCGCTGAGCGCGCCCGGCTGGATGCTGCGGTCCTGGTTCTTATTGCCGCCGTTGTCCAGGTTCTGGGTCCGCATGTGCCACGGCGCCCCGCTGATGAAGCCGGATCCGAGCCCGGCGCCCCAGTACGCGGACTGGGCGAGGTGGCCGCCCCAGACAAAGAGGACGTTGCCCGTGCCCGTTTGGTGGAAGTGCACGACGATGTCCGCCGAACTGCCGGCAGCCGTGGAGCCGGAATGCGTAATTGCGTCGAAGGTCACGGCGCTGACCGCACCGTAGATGCCCAGCTTGCGATCGAGTCCGGCGAACGTCTCCGCGGCGGCGACATTCTTCGCCCCGTCCACGAAGCCATCGGAGGGAAACGCGACGAACAGCGGCGGCGTCGCCGGGAGCCCGGGGCAACTCGAAGGCGCGGGGGCGCTGCCGGCGCAGGGGTCGGCGCCGGTCTGCGTCAAGTTATACGTCGCCAGGAAGTCGTATGCCTTCTTCCCGCCCGCCGTGAAGTCATAGTTCAGGTGGATGAAGTGGTCGCCGTCGGTCAGGCCCGGCAGGTCGAGCCGGAATGGCACTACCAGGTTCTCCCCGTATTCCGAGTTGCTGCCGTTCAGGTCGCCGTTCTGCCAGTCGCAATGCTTGTCGCTGAAGGCCGGCGACCCGTTGGAGCACTGATCGAGATTCGGCCCGGTCGGGGCAGCCGATACGCCGTCGTGGCGGGCGCCGCCGAACGGCGACGCGACGGCGACGACAACGAGCGCCGCCGCGATGGCGGCGGCAAGAGCGACCGACATCCGCGACAGCCCGGCTTCGCGTGGGTGGAGGTTTGGGCGATGCAGCACGGCAAGGCTCCTTTGGGTAAACACTCGACGCGGTCTTCCGCCACCCCTGAGGAAAACCAGTCACGGACGGGAACGCGCTCAGCAACAACGAGCGCCGCTTGCACGCTATCAGCTTTACAGGCGCATTCAAAGAGGGTTAGTTGACAAACGTGGTCCGATCGCGACGAGCCCCTGTGTACCACCCCGGTGCGACAGCCGGAATACCCCGGCCCGCCACGCCCGTCCTTGACAGGCTACACGGTTCCGTGTAGGGTCGAGGCATGGCAACACGCCGCCGCGCCGCCTGGGACTCCGCCTCCGTGCGCCGCCTGCGGCACCACATGGAGCTGACACAGGAGCAGCTCGCCGACGAGCTCGGCGTGCGCCAGCAGACCGTCAGCGAGTGGGAGACCGGCGCCTACCGCCCGCGCGGCGCCAGCGAGCGGCTGCTGACGATCGTCGCCGAGCGGGCGGGCTTCCGCTACGACAGCAAGCCGCGATGAGCCGCGCCCTGCCGGCCGCGGCGCCGCGCGCTCCGGCCGCCGCGGAGTCCGCGCCCGCGGGAGGGGCCGTCGCGGTTTCCGCCGCCACGCCGCCGGGCGGGGGGCGTGAACTCCACGCTCCTCCAACGCATCTCAGCGAGGCACAGCTCAGCGACCTCTGGCGCGGTCGCCGCTTCCCGGCGGGCGCGCTGGTGACGCGCCACGGCGTGCCGGTCAACGTGATCTTCCAGGGGCGGCCGGGGCGCGGCCCCGGCCCGGACTTCCGCGGCGCCTCGCTCAGCGGCCCCTCCGGGCTGCCGCTGCGCGGCGACGTCGAGCTGCACGTGCGGTCGTCCTCGTTCCGCGCCCACGGCCACCACGCCGACCCCGCCTATGCAAACGTCATCCTGCACGTCGTCTTCGACGACGACACGGGCGCGGACACGCCGCTGCACGGCGGCGCGACAGCGCCCGTCGTCGCGCTGGCGCCGTGGGTGGCGCGGCGGGCCGACGAGCTGGGGCGCTGGCTGGCGCAGCCGCTGCTCTGGCGCGAGCCCTGCCACGACGCGGCGATGCGGCTCGGCGCCCTCGGCGTCGCGGCCGCGCTCGACGCCGAGGGCGACCGCCGCTTCGCCATCCGCGTCGCGAGGGCGCAAGAGGCTGACCGCGCGTCGGGAGCGGGACAGGCGCTCTACGAGGGGCTGCTCGAGGCCATGGGCTACGGCGGCAACGCACCGCAGATGCTGGCGCTGGCGCGCCTGCTGCCGTGGCCGCGCCTGGCGACGCTCCTGCGCCCGCACGCCGACCGGCAGGCCGCGGCCGAAGCGCTGCTCCTCGGCAGCGCCGGGCTGTTGCCGTCGCAGCGCGATCACCGCGGGCCGCTGGAGCCGTACGTCGAAGAGCTGGAGGCGCGCTTCGCCGCCAGCGGGCTCGCGTCGCTGCCGCCCGGCCTCTGGAAGCTCTGGGGCATCCGGCCGGAGAACGCGCCCGCCCGCCGCATCGCCGCCGCCGCCGCGCTGCTCTGCCGCCTCGGCGAACCGCAGGCGATGCTCTCGCTCCTCGACGCGACCACCGTGAACGAGGCGGTGGCGCCGCTGACGATCGCCGCCGGCGGCTACTGGCTGCGCCACCACGACGTCTGCGCCGGGCCGGCGCGCCTGCCCGCGGGTTTCGTCGGCCGCTCGCGCGCGATCGAGATCATCATCAACGTCGTCCTGCCGACCGCGGCGGCGGGCGGTGACGCCGCGCTCGCCGCGAAGGCGCGCGCGCTCTTCGCGCGGCTGCCGCGCCCGGCGGCGTACGGCGTCACGCGCTTCATCGAGAACGCCATCGCCTCCGAGGGGATCCGCGTGCCGCTCAACGCCCGCCGCGCCCAGGGCCTGCTCGCGCTGCACCGCGACTGGTGCGACAAGAACGGCTGCGGGCGGTGTCCGCTTAGTTAGTTCACAGTTGTCAGTTCACAGTTCACAGTTGTCAGTTCACAGTTGTCAGATGTCAGTTCTTGACTGTTAACTGTGAACTTCTAACTGTGAACTTCAGCAACCATCTTCATCCCCGGCTGCGGGTCCAGGTCCCAGCCGGCGACGAGCGCGTCGAAGCGGTAGTGGGCGCAGGCGGCGATCATGGCGCCGTTGTCGGTGCAAAGCACGGGCGGCGGCGCGTGCACCGGCAGCGGCGAGCGCTCGATCAGCAGCTCGCGCAGGGCCGCGTTCGCCGCCACGCCGCCGGAGAGCAGCATGCTCCGCGCGCCCTCCCGCAACGCGGCGTCGACGGCCTTGCGTGTCAGCACGTCGATGATCGACTGCTGGAACGAGGCGGCGATCTCGGGCACCGGCGGCGCCGCGCCGCGCTCGCCGCGGACGACGTGCAGCACCGCCGTCTTGAGGCCGCTGAAGCTGAAGTCGTCGCTCCCCTTGAGCCACGCCCGCGGCAGCCGGAGCGCCCGCTTCGCCGGGGCGTCGCGCGCCGTGCGCTCGATGGCGGGGCCGCCGGGGAAGCCGAGGCCGAGCAGCCTCCCGACCTTGTCGAAGGCCTCGCCGGCGGCGTCGTCTCGCGTGCGCCCGAGGCGGCGATAGTCGCCGTGGCCGCGCATGAGGATCAGGTCGGTGTGGCCGCCGGAGACGATCAGGCCGAGCGCCGGCAGCTCGGGCACCCGGTACTCGCGCCCCGCCACCTCCAGCCAGTTCGCGTAGAGGTGCGCCTCGAGGTGGTTGACGCCCAGCAGCGGCAGGCCATGCGCGTAGGCGAGCGCCTTGGCGGTGTTGACGCCGACGAGCAGCGCGCCGGCCAGCCCCGGCCCGGCCGTCACGGCGACGCCCCCGAGGTCGCGCCAGCCGGCGCCCGCCTCGGCCAGCGCCGCATCGACCACCGCCAGGATCACCTCCAGATGATGGCGCGCCGCGACTTCCGGGACGACGCCGCCGTACTGGGCGTGCAGGTGAAACTGCGAGGCGATGACGTTCGAGCGCAGGTAGCGGCCGTCTTCGACGACCGCCGCGGCGGTCTCGTCGCACGACGTCTCGATGCCGAGGATCAGGCGATGCGGCGGCGGTGCGCTCATGGCGGCATGGTAGCGATGCGTGCGCTCACGCGGCAGTGTCCGCTGGCGCGTACCCTGCAACAGAGAAGAAGAGAGAAGATTCTGGGGGACACCCCCAGACCCCCGGCAGAGAGCGCTGCGCTCTCTGCACTCCCTGCCGACTCAGGAGCGCCCGCGCACTTACCACGGCGCGCCGACTTCGACCTGAATTTTGAAGAGAGCCCCTCTCCCCCTGTGGGAGAGGGGTGGCCGTCGAAGACTCGCCGTGGAGAGAAGGCCGGGGTGAGGGCCGCCCGCAGGCGGCACCGGCCGCAGCCGCGCTACCCACTACCCACTACCCACTACCTACGACTTCGGCGCACGCCTCATCGTCCAGTAGCGGGGGCCGCCCTTCGGGATGTCGCCTTCCATGACCACGCTGAAGCCCTGCTTCTCGTAGAACGGCACGTTGCGCGTCTTGTTCGTCTCCAGGTAGCACGGCAGCCCCGCCGCGTCGGCGCGCGCGAGCACCGGCTGCGTCAGCGCGCCGCCGACGCCCTGCCCCTGGCGCGGCGTGTCGACGCCGAGCACCATCAGGTACCAGTGCGGCTCGGGCATCGCCTGCACGTGCAGCTTCTCGTAGAAGTCCGTCGCACCAAGAAAGCGGCCGAGGGCGCTGATGCCGAAGGTGAAGGGCGCCGCCAGCATGCCGGCGCGGATCATCCGCGGCAGCGTCACCTTGACGTCGCCCGGCGGCAGCCAGATGGCGCAGCCGTCGACGCGCCCCTCCGTCGTGTGCACCTCGCCGTAGGCGTGGCCGTACTTGGCGGCGGCGGTCATGAACCAGCGCAGTGCCGACGGGCGCTTCACCTCGTCGGAGAGGATGTAGGTCAGCAGCGGGTCGTCGTGGAACGCCCGGGCCAGCGCCGCCCCCGCCTCCGGGATCTGCGCCTTCACCAGCCGCACCGTCTGCGTCGCCGTCGTCATGGCGCACCTCCATCCGAAGCCCGGGCGGCGCACCGCAGCGCCGCGCATCTATGCACGATGCTACCGCCGCCGGCCGCGATGTCAAGTGCCCGGCAGCGGCTCACACGGCAGCACATGCGCCCGTGCCGCCTACAATGCGGGCGTGCACCGACGATTCCCACCCCCGCGCCGCGTCGCCGCCGCACTGGCCCTCGCCTGCGCGGCGCTGCTCGCCCTGGCGCCGCACGCCGCGCGGGCGCAGCAGCCGCCGGACGCCGTGTCGACGCCGTCGGTGACGCTGGCGCCGGCGACCGCGACGGTCGGCGACCGCCTGGCACTGACGATCACCGTCGAGCATCGCGCCGACGTGACGGTCACGGGGCCCGGCTTCGGCGGCGATTACGGCGGCCTCGACCTCGTCCAGATCGCGCCGCCATCGGACGCTCCCGCGGCGGGCGGCCGCGTCCGCACGACCATCGTCTACACGCTGGCGGCGTTCAGGACCGGGAGCTTCACGGTGCCCCCGCTCACCGTCCCGTACACGACGGCGGATGGCCGGGTCGGCAGCGTCGCAACGGGGCAGGCGAGCGTGACGGTCCGCTCGGTGCTGGCGGTGGGAGACGGCGACCTCCGCCCGCTCAAGCCGCAGCTCGATATCGACGCCGCCGCCCCGTCGCCAGTCGCGCCCGCCCTCTTCGTCGCCATCTTCGTCGCGCTCACCGCCGCCGGCTACGTGCTGCACCGGCGCATCGCCGCCACCCGGCCGCCGACGCTCGCCGCCGACGCTGCCGCTCCCGCACCCCCCGCCGACGCCGCCGCACGCGAAGCGCTCGACGCGCTGGCCTCCTCCGGCCTCGCGGCGCGCGATCCGGTCGAGTACTACGCGCGCATCGCCGCGACGGTGCGCGCCTACCTGAGCGAGCGCTTCGACTTCGCCGCCTACGCGATGACGCGCAGCGAGCTGGAGCGGGGCGCCGCGGCCGCCGGCGTCGACCGCTGGCCCGCGCGCCTGACGGCGAACCTGCTGGAGCAGTGCGACGCCGTGCAGTTCGCCGGCTTCCTGCCCGCACCGGAGCGCCGCGAAGCGGACCTGACGGCGGCGTACGAGATCGTGCAACTGACGACCGGGGTGCAGCCCGCGGGGTCGGCGCCAGAAGCGGCCGAAGCTGGAAGCTAGACGCAGGAGGCTGGATGCTCGCGATCCAGCCTCCTGCCTCCAGCTTCCACCCTCCCCATCCGACTTCCGACTTCCGACTTCCACCCTCCACCCTCCAGCTTCCACCCCCGGCCGCCCTCAAGTTGACCACCCGCGCGCCCGCCTGCTACGCTCTTTCCACGATGACCCTCCACACTATGGCGATGCCTCTGCCCCGGGAGAGCCGGGGCGCCCTGCCGGGATAGCCAACATCCCGCTCCTCGCGCGCGCCCCGACACGGGCGACGGCGCGAGTAGCCACAGGAGGTACGCCAGCATGCCCTACACGAAGGCACTCCGCTGCCGCGAGTGCGGACGCGAATATCCACTCGAACCGCTGCACGTCTGCGAGTTCTGCTTCGGGCCGCTCGAGGTCGTCTACGACTACGAGGCGATGCACCGCAACATCACCCGCGAGACCATCGAGCGCGGCCCCAACTCGGTCTGGCGCTACGCCGACCTGCTGCCGGCGGACCCGGCCTACGCCGTCGACATCAACGCCGGCTTCACGCCGCTGCTCCGGGCGAAGAACCTGGGCGAGCACCTGGGCCTCAAGAACCTCTGGCTGAAGAACGACTGCGCCAACCCCACCTGGTCCTTCAAGGACCGCGTCGTCACCGTCGCCGCCACGAAGGCGCGGGAGTTCGGCTTCGACACGCTCGCCTGCGCCTCCACCGGCAACCTCGCCAACAGCGTTTCGGCGCACGCCGCCGCCGCCGGGCTCGAGGCCTACGTCTTCATCCCGAGCGATCTCGAGCGCGGCAAGATCGTCGGCTCCAGCGTCTACGGCGCCACGCTCGTCGCCGTCGACGGCAACTACGACGACGTCAACCGCCTCTGCTCGGAGCTGGCCGACAAGTACCGCTGGGCCTTCGTCAACATCAACATGCGCCCGTACTACGCCGAGGGCAGCAAGACGCTCGGCTACGAGGTCGCCGAGCAGCTCGGCTGGCGCGCGCCCGAGCACGTCGTGGCGCCGATGGCGTCCGGGTCGCTCTACGTGAAGATCTGGAAGGGGCTGCAGGAGCTGGCCAAGCTCTGGCTCATCGACTCCGTGCAGACGAAGATGTCCGGCGCCCAGGCGCGCGGCTGCTCGCCGATCGTCACAGCGTACGAGGCCGGCACGACGAACATCCGCCCCGTGCGGCCGAACACGATCGCCAAGTCGCTCGCCATCGGCAACCCGGCCGACGGCTACTACGCGCTGAAGGTGATGGAGGAGTCCGGCGGCTACGGCGTCGCCTCCGAAGACGCCGAGATCGTCGACGGCATCAAGCTGCTGGCCGAGAGCGAGGGGATCTTCGCCGAGACCGCCGGCGGCGTTGTCGTGGCGGGCTTGCAGAAGCTGGCCCGCGAGGGCAAGATCGCGCCCGACGAGCTGACCGTGGCCTACATCACCGGCAGCGGCCTCAAGACCCAGGAAGCGATCGAGGACGCGCTCGAGGCGCCGCTGCACATCGCGCCGAACATGGCGGCGTTCGAGCAGGCGCTCGGCGCCCGCCAGGCGCACGACGCCTCCGCCCACGCCGCCGCAGCGATGTAAAGGCTATCATCCAGCTGACAACTGAAGACTGACAACTGACAACAGAGGACTCCCAATGGCCAAGCAACGAGTCAAGTTCACCTTCCCGCAGGAGCTGATCACGCTGCCGATCATCTACGAGCTGGGCAAGCAGTACAACCTGGTCACCAACGTCCGCCGCGCCGACGTCACCGAGGACCGCGGCTGGGTCGTGCTGGAGCTCGACGGCCCGATCGAGGAGATCGAGCGCGCCCTGAGCTGGGTCGCCGAGAAGGGCGTCCGCGTCGACCCGGTGCAGGGCGATATCGTCGAGGGATGACACGAGGTTGTAGGTGGTAGGTTGTAGGTGGTAGCAGCGTCTACAACCTACTCCCTACAACCTACAACCTCGCCGCTAAGCAAACCAGCGCGCCGGCCCAGGCCAGGCGCCCCGGAGAAGAGATAAGCAATGGCCAAGATCCGCATCCCCATGCCACTCCGCAAGCTCACGAACGACGCCGACATCGTCTCGTCCGATGCCACGACGCTGGCCGATGCCGTGGACGGGCTCGAGGCCGACTTCCCCGGCATCAAGGAGCGGCTGTGCGACGAGGCCGGCGGCATCCGCCGCTTCGTCAACATCTACGTCAACGGCGAGGACGTCCGCTTCCTGGACAACCTCGCCACAGCGCTGAAGCCGAACGACGAGGTGAGCATCGTGCCCGCGGTCGCGGGAGGTTCTAGGTGATAGGTTCTAGGTTCTAGGTGAGGTTGTAGGTGGTAGGTTGTAGGTTGTGGCGCGACGCGCTGCGGAGCGAGACGCCTGCCGGCGCAGCGCTCGCCTCGATCCAGCTTCCGTCCTCCAGCTTCCAGCCTCGGCCGCTCTTCTGGCCTTCCAGCCCTCGATCCCGCCTCCCGTTTCCCGCCTCCCGCTTCCCGCAATGAAAGTGCTCTTCCTCCTCCACCAGGGGAACATGTACTCCGGCGGGCAGGGCGTCTACACGGCGCAGGTCACCCGCGAGCTGGCGCGCCTCGGGCACGACGTCCATCTCGTCGTCGGCCCGCCGTGGCCCGATACCGATCCCGCAGTGACGGTGCATCGCGTGCCGTCGTGGAGCGTCTACCGGCTGCTCGAGACGCAGCGGATGTTCTTCTACGGCCGGCCGCTGCGCGAGATCTTCCAGCCGCTGAACCTCTACGAGCTGGCCACCAGCCGCGCCGGCCAGTTCTCGGTGATGTCGGCGTTCTCGTGGCGGGCGTACGCGCGCTGGCGCGAGCTGCAGCCCCGCTTCGGCTTCGACATCGTCCACGACGTGCAGTCGCTCGGCTACGGCTCGCTGATGATCCACGCCGCCGGCATGCCCGTGGTCGCGAACATCCACCACCCGCTGTCGATCGACCGGTTGAACCAGGTGCAGCAGGCGCGCGGCGTGCGGGCGAAGCTCCGCAAGGTCAACTTCTACCCCTTCTTCATGCAGGAGCTGGTGGCCCGCCGCATGGACCGCATCATCACCGGCTCGCACAACTCGCTGGCGTCGGTGCAGCGGGCGTTCTCGCTGCGCGACGGCCAGATCACTGCCATCCACGACGGCGTCGATACCGCGGTCTTCCACCCCATCGACGTGCCGAAGCGGCCGCGCTCGGTGCTCTTCGTCGGCAACAGCGACGACCGCAACAAGGGGGCGCGCTACCTGCTGGAGGCGGCGCGCATCCTGCTGGAGCGGGGGGTCGACTTCCACCTGACGTTCAAGGATCGGCTCGACGCCGACATGGCGCCGCGGCTCATCGCGGAGCTGGGCATCGCCGACCGGGTGACGTTCCTGGGGCGGCTGCCGGTGGCGGAGCTGGCGCGGCTCTACAACGAGCACGAGCTGCTGGTGTCGCCGTCGCTGTACGAGGGCTTCGGGCTGCCGGCGGCCGAGGCGATGGCGTGCGGCACCTCCGTCGTCGCGACCACCGCGGGCGCCTTCCCGGAGGTCATCGCCGCCGGCGAGACGGGCATCCTGGTGCCGCCGGCCGACGCGCGCGCCCTGGCCGACGCCATCGAGGCGCTGCTCGCCGATCCGGCCCGCCGCGCATCGATGGGCGCCGCCGGCGTCCGCCGCATCGAGCGCCACTTCAGCTGGCGCGCCTGCGCCGAGCGCACGGCGGCGCTGTACGGCGAGGTCATCGCTGCGCGGGCGCAGCGGGGCTGAGGCGGCGCTATCCACAGAGATCACAGAGGGCACAGAGGGGATGATGGGCGGCTGGGCGGCCCGTTTTGATTGACCGTTGTTTCCCGCGTTTTTCGCGCGCCGGGCCTGCTCGCCGAAGCTGCGGGCGGGCGGTTTTGGGGCTGCTGTTTGATTGACCGGCGCGCGCTGCGGCGCGCGAGAACAAACAGCAAACAGCAAACAGCAAAGGGCGTGGGGGCGGAGTGGGCGCGGCCGGCGATGGTGTGGCGGGCATGGGGCGAGTGTAGGGGGAGGGGCGTCGAATTCTAAGCGCCTCCCGACACACGCGGGCTTGACGCGCCGACGCGCGGCGGAGCGAATTGCTCCGCGAACTGGTACAGAATGTACCCGTTTTGAGATTGACATCGGCTGCCTCAATGCAATAGCGTCGCCTCACCGACCATTCTGGTCGGCTGCATGAGCCGCGAGGTACCGGCTGGCCGGGCTCGCGTTGTGTTGAGGGGGCTCTCCTATGCGAACGGTCCGTGCGCACCCGATGGCGATATTGTTTCTCGCCGCTGTGTTCGTCTTGGCCGCAGGTGTCTCGGTTGTTACTCGAGAGCGATCGACTCTCGCGGTCACTCCGAACGAGCCGTTCTCGTTTCTGGCACCGGGTTTCACGCAGTCGTTGTACGGTGTGTCACCGAGCTTCCTCGGCGGAGTCGCGTTCGCGCCTGACGGCGACCCGTGGGCCGACGAGTGCGTCTTCGGCGGCGGCGCGCTTCACCGGTTTGATCAGCAGACGGTCATTACGGTCAGTGGAACCGCCATTCACCCGCAGTCTGCGGTGCCGAGCAATGCCGGTTGCGGCCTCACCAATCATCCGAACGGCAGCATCTACGCCAGCACTGGAAGTGGAATCACTCGCCTGGATGCAAATTCAGGTGCCCAGATCGGGGCGGCGATGGGGTCACCGGCCAATGTTCTCGGCATCGCCACGGACCCTGTGACGAGCAACGTCGTCTACCTCGCGGCGGATTGTCGGTTCACGGGCACGTGCACGGTTCTGAGTTTGGATCCGAGCAGCGGCGTTAGTACCACGTTCGCCACGTTGCCGGGGCTCAACTTCATCGACGGAATCTACTTCAACCCCGACGGATCCAAGCTCTTCATGTCGACCCGTTCGCCATCGTTTGAGGTAACGGTGCTCAATCGAGATGGCACGATCGACAGGCACATCCCGCTCCCTAGCGAACCCGACGGCATTGCGTTCCATCTGTCGGGATTGGTCATCACCAACAACACAGACGGCACGATGTCGGCGGTCGACGTCAGCACAAGCCCACCGACCGTGTCTCTTTTCGCGAGCGGCGGATTCCGAGGCGACCTGACCCAAGTAGGACCGGACGGATGCCTGTACGCCACCCAAGCCGGCACTCGGTACCGCGACGGGACGGTGACCGGTGAGAACAGCGTCGTCCGCATCTGCCCTGACTTCGCTCCGCCTCCCGGCGTAAGTCGAATCACCCTGACGCCATTAACGGCGACGCTTGATACCGGTTCAACGCACACGGTGACTGCCCGGGTAACAGATTTCAATTCAAACCCGTTACCAGGTGTGACCGTTGATTTCACAGTGAGCGGTGCCAACACTCGTGTCGGATCCGTGGCAACTAATGCAGGCGGCACGTCAGCCTTCAGCTACGTCGGTACGGCGGAAGGACTTGATACAGTTCGGGCGTCGGCTTCGATCTCGGGACAGCAGGTCGTATCGAACAACGCGTTTGCGACTTGGCGGGCCCCTGTGTGTGGTAGTCGGCTGATCGTGTTCGTGCGGGGGATTAGTTTCGACGTTCCTTGGAACACCGACCGTGGTCAACGCCATTCGGCCATCGAGTGGGGAAGCGGATTCTCCGAGATGGCTAGTTACCTGAAGTCCACATACGGGTACCGAGACAGCGACTTCCGATGGTTCAATTACGCCGGCGGAGATGGGACGCCTTCAAGCGAGTTCAACGCCGCAGATACCCGCCAAACCATCTTCCTGTCCGCACTGAATCTGAACAGCCAGATCAGGATGTGGTCGGGTCAATGCCCGAATTCTCAACTCGATATCATCGCGCACAGCCTCGGGGGCGCAGTGGTTTCATACTGGGCGGGGTGGTCGGGCTCCGGTGGAGGGTTCGATTCAGTGGGCAAAGTGCATGCTGTGTTGACATTCGAAAGCCCTTTGGGCGGTATTCCCGCCATCAACTGCTCGTTCGCTTTGCTCGCCAGCGATCTCAACGTCGTCGCGGGCTTGGTCGGAGCTGACCTCTGCTTCGAGAAGGACACAATGAAGCATGGGCTGGAGCGAGTCCCGACTCTGGCATTCAACAACTGGGCTGACCCGATCGTGAATGGGTGCGTTGCGCAAGGAATGTCGCGCGCCGACGGCTTTCTAAACGGCGGTCTGACGGGTCGTCTCTGGGACTCAAGGGAACTAGGCGTTGACATTTATCCAGACTCATTCGCAGGATGCCTTGGCATTCTTGGTGTCCCCGGGCTCAGTGCTATGCTCGCGAACAGCGCCGATAATCACGGGCTTCCGTTAAGAGCCTCATGCAGATGCTGGTCAATCATTGACAAGCTGGTTAAGGCTCGATTGCTCGACGATCGAAGTGCTGCCATCGCATTCACCGGTACCTGGGCGCGACACGCCGACACCGCGCGGGTGTTTTCGACCGACACGGTTTCGTCGAAGCCCGGGTCGCTGGTGTCGCTCAATGCCGACGGCGCGTCGAGAATCGTCTGGATCGCTACGAAGGGGCCGAGTGCAGGGGACGCGGAAGTGAGCGTTTGCGGCGGCACTGAACGGACGATCAGCCTTTTTCAAGGGCTGTTCGACGCGAGGGAGGAGTACTCATTCAACATTCCGTCGAACTGCACCGGTGTCGAATTGCGAATTCGCGTCCCGAGTTGGGTCGGGCCGTTGGGACGAGACGTTGCTGTGGACGCATTCGAAGTCTGGAAATAGGAGAAGTGGCGCTCTCGCGTTCAAGATAACGGGTCATCTCATGGGCCGCTGGTTGACCATGCTCACGTTGCCGTGCGACTGCCGAGCCGATGTGGCGGGGGGCCCCGTGCTGGCCGGCGGCGGAAACTTGACCAGCCAAAGAAAGGAAGGACCGAATGACCCCGGCGCATCTGATCGCCATGGCGGCCGCCGTCTCGATTATCTTCAGCGCTGCCGTCGGGTCTGGCAGGGCAAGCGCCGCCGATACTTCGCCGCCCCCAGGCGTGGCCGCGCAGGCCCAGGTGGAGTACATCCTGTTTAGCAATGTCTGCATCGCCGGCGTGCGACCCGATGGCAACACATACGTGCGTAACGGCGTCGACGCAATGGTGCGCCACAACGCGGCGCGCGGCGGCTGGGACCAGGTCCGGGTTCCGGGCGAAAACCCTGTTGCCCTCGACAGTCAAGAGCCTCTTCGGATATTGCCGATGCCTTGCTTCTTCGATTAGCGAGCGCGGCGTCCCCGGGTCGCGGCAATGCGACAGGGGGCGCCGGCGTGAGCGGGCACGGAGCGGCGCGACGGGGGGTGGCCGGAGCTGTCGCCTCGGCGACTCCTCGAGAAGGCCCTCCGCTACGGGGCTGGTGACGGTGCGGCGGCCTGCGGGACGGACCGGGGCGGACAGGTCTGAAGAACCTGTCCCTACGGCGGTCCGGCGATCCAGCCTCCACCGTCCAGCTTCCAGCTTCCGCTGCATGCCGCGCGCGTTGCCAGCGCAGGCACGCGCTGCTACCATGGCTATCCAGAGGGGTCATCGTACGCGACCGGCCGGAACGGCCCTTCTGTGGAGCACTGTCCTTACGGGCAGGAGGTATGTGTGCTCCCATCGTTGCACGAGGCCTGCGGCGTCTTCGGCGTCTACGCGCCGGGGGAAGAGGTCGCCAGGATCACGTTCTTTGGCCTCTACGCCCTGCAGCATCGCGGGCAAGAGAGCGCCGGTATCGCCACAGCCAACTCCCGCACCCTCTATCTCAAGACCGGCATGGGCCTGGTCTCGCAGGTCTTCGATGAGGACGACCTGGGCTACCTGCCCGGCAAGTTCGCCATCGGCCACACGCGCTACTCCACCACCGGCTCCAGCCGTCTCGACAACGCCCAGCCCTTCCGCGTGAGCGGGCCGAACGGCGAGCTGGCGCTGGGGCACAACGGCAACATCGTCAACGCGGAGGTGCTGCGCGACGAGCTGGCGCGCGACGGCATCGACTGCGCGACGGGGACGGACTCGGAAGTGATCGCGCTGCTGCTGGCGAACGCGCCCGGCCTCGACTGGAAGGAGCGCTGGGCGCACGTGATGCGGAAGCTGAACGGGGCGTACAGCCTGGCGGTGATCACGCCCGACGCGCTGATGATGGCGCGCGACCCGATGGGCAACCGGCCGCTCTGCCTGGGCAAGCTGGACGGCGGCTGGGTGGCGGCATCGGAGAGCTGCGCGTTCGACCACCTGGGGGCGACGTTCATCCGCGAGATCGAGCCGGGCGAGGTGATCTATATCGATGCGGAGGGGCTGCAGAGCTTCAAGCCGGTCGAGGAGCAGCCGACGGCGTTCTGCGCGTTCGAGTACATCTACTTCGCGCGGCTGGACAGCGTGCTGGACGGGAAGCTGCTGTACTCGGTGCGGATGAACCTGGGGCGCGAGCTGGCGAAGGAGCACCCGGCGCCGGACGCGGACCTCGTCATCGACGTGCCGGACTCGGCGACGGCAGCGGCCATCGGCTACGCGCAGGCGGCGGGGCTGCCGTTCGTCCAGGGGCTGGTGAAGAACCGGTACGTGGGGCGGACGTTCATCCAGCCGGACCAGCGGCTGCGCGAGCAGGGGGTGCACCTGAAGTACAACCCGCTGCGCGACGTGCTGGACGGCAAGAAGGTGGTGGTGGTCGACGACAGCATCGTCCGCGGGACGACGACGCCGCGCGTGATCCAGATGCTGCGGAAGGCGGGCGCGCGCGAGGTGCACATGCGGGTGGCGTCGCCGCCGATCCGGCATCCGTGCTTCTACGGCATCGATTTTGGGACGCGCTGGGAGCTGATCGCCGCGCAGAGGACGGTGGAGGAGATCCGGGAGTACATCGGCGCGGACACGCTGGGGTACCTGAGCCGCGAGGGGCTGGTGAACACGCTGGCGTCGTCGAAGGACGGGCTGTGCCTGGCCTGCTTCACGGGGGAGTACCCGCGGCCGGTGCCGCTGCAGATGGACAAGCTGGCGATGGAAGCGCGCGAGGGCGGTGAGCTGGACCGGCCGGCATCGGAGTACGTGCTGTCGCTGCGCCGCGGGCACCGGTGAGGGTGGGCGCGGGGCGGGGCAGAACCTGGAAGCAAGACCCTAGAACCTGGACTCTGTTCACCCACCGAAGTTGGAGGCTGGAAGCTGGATCTAATGGCGATGCGGCGGGTGGGCGCATGGTTGCGTTACCCTACGACGTGGCTTGACGGACAAGGCGAGGCATCCAAACGTGGCATCGATCTACAAGCAATCAGGGGTCCAGACGACCGAGGAGCTGAGCGACTTTCCGCGCATGCTGGACGTGCTTCGTGGCACGTTCAAGTTACGAGAGGGAAAGCGCGGCGCTCCCGTGCTGGATTTCGGCTACTACGCCAACGTCCTCGACCTCGGCAACAATCTCGGGCTGGCGATCTCGACGGATGGCGTCGGCACGAAGATCCTGATCGCCGAGGCGATGCGCAAGTACGACACGATCGGCATCGACTGCATCGCGATGAATGTGAACGACGTGATCTGCGTCGGCGCGGAGCCCATCGCGATGACGGACTATGTGGCTGTCGGCAATGCTGACGGCAGCGTGCTGAGCGAGATCGCGACCGGGCTGCGGCGCGGTGCGGAGCTCGCCGGCATTTCGATCCCGGGCGGAGAACTGGCGCAAATCGGCGAGATCGTCAAGGGCATCGACCTGGTCGGTTCGTGTGTCGGGCTGGTGGCCCTGGACCGCGTCATTACCGGCCGTGATGTGCAGCCGGGCGACGCGGTTATCGGGTTCGCGAGTTCTGGCGTGCACAGCAACGGTCTCACGCTCGCGCGCGACGTGCTGATCGGAGAGCGGACAGCCCGGGTGTTCGAGCACGTGCCGGAGCTCGGACGAACGCTGGGCGAAGAGCTGCTCGAACCGACGACGATCTACGTGAAGCTCGCGCTACAGCTGCTAGGCGAGCTCAACGTACGGGCGCTCGCTCACATCACGAGCGACGGATTCCTCAACCTGGCGCGGGTGGACGCCGCAGTAGGCTTCCGCATCGAGTCACTACCGGAGACGCCGCCGATCTTCGGAATGATCAAGCGCGAGGGTGCTCTGTCGGCTGCCGACCTGTTCCTCGTCTACAACATGGGTATCGGCTTCTGCGCGATCGTGCCGGCCGATGAAGCCGATCGCGCCCTGCAAGTCGCGCGTACTGAGGGGATCAAAGCGTGGCACATCGGCACATGCACGGATGATCCCGACAGGACGGTCCACATCGTTCCGGCGGGCCTTCGTTCCGAGGGCGGCCACTTTGTCCAGGCCTGAGCGAAGGTTGATCACCCACTCGTGACGTTGCGCGCGATCCTGGCACCATACGACAAGACCGGACTGGTCGAACTCGCCCGCGGGCTGGCGGAGCTGAGCGTCGAGCTGTACGCCACGGGCAACACCTATCGCATCCTGCGCGAGCACGACGTCGCGGTGCGGCCGGTCAGCGACCTGACGGGCTTTCCGGAGATCCTGGACGGGCGCGTGAAGACGCTGCACCCGGGGGTGCACGGCGGCATCCTGGCGCGGCGCGACAAGCCGGAGCACCTGGCGGAACTGGAGCAGCACGGCCTCGCGACGATCGACATCGTGGTGGGCGGGCTGTACCCGTTCCAGGAGACGGTGGCGCGCCCGGACGTGACGCTGCAAGAGGCGCTCGAGAACATCGACATCGGCGGGCCGACGATGCTGCGGGCGGCGGCGAAGAACTTCCCGCACGTGCTGCCGGTCGTCGACCCGCGCGACTACAACGACCTGCTGGACGCGCTGCGCAACGACTCGACGCCGATCGAGTGGCGGCGCAAGCTGGCGGTGAAGACGTTCCAGCACGTGGCCTCGTACGACACGGCGATCGCATCGTACCTGCGCGGCGCGGAGGACCCGTTCCCGGACGAGATCACGCTGGCGTTCACGAAGCGCGGCGACCTGCGCTACGGCGAGAACCCGCACCAGCTGGCGGCGCTGTACCGGCAGGTCGACCCGAACATCCGCACGTCGGAGGGCGTCGTGAACGCGCGGCAGCTCAACGGCAAGGCGCTGTCGTACGTGAACATCCTGGACGCCGACGCGGCGTGGTCGGCGGCGTGCGACTTCGACGAGCCGGCGGTGGTGATCGTGAAGCACATGACGCCGTGCGGCATCGCCAGCCGCGACGACCTGGCGGAGGCGTTCGGGCTGGCGTTCGAGGCCGACATGAAATCGGCGTTCGGGGGGATCATCGCGATCAACCGGCCGGTCGATGGGGCGCTGGCGGCGGCGATCCGCGGCACGAAGCACCCGACGAGCGGGCAGCGGCTGTTCGTGGAGATCATCATCGCGCCGTCGTTCACGGCGGAGGCCGTGGCGAGCCTGTCGAAATCGAAGGATCTGCGCATCCTGGAGGCACCGCCGGTGAACATGCGGGCGCGGGCGCTGGAGTACCGGGGCATCGCCGGGGGCATGCTGGTGGAGGAATTCGACCGGATGGCGGTGGATCCGCTCGAAATGCGAGTGATTTCGAAGCGCCAGCCTACCGATACTGAACTGGCGGACATGCGGTTCGCCTGGACGTGCGTGAAGCACGTGAAGTCGAACGCGGTGGTCCTGGTGAAGGACCGAGTGATGGTGGGGATGGGGGCAGGGCAGCCGAACCGGGTGACCAGCGCGCGGCTCGCGGTGGCGTCGGCCGGGGCGCGGGCGGCGGGGTCGGTATCGGCATCGGACGCGCTGATCCCGTTCCCGGACACCGTCGAGACGTGTGCGGCGGCGGGCGTGACGGCGGTGATCCAGACGGGCGGTTCGATCCGCGACGAGGATTCGGTCGCGGTCTGCGACGCGCACGGGATGGCGATGGTGGCGACGGGAGTGAGGCATTTTCGGCATTAGGGAGTTGTCAGTTTTCAGAACGGCAAACAGCAAACAGCAAACAGCAAACAGCAAACAGCAAAGGGTACGGTAGCGAGCAGGGTGGCGGTGATGTTGGAGGTTAGATGTTGGATGTTGGATGGCTGACGACTGACGACTGACAACTGACAACTCACGCGGAGCGTGCGACATGGCGATACAGCAGGACCTGGGCATCATGCAGATCGAGGACGCGGTCGCTACGCTGGATAACGGCGAGCGGGCGCGGTTCGACCGGCTGTTCAGCGTGAGCAGCACGTTCGGGCAGCTGGTGCCGCCGGACGCGATGCTGCCGTGGATCGAGAAGCAGTTCGGCAGCGTCGACGCGACGCGCGAGCAGAAGATCGTCAAGGTGACGAACGTCGTGACGCTGGAGGGCGTGCTGTTTAACTGGCTGCGCTCGAGCCGGCCGATGTGGCGGCAGGAGATCAACCTCGACGCGGAGCTGGAGAACACGAACGCGGACCCGCTGAGCGACCCGTTCAACGGGACGCCGGAAGACCTCTTCGGCCGCGTGCGCGGCAAGTACTGCGTGACCGCGAGCAACATCGCCAAGTTCGACGGCTTCCACGGGCTGGTGGTGTTCAACGAGAAGCACCCGCTGCGCTTCACGCGCGAGATGCTGCACGACTACATCGACACCGGCGGCCACTGGGGCGACCTGGCGCACGCATCCGACCCCGAGGCCAAGTACTACATCTTCCTCTGGAACTGCCTGTGGCGCGCGGGGGCATCGCTGCTGCACGGGCACGCGCAGGTGATCATGGGGCGCGGCATGCACTACGCCGCTGTGGAGTACCTGCGGCAGCGCGCGGACTTCTACCAGGCGCACCATCGCTTCAACTACTTCAACGACCTGTTCCTGGCGCACCAGTCGCTGGGCTGCGCGTTCGAGAAGGACGGGACGAAAGTCCTGGCGAACCTGGCGCCGAAGAAGGAGAACGAGGTGCTGCTGTTCGCGCCCTTCGTCTCGACGTCGCTGAAGGACCGCATCTACGAGGTGCTGTCGTGCTTCCGCGACCGGATGGGGATCAGCAGCTTCAACCTGGTGATCTACACGCCGCCGTGGGCGGAGACGCCCGAGCGCTGGGAGGGCTTCCCGGTGGTGGTGCGGATCGTCGACCGCGGCGACCCGTCGAGCCGGACGGCGGACATCGGGGCGATGGAGCTGTACGCGGCGAGCGTGGTGTCGAGCGACCCGTTCGAGCTGGCGCGCCAGCTGCGGGAGGCGATGGCGGCGTAGCGCTGCTGGAAGTGGGAAGCTTCTCTGCCTCTATTTCGTCGATCGTCACGAGCGGCGACAAAAAAAATGGTGACCAGACGCGCACTTCTTTGCCCAGATATTGCCCGCTGTCGCGAATCTTGGACTTGGCGCCGGCAAGGGATGCTCGCTAGCGATGTGTGCCGCCGGGGCTGTATCCTGCGTAATCGCACCGGACGTTCGACGAAATGGAAGGCGATGCGCCGATGGACGAGTCTAGAAATCCCTTTGACATACTAGAAGTGATGCCGAGTGCTGAACCTGAGGTCGTGGAATTTGCGTTCCGAGCTCTGGCGCGAAAATATCACCCGGATGTAAATACTGACCCGGACGCAACATGGCGGATGAGCGAGTTGAACTGGGCAAAAGGCGAGCTTGAACGAGATTTAGCGGGCTGGAGACTTCGGACGGAACGCGAACGAACCGGAGGGACGAGGCAGAGCGCAAAGGAGATGAGCGTCGAAGAGGCATCGCGGTGCTACGTGCACTATGCTACTGCGTATGCGGCTATGAGCCACCAAGTCGCATGCGCAACTCTTGTGTGGGCTTCTCTGCTAGAGCTCCGGAACGAACAACCCAACATCGCTAGCGCAACGGCCTGGAAGGCTGCGGTGCGTGCCGTCGTCGGGGAACTTCGAAATGCCTGCCGGCAGGCGCGAGGACTCGCGACCCCGCCAATCCTAGATCGCGCCCGGAAACACTGGCTCGACCTTGTTGAACTCAGCGAGAAGGAAGCTTCGATATTGCAACAATTCGCAGAGAATGGCGATGTAGACATGTACCTACGTGCGACCAAGGGCCACGCCGAACGAGATCGCCTGCTGCACACGAGACATCAGGACGAGTTGGCTAGCTGGATGAAGCACAACCACGTTGGTTGAACGTGCTGAAATCGCCACTAAAGAGTCGGGACCTACCGCCTGTGCCTCGAGCGCGGACTGCGGTTGCGGCTAAGTGCCTTCGGCGGCGTTGGCCGCTGAAACCGCACATGACACTCAAGGAAACATGCACGGATCCGTGCCTCAATTTCCGTGAATGACTCCATCGCTCCACGGACGAGGAAGTAGAACGCCGAGACGAAGACGATCGAAAGGATGACAAACGCCGACGGCATAGCTGACCCCCAGCACGGCAGCGCCCCAAAGGTTCCTGGAGCATTACGCGCCTTTGAAAGCTACGCCACTTCCCTTTGGCTTCGCTTGACGCAAAACCAGCAGACGTATGCGTTGTTCGGGTTCAGTCACCGCACTGCTGTGCTTGCCGTTCGAGGGAACGTCTGGCGCACTGTCCACGCAGATGACTACGGAGGTAGCGTACACCGAGCGCCGCGAGATCCGCAAACATCATGGGGGGATGGGGAGAGGTTTCAGGGCCGTCGCGTCCATTGTCGGAGGTGTGGTCATCCGGACACGGCCATGCGTAACAGCCCGACCTGCTGAGTGACTGTCCGCGCTTCAGGTACGACGCGAGCACGGGATGTCCGTGAACTTGCGATCCAAATCGTGTCGCCTTACTATTGCGGTAAGGACTATGTCTCCTTACCGTCCGCTACAGCGGCACAAGGCACGACGCAGAGGTGGCGCGATGCAAGAAGCAGTTCAGGAAGCGACGATCACGAGCAAGGGTCAGGTGACCATTCCGAAAGCGGTGCGCGACCGGCTGGGACTGCGCCCGGAGGACCGCATTCGTTTCGTTGCTGACCGACAGGGGTACCGCCACCAAAGCCGCCGCTAGCGAAGTCGCCGTTTGACAAGTGACGTGGGCGTTGATCACTCCGTTCCCCGTCAACCATGGGAGACATCATGGAAACCGTTCGGTCCAAGCTGACGAGTAAGGGTCAAGTGACGATCCCCAAAGAAGTCCGGGAACGCATGGGCCTTCGTGCTGGGGACGAGATCGAGTGGAGGACGGAGCGCAGCATCCTGCAGGTGCGCAAGGTGAGACGCCGTTCCAAGCTGGACAAGTGGGTCGGTTACCTGAAAGACCTCGAAGGACAGGATCCGGATGAACTGGTCCGCGAGATGCGGGGATCTTGATCACCGCCGTCGACTCGAGCGTGCTTTTCGATCTCCTGATTCCCGGCGCACCCCACATGGAGAAGTCGCGAGCTCTTCTCGATGACGCGGCGGATTCAGGATCGCTCGTTATTAGCGAGGCTGCACTTGCTGAACTGTCGGCCCGCTTCGAGCGTGAGCCGGCGCTCAAGTCGTTCCTTGCGGACTCCGATATTGCGCTGAACGAGAGCGAGCCGACGACGCTGTTTCGCGCCGGCCATGCGTGGCGGGACTATGCTCGCCGTCGTAGCGACCGTTTCGTGTGCTCGTCTTGCGGGACTCGCCAAGCAATTCGATGCCACCAATGCAATGCCCGATTGCAATCGCGGCAGCATGTACTTGCCGACTTCCTGATTGGGGCACATGCGTTATTACAGGCTGACCAGCTACTCACGCGCGACCGTGGCTACTACAAGACCTACTTCCCGGAGCTCCGGCTGTCGGATACCGAGTAGGAGAGACTCTCGGTGCGCAGGCGGAAGCGCAAGCGCTACTGCCCGCTGATGGTGGTGCCGTCGCCGTTGCCGCTGAGCACACTGGCGAGGGCGCCGGCTGCGGTGCCGGGGGCGATGCTGGTGGCGCAGCCGGCGGTGGCGGCGCGGATGGCGGCTTCGAGCTTGGGGATCATGCCGCCGGCGGCGACGCCTGACGCGATCAGGGCGTTCGCTTCGGCGGCGGTGAGATACGGGATGAGGTGGCGGCCAGCGTCGAGGACGCCGTCGACGTCGGTGAGGAAGACGAGGCGCTCGGCGTGCAGAGCGGCGGCGATCTCGCCGGCGGCGGTGTCGGCGTTGGTGTTGAGGAGCTGCGGGCCGGCGCCCGGCTCGATCGCGATCGGCGCGATGACGGGCAGGCGGCCGGCGCGGAGCAGCTCTTCGATGACGGCGGGGTCGACGTGATCGATCTTGCCGACGAAGCCGAGGTCGGCGTCGTAGCGGCGGGCCTGCAGGAGCGTGGCATCGGCGCCGCTGAGGCCGACGGCGGGCGCGCCGAGGGCGCTCAGTTCGGCGACGAGGCGCTTGTTGACGACGCCGGCGAGGACGGCGACGACGACATCGAGCGTGGCGGCGTCGGTGACGCGCAGGCCGCGCACGAACTTCGCTTCGACGCCGAGGCGCTGCAGCCATTCGCTGATCGCCGCGCCGCCGCCGTGGACGACGACGACCGGGCGGCCGTCATGGCGCGCGGCGGCGATGTCGCGGAGCGACGTGTCGTGCGAGCCGAGCGTGGAGCCGCCCAGCTTGACGACGATGGGGCGCGGCGCGGCGTCAGGTTGTGTAGTCACTGTTGATGTGCACGTATTCCGGGGTCATGTCGCATCCCCATGCGGTGGCCGCCGCGTCGCCCGTGCCCAGGCTGACGCGCAGCAGCACGTTCTCGTCGCGGAGGTAGTCGCTCGCCGCTGCGGCGTCGAACGCGACGGGCTTGCCGCGATAGACCATGGTATCGCCAAGCCAGAGGCGGGCGCGATCGAGATCGATGCGGGCGCCGCTGCGGCCGACGGCCATCATGATGCGGCCCCAGTTGGGGTCGTTGCCGTGGACGGCGGTCTTGACCAGCGGCGAGGCCGTGACCGTGCGCGCGGCGGCGCGGGCCTCGGCATCGGTGGCGGCGTGCTCGATGCGGACCTCGATCAGCTTCTCCGCGCCCTCGCCGTCGCGCGCCAGCATCTTCGCCATCGACGTGCAGACGTAGCGCAGGGCACGCTCGAAGGCGGCGGCGTCGGCGTGCTTCGCATCGATCTGCGCGCCGCCGGCGGCGCCGTTGGCGAAGATGACGGCGGTGTCGCTGGTGCTCGTGTCGCCGTCGACGGAGATCATGTTGAGTGAGTCGTTGACCGCCGCGTGGAATGTCGCGCGGAGGAACGGCAGCGCGACGCGGGCGTCGGTGGTGACGAAGCAGAACATCGTCGCCATGTCGGGATGGATCATGCCGACGCCCTTGGCAACGGCGCCGATGGTGCAGGCGCGGCCACCGGCGCGGAAGCGCACGGCCATCGTCTTCGGATGCGTATCGGTGGTCATGATGGCGCGCGAGAAGTCGTGGCCGCCGGCGGCGCTGAGCGCGATAGTCGGGACGCCGGCACGGATCTTCGGCATCGGCAGCGGCTGGCCGATGATGCCGGTGCTGCCGACGAGGACGTCGTCGGGCGCGGCGCCGAGCTTCGCGGCGGCGAGGCGGCACATCTCGTTTGCATCGCGGAGGCCGGCGGCGCCGTTGGCGACGTTGGAGATGCCGGCGTTGACGATAACAGCGCGGGCACGACCGTTGCGCGCGTGCTGTTGCGAGACGACCACGGCCGCGCCCTTCACCGTGCTGCGGGTGAACATCGCGGCGACGCGCGCGGGCGTCTCGGAGGCGAGGATGCCGAGGTCGAGCTTGCCCTTGCGGGCGGTCTTGATGCCGGCGTAGACCGCGCCGGCGACGAAGCCCTTCGGGGTGGTAGCGCTGCCGCCTTCGACGATCGTGATGCCGCGCGGGGCGGCTGGCTGTGCCACTAGGGGAAGAGCGCCAGCGACTGGAGGCCGGCGGTCTCGGGCAGGCCGAGCATGACGTTCAGGCACTGCACCGCCGCGCCGGCCGCACCCTTGCCGAGATTGTCGATGGCGCTGGCGACGACGACGCGGCCGGTGCGCTGATCGATGCTGGGGTGGACGACGCAGTAGTTCGTGCCGGCGACGTGCTTCGTCGAGGGCGCGGCATCGGAGACGTGCACGAAGGGGGCGGCGGCGTAGAAGTCGCGGTAGATCTGCATGAGGGCGGCGCGCTCCAGGCTCACACCGGGGCGGAGCTGCGCGTAGCAGGTGCTGAGGATGCCGCGCGTCATCGGGATGTAGTGCGGGACGAAGGTGATTTCCGGCGCGGGGGCCTCGGCGAGCGCGCCCAGCTCCTGCGTCATCTCGGGCAGGTGGCGGTGGCCGTCGAGCGCGTAGGGCGCGACGTTCTCGTCGGCCTCGGAGAAGTGGACGTTGAGGCCGAGCGTGCGGCCGGCGCCGGAGAGGCCGGTCTTGGTATCGGCGACGACGGCGGGCTCGATGATGCCGGCGGCGAAGGCGGGCGCCAGCGCCAGGATGACGCCGGTCGCGTGGCAGCCGGGGACGGCGATCAGCTTCGAGGCGGCGATCTCGTCCCGGTGCAGCTCGGGCAGGCCGAAGACGGCGCGCTGGAGGAGATGCGGCGCCGGGTGGGTGACCCTGTAGAAGGCCTCGTATTCGTCGACGCGCTTGAGGCGGAAGTCGGCGCTGAGGTCGATGACGGGCACGCCGGCATCGATGTAGGGCAGGAGTTGCTCGGCGGCGGCGGCGTGCGGGAGCGCGGAGAAGACGACCTCGACGCCGTCGAGGGACTCGGCGATGGGGAGGTCGATGGGCCAGAGGTGGGGGAAGATCTCGGGCAGGCGCTTGCCGGCCGCGCTGCGTCCGGTGACGCCGGTCAGCTGCACGTGCGGATGGCCGTGCAGGAGCCTGGCGAGCTCGGCGCCCACGTAGCCGGTGACGTTGAGGATGCCGACGGAGGTCATGGTGAAGGTTATCAGTTATGAGTTGTCAGTTGTCAGTAGGTAGTCGTCGGTCGTCGGTCGTCGGTCGTCGGTCGTCGGGGATGGTGAGCCCGTTGCCCGGCGGCGCGCCGTCCATTGGTTCGGGCCATCGGTCTTACGGGTGGGCGGGTGCCGCGGCGCTAGTCGTCGGAGGGGGGTTCGATGGGGGTGGTGATGAGGGCACGGCCGATCCAGAACGAGATGTAGAGGGCGCCGAGGAAGAAGATGGTGACGGGGAGGGCGAGGGCCATGTAGGAGCGCTTGAGCACGCCCATGAGGAAGACGATCCCGGTCAGGGCGCTGATAGCGCAGATGATCATGCCTGCGGTGTGCGAGCGCTCGGCTCCCATGACGGTACTCCTTCGTGCGGGGGTGCGGTCTCGGTAGGTGTTATAGCAATTCGGGGTAGGGGAGGCCAGTTGGGGCGCTGGTCGCTGGCCAGTTGGTCGCTGGTGGGGGCTGGGGGCGAGCCGGGGACGGTGGCCGTGGCAGGGGGTCCCGCAGCAATGTACGATTCTCTCGGATAATGCGACGGGGAAAGGCTCGGGGGGCGAACGCGTGTCTAAGTACTGGCTCCGTGAATTCCTGGCCCCGCATTGGGTGAGGGCGCGCTGGCGATATGCCACATCGTCCAAGACGAACGTGGCCTTCATCGTGATCGTGATCGGGCTGATTGCCCTCATCGGGCTCGATCTTCAGCGACAACTCTCCGTCGTTCTATTGCGTCTGGCAACGATTGCCTTGACGTTGGTTCAACTCCAACGCTTGGGGACGGCGCCACCGGTCAACACCGGTGCTCGTCCCAGATCGCGTACGCGACTCGTTTTCTCGTTCACAGTTGTCGTGATCGTGCTGATCGCGGTGCTAGCAGCGATTGGCTTCATCGCCGGCTAACCGTTGCGGTCACGCGTTCCGAGCGGTGCGGCGGGCGCGTTCGCGCTCGATGGCGGCGCGCGTCTCGGCGTCGGGGAGGTCGGAGTCCGGGAGCTCGGTTTCGATCTCGGGCTTGTGCAGCTCGGGGCGGTCGCCCCAGCGGCGGGCGAGGCTCATGATCTGCCGCCATCCTGCGGATGAACCGGATCCGAACCAGCGCATGTGGGTGCTCCTTTGCGTCGCGCGGGCAGTTTACCAGCGGCGCTCGCACGGCGGTGTCCGCTGGCGCGTACCCCGCGAGAGATGAGAAGAGAAGAAGAGATAGTTCCGGGGGACACCCCCGGACCCCCGGCGGAGGGCGCTGCGCTCTCTGCACTCCTGCTGCCGCCGGCGGCGCGATGTGCGCGAGAGTGCGACGGCCGGGGGCGGCCGTCCTACGCGCGCTGCCTGCGTTAGATCGAACTCGGCGGTGCTTCGTGGCTAGCGGCGGACGGAGCTGGTACGGCGGCGGCGCTGCTCGGCGACGCGGAGGCGGATGAGGGCGCGCTGGAGGGCGGCGGCGGCCACGGCCAGGTCCTCGGTGGTCTCGCGGCGGTCGAGGGCGAGGCGGGCGCGCTCGCGGGCCTGCTCGGCGCGGGTGACGTCGATCTCGTCGGCGCGCTCGGCGGCGTCGGCGAGGACGATGACCTTGTTGTTGAGGACTTCGAAGAAGCCGCCGGTGACGGCGAAGGGGATCTCTTCGCTGCCACGCTTGAGCACGAGTTCGCCGGGCTGGAGCATGGTCATGAAGGCCGCGTGCTGGGGCAGCACGGCGAGTTCGCCCTCGACGCCGGGGGCGATCACTTCATCGATGCCCTCTTCCTTGAGGACGGTGCGCTCGACGGTGACGATTTCGACTGAGAGTGGCATCGGTGTTCCCCTGGGTTGGTGGAGGCCGGAGGTCGGAAGTCGGATTTCCTTTAGGTCGGGCCGGAGCTGAAGCTCCTCCACTACGGTCTTGTTCCGCTGCACGGACAGGTCTGAAGACCTGTCCCTACGGCGGTTCGCGCCTCTGGTTCGTTACCGGACGGAGCTAAAGCTGCGTCCCTAGGTGCTGGCCGGACCGGAGCTGAAGCTCCTCCTACGTTATCGTACCGCCGGGCGGACAGGTCTGAAGACCTGTCCCTACGGCGGTTGGTGCCTCTGCTTCGTCATGGGGACGGAGCTGAAGCTGCGTCCCTACGGTGCCGGCCGGACCGGAGCTGAAGCTCCTCCACTACGTTATCGTACCGGCGGGCGGACAGGTCTGAAGACCTGTCCCTACGGCGGTTCGCGCCTCTGGTTCGTTACCGGACGGAGCTAAAGCTGCGTCCCTACGGTGCTACGGTGCTCGGGGGGTCCTTCCTCCTAGCCTTCGCTGGCGATCTTGGCGGCCTTGGCGATGGCGTCGTCGATGGTACCGACGTTGACGAAGGCTTGCTCGGGCAGGTTGTCGTGCTTGCCTTCGAGGATCTCCTTGAAGCCGCGGACGTTCTCGCGGATCGAGACGTACTGCCCGGGGATGCCTGTGAAGACTTCGCCCATGAACATGGCCTGGCCGAGGAAGCGCTCGATGCGGCGGGCGCGGGAGACGGTCTGCCTGTCCTCCTCCGAGAGCTCTTCGACGCCAAGGATGGCGATGATGTCCTGCAGCTCCTTGTAGCGCTGCAGCACGCGCTGTACGCCGCGCGCGACGCTGTAGTGTTCTTCGCCAACGATGTTCGGATCGAGGATGCGCGATGAGGACGACAGCGGGTCCATGGCGGGGTAGATCGCCTTCTCGAAGATGCCGCGGTCGAGCGCGACGATGCCATCGAGGTGTCCGTACGTCGTGGCGACGCCGGGGTCGGTGTAGTCGTCGGCGGGGACGTAAATCGCCTGAAACGAGGTGATCGAGCCCTTCTTGGTCGTCGTGATGCGCTCTTCGAGTTCGCCCATCTCGGTGGCGAGCGTCGGCTGGTAGCCGACGGCGGAGGGCATGCGGCCGAGGAGCGCGGACACCTCCATGCCGGCGAGGGTGTAGCGGTAGATGTTGTCGATGAAGAGCAGCACGTCCTGGCCGGACTCGTCGCGGAAGTACTCGGCCATGGTGAGGCCGGTGAGGGCGACGCGGAGGCGGACGCCGGGCGGCTCGTTCATCTGGCCGAAGACGAGGACGGTCTTGTCGAGCACGCCCGACTCCTCCATCTCGACCCAGAGGTCGTTGCCTTCGCGCGAGCGCTCGCCGACGCCGGTGAAGACGGAGATGCCGGAGTGCTCGGCGGCGATGTTGCGGATCAGCTCCTTGATGAGCACGGTCTTGCCGACGCCGGCGCCGCCGAAGAGACCGACCTTGCCGCCGCGCACGAGGGGAGAAATGAGGTCGACGACCTTGATGCCGGTCTCCAAGAGCTGGACCTGGGTCACCTGCTCCTCGAAGGCCGGGGGCTTGCGGTGGATGGAGGCGCGGGCACCGGCGACCTCGCCCTTCTTGTCGAGCGGCTCACCCAGCACGTTGAAGAGGCGGCCGAGCGTGTTGGGGCCGACGGGGACGGAGATGGGGGCGCCGGTGTCGGTGACGACGGCGCCGCGGCGCAGGCCGTCGGTGGTGTTCATGGCGAGGCAGCGCACCCAGTTGTTACCGAGGTGCTGTTCGACTTCGGCGACGATGATGCCGGCGTCGCCCTTGATCTCGACGGCGTTGAAGAGGCCGGGGAGGATGCCGCCGGGGAATTCGACGTCCACTACGGTGCCGATCACCTGTGAGACTCTGCCCTGCGTTGCGGTTTGTGTCGTCATGTGCGTTACCTCTGGTGCGATGGGGGACGGCGTCCCTACGGGTGACTCTTGTCTCGCGATGGGGACGGAGCTAAAGCTGCGTCCCTACGGTATTCGTTTCGCCGCTCCGTGCCTTTCCGGTGCGGGCGGACAGGCCTGAAGACGTGTCCCTACAGGTGTTCGGCGGAGCTGAAGCTCCTCCACTACGTTCTCGGTTCCGCCGCTTTCGCATTTGTCGCGGCGGGCGGACTACGGCGGTTGCTGCTTTTGTTCTGCGATGGGGACGGAGCTAAAGCTTCGTCCCTACGGCTGCGTCCCTACGGGTGTTCGCCGGAGCTGAAGCTCCTCCACTACGATCCCAGGTCCGGCGTCTCGTCCTCCGGCTTCTGACTTCCGACTTCCAGCGTCGACTACGCGTTCATGGCCTCTACGCCGCCGACGATGTCGAGCAGCTCCTTGGTGATCTGCTCCTGGCGCACCTTGTTGTAGATGAGCGTGAGCGACTGGATCATGTCGTTCGCGGCGTCGGTGGCGTTACGCATGGCGACCATGCGCGCGGACAGCTCGCTCGCCTCGGTCTCGAGCACGGCCTGGTAGACCGTCATCTCGATGTAGCGGGGGAGCAGCGCGGCGAGCACGCCCTGCGGGCTGGGCTCGAAGATGTAGTCGACGTCCCCGACGGTCCTGTCCTGGATATCCTGCGGCTCGATCGGCAGGATCTGGCGCACGGACGGCATCTGGACCGCCGTGTTGACGAAGCGCGGGTACAGCAGGTGAACGCGATCGACGCGGCCGGATTCGTACTCATCGACGACGAGGCGCGTCATGGCCAGCGTGTCGGCGAGATTCGGGTATTGGGGCATGGTGAACTCAGCCAGCAGCGCTTGGCCGGCGCGGACGACGAAGTCGCGCCCCTTGCGGCCGGACGTGACGAACGAGACCGGGGCCTCCTGCTCGAGCGCGAAGGTGGCGGCCTTGCGGTTCATGTTGGAGGGGAGGCCGCCGGCGAGGCCGCGGTTCGGCCCGAGGTAGAGGATGAGGGTGTTCTTGACGGGGCGCACGGTCAGGAAGGGGTGCGTCTCTTCGTCGTCGCCGCGCTGCTTCGCCAGGTCGCCGAGGATCTCGAGCATCTTCTCGGCGTAGGGGCGGGCCTGGAGCGCGCGCGTCTGCGAGCGCCGCATTTTCGAGCCGGCGACCAGCTCCATCGCCTTGGTGACCTTGGCGATGGAGGTGACGGAGCGCACTCTGCGGCGGATTTCGCGGACGGAAGCCATGTGTTAGTTGTTAGTCCTTAGTCTGTAGTTATCAGTCTTCAGTTGTCAGTTTTCAGTCGCGGACGGACAGGTCTGAAGACCTGTCCCTACGGCTGATGTTCCTTCTTCTTGCGATGGGACGGAGCTAAAGCTGCGTCCCTACGGTGTTCGATACACGGTGCCCGTCGGTGCGGGCTACGCGTTACTCCTGTTTTGCGATGGGGACGGAGCTAAAGCTGCGTCCCTACGGGCGTATTTCCCGCGTCTAGTAAGGCACGGTGTTCTTGAAGTCGGTCAGGGCCTGCTTGAGCGTTGCGGCGATCTCGTCGGTGATCGTCTTCTCGTCCATGATCTTCTTCGTGATCTCGGGCTTGTTGCTCTCCATGAACTTGTGGAAGGCGGCCTCGAAGGCCTGGACCTTTTCGACGGGCACGTCGTCCATGAAGCCGTTGTTGAGCGCCCAGAACATCTCTACCTGCTCGCCCATGGAGAGCGGCTGGTACTGCGGCTGCTTGAGGATCTCCTGCGCGCGCTGGCCGCGCTCGAGCTGGCGGCGGGTCGAGGCGTCGAGGTCGCTGGTGCCGAACTGGGCGAAGGCCT
>Ga0315281_10000776_pt1 | contig 45970 bp, 43 predicted proteins | sample YL17G07_0_MG_FD_204540 | JGI IMG/M metagenome (GOLD analysis project Ga0315281, IMG submission 204540) | Sediment microbial communities from Yellowstone Lake, YNP, Wyoming, USA - YL17G07_0 | ecosystem: Environmental > Aquatic > Freshwater > Lake > Sediment | place: USA: Wyoming | collected...
GGACCTGTTGAGCAGGCCGCCATACTCGCCGTAGGTCGCCACCCTGTACTCCAGGACGTCCATGCCGAAGTGGTGGACGTTGCGGTGGGCGTTGACGCCCGTCAGGGGATCATAGGTGCAGATCACGCTGCCGATCCCTAACCGGCCCAGGATCATGTCGCGCTGAAACTCCTTGATCAGGATTCCCAGTCCGAAGGATTGGTATTCGCGGCGGACCCCCGCGAACTGGGAATAGAAACGGAGGTTCGCCGGGTCACGGAAGCCGGTCGCCTTGTCGGCGACGCCAACGAACCCGTAACAGAACCCCGCCAGATGGCCCCCGTCCGCCCCCAAGCCGCCGCCCTCCGTCTCGGTGAAAGCGCCGATGAAGAGGCTGCTTCCTTCGGCGAAGAAGTTCTCACACATCATGTTCCGTGTTCCCGACAGGTGGTCGTCGGGAAAACCCCAGATCGCGTCCCGGATGTCCTCGTACTTCTGATAGTCCGCGGCTTCATGGGACGTTTCCACCCGGAGCAGGAACTTCCGGCCTTTGCCGACGACAATCCGCTCGAGGTCGCTCATCGTCCCCCCATTTTAGCCGAAGGGATGCGGCCTTTCAAACACCTTTTCGCGTCTCCCGCTTTTGACAGGCCCCTCTCCTCATGCTATAAAATGAATTGTCCCGGACGAACCATGACAGATCTGAGCTCACGGACCAGGGTTTCCTGCCTCGTCAATCCGCGGGCGGCCAATTCCCAGTGGCTGCGGCGGAAGAGGCTCAGGGCCTATCTCGAGAAGAAACTCCCCGGGAAGATCCACGACGCCGCCGGGGACACGCGCACGACCGTCGAACGGGCCAGGAAGGCTTCAAACGAATCCGAGATCATCGTGGCCATGGGCGGCGACGGCACGATCGCCGACACGCTCCAGGGCATCTTCGAGGCGGGAAAAAACAAGGACGTTTTGTTCGGGGTCATCCCCTTCGGCAGCGGCAACGCTTTCCGGAAGGCCTTCGGCATCCCCAAAGACCCCCGCAAGGCCATCGACCGGCTCACCGAAGGAATCCCGCGGGAAATCGACGTCATGGACACGGAAGGGCGCATCTCCAATTTCGCGAGCGTCGGGGCCACGGCCCGCGTGACGGGGGAAAAATACCTGAACCCCATCCCCGGCCTGTGGGGGTTTGTCCTGGCGGCCCGGAAGCTCTTCGGCTCGCGCATGGACGAAAAGGAGATCGAGCTGTTCGACGGCCGCGACCGGCACGGCGCCTTCGCACACAAGACCGTCCGCTCGAATTTTTTCGATTGCATCATCGCCAAGACCAACTACTTCGGCTATAGCTGGAACATCTCGCCCCGGGCCCGGGTCGACGACGGCTACCTCGACATCACGCTCTATGAGCTCGGCCCCGTCAAGTACACCCTGCTATTCCCTTTGATCTACCTCGGCTTCTACCAGAGCCGGCTCCGTCATTTCAAGGCCAAACGGGCGGTCATCACGGGCCGCGAGTTGCCGGTCCAGTACAACGGCGAATTCATCGGCAACCGCGACCGGGTCGAGTTCCGCGTCCTCCCCAAAGCCATCAAAATGATCTGCCCGCCCGGGAAAAGGGGCAGCAAGAGATTCGAGTTCCCCGGCTGACGCGGGGGGGCTGATCTCAGCCCTTCGCGGCGCGGGCCTTGGCGACCATCGTCTTGACGTCTTCGAGTAGCGCCGGCGCGGAGTAAACGAACCCGTCCTTGATCGTCCATTGGACGCCGCCGCGCATGACGGGCCGGCCGTCCTTGAGGTCGAGGATCCTGGCGTTGTTGCCCGTGGCGTTCTGGATGACGTCGATCGGATGGAAGCCCGCTTCCTGCTGGAGCTCGAGCTCGCGGAGATACGTGAAACCGTAGGCCATGTAGATGAATCCCGCGTCCTCGCCGCAGCCGACGAGCCCGCCCATCCGGGCGAAATCGCGGACGGCGGCCATGGTGAAAACCAACCGTAAGGCCAGGGCCCGTTGTCTCCTGCTCATCGAATCCTCCTCACAGGGAATCCTCAAGAGTTTTCTTAACCCGCTTAACGGTGCGTGCGGACTTTGTCGGGGCTTTCCTGTCAAGCGGCGGCGAATCCACCCGCGGCAGGATGATCGCCCCTGATTCGAAATCCCCGAGGACCTCGGCCCGCCCGCGAAGGAACAGCCGGCCGACGAGCGCTCCCGTCGCGGCGTCGAGCTCGTGGTTGGAGCAGCCGGTCCGCAGGCCTTTCAAGCCGAGCCTGCCGAGCCCGCGGCGGAGGGCTTTCCGATCCCGCGCGGCCCGGGGAAGGCCCCAGACGTCCTGCGCGCCGCCGGGATACATCTCGACCGCGCGGATCCCTTTCCCCTCGAGATCGGCCCGGAGCCTCATCCCCCGCTCCGTCAATCCCCGCATCGGGCCGAGGGTGATCGGGAAGAACGGGATTTTCCTTCGCCTGAGCTCCAGGTCGCAGGGCCGGTAATGGGAGTCGTTCCGCTCGTGGATGGACGACCTCCCCGGCGGGAGATGGAGCGGGGCGTCGATGGCGACCAGGTCGGGATGCGCTTCAACGATTACGGCCAGGATTTCCTCGTCCGAGAAGAGATCCTTTGTCTTCGCGTTCAGGCCGACCAGGACGCAGAGGCCCGTGGGCCGCTTCGGCGAGCCCGCGAGGTCGAGGCCGATGACGAGCAGGGCTTTTCCGCGCACGCGTGTCCTTAAGGAGAAAAGTCATAACACCGCCGGGGGCCCGAGTCAACCCCTCGACTCCCGGGCATGAATGCCGGGGCTTGTTCGGGGTTAACCCTGAGCCTCGCTTCTCGTCCCCGCCTTGAAAGGCGGGGCTTACCATCGGCGAACGGGTCAACAGCGCGGCTGTGTTATAATGAGCCGCGAGAGGCCCCCCTCAAGGAGAAGGACATGAGAAAAGCGGCGATTTCCACCTTCATAACCGTCATGGCCCTCGCGTCCTGTTCCCCCAATATCCACCTGGATTTTTTGGGCCAGGAAAAGCTCGCCGAGGTCATCCTCGTCCCGGGACCGGCCAAGGACAAGGTCCTCATGATCGACGTCGAGGGAGTGATCTCCTCCGTTGTCAATACGAGCCTGTTCTCGAGAGAAAAAAACGCCGTCTCCCGGGTCTACGAGCGGCTGGAGCGGGCGGCCCAGGACCCTGCGGTGAAGGCGGTCATCCTGCGCCTCGACACGCCAGGCGGCGAGGTCACGGCGAGCGACATGATCTACCACGAGGTCCTGAAGTTCAAGGAAAAAACCAAGAAGCCCGTCATCGGGCTGATGATGGGGATCGCGGCCTCGGGCGGCTTCTACATCGCTTCGGCCTGCGACTACATCATGGCCCACCCCACGACCCTGACGGGGAGCATAGGCGTCATCTCCATCTTTCCCAACTTCGGGGACCTGATGGCCAAGGTCGGGGTCAAGGTCAACGTCATCAAGTCGGGCGATGCCAAGGATTCGGGCGGCCCGTTCAGGGACATGACGGTCGAGGAGAAGAAGCTCTTTCAGGCGATTATCGACGAATACTACCAGGACTTCCTGAACGTCGTCTCCGCGAACCGCAAAGACAGGATCGCCGCCGGAGACCTCCGGACGATCGCCGACGGCCGCGTTTACACGGCCCCGCAGGCCCTCAAGCTCAAACTCATCGACGAGATCGGCTACTTCGACGACGCCTACAAAAAGATCCTGTCGATGGCCGGCCTCAAATCCGCCCGGCTCGTCGCTTACACCTATTATCCGTCGAGCAAGACGAACATCTACGCCGCCCAGCTCGGCGATTTCTCCCCGCTCGATAAGAAAGTGCTGGAATCCTATCTCGCCGTTCTCAAGACGGGGTTCTATTACCTCTGGCTGCCGCAGGCCCAGTAAGGAAACGCCGCCGACGCCGCGGCGATGGGCCCTCGCGCCCGGTCAGACGATCTTGAATTTTCCCGGGAACTTGACCCAGACCGAGAGAATGTTGAGGGCCGCCAGGACGACGAGGAGTATCGCCAGGACGAGAAAGATCACCCGGAACACCTGCGCCTTGAGCTTCTCGGGCGTCCGGAGGATGAGCCGCAGCAGGATGAAGTACCAGAGGGCGCTTCCGGCGCCGCAGGCCAGGGCGAAAAGGACGGCCGAGGGATGCCCGCGCTCGACCCAGCCGTGGGCCACGACCAGGCCGGCGGCGGTCAGCCAGAAGGCGGGGAGCGTCGGGCTCGAGACATAGAGAAGGATGGTGGCCAGGATCGGGTGGAGCTCCTTCTTGTCTTTTTCGCAGAACAGCACCGCCGGGTCGAAGGTCCGGGCCTGGCGGAAGATCCCGACCCCCACGACGACGAGCACGGCCGTCCCTGCGAATTTCATGAGGTGGGAGTATTTCAGGATAAAGGCGTTGACAAAGCCGGCCGCCTGGATCGCGATCAGACTGTAGAGGATTTCCATGCCCGAGGAGGCGAGCGCGCCCGAATAGCCGCGCCGGAAGCCGTAACGGCAACGCTGGGTCACGGCCAGGATGCCGATGGGCCCGACCGGCACGGCCGCCGCTATACCCAGGAACAACCCCGCCAGGATCGCCACGCCGCTTCCTACTCGTGAAGCCGGGCCACGATTTCGAACTGGGGCGGCCGCAGGATGTGGGCCTTGACCGCGCAGTGGTCGACGGCCTTGACGATCGCGTCCTTATACTTCGCCGGGAATCCGGGCGGCAGGTCGACGTGGATCGTGACCTTCTCGATCATCTTGGAAACAGCTCCCCGTTCCGTGCTCATGCTGACGGCGAGCTCCCGAGTCGGGATCTTGCGCGCCTGGCAGAATTCGAGGGCGTAGAACCCGGCACACGTGGCCAGGGAGGCCAGGAAGAGGTCGAAGGGCGAGGGCGCGGTCCCGCCGCCGCCCTCGTGGAGCGGCTGGTCGGTCCTGACCAGAAAGCCTTTGTATTCGGCGTTGACCTTCAGGCCGTCTCCGAAGACGATTTTGATCTCGTTCGCTGCCATATGTCGGCTCCTTTATCGAGGTTTTTTACCCGGCTTTCCGAGCAGGGCTCGGCGGAACATGGCCAGGATGACGTCCCGGTCCTTGCCCGTCAGCACCATCCGCCGGAAAATGTCCTGGACGCGCTCCGTAATGAAGTCCCGGTTGGTATCGCGCATGAATCCCAGGCCGTCCAGCATCTCGCCGAAGCGCCGGCCCGCCGCTTCCTGCTCGTCGCGGGTCAGGGGCAGGTTGCGGCGGACGACGGACGGCGTATCGCCGCGCCCGGCGATTTCGAACAGCGTCAGCGTCACGGCCACCCCCAGGTTGTACGAAGGCTGGCGGGCCGCCTGGGGGATGCGGAATCGGATGTTGGAAAGCCCGATTTCGTCCGCGGTCAGGCCCGTCCTCTCGTTTCCGAAAACGAGTCCGATTCTGGTTTCGGCGGGATACTCGGCTAGCCTAAGGGCGGCGTCGCTCATCGCGAGAAGGGGGAAATCCCGGCGGACGCGGGCCGTCGAGCCGACGACGATGTGCCGTCCCTCCACGGCTTCCTCGAGCGTACCGAAGAAACGGGCCCCGTCAAGAATGGCCCCGGCGTGAACGGCGGTCCGGTAGGCCGGGGCTTCGAACCGGTCGGCCCCGACGACCCGAAGGTCCGAGAAGCCGGTATTGGCCATGCCCCGGGCCGCCAGGCCGACGTTCTCGGGGCTGTCCGGCCGGACCAGGATGACGGCGAAGCGGTCGAGCCCGGACGGCCAGGCCCCCTTTCCGCCGCCCGTTTCAGCCCGCTTTCTCATGTTTTTAGATTATAACCGAGGGAGACGGAAAAGGCCAACCCCGCCCCCAAATTCAGGTGATTGGATCCACCCTCCGTTCGCCAGCCGCCGGGCAAGTGTGATATATTTTCACGGATACGACGCCGTGAAGAACGCCACGGACCACGCGAGGTGAACATGAGAACCATCGACGCTCTGAAGAAACTCTTCCACAAGCACGGCTACGCGGATTTCCGCTGGCTCGATCCCCAGGAAATCGTCGTCGCCCACTGGGTCCGGATGAAGTGCCAGTTCGGCTGCCCCGATTACGGACGGGCGGGGGCCTGCCCGCCCCACACGCCCTCCGTCGAGGACTGCGAGCGCTTTTTCCGGGAGTATAAAAGGGCCGCCGTCTTCCACTTCGAAAAGAAGCTCGACCGGCCGGAGGACCGTCATGCCTGGACACGGAAGCTCAACCTCGACCTCCTCAAGCTCGAGCGCGACGTCTTCCTGACCGGCTACCCCAAGGCCTTCCTCCTCTTTCTCGACACCTGCAACGTCTGCCTCGAGTGCTCGGGAAGCCGTGCGTCATGCAAGGAACCCCGGCTCGGCCGACCCGTACCGGAAGGCCTGGCCGTGGACGTCTTTTCCACGGTCCGGAAGCTGGGATATCCGATCCAGGTCCTCCCGGACTATAAGCAAACCATGAACCGGTACGCGTTCCTCATGATCGAATAACCCGCGCGCGCCGCGCCGCCGCGCCGAGTGGCCACCCCCGGGGAAAAACGCTATAATGGCCTCGGTCTTTTTCCCCTCGAAGGAGTCCGAACATGTGGTGGGACGGCAAGATCCAGCGCACTTTCCGTTGCCGGTTGACTCAGCAGCCCGGCGATTTGGGCCGCCTCCTGGCGGCCCTGGGCGAACAGGGCGGACTCATCGGCGAGATCCGGATCATCACCATGGGCGGCAGCGCCATGGTCCGGGACATCACGGTCTACGCCGATGACCTCGCGCATCTCGACCGGCTCGTCCGCCTCATCCGCGGGCTTCCGGACGTCGAACTGCTCGAGGTCCGCGACGAGGTCCTCGAGATGCACCAGGGCGGCAAGATCGCCATCCGCAGCCGCTACGACATCTCCACGCTCTCGACGTTGCGTCGCGTCTACACGCCCGGCGTCGCCGAGGTCAGCCTGAAGATCAAGGACAATCCCGCCCTGGCCCGCCGCTTCACGTCCATCCGTCACCTGGTCGCAATCGTCACGGACGGCACGGCCGTGCTGGGTCTGGGCGACATCGGGCCCCTGGCCGCCATGCCGGTCATGGAGGGCAAGGCGAGCCTCCTCGAAACCCTGACCGGCCTCTCGGGGATGCCCATCCTTCTCAATACGAAGGACCCTGAGGAGATCATCCAGACCGTCATCCACATCTCCCCCACGTTCAGCGCCATCCAGCTCGAGGACATCTCCTCGCCGCGCTGCTTTGAGATCGAGCGGCGCATCCAGGAGGCGGTCGATATCCCCGTCATGCACGACGACCAGCACGGCACGGCGGTCGTCGTGACGGCGGCCCTGCTCAACGCCGCCAAGATAGCCCGGGTCAACCTGCGCGCGGCCAAGATCGGCGTCATAGGGCTGGGCGCGGCCGGGTTCGCCCTGTCCAAGATGCTCATGTTCTATTTCGGATCGCCCGTTCTCGGCGCCGACATCGACCCGTCCGCGCTCGAGAGGCTGCGGCAGGCCGGCGGGACCCCGTCGGACCTCAAGTCCGTCATGGGGACCGCCGACGTCGTCATCGCCACGACGGGTGTGCCCGGGTTGATAAAGAAGGACATGGTCCGCAAGGGCCAGATCATCTTAGCCCTGTCCAATCCCAACGCGGAAATCGAACCCGCGGCGGCCATGGAGGCTGGGGCGGCCTTCGCGGCGGACGGCAAGTCGGTCAACAACGTCCTCGGGTTCCCCGGGATCTTCCGCGGGGCGGTCGACGCCAACGTCCCCCGGATCACGCGGGAGATGTTGATCGCCGCGGCCGAGGCCATCGCCGGCTTCGCCCCGCCCGGAGAAATCGTGCCCAATCCTCTGGACAAAAACCTCCACAAGACGGTGGCCCGGACGGTGGCCCGGGTTGCGCTCGAACAGGGCCTCAACAGGGACGACCTGACTGGTTACTTTGATTGACAATCCCGGCGGCTTCAGCTATATAAAGTAAGCCTCGAACAGCGGAAGGAGAAACCAGGATGGAAGGCAGCATGATCACCGTGAAAGACATCCTCGCCGAGAAGGGGACCAAGGTCTGGACCATTTCGCCGGACGCCAAGGTCCTCGACGCCCTCAAGATCATGGCCGACCGGGGGATCGGGGCGCTCCTCGTTTTCGAGAACGACGATGTCGTCGGCATCATGTCCGAGCGCGATTACGCCCGGAAAATCGTTCTCATGGGGCGCCATTCGCAGGAGACTAAGGTCCGCGACATCATGACCTCACCCGTCTACGGCGTCCACCTGGAAACCACGGCCGAGGAGTGCATGGCCCTGATGACCGACAAGCACATCCGCCATCTGCCCGTCTGCAAGGACGAGAAGCTGACCGGCGTCATCTCCATCGGGGACGTCGTCAAGGCCATCATGACCCACCAGAAAGTGACCATCGAGAACCTCGAAAATTACATCATGGGGAAGTATCAGTAAGGGTTCTCCGCTTCTCCCCTTGCCCCTTCGTCGGGGCAGAGGGGATGGCTTCCACTCCAGAGCGCGGTTTTTTACGCCGCAAGAATCCCGTCCTTCTCGGCGTCAAAACAACTCGCTTGGCGTACGCTACGCCAAGCTCAAACAAGTTTTGCCGGTTCCCCCTGGAACTCTCCTCGAAGGGCGGGATTCTCGGGCTAAACCGCGCATGACGTTCCGGCCATTCCCCTCAGCCCCCTCCTTGGGCCCTTTCTCAATATCAACTTTCTAGAATTGCATGAGGCCCATGGCGCGCAGGCCGAGGTAGGCCGCGCCGAGGACGCCGGCGGAGTCGCCTAATATCGCCTTCAGGATGGGGATATGGCGGCCTGGGATCCCAAAGACGGCTTTGTCCATGAACGCCGGGACGCGGTCGTACCAAAGCGGGATGTTGGACACCCCGCCGCCGAGGATGATCGCTTCGAGGTCCAGGATGTTGATGCAATTCGCGAAGAGCTCGCCCATGATCCGGCAGGACTCCTCGAAGAGCGTCTGTGCGTGCGGCTCCCCTTTTTCGTAGCGCGCGAAGATCGCCCGCGGCGTGAGGGTCTCTCCGGAAAGGTCCTTGTAGCGGCGCGTCAGGCTCGGGCCGGAGAGGTAGGCCTCGCCGCAGCCCCTGCGGCCGCATTCGCAGGGACGCCCGTCGATATCGATCGACGAATGGCCGATCTCGCCGGCGTTTCTGCGGACCGCGGTGCAGACGGTTTCCGAGGATGAGGCCGGAGCCCATCCCGGTGCCCAGGATGACGGCCATGACCGTGTCGTATTTGCCGTGGCACTGAGCGAAGAACTCGGCCAGGGCCAGGCAGTCGGCGTCGTTTTCGATGATGAAGGGCACAGCGAGCTCGGTCCGGAGCAGGCTGATGAGGCCGGGCTTTTCGTAGAGCGGCGTGTGGGGCGCGCCGTACATGATGTCGTCGGGGGGATGGTAGGTCCCCGGGGTTCCCATGCCCACGGCTTCGTACCGCGCGCCGCCGGCGGTCTCGGCCACCAGCTCGAGGATGTTGGCGACGACCTTCTCCCGGCCCAACCCGGGCTCGGAGGGCCGGCGCATCCGGGCCAGGACCTGGCGATTTTCATCGACGAGACAGGCCTCGACTTTCGTCCCGCCGAGGTCGATCCCGATCGCGCGCCGGCTCATGTCCTTCCTCAGCGTTATCTTATGCGAGACGGCCCCTCCGAGGCAACCGGCACCAGAAAAAGAACCCGCGTCCCGGCCGCGAAAGGCGGGCGAATTCCCGTATGGCGTCCGGTTGATCCTCTTACTTCTTAGGCCCGGTGACGCGCTCGTGCAGCTTCTTCCGGATAGCCTCCCGCCTGTCCAACGTGTCCAGGTGGATCTGCAGGTTGACGATTTCCTCGGCGAGGGCATTGGCCACCTGGCCGATCGCGGGCGCCCCGCCGGTTGTGACGAGATCCTCCCCCGTGATGTCCTTGACGAAGTTGGCCGCTTCCCGGTCGATCAAGGTCTTGAGAATGTTGCCCGGGTCATGTTCCACGAAGAGCTTGGTCATCGCCAGGAGGCGTGAGAAATGCGTGTAAAAAACAGGATCGATCTCCGCCTGTTCCTTGGCTTTTTTGGTGTCGACCGCCATTCTTTGCAGGAAAGGTTCCAAGGCGTCCGGCCCCCCCGATCCCCGCGTCGCCATTTCCCGGAAGGTGGTGACGTACTGATCGAGAAGAGCATACCCAGCCTTCTTTTCCGAGGCGGGCCCGATGTCAAAAGCGGTCAGGTTCAGAACCATGGCGCAAATCGCCATCGCCGGAAAGACTTGCCTGTTCATCATTTCAGACCTCCTCGGATTTTTTAAGAAGCGAAACGAGCACCCGCTCGATCGCTCTATCCCTGAATAAAATCTCCATTTTCTTCTCCAGGCTGAGACGGGGGGCCCTCGGATTTCCCGTTGGACCCGCGGCCTTTCGTTCTTCCTCCTCTTTCTGCCGGGCGGCTGTCGCCAAGACGATCCGAACGGTCCGGGCGGGGCCAAAGGTATCCGTCGCTCCGGCGGGGATCGTCTCTTTCGGCATGAGAAAGTCGGAAATCCCAGGCAGGTCTTTGAGGATCACGGCGATCGGGCCGGACGCGCTCTGGGGTCTCGACGAAGGCCGGCGGGTGACCAAAAAGACTGTCCCCGCGGCGACCAAGACGAGCGCGGCGATCGAGGCGGAGATGGCCGTCTTATGTCCGAAAAATGCGCTTTTTTTCTCAGGGACGGCGGCGATACGGGCGCGCAGTTCTTGATCGAAGTTCCGCTGCCGGAAGATTTCCAGGGCTCGTTCCTCCTCCTCCCGGATGAGCAGGGCGATTTCTGCGAATTCTCGATCATCCCATCGTTCACCCATGGTGTCCTTCTTTCACGGAATCTGTCACGGCTCTGCGCGCCCTGTTCAGCCGGGACATCACGGTCCCCTGCTTGATCCCCAGTGTTCCGGCCAGCTCCTGATAGGATAGGTGCCCGTACTCGCGGAGGACGAAGACCTCTTGCTGCTTTGCCGGCAACCGGGACACGGCCTTCTTTAGGGAGTTCAGACGTTCGCCCTTGTCGGCCGAGGATTCCGGCGTCCGTGTTTCGACGGCATTGTCGGGACGGGCCGTTATTTCGAAAAACCGGACGATCCGCCGCTTTCTTCCATGGTCCAAGCACGTGTTTCTGGCGATCCGAAAAAGCCATTCTTTGAGGGCATAGGGGGTATGGACCTTGCCGACGTTCTGGAAAGCTTTGAGGTAGACGTCCTGGCTCAAGTCTTCGGCGTCGGAGGGGTTTCGCGAAAATCCCAGGCAGATCCGGAAAACGTCTTCCTGATAGGTCATCATTTCCTCGAAGAGCCTCGACTCCTCCTCCGTCAGCATCATTCGTCCTTTATCCATGAGGAAAGACGATCCGGGAAGGACAATATTCCATTCCGGGACGATGGCTCCACCCCGTTGAATCGGGATCGCTGCTTCGGCGGGCCCGCCGCGATGACACTCAAGATCAGCACAATGTCCTCGAAAGACATGCTGATGGCCCGCAGGCCGGCTCGCGTTTGCTTCAAAGACCGCGTTGCCGCTTACCGCTCCCACTTAAAGGGCGTCTTGAGCCGCTCCTCGACCCAGGCCTTGTTGATGCGCAGGCTGTACTGGTCGTGCTGCAAGACCTGTCCGGTGTCCTGTATCAGCGCCTCGCGGTAAAAACCGACGGCCGCGTCCCGTTCGCCCAGGAGGTCCTTCGTGATCCCCATCCAGACGAGCGCGCCGAACGCGTTAGCCTTGGAGCGATCGAGCTCGCCGGATTTTTTGAAGGCCTGGAACGATTCGGGATAGTGCCGGCCGTCGAAAAGGAGGAGCCCCAGCTTGTACCAGGCGTGGGGGTCCTTGATCGCGACCGCGTCGGGGCGCTTATAGATAGCCAGGGCGGCCTCCCCGGTTCCCGTCCAATCCAGGTTATCGACGGCTTCGGCCAGCTCGGCGCCCGACCTCGGAATAGGCTCGCTGACGACGGCCAGGCGGCCCCCGGGGTCAATCCTCGCCTCCTTGAGTTTGGCCCGGCTCTCGAACCTGAGCGTGTTCATCTGCGCGAAACGGTTGGTCCATTGGACCTGCTTCGTCCCATCCTCGAAAACGGCCTCGACCGGCACCGGCATCCGGATCGACTCCAGGGCATACTCGACACGGACCTCGCTCACGAAGCCGCCGGCTCCGGGATTCGACGTTTGGGACGCGATCCGGCACTCGAGAATCTTATTGGACCGGACCCAGTCTTCGAAGAACCAGCCGAGGTCCTGGTCCGTCTCTTCCTCGCAGATTTTACGGAACTCCCGCCAGCCGAGGCGTTTGCCGGCGAAGCCCGCGACCGTGCGCCGGTAAGCCCTGTCGAAGGCCTCCGTGCCCAGGACGTTTTCCAGTGCGCCCATAACGGCGAACCCTTTCCCGTGGATAACGATGTTGTTCGTATCGAATTTCTGGGTTCGGGCGAGGGACGGCGGCGCGTCCATGGTCGTGTCGTTCTTGGCCTTGACTCCTTCGAGGTAACCATCGATGAAACCCCTGTGCCGTCCCCAGCCGCGTTCACTCCCGAGCATATAGGCCTTGTCCATGCAGATGCCCATCCCGATCATGAACCAGGAATCCGTGAACGGGCCCCGGACGTCCCCGGGCATGATGAACTCCCCCCAGTACTGGTGGCCGATCTCGTGGGCCGTGATCCATCTCCACCAGTTCAGCTCCTTTTCGCCCTTCTTGGCGTCAAACGTCTCCTGGCCGTGGATGACGACGATGCCCGAGGCATACGGATATCCTCCCCACGGCTTCGGGCCGCCGGGGATGATGAAGAGCGACCTGTGGGGGTAAAGGCCAAGCCACTCCTTATAAAACGGGATGATGTCCGCCGCGGCGTCGAGGCAGAGGCGGGCGCATTCCTTCCCCTTCTCCGTGAAAAGGGCGGTGACGAGGACGCCCTCCACGTCCCGGGTCTCGGCTTGCAGGTTGTTCGACAGGAAAAGCCCGAACCGCGTCGTCACGCAATCGTTCTCGTAATAGCCGGTTTTCGGATTCTGCCGGCCGCTCACGGCCATGACATACCCCATGGGGATTTCCACCTTGACCTTGAAGGAGTCGCGGACGGGAATGCCTTCCCACCACAGGCGCGGGTGCCAGGCTTTGAGCTCGATCAGCCCGCCGCCCGTCCCGGCCTTCGAGGAAAAGATCATCTCTATCCTGGCCTGCTTTCCGGGGCCGAGCGGGGCCGGAAGCTCATAAAAAAGGGGCGTCGTCAGGGGAAGGCCCAGGCCTTCGTTGAGCCGCCGGAGAGGCCGGCCGTCCGCCGTCAATTCCAGGGTTTGCCCGGGGCTGACCGTCCATTCGAAGGCCAGCACGGTGAGCGGCCGCCGAGCTGGATTGGCCATTATGACCGTGCCCTTGCCGCTGACCACGGCGATCCCGGCTTCGACGGCGATTCTCGCGTCCAGCCGGTACTCCGCTCCCGGCGGATCCTGGGGCGTCCAGAAAGCCGCCGGGGAAGGTCCGCGATCGTCCCCGCACCGGGCCGTTCCCGACACGAGACCCATAACAAAACAGGCCACGAGAAACTTTGAAGGACTGTGCGCGAGTATCATCGGCCGGCCTCCTTATTAAGATTATACGCTACAGATCCGGCAATGTTGGCGTTGCATTTTGTCGGCGACTCGGATAGATTGGAGGCAGGAAGCGTCGTGGCCGGCCGCCACGGAGGTCGGGCATCGGGCGCACCAACATCGAGATGATCGGAGAATTCGGACCCTATGTCCAGGCCACGGCCGGTAGGGGCGTCCGGGCCAAGCTCCGGGAATCCGCACCATGAATAAAGAGGACATGAAGAGCCACCTCTGGTTCCGAAGCATCCTCGGAGTCACGGTGCTGGTCGTCCTGCTCTTCCTTTCCGGAGGGCGGCTCGATTACTGGCAGGGCTGGGCCTACGTCCTGCTCAACGTCTTCTTCATCGGCCTGACCAATTGGACCCTGCGCGACAATCCCTCCCTTTTGCGCGAGCGAATTTTTCCCGGCCGGGGCGTGAAATCGTGGGATAGAACCTACTGGGCCGTCTCGACTCCCCTGTATTTTCTCTCGCTCGTCCTGGCGGGCCTTGATGCCGGTCGCAAGCACTGGACCCCGCACCTGCCCCTGCTCCTGTATGCCGGAATCATCGTCCTCTACTGCCTGGGCCAGTCCCTCATGCTGTGGTCCAAGCGGGTCAACAACTTCTTTTCGAGCGTCGTCAGGATCCAGACGGACCGCGGACAGACCGTCTGTTGCGAGGGACCTTACCGATATGTTCGGCATCCCGGCTACCTCGGCGGCTTGGCCTTCGGGCTGAGCGCGCCGATTCTCCTGGGCTCGGTCATTGCCCTCATCCCTTCCGCGCTGGCCGCCCTGATCCTGGTCCTGCGGACTGTCCTCGAGGACAATACCCTTCTCGCGGAACTCGACGGCTACAGGGAATACGCGGACACCGTGAGATTCCGGCTCCTGCCGTACATCTGGTGAGTGGGCTGAAATAAAAAAAGAACCATTCTCCCGCGGCAATCTCGCCGTAGGCCGTGCCCAGCCATAGAGGAGGAACCGCATGAAACGCCGGGATGTCCTGAAAATCGCCCCTCTCACCGTGCTCGGGTTGGCCGGACGCGAATCCCGCCCGGCCGGCTCGCTTCCCCTGTTCACCGCGGCCTTGGCGGGCGGCGTCAGCCGCGCGGAGATCCGGCCCTTCAACGGAAGCCCGGCCCTCTTTCTTGACGGGAAACCGGTCTTCCCGGCCATCAACTGGGTTTCGGGCCCCAAGCCTGACGCCTGGGAGTTCGAGGAGCAGGCCCGCCTGAGCGCGGATACCGGCATCCACATTTATGCCTTCGACGTCGGCAAGGGCACGGAGTGGGTCGGGCCCGGACTCGGCCGCGGGGGCGATTTTGACTTCTCGACGGTCGAGGCCCGCTTCGGCCGCGTCCTCCAGGCCGATCCCGGCGCCCTGTTCCACCTTCGCGTCTACCTCGAGACGGGACATGGCGACTGGTGGGAAGAAGCCCATCCCGACGAGTGCGAAATTCTCTCCGACGGCCGGCGGAACGGAATGTCCTTCGCCTCGAAAGTCTGGCGGGAGGAGGCCAAGGAGTTTCTCCGCGCCTACATCCGGCATTTCCGGAAAGCCGGGCTCTACGACCGCGTCATCGCCTATCAGGTCGGGGCCGGCTACACGGGCGAGTGGGTCAAGGGCGAGTCCTCGATGTATGCTCCCTGCGGCGACTACAGCCGCCCCATGCGGCTCTACTTCCAGGACTGGCTCAGGAAGCGTTACGGAAGCGACGTTTCTATGCTCCGCGCGGCCTGGCATTCGCCGTCCGTTTCGTTTGACAACGCCGCGGTCCCCGGCGCCGAACGCCAGCTCGAAGCCCGCCTCTACACGTTTCGCGATCCCGCTTCCGAACAGGACGTCATCGATTATTTCCGGGCCCTCGCCGACCTCTGCGGCGACGCCGTCGTCGATCTTTGCCGGTCGGTCAAGCAGGAGACGGGCGGGGACCGTCTGGCCGGCGCGTTCTACGGCTACCTCCTCGACCTGGCCTGGAACGGCGGTTTCTTCAGGGAGCGGCCGGACTCCGATTATTCGACCTATCAGCGGTCCGGCCATCTGGGTCTGCGGCGCGTCCTGGCGTCGCCCGACGTCGATTTCCTGGTCAGCCCCTATTCTTACGGATTTCGCGGGATGGGCGGAGACTCGCCGAGCATGCTCCCGGCCGACTCGGTCCGCCTCCACGGCAAGCTCCTGCTTATCGAGGACGACACGCGCACCCACGCCGACAGCGAGGATCCCAATTACGGCCAGGTCAAGACACTCGCGGCGAGCCGCGCGATCCTGAGGCGGAACCTGGCCCACTTTCTAACCCACGGCGAGGGGGCCTGGTGGGCGCTCTGGAAGGTCAACGCGGCCAAAGTGCCCGAGTTCGGGACTTTGCTTCGCGAGTTCAAGGACGTCGGCGAGCGCTCCATGACCCTGGACAGGTCCTCGGCCGCGGAGATCGCCGTCCTCCTCGACGACGAAAGCTTTTTTTACGAAACATGCCGGTACAATCTGGATATCCCGTTGATTTTCCAGCAGCGGCTCTGGGGCCTGCCCCGGGTGGGGGCGCCCTTCGACGTTTTTCTCCTCGACGATTTTCTCGGCGGGAAGCTCCGGCCGTACAAGCTCTATATCTTCTTGAACCCCTTTCGCCTTGATACCGGCCGGCGGAAGGCCATGGCCCGCGAGCTCCGGCGGGACGGCCGCGCGGCGCTTTGGATCTACGCTCCCGGATATCTCAAGGACGCCTCGGCCCTCGAGAACATGGAAGACACGACGGGCATGCGCTTCGGCCTCGGCGAACAGCCCTGGGGGCCCCTCGTCCACGTTACGGATTTCGAACATCCGCTGACGAAGGGCTTGAGCCAGGACCTTTTCTGGGGGACGAACGCCAAGCTCGGGCCGCTATTCTATGTCGACGATCCGGCCGCCCGGGTCCTGGGCGAGGTCGTCTATTCGCAGGGGAACTGCCGGCCGGGGTTCGCGGTCAAGGAATTCCCGGGCTGGAAATCGGTTTACAGCGCCGCCCCAAACATCCCCGCGAACGTCCTGCGCAACATCGCCCGTTGGGCGGGGGTCCATGTGTATAGCGACTCGGGCGACGTACTGTACGCCAGCAAAAGCCTCCTCGGCGTTCATACGCTCGCGGGAGGGACGCGCGTCTTCAAACTGCCCGCCCCGGCGATGACGGTCTACGACGCCTTTGGAAAGAAGATGGTGGCGAAGGGGGTCTCCGAATTCCCGGTCACCCTGGCGCCGGAATCCACGGAGCTGTATGTCCTCGTCCGGAGCTGAACGCGGCCCGTGCTTTTGAAAACGTATTCGGCGGCGGCCTGACGTCGTGCCGCTTCCTGGCGTCCCGGGACGAATCATGTAGAATAGAGCCGCCTATGGACATCGTCCTCGCCTCGAAATCGCCGCGGCGCCGGGAGCTCATGGCCCAGGTCCGGCCGGAATTCCGCGTGTTCCCGGTCGACGTCGACGAATCCTCGGTGCGGGAGAAAGACCCTGTCAAGTTCGCCGTGGAGGCCGCGGTCCTCAAGGCGAAAACCGCCGCGGAAACCTTCCCGGACGCGATCGTCATTGGCGCCGACACCGTCGTGGCCCTCAACCGCGAGATCCTCGGGAAACCGGCCGGCCGCGCCGCGGCGCGGACCATGCTCCAGCTACTTTCGGGCCGGCGGCACCGGGTGATCACGGGGCTGGCGTTCTTCCGCAAGTCCGAAGACCGGCTGCTCACCGGCTACGAGGTGACCTACGTGACGTTCCGGGTCTTGTCCGAAGAGATGATCGAGGCCTACCTCGGCCGGGACGATTACCAGGACAAAGCCGGGGCCTACGCCGTCCAGGATGTCGGCGACGCTTTCGTCCGCCGCCTCAAGGGCGATTACGACAACGTCGTCGGCTTCCCGGTCGAAAAGGCGGCCCGGATGCTGGCCCGCTTCGAGGCCCCGACGCTCCAGGTGACGATCGATGACATGGATTTCCCGGGGAGCGCCGGCGTCGCCCTATCGGACGGCCGGAAGGTCTTCGTCACGGGCGCCGTCACCGGGGACACGGGCACGGTCCAGGTCGTCGGCGAAAGCCGCGGCGATCTCCGGGCCGAGATTGTCCGGCTGGAAAAGCGCTCGACGTCGCGGGCCGAGCCGCGCTGCCCGCATTTCGGGACATGCGGCGGATGTCTCTTCCAGAACCTGGATTACGCGCGGCAGCTCGAGCTGAAGGAGCGCTTCCTCCGGCGGACCCTGTTTGAAAGAAGCATCCCCGGACTCGACCCGGACGGCGTCTTGCCGGTCGTCCCATCGCCCGACGTTTACCATTATCGGAACAAGATGGAATTCGCCTTCGCCGACGATTGGGGGGAGCTCGTCATCGGCCTCCGCGAAAGGGGGGACCCGCGCCGGAAGTCCCGGGGCCGGACGGTCGGCCTCAGGCAATGCCCTATCTTCAGCCCGGTCGTCGAGGAAATCTTCCCCGTGGTTCTCGAGTTCGCCAAAGAAAAGGGCCTGGCCGCCCACAACCCGAGGAAGGGCCGCGGGGTCCTGCGCCATCTGGTCCTCCGCGAGGGCAAGCGGACGGGCGACGTCATGGCCCTCCTGGTGACCGCCCCGGACTCCGGGGTCGATTTCGGGGAACTCGCCGCGAGGCTCGCCACGTCCGCCTCGCGCGTCAAGGGCTTTTTCCACATCGTCAACGGGCGGAAATCGGACATCGTCAGCTTCGAGGAAACGCGGCTCCTCTCGGGCTCCGCCTGGATCGAGGAAGAGCTCGGCGGACTGACGTTCCGGATCCACCCCCCGACGTTTTTTCAAACGAACACCGCCGCGGCCGAGGCCCTCTATGGGAAGATCCCTGGGCTGGCCGGACTGACGAGGGATAGCCGAGTGCTGGGGCTCTATTGCGGCTCCGGGGCCATCGAGATTTTCCTGGCCGGCAAGGCCGGAAGGGTGACCGGCGTCGATTCGTTCCCGGAGAACATCCGCAACGCCAAGGAGAACGCCGCCGCGAACGGCATCGAAAATTGCGCGTTTTCGGCCGGGACGGTCGAGGATTTTCTGAGCGAACCGGGAGGCGAGCCGCCGGACGTCGTCGTCGTGGACCCGCCACGCCCCGGCCTGACGCCGCGGGCCCTGAAGAACATCCTGGCCCTGGAGGTCCCCACGGTCGTCTATGTTTCCTGCAATCCGCCGGCCATGGCCCGGGACCTTAATCACGTCATGGCCCGGGGCTACCGTCTCCAAACGGTCCTGCCCTTCGATTTTTTCCCCCACACGCCGCACCTCGAAGTCCTGGCCGTTCTGGCCCGCTGAAGCTCCACGGACTTACGTCCATGGGATCCAACTTTTGCAGGCTTTGGAGCGCCTGCCCCGTTCGTGGGATTCCACAGACATGAGTCTGTGGAATCCCACGAACGGGGTTGAGCGTCGCGGACGAAGGAATGATATAATCCGGGAGGAGACATATCATGACACGGCATCTTAAGCTCTTTACCCCCGGCCCCGGCGACGTGGAAGATGACGTCCTCGCCGCCGCGGCGCAGCCCGTCATCCGCCATTACGGGCCCGACTGGATGGACATCCACAACGAGATGACGTCGCTGTTGAAGCAAATCTTCCAGACGCGGAACGACCTGTTCGTCGTCCCCGGCGCGGCTTCGGCCCTGCTCGACATGGCCATCGGGAGTCTCCTAGCGACCGGCCAGAAGATCGTCGTCGGACACAACGGCTTTTTCGGCGACCGGCTGGTGGCCATCGCGGAGGGATACGGATTGACGGTCGTGCCGTTCGCGGCCCCGCTAGGCCGGCCCCTCGATCCGGCGGCCCTGCGCGGCGTGCTGGCCGCCCACCCCGACGCCCCGGCCGTGGCGCTCGTCCATCACGAGACCGGCACGACGGTGCTCAATCCTCTACGGGAATTGGCCGAGGTGGCGCGCCAGGCCGGCCGGGTCGTCATCGTGGACGCCGTGTCGTCACTGGGCGGCATCGAACTCCCGGTCGACGCCTGGGGCGTCGACGTGTGCGTGACGGCCGCCAATAAGTGCTTCGAGGCGCTCCCGGGCGTGGGTTTCGTGAGCGTCGGCCCGCGCGCCTGGGGACTCATCGACGGCCGGCCGGCCTGCGGGCACGGCTGGTATCTCGACCTCCGGACCTGGCGCACGTACGCCAGGGAATGGGGCTCCTGGCATCCTTCTCCCGTGACTTTGCCCGTGAACGTCATCCTGGCGGCGCGGGCGGCTATGCGCCGGATCGTGAGCGACGGCCTCGACGCGCACCTCGCCAAGTACGTCTACGCCAGCCGGGCCGTCCGGGCCGGGCTGCGCAACCTGGGATTCGAGATGTTCGTGCCGGACGAGCACGCCGCCCCCGTCGTGACCGCCGTCAAAGCGCGGCCCGAATTCGAGGTGACGGAAATGATCAAGTGGCTGGCGGAGGAGCGCGGCATCGCCGTCGGCGGCGGGCTGGGCGAATTGGCCGGCAGGATCTTCCGCGTCGGCCACCTGGGAAAAGCCGCTTCCAGGGAATGGCTGATGGACTTTCTCTTCGCCGTCGAGGAGTTCCTGCGGGCCCGGGGCATTCCGGTCCCCGTCGGGGCAAGCTTGACGGAGCTGTGACCGGCCGCTGGACCCGCCCGGCCGGAAAGGTCAGACTTGCGGGGCCGGCTCTCCCCTCTTCGACGTGGCCGAGATGAACATCCAGACCGAAGTATAAAGCACGACGCCCAGAACGACCCACTTCATGACGGTCAGGGGAAGCGACTTCACGACGTAGGCGGCGAGAAGCACGCCGAGAACTCCGAAGATGGTCAGGGCGATGGCCGCTTTCCGGTCGTAGGCGTTTTCCTTGACGAAACGGGCGCTGCCCGCGGCCATGAGCATGGCCGTCGCCGTCATCATGATCGGGAAGGCCGTCTTGGGGTGCATGCCCAGGGCATAGACGGTGGCCATGCAGGGCGCGTAAAAACCAACCCCGATCGTCTGGAGGGCGCCGAAGACGAAGCTCATGGCCACGGCCACGGCCAGCTTCCAGCCCGTGAGCCCGATCTCCACGCCGCCGACCGGGAACCAGTTGAGCAAACCCGCCAAGATGATGAGGGCCACGGCCAGCAGCCCGAAGCCCATGCCAAGCTGAATCTTCCGTCGCGACATTTTGGAAACGACGCCGGCCCCGAGGACGGCTCCGGCCGGGGCGGCCACGGCCATGGACGCGAGGGTCACGGGATGGACATTGACCACGGTCATGAAGATGAAGGCCTGGGCGACCGTGGGCAGCGTGTTGCCGACGTTCATGGTGCCGGGGATGAGCTTGTCGTCGACCATCTTGAAGAACTTGAACAGCGCCGTCTGCTGGGCGAAGCTCCCGATGCCCAGGGTGTCCAGCAGGTTGGTGATGAATCCCGTCCCCGACAGCCGGGGCCAGGGCGTCGACGAAAACGCGGCCCTTTGCTTAAAGGCGTCCGTCAGATAGTAGAACCCGAAAAGAGACGCCAGCAGGCCGAGGACGGTTTTCAGGATGATGATCATGGCGGTCCATCGTACCCAAGGACCGGACCGCCGTCAAGTGGCGGCGCGGGGCAGGTCACCCGACGGTGCGGGTGGCCATGACGTCGACCCCCGTGCCGAGGACGTTCGCGATCAGGACCTGGCCGCGCCTGACCGGCGCCACGGGCCTGAGCTTTGCGATCTCCCGAAGGATCGGAAAGATCATCTCCCGGGGCACCCGGTCGCTCAGCCGGACCGAGACGAGCCGCGTCTCCGACCCCTCGATCGGGACCGAGGTGGCCAGGTTTCTTTTGGGATAGAGGACCTCCTCGGTCGCGAAGCCGATCCCTTTCTCGCACCGGTGGCCCTGGACATCCAGCCCGCGTTCGGAGCGGCGGACCTCGAGCTCGCAGCCCACGGGGCAAAGGATGCAGGTCAGGCGGTCCGCGGACAATGAATCACTCATGGCATTCGACCTCGATATCCTCGTCGACGGGCGGACGGATCCTGATCTTCTGGAGCTCGGAGGGCAGCAGCCGGCCGTACTTTTTCCGGAAATAGACCTTCCCCGAACTCCGGCCGGTGACCGTCACGCGGCAGCCCCGCAGGGGCCGCGTCACCCGGAAATTCAGCTCGGCGCCCGAGGTCCCGGGCCGGAGGGACTGGGGCAGGCCGTAGCGGACATTCAGGCCGGGGATCACGCGGATCGTCCCGACGGACGGGAGCTCGCCGCGCGCGAACCGGGCCGCCGCGGCCCCCGCCTCGAAACCCTCGTGCGAGGCGAAGTCGGCGACGTCGTGGATATGGAGGACGTTTCCGCAGGAAAAAATGCCGGGGACGGACGTCATCCGCGTTTCGTCGACGACCGCGCCCCCGGTGACCGGGGAAAGCTCGACGCCGGCCCTTTTCGAAAGCTCGTTCTCGGGGATCAGGCCGACGGACAGGAGGAGCGTGTCGCACCGGACTTCGCGCTCCGAGCCGGGGACCGGTTTGAGGTCGCCGTCGACCGCGGCCACCACGACGCTCTCCACCCGGTCCCGGCCTTTCACCTCGACGACCGTGGTCGAGAGCTCGAGCGGGATGCCGAAGTCCATCAAACACTGGCGGACGTTGCGCTCGAGGCCGTTCGTCCAGGGCATGAGTTCGAAGACCCCCTTGACGGCGATCCCCTCGAAGGTCAGGCGCCGGGCCATGATGAGACCGATGTCGCCCGACCCGAGGATGGCCGCCTCGGTTCCAATGCGGACGTTTTGGAGGTTGACGAGGTTCTGGGCGGATCCCGCGGTGAAGATTCCGGCCGGCCGGGTCCCGGGGATCTCGATCATCTCCCGGGTCCTCTCCCGGCAGCCCATGGCCAGGACGACGCTCGAGGCCTTGATAATCCTGTACCCGGACCGGGCGTTGACGCGAAGGAGGCGGTCGGGACCGAGGTCGAGGACCATGGCCCCGGTCTCGGCGCGGATTCCCTCCCGGGCGGCCTCTTCGGCCAGGCGCTCGGCGTATTCCGGGCCGGAGATCGACTCGCCGTAGAGGAAAAGCCCGAAGCCGTCGTGGATGCACTGGTTGAGGATCCCGCCGAGCCGTTGTTCGCGCTCGATGAGGAGGACGTCCTCCGCCCCGGCCCGTTTGGCGCCCAGGGCCGCGGCCAGGCCGGCGGGGCCCCCGCCGATGACCACGACGCCTCGGGTTTCGATTCCGTCCATCGTTCAGCCCTTGATCCGCCCGTAAAAAAGGCGCGAGTCGCCGCCGCGCTTGGTGATGCGGTCGAGAGGCAGGCCCTCCTCCTGGAGGATCTCGACGATCCGCGGCGTGCAGAACCCGCCCTGGCAACGCCCCATCCCGCAGCGCGTCCGGCGCTTGACGACGTCCATGGTCCTCGCGCCGAACGGGTTGCGGAGGGCGGCCGCGACCTCGGCCCTGGTCACGTGCTCGCAGCGGCAGACCATCTCGCCCCAGTCGGCGTTGGCGGCGACGCGGGCCGCCCTCTCGCCGTCGCCGAGGGCAGCGAACCTGGGGTTCGCCGGAAGCCCGGGGTCGAAATCCGGCTTGGGTTCAAGATCCCTGCCCGATCCGATCATTCCGGCCACCATTTCGGCGATGGCCGGCGCGGACGTCAGGCCGGGGGATTCGATCCCCATCAGGTTAATCCAGCCCGGCCGGAGGGCGGACGCCTCGATCACGAAATCGCGGAACTTCTCCCTCCCGTCAGGGCCGACGAGCTTGGGGCGGAGGCCTGAATAGCTGTGGATGAAGGCCGCGCTCCGGAGCTCGGGCGCGAGCCGGCCGGCCTCGCCCTTCAGCTGGTCCATGACGGAGCGGGTCGACGAGGTATCGGTCTTGGCCTCCACGTGCTGGGCGCTCGGACCGAGGAGGATGTTGCCTTCCATCGTCGGGGTGATATGGATGCCCAGGCCCGGATCGTCCTTCGGCGGGACGGGATAGAGCGGCATCCCCAGCCGGAACCCGGGGTCCTTGTCGGTGATGAGATACTCGCCCCGGTAGGGAAAAACCCGGTAATCTTCGACCCCGGCCAGCCGGGCCACTTCGTCGGCGAAGAGGCCGGCGCTGTTGACGACCCAGGGGGACGTGAAAATGCCCTTGGGCGTCGCTAGCGAGAAGCGGCCGGAGCGGAATGCGACGGACACGACGGGGGCTTCAAGGAGGACCCTGGCCCCATTCCGGTGCGCGGATTCGGCCAGGGCGATGGTGAACTCGTAGGGCGAGATGATGCCCGTGTGGGGCGAATAAAGGGCCCACCGGCCGCGGGCCAGGGGTTCGATTCTGCGGATCTCCGTCCCGCCCACGATCTCGAGTTCCGGCGTGCCGTTGCGGTCGCCCTGCTCCTTGAGCTCCTCGAGGCGGGGCCGCTCGCCGTCCGTCAGGGCGATGACGAGCTTTCCCGTTTTCCGGTGCGGGACGTGGAGCTCGGAGGCCAGGCCGTAGATTTTCCGGAGGCCGGCGACGTTGGTTTTGGCTTTGAGGGACCCGGGCGGGACGTTGAACCCGCCGTGGATGACGCCGCTATTGGCCTTGCTGATCCCCTCGGCCAGGTCGGCTTCCTTTTCGAGGAGGAGGAGCCTCAGGCGGTAACGGGCGAGCTCCAGTAGGACGGCGCAGCCGATGACGCCCCCTCCAATGACGATGACGTCAAAGGCGAGATGTTCTTTCGGTTGGTCCATGACCCGGCCAGCCCAACATCATACCAAAACGGGGCGGCATAATAAATGCGCGTCCCGGGGGCGCGGGGGCCGACGTGCGCCGGTCGGCGCTCCCCGGTCGCCCCGGGGAGGTCCGGGTCAGGCCAAATATTCGGATTCGAGCTCCTTGAGGAGCCGGTGGTATTCCTCATGCCGGCCGTGGCCGATGACCTTCTCCTCGACGTCGGCGAAGCAGGCGGAGAGTTCGGACTGCTGCGCGGCCGTCAGCCGGGCGTCGGCCATTGGGTAGAGGATGTGATCTTCCTTGAGAATGTGCTGCGAGAGGAGGGCGCCGTATTTCCGGGCGTTTTCGGCGAAGATCGCGGCCGCCCGGCTATCGCCCTTCTTGACCCCGGCCAGGGCCTCGGACATGGCCTTGACGAAGCCCCGGCCGGCGACGTGCTCCTGGAGCATGACCCCCAGGGGCCCGCCGGTTTTGGGGATGCCCGCCATCTCCATGGCCGGGAAGAGCAGGTCTTCTTCCTTCCCGTGATGGCACTTGTCGGCGAATATTTTGATGAAGTCGACGGCCTTTTCGAGATGCGTCACGTCGACCGTCTGGCCGGCCCCGAGTTTTTCGGCCATCTTTTCGAGGATGCTGATCATGAGCAGGATGGCCTCGTGTTCGTGGCTGAGTTCTTGTGTCGGTTTCATGGCTTTCTCCTTGTCTTCGGGAGTCTCGGGGAAACCCCGCGTTTGAAACGCGCCGCCTGGCGTCCCGCCGGACCGTTTGCCTCGCCGAGGACAGAGGCCACGGACAGCGTTTCGAGCTCACCGGCCAGCCGGTCTTCCAGCCGGCCGATCGTCTTCCTCAGGGGGCAGGTCCGGACGTCCGGGCAGGTTCTTTTCTTGGACAGGCAGTCGTTAAGACTGATCTTTCCCTGGAAGGTCCGGATCACGTCGGCCAGAGCGATATCGCGGGCCGGCCGGGCGAGCCTGAATCCGCCGCCCTTGCCTTTGAACGACAGGACAACCTTTTCCCGGGCCAGGCGCTGCATGATCTTCCGGAGATACGGCCTGGGAACGCCGAGCTGACCGGTGAGCTCGGAAACCGCGGTGACCTCCCGGGGGCGTCCGGCGAGGACCAGCAGGGCCTTCAGCGCGTAATCGGCGTCCTGGTTGATGAGTTTCACGATCGCGGCTCCTTCCGTCCGTCGCCATAATGATACCATGATAGTATCATTTGTCAAGGGCCGGCTCCGGGATTCTTTAAGGAAGGCCGTTATCGTCCTACGGCCGGAACAGGGTCTCCGCTTCCCGGACGAAGCCCGCGTGGAAGGCCATGCCCCAGACGGGGGTCGAGCGGTGGCAGAAAATCTCCTTCGTGGCCAGCGCGACCACGACCGGGAATTCGTAGGCCTGGAAGCGCTTCGGCCAATGGGAGGACAGGAACGCCTGGGCCTCCGGCGGGCACGCCGGGGACACGATCACGGGATAAACGACGAGCGGCTGGAAGCCGCTCCGGGCCAGGAGCGCTTTCTGGCTGCCGGCGAATGTGAAGACGGTCTGGGAGAACACCCCCACGGACTCGGCGGTCGGGGCGCCCGGGACCCATTTGACGGCGCAGAGCGTCGTGACCTTGCCGGCCTTGGCCAGGTCGAAGCGCTGGCGCTTGAAGACCCGGTCCGCGTCGAGGCCGGCCGCCTGGCCGACGGCCACAAAGCCCGCGGGCCCCAGGCGGTTGTCGAGCAGTGACCAGTAGGCGGCCAGGGCGGTATCCGAGTCGCCCGTCCCCGCGCCTCCGGTTGGAGGTTGCGGAGCGACTTGAACCCCGCATCCCGCGCAGAACTCGCTGCCGGGCTCGAGCTTGGCGCCGCAGTTCGTGCAGTGCGCGGCCGGCGCCGACCTCGGGGCCCCGACGGGCTGTCCGCATGCCACGCAGAATTTCGAGTCCTCAGGGACGGCCGCGCCGCAGCCGGCGCAGGTCAGGCCGCCAGCCGGCGCCGGAGGCGCCGTCGCGGCGCCGCAGCCCGTGCAGAACTTACTGTCTTCGGGATTGTCCATCCCGCAGGATTGGCACTTGATCATATTCATCCTCCCTCGCGTCGGGACGCGGGTCTGTCTCCCGCCCCTCTAAACGAGCGGCCGCTCTTCCTTGGAGATCAGCAGTCTCCCCCAAACGGCGGCGACCAGGAGCCCGCCGTTCAACGCGATCGAAATGATCCCGCTCTTAAAGAAGAGGAGGGTGGCGATCGCGCCGAGGATGGCGTTGGCGACCAGGGACATCTTGGCGACCTTGACGTTCCCCTTGGCGATTTCCATCGCGGCGTAGGCGGTCAGGCCGCCGAGGGCGACATCCAGGATGATAAGGAACCAGGACGTCGACGTGTCGGCGAACTGCCCGTAATAGGCCCGCAGCTGGCTCATCGACGAATAGTTGAGATAGAGCCCCACGGCATAGAACCCGATGCACGCCCAGAGGATCATCTTGACCTTGGACAGGTTCTCGCTCAGGGCGCCCGGCCTGGCCGGAGCTCCGGCCCCCGCGCGGCCAGGGATGGCCGGGCCGCCCGTCAGGGGCGGCGCCGTGCGGGCCACGGACTGGGCCGCGGCACCGAGGACCGCTCCACATTTCTTGCAGAACTTGCTGCCGGACGGGCTTTCCGTCCCGCACGAAGCACAGCGGGAAATCAGCGGGATGGCCGTCCCGCAGCCCGCGCAGAACCTGCTCCCGGCCATGTTGTCCAGACCGCATTTGACACACGCTGGCATGACATCCTCCCTTCGAGCGATCCCCGGCCCGCCAAAGACAGGAGCCCGCGCTCCACGGCGGGAGTGCACTTCGGCACTTGGGGCGATTATATTTGCGGCCGGGGAAGGTTGTCAATGACCCCGCCGCGCCGGCACGTCTGTTGACTTGCGGTCGGACCTGTGTTAACTGGAAGGTCAAAAGGCGCGGTATGTTCTGCACGAACTGCGGATCTTCTCTCCCTGACCAGGCCAAGTTCTGCAACCAGTGCGGCCGGACCGTTCAGGCCCCGCCGCCGGCCGCTCCGGTCTGCCTGGCCTGCGGCTCGCCCCTCCCCCCGGGCTCCATGGTCTGCGCGGCTTGCGGCGCCAATCATAAGTCCTGTACGGGGTGCGGGAAGCCCGCGCTCGAGGCCACGCTCGGCTGCCCGGGCTGCGGCCGCCTGCTCGGCGTGACGCCCGGCTACGAGATCGTCCCGGGGGAATTCGAGCACCCCTCCATGCAACAGATGAACCAGACCCTGCGCCGCTCCCTCGTCCTCAACCGGATGGCCGAGAGCCTGTCCCAGAAGGTCGGGAAGCCCTGGTACGAGTCGTGCTTCAACAGCGTCCAGGCCACGGGCAAGCAGTACGCGCGGGTCTTCGAGCTGGCCATGGTCGCCGCCCGGCGGATCGGGTTCAGCCAGGTTCCGGCCGTCTATATCGAGGCGGACCGGGGCTATCAGTCCAACACCTACGGCTCGGAAAAGGACGCCTTCGTCAACGTCGGGACGTTCCTGCCGAAACTGCTCAACGACCGGGAGCTGCTGTTCGTCCTGGGGCACGAGTTCGGCCACCTGAAATGCCACCATGCCCTGTGGACCACCGTGAGCATGTTCCTCGTCGGCCAGGCCCGGGGCAATCTCATGTCCGAAGGGATCCTGAGCTACGTCAGCAATCCCCTGAAGATCATCGAGAGCGGGGTCGAGTCCGTCATCTCGAACTGGATGCGGGTCGCGGACCTGACGGCCGACCGGGCCGCCCTGCTCGTCTCGGGCGATATCGCCCTGGCCCGGCGGACCCTGTTCCTTCTGTACTTCAGGTCCCGCAAGGAGCTCGACGAAGTCGACGTCGACGAATGGACGAAACAGCAGGAGGCCCAGGCCTCGACGATGACCAAGATCAGCCAGCTCGTGACGTCGGCGACGCCCTACCTCGGCCTGCGGCTCCGGTCCCTCGAGGAGTTTTACGCTTCGCCCCGTTACGCGGACCTCAGGAACAAGGTCGAGACGGGCTCGGGGCTGGACCTCGGCGCCCTCTTCGACGCCTCGGGAGGGTTGAAAAAATTCGCGAAACACGTCAAAGGTCCGGCCGCCCCCCCGGCCCCGCCGCCGCCGTCGTCACGGAACGTGACGACGCAGCCGCCGGCGACTAAGCCGCCCGCGAAGAAAGTCAAGGTCGTGGAGGGCGCCTGCCCCAAGTGCGGCCGCCGTTTCGCCTTTCCGCTCGCCGGGCTTCCGGACAAGCCGGCCCTCGACCTCCAGTGCAAGGGCTGCTCCGTCAAGTTCAAGGTCAACCTCGGGTCCGTGCGCGCGCCACGGCCGTGAGATAGAGTTCGGCCCGGGGACTCCATCCCCGGAAAAGGAGCGATCATGCAACTTCCCGGAGACATGAACGTCCAGGGGCTGGCCCTGCTCGGCGGCGGGCCTGAGGCCGGTGACGAAGGGGCCGTTCTGACGGCCCGGATGTTCGACACGGACGGAGACGGCCAAAACGATCTCTTTCTGGTCGACGCCGACAACGACGGCACGGTCGACGGCGCCATCCGCGCCCTCGACACGGACCATGACGGCGTCAACGATACGTTCGTCCAATACGACGAGGACGGGGAGGTCCAGGCCATCGGCCGCCTGGACCCGGCCTCCAGGGAATTCGAGGTCGTCACGGAGGATTCGGACGAATTCGATGACCTCGTCTCCTCGCTGGGCCTGGCCGAGGCCACCGCCCCGGACGAAGCCCTGTTCACGACCTTCGACGACCCGTACTTCATCGAATCCTTCGGTTCAACGGGCGAGGACGTCCCGGACGTCCTCGATGAGGGTGGGGGGGTCGCCGACGCCTCGGTGACCGAGGTCGACGAAGCAGACCTCGGGTCGCTCGATCAGGGCGCGATGGTCGACGCCGGGGACAATGCTCCGGGCCAACCCGACGCGGCTTCGCAGCCGGACGAGCCCGAGTCCGCCCCCCTCGAGGTGACCCCCCGGGTTGTCGAGATCGAGGATTGGAGCGGCGCGGGAGACGGGTCCGACCTGCACGCGAAGATCGATCAGGACGGCGACGGGCTCGCGGAGGACGACCAGCGGCTCTTCCGCACCTCGGACGGCACCTGGCACGGCGACGTCAACGGCGACGGCTATTCCGACGCGGTCGCTTTCGACCGGGACCAGGACGGCCGGATCGATTCCGTGGACACGACGGGCCAGGGCTCTTCGACCGACCAGGTCGGCGCGGAACAGGTCGTGGCCCCCGAATCCGACGGTATCGTCGACCGGCACCCGGGCGAGGACGACACGCAGGCCGAGGCGTCCTGCGGCTCGGGCTCAGGCGGCGGCAGCTCTTCCTCGGATGCCGATGTCGGCTCGACGACGATCGACAGCGGGTCGAGCAATTCGGGCGGAACGGATACCGATTAATTCCCGAGGTGGCCCGGTCCGGTCAATAGCGGAAGAGAAGTTCCACCCTCATCCAGTTGAAACCGGCGGCCCCGGGAAAATAAAAATTCCCCGGCTCGAAGTGGTCCCACTGGAAATGGCCCGTGACGAACCTGCTGATGGTGAAGTTCAGGCGCCCGACCAGGAGCATCCCGCGCGCGAGGCCCGTCCCCCCGGGAAATCCGCCGGGCCCGGGCTCCAGGGCGCCGAGGCGATGGAGCGTGAGCGCCGCGTTGGCCCGGGTGCCGAAATCGAAGGCGAGCGAGCCGTAAATGGACGTTATGTTGCTCCAATAGGCGATCCGGCTCTCGCGGGTGAAGGTATAGATGTAGCCCTCGCTCCACTTGGGCCAGCGGCTGAACAGGGGGTCCCAGCCCTCCATCTTCGCCGTCGCCGGGTCGTCGCCGGTCAGATAGATCCCGCCGAGCGTCAGCGTTTTAAGCCAGGGGACCCGCCACCGGGGTGTGAAGTCGAGATGCGAGATCCCCCCGAAGGCCGACCAGCCGGCCTGGTCATGGGAGCCGGTCTGGACGGCGCCCTCGACGGTCAGGAGGAGCGACGCGGGCAGGGGCGCCTCCGCCCTGGCCCCGAACGTGCTCGTCCGGGAGCGGACCGTCCCCGGATCGGGCGCGTTGATGAACTTCCGGATGAAATAGGCGTCGACCTTGGACTTGCCCAAGGCCCCGGCGTAATAGAGGACCAGCGCTCTTTCCGGCTGTTCCACGAGCGGCTGGGAAAGGCCGTGGATGAGCGGCAGGAACCGGTCGGTTTTATCCATGGCGTGGAGGAAGAAGGTCAGTTTCTGGTCCGGACGAAAATCGAAGTCGAAACGGAGCGCATTAAAGTAGTAGGACCGCGAGCCGTCGAGAGGCGTGCCGTCGGCGATGACGAACCCTTCCCCGAACTTCATGTCCTGGCGACCGGCCGTGAGTGTCAAGGGGAGGGCGTCGGACACTTTCCACCTCACGTAGAGGTTGTCGAAGAACACCTCGCTCCAGTTGAAGGCCCGGTCCTTGGGCATCGTGGTGACGCGGAACTCGTTCGTGAGTTTCCCCGTGACCTCGAAGTTTTTCGCGGCCAGCCAGCGGAGGCCCAAGGTCGTTTTGTTCCGGGTGTAGGCGAAGCCCTCGTCCGAGGCGGCGTCGAGGTTGATAGCGTTGTCCCAGGCCTCGAATCGGAAGCGCTCGGCGAAAATGAGCGTGAAGCGGGGCGGATTCTTGTCTTCGGCGGCGGGCGCGGCGGTCCACCCCGCCGCCAGCAGGCCGGCGAGCGCAATCGTGCGCGCCAGGGCGCGGGCTCGAGGCTTCAACATCCGGCCCATATTATCATAAGCGGACCGGCCTGAGGAAACGGCCCGTCGCAGCTCAGCGACCGGTGACCGGACGCTTGGTGACGCTGACCCTCTTTGTCTCGACTGTGCCGTCATTCCCCAAGAGAGAGGTGAGCCCGCCGCCCGAGAGCCAGGACCTGGCCCGGGCATCGCCCACAAGATAGGCGTCCCAAAAAGCGGTGGTGGCCTGGCGGATCAGGTCCTGGAACAGGGCGTCCTTCTCGTCCTGCCCCGTGGCGGCGTTCCGTGGTCTGCCCGAGAAAATCATGTGGTCCCCGCCGTTGAAGATCACGAGATACTGGTCGGAGCCGCCGATGTTGTCGAAGGGCAGCCTGCGGTCCGCGGCGTTCGTCTCGCCGATCGGGCTGTCGTCGAGAGTGCCGGTCATGTGCAGGCAAGGGATGGCGATCGCGCCGAACACCTTTTCCAGGTCGTTTCGCGAACGGGGGACCGGAGCGCTCATGGGAACGGCCGCCTTGATCCGCGGCTCGCTGAAGCCGACCGTCCGGCCGCCGGGCAGGATGAAGACCTGGCCCGCGGCGACCAGCGTCGTATTGGCACCGAAAGAGTGCCCGGCCAGGCCGACTTTTCCAAGGTCGACGCGGCCTTGGAAAAGGCCCGGCGCGCTGTTGAGTCCGGCCATCTCGTCGAGGACAAAACTCACATCGCGGGCCCGATTCACGGCGTTCTCCGGCCGGATGGCGGCTTCACGCAGGGACTGCATCGGCTGAGCCTGGCCCTGCCAGACGGCATCGTCGCTCCCGATGTGCTGGACATGAAGGCTGATATATCCGTGGCTCGCCCAGTGCCGGCCCAGATATTCGTAGCCTTCGCGGGAGCCGCCCAGGCCATGGGAGAAGATAACAAGCGGGAGGGGCGCCGCCAGGTCGGCGGGGTAATAAATCTTGACCGGCACGGACCGGCCGCGTTTCACATCCTGCCAGTCGTAGAGGACCATCTGGACCTCGTGGGGACCCGGAGTATTCTTATAGGCGGATTTCTCCGCCGCCGGCGCGGGGACCGGACGTACGCCGAACGCTATGACCAAAACCAAGAAGGTCCCAAGGCTTCTCTTGCGGTTTCGACCTTGGAAGCCCCGAGAATCATCGTTCATGTCGAGCCTCCTGAGTTCCGGATCCGAGACACATTCCAATCTCTTGGGCCGACGCTCATCGAGACGCAGTTGATCAACCCGCCTCATGCAACGCCGCCTTGTCGTCCTGGGTTTAGTCGGAGCTCGAGGCGGGAAGTCAGGCCCATATTCTTGGTACCCTCGTAATATCCATGAATTCGTTATCCGGAAAGCCTCTGCCCTGATGGTCAATACAGCCCGGTCGAGCCGAAGCCGCCGTCGCCGCGCGACGTATCGTCCAGGGTGTCCGAGTCGATGATCGCGACCGCGGCCACCGGCTGGATGAGCATCTGGGCGATCTTCATCCCTTTCCCGACCGTGAAAGGTCCTGTCCCCAGGTTGATCATGACGACCTGGACCTCGCCCCGGAATCCCGCGTCGACGACGCCGGCCAGACGGTGGACGCCCTTGAGGGAGATGCCGCTCTTGTCCCAGATGAGCCCGACGAAACCCGCGGGAATGGCCACCTGGATGCCGGTCGGAACGGCGAACACTTCGCCCGGCGCGATCGTCCTGTCGACGACCGCGAACAGGTCCATCCCCGCATCGCCGGGGTGACCGTAGACGGGAAGCTTCGCCTCGGGGTGGATGCGCTTGACCTTGAGCTCCATGGCCTTCACCTTTCTAAGTCCCTTCGACCCTGGCCTCCCGAAAATAGGGCTTGGCCGCCTCAACGAGGACGCCGAGTTCCTCGCGCGAGTACGGTTTTTTATCGAGGTAGGCCGGGTCGATGGTCGTATGGGGAACGAATTGCTGGATGAGGTAGCTCTCGGCGCCCCTGAGCCACTCGCCGATCTTCACGATGTCCTCCCGGCCGATGAGGCCCGGGACGACCGTCGTCCGGAACGTCGACCGGACCCCGGAATTTCGGACCAGGTCCGCGCTCCGGACGACCGCTTCGATGTCCACGTTCGACCGCGTGACCTCCCGGTAGCGCTCGAGGGGCGCCTTGACGTCCATGGCCACCCAGTCGAGGAGCTTTTCCCGGAGCAGCCTCTCCAGACGGTCCGGAAACGAGCCGTTGGTGTCCAGTTTGACGAGCAGGCCCCGGTCGCGGATGACCCGGACGAGTTCCTCGATGTCGTCGTGGAGGAGCGGCTCCCCTCCCGAGAGGCAGATCCCTTCAAGCCAGCCCTTCCGCCCGTCGAGATATGACAGGAAAATGTCGACCGGGGTCGTCTGGAGCTCCTCCGGCCGCAGGACGAGGTCGGCGTTGTGGCAGTATGGGCAGCGGAACGTGCAACCGCCGAGGAAAACCGTCGACGAGATGTGTCCGGGAAAGTCGCGGCTCGAGAACTTCTCTAGGCCTTTGATTTCAACCACTGGTCCAGTTCCTCGGCGGTGTTGATGACGGCTCGCACGATGCCCTGGTCGTTGAGGACGAGCGTGGGCAGAATGATCCCGCCCGTCGCGTCCCGCTTGACGTGCCGGATGAACTCCCGGATCTTGGCCTTGCCCGGCGGCTGGACCAAGCTGAACTCGCCGTAGGCGATCCCCTTGCCCGCGAGCGACTTTTTGAGCCCCTCGCACTTCTGGCAGTTCGGGTACGTGAAGAGGTAGTAATCCATCCGGGTCTCAGGCGATCTTGGTGTAGGGGGTCCGGTCGCTGAACTCCTGCTGCTTGCCGTCGTTCCAGGTCCGGACCGGCCTCATGTAGCCGACGATCCGGCTGTAGACTTCGGTCTCGTCGCCGCAGTCCGGACACTTGAAGTGCTTGCCCCGGATGTAGCCGTGGTTCATGCAGACGCTGAAGGTCGGCGTGATGGAGAAATACGGGAGCTTGGTCTGGGCGATCCGCTGGACGAGCTTCTTGCAGGTCTCGCCGTCGATGGCCTCGGGCAGGAAGGCGTGAAAGATCGTCCCGCCCGTGTAGAGGGCCTGGATCTCGGCCTGGTGCTGGATGGCCTCGAAGACGTCCCGGGTGGAATCGACGTTGAGCTGGGTGGAATTCGTGAGATAGGGGTGTTTCTCCGTGCCGGAGGTATGGATCCGCGGGTATTTCTGCCGGTCGAGCCGGGCCAGCCGGTACGACGTCGATTCGGCGGGCGTCGCTTCGAGGTTGTAGAGGCTCCCGGTCTCCTCCTGGAACTGGCGGAGGACGTCCCGCATGAACATCAGCGTCTCGAAGGCGAAATCGCGGCCCTCGGGCGTGCCGATGCCCTTCTTCAGGAAGTTCACGCAGGCCTCGTGCATGCCGCAGACGCCGATCGTCGAAAAGTGGTTGTCGAAGTGGCCGAGGTAGACCTTGGTGTAGGGCATCATGCCCCGGGCCATGATGTTGTTGACGATCTCGCGCTTGGTTTCGAGGCTGTCCTTGGCCAGGACCATGAGTTCCTTGAGGCGGGCGAAGTAGTCCTCCTTGGAGGTCGCCTCGAAGCCGATCCGGTTGAGGTTGACGGTGACGACCCCGATGGACCCGGTCGAGTCGCCCGGACCCCAGATGTTGCCGGGCCGGCGCATGAGCTCGCGCTGGTCGAGGTTCAGCCGGCAGCACATGGCCCGGATGTCGCCCGGGCTCATGTTCGTGCCGATGTAATTCTGGAAATACGGGATGCCGTACTTGGCCGTGGCGTCGAAGAGGAGATTGGCCTTGGGGGAATCCCAGTCGAAGCTCTGGCTCAGGTTGTAGGTCGGGATGGGGAAGGTGAAGACCCGCCCCTTCATGTCGCCCTCGATCATGATCTCGAGAAAGGCCTGGTTGATCCAGTCGACCTCCTTTTGGTACTCGCCGTAGCAGGAGTCGAGCTCCTCGCCGGCCACGACGACTTTCTTGTTCTTCATGTCGTCCGGGATCGTCCAGTCGAAGGTCAGGTTGGAGAACGGCGTCTGCCAGCCCCAGCGGCAAGGGACGTTGAGGCCGAAGATGAGCTTCTGGACGTCCTGCTTGACGTCCTCGTAGCTCAGGTTGTCGTGGCGGATGAACGGGGCGAGGAACGTGTCGACGCTCGAGAAGGCCTGGGCGCCGGCGAACTCGGCCTGCATCGTCCCGATGTAGTTGACCATGTGGAGGGTCAGCGTGTCGAGGTGCTTGGCCGGGTTCGAGTGGACCTGGTTCGGCACGTGGCCGAAGCCCCGCCGGATGAGGTTTTCGAGCGACCAGCCGGCGCAGTAGCCCACGATCGGGTAGCTGAGGTCGTGGATATGGAACGAGCCCTCCTCGTGGGCCCGCTTCATGGGCTCGGTGTAGAGCTGGTTGAGGGCGAAGTTGGACAGGACCTCGCCGGAGACCCGGGCGTTGAGGCCGGAAAAGCTGGTCACGCCTTCGTTCGAGTTCTCCCGGACCTTCCAGTCGGCGTTGTTGATGTAATCCTTGATCAACCGCTCCAGGTTGATGCCGGTTTTCTTGGCCTCGCGGATGCCTTTGTGTTTATCACGGTAAAGGATGTACGCCTTGGCGACGTCATGGTAGCCCTGCTTCATCAGGACCATTTCCACGATATCCTGGATTTGCTCGACGGACGGGACGGTGTAACCGCCGAATTTCTCCTCGATCATGAAGGTCACGATGTCGGACGCGGTCTTGGCGATGGCCCGGTCTTTGATGCCCTGGCCCTGCATGGCCTTGTGAATCGCGGTTGTGATTTTGTCCTGGTTGAAATCGGTGACGGTCCCGTCCCTCTTCTTGATCCGGGCGATCGTGCTCACCATGAAAAACCTCCTTCCCTTCCTCGACTAAATGTCTATCGTTTTCGCGGGGGACATGCTAAAATCGGGCCGATTGCGGGCCGTGATAAAAGACCAATGCCTTTCAGCTCCTATCCCATATCTTGTGTGGCTATTAGATGAAAAATACAAAATGTTGTATTTTCTGGCCAGAATTTACACCCAACGAAAAAGCTTGTCAAGCTCTTTTTCGGGAAATTTTTAAGTTGTTGAGGTCCCTATGGATACCATCGAAGTCCGGACTAAAAAGCGGGAAGAGATCATCGATTTGACGGGAGAGGTCTCCCGCATTGTGGCCGCGGCGGGCCGCAAGGACGGGGCCTGCCTGGTGTTCGTGCCCCACACGACGGCCGGGGTAACCATCAACGAGAACTCCGATCCCGACGTCAAGACGGATATCCTGATGACCCTGCGGGCATTCGTCCCCGACGCCCTCCCCTATGCCCACGCCGAGGGCAACTCTCCGGCCCACGTGAAGGCCAGCCTCGTGGGATCGTCGGTGAGCGTCCTCGTCGAAGAGGGCCGCCTCCAGCTCGGCACGTGGCAGGGGATCTGTCTGTGCGAATTCGACGGGCCCAGGACGCGGCAGGTCTGGGTCAAGGTCATCTAGGCCCTGAAAGGCGGCGATAAAGAGCACCCGAAAGCCCCCGTAGCGGAGGGGGACCCGTCGGCTTAGCCGATGGGGGAACCGACGGGACTGGTTCCCGGGGGCCGGGGGATAAGGGTGGTCTTTATCGCCGCCTTTCAGGTTGCAGCCAGCCGCCCTAAAAAGTTAGCCCGAGCGCGCGGAGCTCGGCGGCCAGGTCCGTTTCCGGCAGGTAATGAATCCCCTTCAGGCCCGCGGCCTCGGCGCCCTCGACGTTCTCTTCCATGTCGTCGATGAACACGCACTCGCCGGGGGCCGAGCCGGCGCGCCGCGCCGCCTCGAGGTAGATGGCCGCGTCCGGCTTGAGGAGGCGGAGCTCATAGGACAGGACGTAGTCGTCGAAGAAGAAAATTTCCGGAAAACGCCGGCGGACAAAGCCGAACCGTTCGGGGTCGGTGTTGGAAAGGAGGAATGTCGTGTAACCCGCGGCCTTGACCCGGGCGAGGACGCCTACGACCGGCGGATTCAGGGAAAAAATGTCGTCGTAGATCTCAAAAAAAGCGTCATAGGGAATGACGGCGCCGGCGGCGCGCGTGACCCGCTCGTAAAACTGGACCGGCGTCAGGACGCCTCCGTCGAACTGCCGGATGAGCTCGAGGTTGCCGTGGACGGCGGCCTTCACGTCCTCGAACGGCCGGCCGGAGTGTTCGGCCAGCTTGCGCAGGAAGATATTGTTGTCGAACCAGAGGACGACGCGTCCCAGGTCGGAAATCACGGTGCGGATCATCGGCAAATCCAACTTCCTGTACTACGAAAAAATGAAGAGAATTTATACCAGAAATCCGCCGCCGGGGCAAACGATGGTCTGGCCGGAGGAGGAAGCGCGTTGACATGCGCCCGGTTATACCATCGGCTTGGGTGGAGTTGTATATTTAGCTACCGTCGCCGAGCTATCGATGGAAAGCCTACATAAGGCGCACGAGCAAGGCCGAAGCGGCGGCCAAGGCAAAGAAAGCCAAATAAGATCTTTTTTTAGGTAGACCGTGATCTAGACGGCTTTCTGTGGAATCTCCAGCCTCTGCCCCTCCCGCCGGTCGGCGCGCTTCAGAAGGACGGCGAACACGAGCCCGACGAGGCCCAGGCTGGCGAACATGACCTGGCTCGCGACATAATTGCCGGTCTTGTCGCGCAGCAGCCCGTTGAGGAGCGGGAAGAGCCCCAGGCCGATGTTCTGAATGGCCGTCATCAGCCCGAAGGCCGTCCCGACCCGTTCCGAGCGGACGATCAGCGGCACCGACGGCCACATGGCCGCCGGGACGAGGACGAAGGCGAAGCCGAGGAGAATCATCGGGTACACCGGGTAGATCATGGTCAGGCCCATGGCCAGGTGGCAGGGGATCATGAGGAGCGACCCGGCGATCATGAAGGTCGCCCGCTTCCCCACCCGGTCCACGAGCCGGCCGGCGAACGGCGCCAGGAGCATGGAGGCGAAGATGATGATGCTCGTGATGCCCCCGGCCGTGCTGAAGATGTGGAGGAAGTTGTTGAAGACCTGGGCCAGGAAGCCGCCCGAGGCCGGTGCCGTCAGGGCGATCCCCCACTTGGTGGCGAAGAAGTCCGTCGACAAGCTCTGGAAGGGGAAGACGGCCGCGTAAAAGGTCAGGCAGAGGAACGTGACATACCAGAACGTCGGCTTGAACGCCTTGATGTCCTTGAAGATGATCTTGTCGCCGGCGCTTTCGTCCCGCAGGTTGAGGACCTTCTCCCCCCGCTTGTCCATGACCATGTAACAGAGGTTGCCGATGAGGGACAGGGCGCAGGCGCCGACCGCCACCAGGAGGGCATTGCGGAAACTCCCGAAATACCCCGTGATAAGCTCGCCATTGTTGAAAGCGAAGAGCGACCCGAGCCGGCTCATGGTCAGGGCTATGCCAAAGGAAAGCGCCAGCTCTTTCTTCTTGAACCAGCGGGCCAGCATGGCGCTCTGGGCGACGACGAGGGGCTCGGCGCCGGCGCCGAAAATGAACCGGCCGAGGAACATCAAAGGAATGGTCTTGGCCTGCCAGACGACCGCGGCCCCGATGAAGACGAGGACCGAGAACATGATGCTCGCCTTCCGCGTCCCGAGCCGGTCGATGAGCATCCCGGCAAAAAGCAGGACCAGTATTGCGGCGATGCTGTACATCGTGTTGAAAGCGCCGACGGTCTTCCGCCCCGCATGGAGGCCCTCGACGAGGGACGGGGCGATGGCCCCGATGATGTCATAGGCGAAGTAGCTTCCGAAGGTCAGAGAAGAGATGAAGAGGAGGTTCGTGAACCGGTAGATGGGCCTGGAAGGGTTGAAGAAGCCGGCCGGCGCAACGGTTTCGGTCGTCATGGTCGCCTGTCCTTTCGCGCTGACCGGGGCCCGGCCAAGCCGTTCCCGGTCGTTCATTGCTCCGCAGGCAAAAATACACGCGCCGCCGGCCGGGTGTCAAGAGGCCGGCGGGGCCGGAGCTATTTTTTCACGCGTTTGCCGCTGATCGTCGCCGACATCCCGGCTTCGGCGTTGGCGATGTTCCCCTCGACGACGTCCTCCCCCACCTTGAGCTCCGTTTTCCAGGCTCTGACGGCGCCGTCGGGAGGGCTGGGGATGGAGATGTCGTAGGCCAGCCGCTCCCCGTCGTATTCGATGTTGATGAGGGGGGCATCCGAGAACATGCCGTTGGCCTCGCTGATCTTCCCCGCGAGCTTGCCCTCGGCCTCTTCCAGAAGGAGGCTCAGCGTGATCGTCATACCGCCGGCGAATACGTCGAGGCTCCAGGTCCCCAGGATTTTGGCCTTGTCGGGGGCGGGGGCGGGTTTCGCCTGGGCCAGGGCCGGGCCGGAAACCGCCAGGAGGGCCATCACGAGTCCGGCGGCCAGGATCGTCTTTTTCATCTCAACCTCCTCGAATTACGGAGAGCGTTTTTCCCTCAAAGGTGTCCATCATGCGCCTGCGGGCGGGAATTTTCAATCCGGAATGTCGCCCGGCCCGCCCCGGCGAAAAAAAAGGGGCAAGCCCTCGGCGGGATTGCCCCTTGTCTGAGCCCGTTAAAATCAGAAAAGCCCGGCGAACTGGACGTCGGCGTGGAAAAGCTCTTTGGTCCGGGGCCGGATCTTTTTGTCGACGGTGTCCTTCACGTTCATGTAGAACCAGAAATTATCGAAGAACCTCAGCTTCTTGAGATAGTACTTGGCGTAGTCGGAAAGCTTGTCGACGATGATCCGCCCGATGTCCTTGCCCTTGTCATCGGAGACCACGATGTACATGACGGGCTTGTCCGCTCCGCCCTCTTTCACGGTCGTTTCCAGGATCTTGCCGAGGACCTTGACGTTCCCCTTGTTCTCCCACTCCTCGGGCTTGTTGACGCCGGTGATGGTCAGGGCCGGATAGTTCCCCCGGACCTTGACGTCGATGAAGTCCTCGACCGTCAGGTCCTGCGTCCGCGTGTAAGCGTTCGCGTAGGCGCCGGAGGCGTCTTTCACCTCGATCGTATCGGCCCGGAAAATCGAGGGCTTATCGGGGATGAGTTCGCCCTTCACACGGATGTCCTTTCCGACCAGGGTGGCGGCGTCAAAACCCTGGGTAATGATATCGAAGCCCTGGGCCTTGTCCAGGTACAGGTATTTTCCGAGGCCGGCTTTGACCGTGCCCTCGAACTCGCTGGCCGGTTTCTGGACCTCGTTGGCGGCCGGCGCGGCGGCTTTATTCTGGCAGGCGGTCGTCCCCGCGAACACGAAGAGCAGGCCTAAGCTTAAAAGGATGATCCCGGTTTTTTTCACGGAAGTCATGACTCTTACCTCCCTACGCTAATCAATCACCAATCCGCTCGAGCCGGATGAACGGCGTTCCTTCGGCCGGGAAAATCCTCCCCGGGCAAGTATCACTTTATACCACCCTGCCCCCGAAAAGTAAAGAAAAAAATAGCGTCCTTCGCGGGAGGCCGGGAATGGGTTCTTATTCAAGGCGCCGGGCGGATCTGCCCCGTCAAATGAGAGGAACGGCCCCTCGACGGGACCGTCCCTTTTATCAGCCGGGCCCGCGTCAGCCTTTCTTCCGGGCGCCGCTCGAGCGTCCGGAGGAGGAAGAGCGGGACGATGAGGAGGGCCGGGAGGATGAAGATCCGCTCGCCCTGGGCGCGCTATAGGATGACCGGCCCGAGGAGCCGCTTGAACGGGACGGAGCGGAATAGGAACTCCGGGACTGGGAAGGCGCGGAATAACGGGGAGCGCTGTAGGATGACCGTCCTGACGAACCGCCGGAGCGTGAGGGAGAGGAATAACGGGGGGCGCTGTACGATGACCCTCCCGAATTGCCGCTGGAGCGGGATGGCCCGGAATAAGAATAGGTGCGGGGATTATACCTCGGGGTCTGGCCGGAGGACGATGAAGACCTCGACGGCGAGGCGTAGCTCCTGGACGGCGCGGAGTAAGACGGGCTTGTTGAGCGGCCCGCATCGGACCGCTGCTGGCTCGGATAGGAACGGACCGTTCCGTCCTGGCGCGGGAAGGAACGCGAGGAGCCACTCGAGGACTGCTGAAGAGACCGGGACCCGGCGGAATTCCCCTGGTTTATCCGGGAGGGGTAAGTCCGGGAATTCACCGAAGAGTCCGGGCGGGCCAGCCGTGCCGATGAAGATGATGAGCGGGGGCTTAGCGCTGAAGGTTGGTTTCCCGTGGCTGAAGGATAGTTCTTGATGCGTTCCCCGGATCGAACCTGGCTCCCCGAGGACTTCGCCTCATTATTGTTCTGGCGTTCGACGGTCTTGGGAGGAGCCGCATTGGAGGAGGCGGGATTGTCCCTCCGGGAAGGATAAACCCGGGCCGGCGAATCGCCGGACCCGGTTTCCCGCGATGCAGAGGAGATCCGGTTGGCCTGATCCCGCGAGCCTGACCCCTGGCGCGCCGGGGATGCCGCCGCCCCATCCCGCGGATAGGAGCGGATATTTCCCCCGGCCTGACCCGGGTCGGAGGCGCCGGATCTCGTCCCGAGGGAACGCGACGGAGTCGTCCCGGCCCGCTCGCCGGAACGGGACACACCGGGGGCGCCGTTAGCGTTTGACGCGTTGCCCTGTCTCAGACGTGACGGGGAGACGGAGTTCCCCGGCGCATAATTCTTGGCCTGGTTCCTGATCCCGGGCCGGGCCGAAAAAATCTTCTGGGCCTCCGGAGACTGGAGACTCGAGCGCCCGATCCCGGGCCGGACGTTGGGCTGCCCGGCTTGGAGCGCGACTCTGTCGATGCGGTTGAGCTCCCCGCCCCTCAGCATGTGCCGGCCGAGGTCGCGCGACTGGAGCTGGTCCCTGCGGATGACGCTCATGGCCCGGTTGTTGCCGGGGAAATAATGGTCGCGGTACCGGTCGTAAAAGGCGTTATTGATGAAGACCCCGGGCCGGTTGTACCAGGTCAGCGGGCACCAGCCGATGTAATCGTTGTCCCACCACCAATTGACCCAGCCGGGGCCCCAATGATTCTGGGGGATCCAGTACCAGCCGAGGCCGAACCGCCAGTGCCACCGGCCGTAATGATAGACCGACCAGCCCCAGGGTTCGGACGAAATCCAGTTCCAGCCGATATTCGAGTACCAGGACCAGCGGCCGTTCATGTAGGGCCGCCAGTCGTCGTCGACCCCGTAGGGGGACCAGACATATCCGTAAGGCTGCTCATAGGTCCACCGGCCGTTCTGGTCGAGCTCATCCTGATACTCGTTCATGTCCGAAGGCAGGTAGCTGGTTGTGCTCTTGGGGGCGAGCAGGGAATCCCGAGAGGCGCTCCATTGATCGAATCCGTCGGAGCGGGACGTGAAATAGCTGGGATCGCCTAGCAGGCGGCCGTCTTCGGCGGCTACGGATTCCCCGGCCTTGACAACGACCGAGCCCCCCTCGCCGGCGGCCTCGAGGCTGCCCTCGGAAACGAGGATTTCTGTCTGGCCGTTCAGGGTGATGTTGAACCGGTAAAGGCCCTCGTCCAGGATGTACGAGGAGACGTCGGGAGAATGGACCTCGACGGCTTTCTCGCCGGAGAGCGAGCTGATCCGCAGGTAGGCGCTCCCTTCGAGGACGTGGATCTTGAGCCGGTCATCTCCCTCCGTGGGAAGGATGGCGAATTCCACCTTGCTGTTGTTGTCGAGGCGCAGGTAGTTCCGGCGGCCGAATTGGATTTCGACCTGGCCGGCCCCTGTCCCCAGCTTGTCCCCTTGGACCAAAGCCATGTTCACCTCGCCCCGCTCGGTGCCGAGGTCCGACGTCCTCTGGACGAAGACTTCGCCGTTGACGAAGGTCAGCCGGGCGAAGCTCGCGGCGTAATAGCCGTCGGAGGGGGTGTCAGACTGGGCGAACAGGCCGAGCGGAATGGAAACGAGGAAAGCGACCGCTAGGATTATTGCTTTCTTCATCTTCTTTCTCCTTCCGCTCATGTATATTTGCAACAATCGTGCCATGCCTTTCCCCCTGGAAAAGGGGGCCGGCCGTCCCATAAAAAGGACATTATAAGGGGAGTGTGTCCCTTGGGGGGGAATGGGATAAAATACGCCTGATCGGGGAATAAAGCGGGGCCGTCCCCTCGGGGAATTGTCGCTTTGTTCTAAATCGAGGCGGGTGCCGCCAATCGCGCGATGAGGGGTTCTACCAGCCCCACCAGCCCAGCCGGTGGCGCCAGAAGAAACCGGGATGCCGCATGCGCCAGCCCCGGGCGCGCATCCCCATTCCGCGCGAGGCCATGGACCCGCGCATCCAGGGGCGGCCGAACCCGAGACGGCCGCCCTCGGCCAGGCCCCGACGGCCCATGAAGGCGCCCCGGTATTCCTTCATCTTCCCGAGCTGTTCGGGGGTGAAGACCTTCTCCCAGTCGCCGCGGGTCCGGAAGGCCGCCTTAAGACGGTCGGCCCGGAGCCTGGACATGCCGTCGATCAGCGAGTCGATCTTGGCCGCGTTGGTTTTACTGTCCTTCATCAGGTCCCGCATCTCCCCCCGCATTTTGGTCATTTGCTCCCGGAAGGCTTGACGGTCCTTCTGGCGAGCCTGCCTGATCTCCTGGATCTTCTTTTCCTGCTCGGGCGTGACGTTGAAAAGGTCCCTGACCATGTCCCGGCGGGGGTGGGTCCGCTCCTGCGTTTGGCCCTTGTCGGGGGGAGCTTGCTGGGCCTGGGCCCCCGCCTGGAAGGGCCACAGGGCCGCGACAAATGCGACCGCCGCCAACACGGTGTCGATCCGGACGGTTCTCGAATTGTTCATGCTTCGTCTCCTCGCTTGCCTGATACAGAGATTTAGACAACGGATTGAGGAGAACCTTTGCCCTTCGGGAGGAGACGGCTAACTTTCCTTGCGGTGGCGCAGCCGGTCCAGGGTCACGGCCACGACGATGATGACCCCGATGATGATCTCCTGGATGTAGTTCGGCCAGCCCATCATCGTGCAGCCGTTGCGCAGGAAGGACATGATCAGGACGCCGATCATCGTGCCCAGGATGCTCCCCTCGCCGCCGCTCAGGCTGCCGCCGCCGATGACGACGGCCGCGATGATGTCGAGCTCCAGCCCGACGGCCACCGTGGGGTCGCCGACCGTCAGGCGGGAAAACTCCATGACCCCGCTCAGCCCGCAGAAGAGGCCGGCGATCGTGTAAATGAGGATTTTGGCCCTGTTGGTCCGGATGCCGCAAAGCCGGGCCGTGGACTCGTTCGAGCCGATGGCGAAGACGTGCCGGCCGAAAACCGTGTAGCGGAGGACGACGGCCATCGCCACGGCGAAAATGATGACGATCGAAACCCCGGGGGCCATGAGAAGCCAGGACGGCCGCGGGCTCTTGGCCATGAGCTCGTTGACCCAGGTCATCGGGGCGTCGATCTTCTGGTTCCCGGCGATCCATTTCGCCATGCCCCGGGCGATGCCCATCATGCCCAGGGTGACGATGAACGGGACCAGCCGCAGGCGGGTGACCAGGGTCCCGTTGAAGAGCCCGACCAAACCGCCGGTCAGGATGCCCAGAACGAGGGCGATCAGGGGCGGCACGCCGGCGTTGACGGCGTAGGCGGTGATGACGCTCGAGAGGGCGATATTCGAAGCGGCCGAGAGGTCGATGCCGCCGCTGATGATGATCAGGGTCATGCCGAGCGCGCCCAGAGCGACGATGACGGATTGCGTGGCGACGCTCTTGAAATTCGCGGCCCTCAGGAAACGACCCTGGACCTCGGGGATCAGGGCGAAGATGGCGATGACGAAAATGAGACCGATGAAGGGACCGAGGACGTTGAGGGCCTTCTGGAGGTTGCCTTTGCGTTGTCCGCTCATTCCGGCCATCCTTTGTTTCGATTTCTATCCGGCGGAGACCCGGCCCACGGTGGCCGCCGCCATCAGGCTCTCGGCGTCCCAGCGGGACGCCTCCCGGACGTCCACCAGGCCGCCCCGGTGGAACACGGCGATCCGGTCGCACACGCCGAGCAGTTCGGGAAGGTACGAGCTGACGCAGAGGACGGCCTTCCCCTGGCGGGCGAGCTTGCCGATCCACTCGTAAATCTGGGCCTTGCTGACGACGTCGATGCCCCGCGTGGGCTCGTCGAGAAGAAGGATCGCCGCCTCCTGGTGAAGAAGCCGCGCGAGGGCGACTTTCTGTTGGTTGCCGCCCGACAGGCTGAGGACCTTCTGGGCGGGGCTCCGGGCCTTGATCTTGAGCTTATCCATCCACTGCCCGGCGGCCTTCAGCTGGCGCCTGACCTGGAGCAGGCCGTGGCGCTTGTACGGGGTGAAGCGGCTCAGGGTGATGTTGTCCGCGAGGGACAAAGCCAGGGCCAATCCTTCGCCCTGCCTGTCTTCGCTCAGAAGGCCGAAGCCCTGGCTGATCCTGGCCCATGGCGTGCCCCTGACGTTCTCCATCCCGGACACGACGAGGCAGCCGCCTTCGACGGCGTCGAGCCCGAACATGGTCCGCAGGAGCTCCGTCCGGCCGGACCCGATGAGTCCGGCGATGCCCAGGATCTCCCCCTTCGCGAGGTCCAGGCTGACGGGAGACGTCATGTGGACGCCTTTCAGCCCCTTCATGGAGACGGCGACGCCGCCGCTTTGGTGGGGAATCCGGGGGAACATCTCCGTGAACGCCTGGCCGACCATGAGCCGGATGATGTCCTCCAAACGGGTCCCTTCCATGGTTCCCGAACCGACATTCCGGCCGTCGCGGAGGACCGTATAGACGTCCGCCACTTTCTGGACCTCCTCCAGAAAATGGCTGATGTAGATGACGCTGACGTCCTGGGTCTTGAGCCGGCGGACGATCTCGAACAGCCGCAGGCTGTCCTCCTGGGACAGCGAGCTCGTGGGCTCATCCATGACCAGGATCCGGGACCTGTTCATCAGGGCCCGGGCGATTTCGACGACCTGCTTGGCGCCGACGCTCAGTTTCTTGACCGGAACGTCGGGGGAGATCTCGGGATGGTGGACGAATTCCAGGGCCTCCCGGACCCGGGCCTTCATCGACCGGCGGTTGAGCCAGCCCCAGGTGTGGACCTCCCGGCCCAGCATGATGTTCTCCTCGACGGTCAGATGCGGGGCGAGGTTGAGCTCCTGGTAGATCATGGAGATGCCGCTCCGCAGGCCGTCCAGGGGACCGGCGGGCGCGTAGGACCTTTCCTCGATAAACATGCGGCCGGCGTCCGGGGCCACGGCGCCGCTCAGGATTTTCATCATGGTGCTCTTGCCGGCGC
>Ga0315281_10000778_pt1 | contig 45951 bp, 47 predicted proteins | sample YL17G07_0_MG_FD_204540 | JGI IMG/M metagenome (GOLD analysis project Ga0315281, IMG submission 204540) | Sediment microbial communities from Yellowstone Lake, YNP, Wyoming, USA - YL17G07_0 | ecosystem: Environmental > Aquatic > Freshwater > Lake > Sediment | place: USA: Wyoming | collected...
CGTTCCCGTTTTCGAGGGGGGCGTTCATTTTACACGAACCGCCGCCGTTTGAAGTGACTAAATTATTATTTTTTGTGTTTCAAATCATTGACACATTCCGAAGAGCAGGATTTGGTGAAACGGGAGATTGAGTCGACCATCCACGAATTTTTCACGAATAATCGAATGGGCGCGGACATTCGTTTATTCGTTGAAATTCGTGGACGGTTGCGCGTAAAGTGACTGTCACCTCGCAGGTGACAGTCACTTTGGGACGCGCGAGAATGTTGCAAACAAAATTCGGAGGAAGCATGGAAGATAATGACGACGAAAAACTACAATTTGAATGGGATCCAGAAAAAGCAAAAGCCAACCTAAAAAAACACGACGTTAGTTTTGAAGAAGCAAGCACAATCTTTGACGACCCGCAATTCATCAGTTTTTTGGACGAAGAACATTCTGCGGAAGAAGAACGTCATATTACAATTGGATTGTCCAATAAAATACGACTTTTGATGGCGGCGCATACTGAACGCAAAAAGCGTATCCGAATTATTAGCGCAAGAAAGGCGACAAAAAATGAAGAAAAATTCTACAACGAAGCGGGATGATTACGAACTGAAAGACGAATACGATCTCTCAAAAATGACGATTTTGCCCAAAGGTCGTTTTGACCCTAAGCGCAGGATTGGAAAAAACGTCGTTGTGCTTGACCCTGATATTGCCAGAGCGTTCCCAAGCGACGAGGCGGTCAATGAGGCTTTGCGTTTGCTTCTGAAAGCGACAAAGATTTCACAGGCAACGTCTGCGTTGCGATAAGGCGCTGATTGAGCGAACGTTGGCGCTACGCAAGCAAAATCCGCGCGCGCCGCAAGAGCAGGATTTGGCGAAGCGAGAGATTGAGTCAACGGATAGGGGAATTGGTCTATGTAGTAAAATACTAAAAGAATTAACATCCATTGAAAAGAGCAAAAAATGACCACAGTCCAAGTCCAAGATAAATTTACTGAAATTCTAATCTCTTTCGGCGACCTGCAAGAGGCGGTCAATGTCGCTTTGCAACGATATACGATAGACCAAATCACAACCAAGATTAATGAACTCCGTCGCAGGGACGAGGAATATAAAATAAGATACGGGGTTGAATATCCCGTTTTTTCAAAACGCATGGGGGAAGATGAAGAGTTCGTAAAAAACGTAGAAGCGAAAATCAGCAAAATATGGGAAGTGGATTTAGCCGATTGGGAATTTTGTTATACGGGAATTGAAGATTGGACGAAAAAATTTCAAGACATTTTGCTGAAATAATCCAACTCGCTCAATCCGCTTTTGAGCAAGTGAATTACAAGATTGACGCTACCCCAGAGAGGGCAATCTTGCGGATTGACGCTGAATATGGGAAATACAAAATCCTTGTCACGGAATTGTTCAGCGACGGGCTGCGAAAATATCGTTACTACGTTTTGCACGGAGATTGGGTAGAGGCGGGATTCGACAACAGTCCCGACCCGCGCGCTATTCGTCTTAAGTATGGGGAGATTGGCAAAGAACACGCAGGCGAGCCTGTCCCTCATTTGCATTTGGAAGATAAAACTCGTTTATCGCTTACCGAAGAAATGACGTTTGCGGATTTTGTTCGTTGGTTAAATGGAAATTTGGAAGAATGACTCTCGTGTAATCTAACGATGTCGGTTGAGCGAATGTTGGCGCTCCGCAAGCAAAATCCGCGCGCGCCGCAAGAGCAGGATTTGGTCAAGCGCGAGATAGAGTCAAAATATTCCCGTTGACATTCCCCCGCAAGCCGTGTATCCTCGCCCCGATGCAACCGACCTTATTTTCAACTCTCCATTTGACCGTCTCGCAGCTCACATTCCATATTCGCAAGCAAATGGAGAACGACCCAATTTTGCAGGACGTCTGGGTGGATGGGGAAATTTCAAACCTCTCGAAGCCCGCTTCGGGGCATGTTTATTTTACGCTCAAAGATAAGAACGCCGCTTTGCGTTGCGTGATGTGGAAGACAGACGCGGCGCGTTTGCGCGTCAACCTGCAAGAGGGCATGGCGCTTGAAGCGCATGGCAAAATCGCCGTCTATGAACCGCAAGGACAATATCAACTGGTCGTCAACGTCGTTCAGCCCAAAGGCGAGGGCGCGTTGTATCAGGAATTTCTGCGCCTCAAAGCAACGCTTGAATCCGAAGGGCTTTTCGACGCCGAACGCAAACGTCCCATTCCCCAAACGCCGCGCAAAATTGGAATTGTCACCTCCGCAACGGGCGCCGCTTTGCGCGACATGCTCAACACGCTTCGCCGCCGCCTGCCGCTGGCGCAAGTCATCCTCGCGCCTGCGCCCGTGCAAGGGATTGAAGCGCCGCCCGCGTTGGTTCGCGCGCTGGTCTCGCTCAACAAACAAACCCCCGACGTCATCTTGCTGGCGCGCGGCGGCGGTTCGATTGAAGACCTGTGGGCGTTCAACGACGAGCGGGTTGTCCGCGCCGTCGCCGCATCCAACGCGCCCGTGATTTGCGGCGTCGGTCACGAAACGGATTTCACCCTCTGCGATTTCTCCGCCGACCTGCGCGCGCCGACTCCCACCGCCGCGGCGGAGCTGGCGACTCAAACCACGCTAGACGATTTGCGCGGAGAGCTTTTCGCCTACCGAGTGCGCGTCGTTTCTTTAACTTCAAGTTTGATTGCCAATCAAAAGGGTTTAATCTCGTCCCTGACGGCGCGACTGAGATACGTCTCGCCTGAACGAGGCGTCCAGTCCGAGTATCAACGTCTCGACGAGCTTTCCCGTCGCGCAACCTCCGCGCTGGCTCATCGCGTTCAGTTGCAATTCGCGCGCGTGGATGGAATCGCAAAACGGTTAAAATCTCTCAATCCCGCAGACGTCTTGTCGCGCGGATACGCCATCGTCACGCGCAACGCAGACGGCGCGACGGTGTCTAAAATATCGCAAGCGCGCGGCGAGATGAAAATCCGCGTCAGCGACGGCGAGTTTAATGTAATTCGTAATTCACCTGACGCGCCCTCACCCTAGCCGCTTCGCGTCCCGCAGGGAGAGGGGACTCCCTTCCCCTACGGGGGAAGGGCTGGGGATGAGGGCGCATTCTGCGTAAGGTGAGTCTTAATTCGTAAGGAGAATTTATGGCGAAGTCAAAGGTTGTGGAAAAAAAAGCGGAAGATCTAACTTATGAAGAGGCGCTTGCCGAACTTGAGCAAATTGTCGAATCTTTGGAGGGCGAGCAAAATCCCCTTGAAGAAGCGCTGAAACTTTTTGAACGAGGGCAAGCGCTCATCGCGCGTTGCGGCGCCGCGCTTGAGTCCGCGCAACTCAAAGTGCAGAAACTTGTCGGCGAGGACGTCTTCCCTTTTGAGGACGAGGCTGAATCCGAATGACGCTGTCCGACATTTTTCACAACAAAGCGTTGATTGCCGCGGTGGCAGGCTGGTTGCTCGCGCAAATTTTGAAGGTCCCCACAGAATATATTCGTTCGCGTAAATGGCTTTGGGCAATGGTTGTCGCGCCGGGCGGCATGCCCTCGTCGCATTCCGCGTTGATGGTCGCCGGCACGCTTTCCATTGGTTTTAATTATGGCTTTGACAACCCAGTGTTTGGCTTGGGCGTCGCCATCACCATGATCGTCACGCATGACGCGGCGGGAGTGCGCCGACAGGCGGGCATCCACGCGGAACGCATCAACCTGCTGTTTGGCGAGTTATTAAAAGGACACGCTTGGAACGAGGACGAATTGCGCGAGGTGCTTGGTCACACTCCGCTTGAGGTGCTGGGCGGGATTGTGTTGGGGATTCTGATCGCGATTGCGCAATGGAAAATAGGGTAATAATCGCTTGCAATACGGCGTTAGGTTATAATGCCAATGAAAGCGAGGCAAAATGATTGAACTTCAAAATTTTCAGGCGCAATTTATCACGGACGAAAACGGAAAAAAGACCGCCATAGTTCTTCCAATCGCGGAATGGGAAGAACTGCTGGAAGATTTGGAAGACCTTGCGGTTATGGCTGAACGCCGCGAAGAAGAGACTATTCCTTTTGACGAAGTAATCGAGAGGCTGAAACGCGATGGCTTCTTACCGAATTGAATGGAAGAAGTCCGCTTACAAAGAATTGCAAAAACTACCGCGTCAAATTATTGCAAAGGTTGTCGCGGCGGTTGCTGATTTATCCAGTAACCCACATCCGACAGGGAGCAAGAAATTGACTGGCTCGGAACATAGCTATCGTATTCGCATTGGGGATTATCGCGTCGTTTATGAAATTATTGAAAACAAATTGATGATTGAAATTGTTCGCGCTCGTCACCGAAAAGACGTTTACAAATAAGGGACTTCTCGTGGCATTCGCCTATTCTAAAAAACTCTGAGTTCTTTAAGAACTCAGAGTTTTACTTTTCAACCTTCTCAAAACTCCGTTTATCATATACTGCAATTCAGGGACGCGGAAAATAAACAGCAGGGCAAAATAAACGCCGCCGCCCAGCGTCACGCCGACGGGGGCGAGAATCCACGCGCTGAAGTTTTTTCCCACATACAACCAGCCGAATAGAGAAAGCGCCATGCCTAACGCGGCGACGCTAAAAAGAATCGCGCCGCGCAGGATGTAAGCGCCTTCAATGCCCTTTAGTCGTTTTCGCATGACGATAAATAGCGCGACGGCTTCCAACGCGGTGGCAAATGAATTCGCCAGCGCAAGTCCGCCGTGCGGTAGCCAACCAATGGACGAAAATAATTTAGCGAACGCGACGCTGAACACGACGTTCAATCCCATTGCGATCGAGCCGATAATGACGGGGGTTTTTGTGTCGTGCTGGGCGTAAAACGCGCGAGTCAAAATCTCCATGATGGAATGACCGACTAATCCTGCCGCGTACCAGAGCAACGCCCACGAAACGATTTGCACGGCGCGCGCGTCAAACTCGCCGCGTTGATAGAGCAATGAAATAATCGGTGCGCGCAAAAGCATAAGTCCAACACTGGCGGGCAGCGCTAAAAGAATCACGCCGCGCAAAGAAGCCGCGAGCGAGACGCGCATCTCGTCTTGTTGACCGAGCGCGTGTTGCGCTGAAAATGTCGGCATGGCGGCAATCGCAACGGATTGCGCAATGACCGCTTGCGCCATGAGCATCAGCGAAAATCCATAATACAAACCGCTGACGCTTCCGCTTGCCATTTGCGAGGCGAGCCAAGTGTTCACCCAAAAATTCAATTGCACGACGGCGACGCCGAGCAAACGCGGGAGCATGAGGGTTAGGACTTGGCGGACGTTGGGGTCATGCAAGCCGAGTGATAGGTAATTGGCGTTTGGTAATTGGTAATTGGTAATTAGTTTTAGGAGGGATGGGATTTGTACGAGAAGGTATAAAACCGCGCCGATGACTACGCCGTAGGCGAGTCCGTAGATTCCCATTGAGGGGGCGAGGGCGAGGGCGCCGAAGATGATTCCGAGTTGATAGAGCGCGGGGGTGAGCGCGGGGACTAAAAATATTTGATGCGCGTTCAACACGCCGACGATTAATCCGCCTAAGCCAAAGAGAACTGCGGCAATTAATTGAATGCGTAACAAATCTATGGTCAGCGCGAAGAGACGCGGGTCGTTGGAAAGTCCGGGGGCGATGGCGTAGCGAACCACTTGCGGCGCAAAAAATGCGACGAATACGGCAAGCAAGCTGAGGGTCAACGTGACCGCGTTAGCGAGAGCGAAGGCGAGTCGCCATGCGGAGTCCATTTCTTTTTTGGCGAGCAATCCCGTGAATATCGGAATAAAAGCCGAACCCAACGCGCCGCCCGCGACGAGTAAAAACAACGTCTCGCTGACGCGATTCGCCGCGAAGAAAGCGTCGAGTTCGGGCGAAGCGCCGAAAACATGCGCGACGATGACGCCGCGAATCAATCCCGCGATTTGTCCCAGCAAAATGGCGAACATCACCGTACCCGCCGCGCGCGCGATTTTTTGGTTTGAGGTGGTTTCTGTCACGGGGCGGGATTATACAGGCATATCGTATAATTGCGCTTGGAGATTCCTATGAAAAAAATATTCGCCTTCTTTTTTATACTTTCGATTTTATCCGTCGCGTGCGGCGCAACTGCCGCGTTGCCTCCAACCGCTCCGCCAAATTCAGCCGCCGAAGCGCCAACTGTCGCATCGTCAACGACGCAAATCACGGATGTTCCGCTGGGCGCGGGATACGGCGCGCGCGGCGCATGGTTCGAGTTATATTTTACGAATCCCAATAGCCCGCTGGCTTCGCAAAAAACGGGCGGACCCGACGGTCCGCTTGCGGATGCGATTGACTCCGCGCGGTTAAGCGTGGACGTCGCCGCGTATAATTTGAGTTTAAACAGCGTTCGCGACGCGCTCTTGCGCGCCTATAATCGCGGCGTCCGCGTACGGATGGTGATGGAAAGCGACAACATGGATCGTTCCGACCCGCAGAAATTAAAAGACGCGGGCATTCCCATTTTGGGAGACCGCCGCCAAGGGTTGATGCACGATAAATTTGTCGTGATTGATAATTCCGAAGTGTGGATGGGTTCGATGAACTTCACGGATTCGGGCGGATACGCGGACAACAACAGCCTGATGCGAATTCGCTCCGTGAAGATGGCGGAGAATTACACCAAAGAATTTGAAGAGATGTTCGTAGACGATAAATTCGGACCCGACGTCGTCGCCGCAACCCCCAATCCGCGCGTGACGATTGACGGCGTTCCGATTGACGTTTATTTCTCGCCCGACGACCACGTTCAAACCAGCCTCCTTGAGCTGATCAAGAACGCACAGAAAAGCATTTACTTTATGGCGTTTTCATTCACCGCCGACGCGCTTGGAGAAGCGGTGAGAAATCGCGCCAAAGAAGGCGTGACTGTTTCGGGCGTGATGGAAGACGAACAGATTAAATCCAATATCGGCACGGAATTTGACCCGTTCAAACAATATAAGCTGGACGTTTTGCGCGACGGTAATTCCGGTCAGATGCACCATAAAGCCATGATTATTGACAAGAGCGTTGTTATTTTTGGCTCGTATAATTTCACCAACAGCGCGGAGACAAAAAACGACGAAAACTTGCTCGTGATTTACGACAAAGGTATCGCCGCGCAATTTATCGCGGAGTTCCAAAGGGTGTACGCGCAGGCGCAGAAATAAAAGCGCTATGTCGGTAGCCGTAACTTTTTGGCGTTTCATGCGACAGTTCAAGTATCAGGTCAGGCAAGGACAATTTTCTGTTTTGGAAGCGATTACGATAATTAATTTTTAGTTCAACGTCGTCTTATTCAACGCGCAAAAGGCTCTGGGTGGGATGGTATACTCCAATGAAAGAACGAAACGTTCCATTAACCTTTCAGCGGAGGTCTGCGTTTTCCATGCCTATTGACGACCAACGCGCCTTAAACGGTTTGCAAAATCTTGATGCGCAAATCATTGGCGCGATTTACGACCAATACTTTCCCGAAGTGTATCGCTATGTTTTATATCGAATTAGCGACGCGACGTTTGCCGAGGACATCGCCAGCGACGTATTTGTGCGCTTGCTGGAAGCCGCGCAAAGCGGGAAACCGCCGCAAACCAATTTAAAAGGATGGTTGCTTGGAACCGCTTCGCATATCGTGACGGATTACTTTCGCCGAAAATATCGCCGCCCTGAAGAAGAGCTGACCGAGTTCGTGCCCGACATGAAAACCAACGTCGCCTCCGAAGTGGATCAACGCGAACAAAACCGCGCTGTGAACGACGCGTATGCGCAACTGACCGACGAACAGCAACAAGTGCTTGCCCTGCGATTTGGGCAAGGTTATTCCATTGAAGAGACCGCCGCTGTGATGAAAAAAAATATAAACGCAATTAAGGCTCTCCAGTTCCGCGCGTTGGCGGCTCTGCAACGCGAGATTGGCGAGGTGGATAATGACTAACCTATATGACGCATTGGAAGACTGCCTGCAAGGGCTTGAAAATGGCGCGGACTTAAACTCCGTCCTCGCGCGTTACCCCGAGCTTGCCCGTGAGTTGCGCCCCGTCTTGAAGACTTCCATTCAGGCGCGAGGTTTAGCTGCGCCAGAACCTGCGCCAGAGGTCGCGCGACGCGGGCGCGCAAAATTATTGCAACAAGCGGCAACGATGCGCGAGGCGAAAATCGCGCCGCGCAGACGCGTGATTCCATTTTTTCAACGGCTCGCCATCTCTTTTGCGTTGACCGCGTCGTTTCTGATGGGCGGAACAAGCTTAGTCGGCGCGTCTTCCGCCGCCTTGCCGGGCGAAAAACTATATCCCGTCAAACGCACCTGGGAAGGCTTGCGGCTATTTTTCGTTTTTGACGCGCGCGCGCGCAACGTTTTGGAAAACCAGCTTGAGGGCGAACGCCTTCATGAAGTCAGCAAATTGCTTGAGGATGGGCGTTACGAGACTATTCAATTTGCCGGCGCATTCACGCAGACGAACGGCGTGGCTTATGTTTCGGGAGTCACTGTTTTGCTTCCGACCAACTTGTCGGCGCCGGCCAATGGCGCGGCGGTAATGGTTTCCGGCAGAACCAACGCGCAGGGATTTGTGGAAGTGGAATCTATCGAGACTCTTCCAGCTGGCGCGATTGTCCCCGCTGGGCAACTTGTGAAAATGGATGCAGAATCGGGGTCGAACCAACAATCTTTTGAAATGACTGGAACTATCGAGACCATCTCAAATAATACGCTCATTATTAACGGTCAAACTGTTTATTTGGATAGTTCAACGACGACTAACGGGTTGAAATCTGGCGTGGATGTGGAAATTAAAGGTTACTACACAACGGACGGCGATTTTAAGGTTACAGAAGTGAAGGTGAAGGATTCCCAGCCTGAAAATAATAATGACAGTAGCAATAATTCAGGCTCAGGCGATAACGGCGGATCGAATCCTACTTCGGGCACAGGCGATAACGGCGGATCGAATCCCACTTCAGGCTCAGGCGATAACGGCGGATCGAATCCCACTTCAGGCGCAGGCGATAACGTCGAATCGAATCCAACTTCAGGCGCAAGCGACGCGGTTAGCACTCCTCACCCGAAGTCTAAAGATAACAATAACAGCAACAACAATGATAATAATTCGTCCGATGGGGGCGGGGACAATGGCGGGGATTCTGGGAATTAAAGCAGGCGCGCGACGTTCCTCCCGCTTGCCCCGCTGATTCCGCCCCCGCCGTGGACGCCGCTGCCGCAGAGATATAAATTATCAAGCGGCGTCTTGTGATTTGACCAGCCGGGGATGGGGCGCATGAACATAAATTGGTCGAGCATAATCTGACCGTGATTGAGGTCGCCTTCGGTGAGACCGTAGATTTGTTCAAGGTCAAGCGGGGTGATGGTTTTACAATTCACGATGGATGATTTTAAATTGGGGAAATATTCCGCCAGCGTGTCAATCGCTAACTTTTCAACTTTTAAACCTTCAACGTTCCAATCGCTGTCTTTCAACTTGTACGCCGCAAATTGGAAGTGAATAGAAACCACATTTCCCGAAGTCGTTACTTCAAGATAGGGCTTCTCGGAAATTTGACGGTACTTCGCCGCGTCGTAGGCTTTCTCTAAATATTTAATGGACGGCGCAAGCGCAAGCGTTCCATCGGGGACGCCGTGAGCGCCGTCGGTGAGCAGGTGGACTTTGGCGACCGAGCCGCGCATTTTGATAGATTGAACGTTCCACACAAATTCAGGCGGGAGATGCATTGCGCCGACGAGAGTCAGAAATGTATGTTTTGGGTCGGCGGCGGAGATAATATTTTTCGCGGCAATCTCTTCGCCAGTTTTCAACGCCACGCCTCGACATGTATACAGGTCTACTTGGATACGTTCCACTTCCGCATTCAACCGCATCTCGCCGCCGAAGGATTTCACCGCGCTGGCGAGCGCTTCGCTAATTTGACCGACTCCCCTCACCCCTTGCCCCTCGCCCAGAGAGAGAGGGGTAACATGCGCCATGCCGCCGCGATTTGCCCAATTGAGCATGAGGGTATAGCCTGTGCCGGCGCTCATCGCGCCGAGAGTCAAGCCGTGAATTCCAAGAGACGCGACTGCCGCTTTGACGGCGTCGGACTCAAACCATTCGTCCGTGAATTCTTCGGCGGTCATGGGGATCCCGCGAATGATTCGCATCATATCCTTGTCGCCAAATAAGCGCAGGTCAAGACCGAGTTCGGCGAGTCCGTAGCCTTCCGCGAAACTGAAGTTCTTCGGCAGACGCGGCATGATGGTGGCGTTGACCGCTTCGATAAACTGCGAGGTTTTTTTCATGAAGTCTAAAAATGGAATCCAATTCGCCGCGTCTTTTTCGGAGAAGCGTTTGATAGACTCGATTGCTTTGGCTGGGTCAGCATCGAGGACAAGGTGATTGCCATCCGACCTGCCCTGAGCGGCGCCGAAGGGTTGAAGAGAGATGAAAGGCTTTCGAGCAGAGTTCGCGCCAAGTCCGAAGGAAGCGAGTTTCAAATCCTTGATAATGTCGGCGCAGAGAGTCCCGCCCGCATGAAGCGCATCTGCTTTGAAGTTGTCCCTCCCACTAGGACCTTCGGCAAAAGATTCTGTCACCACCTGCCCGCCGACAATATCGCGCCGTTCAAGGACTAAAATTTTTTTGCCTTTCTGCGCCAGATACGCGGCAGCGACCAAACCATTGTGTCCCGCGCCGATGACGATGTAATCGTAAACGCTCATTTATATCCCATCCTTCAACGCCACTTCAGCCGCCATTTTGCCGGGCGCGCCCATAATGCCGCCGCCGGGATGCGCGCCTGAACCCGCGAGATAATAACCGTTAATCGGCGTACGGAAACTCGCCCATTGCGTTGCGGGGCGCATGAAGAAGAGTTGATGCAAGAGCAGCTCGCCGTGAAAAATGTTGCCGCCCGTAATGCCCACGATGCGTTCCATGTCGGCGGGCGTGAGAACCTGTTTGCCGATGATGGCGCGCCGAATATTCGGCGCGTATTTTTCAATGGTGGAGATGACCGTTTCGCCAAAGGCTTCGCGTTTGGCGTCGTCCCAGCCGCCTTCAATATCATACGGCGCGTATTGCACGAAGCACGACATGACATGCTTGCCGGGCGGCGCCATGTCGGGGTCAATCATTGAGGGGAAAATTATGTCAATGTACGGCTCTTGCGCAAAGCGCCCATACTTCGCGTCGTCGTAGGCGCGCTCGATGTAATCAATGCTGGGGCTGATGGAGACCGCGCCGCGATGCAAGACGTTTTCGTCGGGCAACGCGGTGAAATTTGGAAGTTCGCTCAACGCGACGTTGACCTTGCCCGACGAACCGCGCGCGCGGAATTTTTTGATGGAATGAATCAAATCGTCGGGGAGATGTTTTGCGTCAACCAGTTTGAGGAAGGTGACAAACGGGTCGGCGGACGAGAGAACCGCCGGCGCGTAAATCTCGTCGCCGTTTTCGAGCGCGACGCCAACCGCGCGTCCGCCTTTGACGATGACTTGCTTCACGGTTGCGTTGAGGCGAATCTCCGCCCCGAACGCGCGCGCCGAGCTGGCGATGGCTTCCGCGATTCCGCCCGTACCGCCTTTAGCGAAGCCCCACGCGCGAAACGCGCCGTCAATTTCGCCCATGTAATGATGGAGCAAAACATACGCGGTGCCTGGCGAACGCGGACCTAAAAACGTGCCGATGATTCCGCTGGCGGATTTTGTCCCCAAGAGCGCGTCGGTCTCGAACCATTCTTCGAGCATGTCCGCCGCCGATTGGGTCATAATCTTTGCGAGACCGTACAATTCTTTTTCGGTCAGCGTCGAGGCGAATTGACCGAGTTTGAGCAAACCAAACAAATCTTTTGGATGAAGCGAGGTTGGGTCGGGCGGCGTCATGCTCAAAATGGGCTTGATGGCTTTCGCAAGCCGCGCCATGCGGCGAGCATATTCGTCGTAGGCTTCGGAGTCTTTGGGCGAGTGACGATAAATCTCGCGGCGGGTGACGTCGTGGTCGTCCCAGCTGGCGAGGTAATCGCCGTTGTCCATCGGCGTAAAGACGCTGGGCAACGGTAGAATTTTCAAGCCGTGTTGGGGAAGTTTCAAGTCGCGGATAATTTCAGGTCGCAATAGACTGACCACATAAGAGAATTCCGTGAATTTAAAACCGGGGATAATCTCTTCTGTAACCGTCGCGCCGCCGACCAGTTCCCTGCGCTCAAGCGCGACAACTTTCTTGCCCGCTCTGGCTAAGTATGCGGCGGCGACCAGCCCATTGTGTCCACCGCCGATGACGATGGCGTCGTAGTTGTTTGTTGTCATAAAAGTTCCTTTTGTTAAGCGTTATAATTTGACCAGAAAGGAAGGTCTGCTATGAAAGCAAAAGGCAGAATAGCGCATAAAACCGCATATCCTCACATCGTAAAAACTGAAGGCGTCAACGGCGGCGCGGCGACCATCGAAGGAACGCGCATGGGCGTATGGCATATTGTCGAGTACTACTATAAAGTCGGCATGTCGGTCGAAGAAATTGTTATGGAATGGACGCATATTAATCCAGCTCAGGTTTTTAGCGCGCTGGCTTACTACCATGACAATCGCGCTGAGATTGACGCTCTCCGCGAACGAAATTCCTATGAATATTGGTTAAAACATCACGCTCATGCCAGCGCCCAAACTACATCTCAATGAACATCTCTCGCCGCGCCTTGCGAGCGAACTGCGCCGATATGGATTCGATGTGGTGGCTTCGCAGGAAACAAATATGCTTGCGGAGCCAGACGATGTACAACTAGCTCATGCTGTATCCGAGCGTCGAGCCATCCTGACGTTCAACATTGGAGATTTCGCAGTTTTGCATGATACATACATGGCGGAAGGCAAGGAACACTGGGGAATTATCTTTTCCAATCGAAAGCCAATTAGCGTGTTGCTTCATCGTCTCTTGCGAATGTTAAATTCCGTCGCCGCCGAAGAACTCAAGAATCAAATTCGCTGGCTGAACGAATTCAAGTAAATCAGTTTTCGCTTCCACGCAGTCTCTCCAACTACTTCTTCTTCCACTCAGGCTCATAGAACGGCGTCTTGACCACCTTCGCGGGGGCATGTTTACGTTGATGTTCCACCGTGATTTCCATTCTGACGTCCGCGCCAATTTCAAAATACGGCTTTTGCAAATGCGCGAGCGCGATGTACTTCTTCAACAACGGCGACCATGACGCGGTGGACGCATAGCCCACCTGAACGTTGCCAACCAGCACAGGCAGACTGGCGCGAATCGCCGTCGCGGGAATTTGCGGCGGCAAACCGACTTCGGCGTACAATTTTTCCATGCCAACCCAGTCAACTTCAACGCCGACCAACTTCCACGCCGAGCCTTCTTTTTTCTCGCGTTCGAGAGCGCGTCGCCCGACAAAGTAACTGGGCTTATCGAGCGCAACCGTCCAATCGAGTCCCAGCTCAAACGGCGACGACTTCTGCGCTTCAATCCACGCATGGCTGGCGGATGTGTAATCCACGTCGAGCATGAACAGCCCCGCTTCGACGCGCGCCATGTCGAGCGCGAGAATCCCAACGGGCGCAATCCCGTAATCGCGCCCCGCCGCCATCAACGCGTCCCAAACTTTCAGCGCGTCCTGCGCGTTCATCCAAATTTCATAACCGAGATCGCCCGTGTAGCCTGTGCGCGAGATTGTAACTTCGCCGTCGCCGAGTTTGTTTTTCATCAGACGGAAATATTTCAGCCCCTCGATGTTAGATTCGCAAACGCGATTCAAAACGACCCGTGAGTTGGGTCCCTGCAAACTGAGCGCCGCCACGCTGTTCGTTTGATCTTCAATCTCCACGTCGAGACTGACCGCGTTCATCGTCAACCAGCGTAGGTTCGGCTCTGCGGCGGTGAGGCGGAAGGTCGTCTCGTCGAGGCGCGCAACTGTGCCGTCGTCAATCAGCTTGCCTTCGTCGTCGCACCAGCCGGTGTAATAAACCTGCCCCACGTTCATCTTTTGGATGTTGCGCGTGACGACGCGATCCAACAAACGCGCCGCGTCGCGTCCCTTGATGATGTATTTCATCAACGGCGAGACGTCAATCAGCGCCGCCGCGTTGCGAAGCGCCCAATACTCGCGGTCAATCGTCAACTCATACGAGCCGACGACGAAGTATCCCGCCCAGCGGCGCCAATTTTGCGGCTGGCACAATGCGGACGTTCTTGCATGAAATGGGGTGTTGCGGAGTTGGAGCATAACCGTTTACTCCTCGATTATTGCATCGCCAGACTGAGCACGGATACGAAATGCGCGGCGGCGGCGAGCAACACGAAGACATGCCACACTTCATGAAAGCCGAACGCGCCGAGTTTGAAGTTAAACATCTTAAAGCTGTACACCGCCGCGCCGAGCGTATACGTCACGCCGCCAACGACGAGCCACGTTAGCGTCCATGCCGTGAGCGTCGCCAACATTTCGCCAATCGCCGCGACGCACAGCCAACCCATCGCAACGTAAATGCCCGCGTTTAACCACCGCGGCGTCCGCATAGTAAACGTTTTGATTATTACGCCGATAAGCGCCAGCGACCAGATCACGCTCAACATGCCCCACTTCCAAAAGCCCGTGAAGGCGTTGACGCAAAACGGCGTGTACGTGCCTGCGATCAGGCAATAAATTGCGGCGTGATCCACTTTGCGGAAAATTTCCAGCGTTTTGTCTTTTACGCGCGCCGCATGATACGCAGCGCTGGCGGAAAATAAAAATATCAAACTCGCGCCGTAGACGACCAACGAAACGACTTTAGCGGGCGCGCCCCAACCGACGATGAGCAAAGCGCTCAAGCCTACCAACGCCAGAAGCGCGCCAGCCAAATGGGTGAGACTATTGATTGGTTCTCGGAATTTTTTTAACACGTTTTTTTCTTTCCTTAGACTTTATCGGTAATAAGCAAAAGGCTTTGGCGGGACGCAGATAAAAGCTGATTTCGCGGATTTTATCCGCGTTTTTCTGCGTTCATCAGCGTCCCAATTTAATTTCCAATAATGTCTCTTTATCCGTCGTGGCGCATAGGACGCTTGGCGACAACGATCAATAACGAGCTTGATTTTACTTCAATAATTTGCGTCTCCGTTTCAAACCCCGCTTGGATAAACGGTTGGGTCAATTTTGATTTTAACGCCTCGTTTAGGTCGGATTGCGTTTCGCCGGTCGCGCGATATAACCGCTTGAGCGCCGAGTTCTTCGGCGTCGCAACAGGCAGGACGACTAGCCTACCTTCGGTTGCAAGGCAACGGCTGATTTCGGACAGCGTTTGCGCGTGAAAAATGTAATCGGTGGGGAATGTGGAAACAACGGTATGAAATGAATTGTCGGCAAATGGAAGATGTTGCGCTAGTCCGCGCGTTAATTTATGGGAATGACCGAGTCGGCGTTTTGCAAGCATCCCCATCTGCGCCGATTCGTCTATCGCAACCGCGTCAACTTTCAGGTCAAGCAGGCGACGTTGTAAATGTCCAGGTCCATGTCCAATCTCAAGAATGCGCGTCCCCTGAATAAACGGAATGGTTTCCGCCGCCCAGCTTGTCCAATGCCCAAACGAAACGATTGCGGCGACGAGGTCGTAGGCGAAGGCAAAGGGGTGATAAAGCAGATAAAAAAATATCTGCATAAAACGGCGCATGAGGATAAAAAACAGGGTTTGACTTTACAGTCAAACCCTGTCGCGCTGTGAGTTAAGCGGAGGCGGCTTCGTCGCCCTTTTTGGCTTTGCGGACAGCGTCAATGGCGCTTTTGCCGCGTTCGCGGACGTCGTCCGTTAATTGTTCGACGCGGATGCGCGCGTCGTGGGCTAATTCTTCGGCGCGAATACGCGCTTCGCGGGTCAGTTCTTCGGCGCGCAGACGCGCGTCGGCGGCAAGGGCTTCAGCGCGAGCAAAAGCCTCTTCGGCGCTCACTTGCGCCTTGTCGCGCAGTTCAATGCTTTTGTCTTTGATAATGGCGCGCGTCTCTTCGCCAGATTGCGGGGCGAAAAGTAAGGCGACGACTGCGCCGGTGAGGCCCCCAACGACAAAGCCAACGAGGAAAGCTCCAAATTCATCATGGTCAGACATGTTGTTGCTCCTTTTTTAATTGTTGATGCGAAGACTGTAAAGGCTTTCTCTCTTTACGCGAGGCGAATATTTCCTTTAGAGTCTGGGTTTATTTCGGCTTGATTCCCATTAATTCTAACATACGTTTTAAACTAGCCAGATAGCCGCTCAGTTTTATCACTGGCTCGACGACGTTTTCGCCTAAAAATTCCACTGTGCCGCGCAGGGTATTGACCGTTTCGCTGGTGGCGGCGAGGATCGGGCGCACTTCGTTTTGCAACAAGTTAATCAAGCTTGCCAGTTGAACGATTAACACGATGAGCGCGACGCCGATGACCAGCGACTCAAGCGCGACGACGATGATGAATACGTCGCGGATTTTATCTGTGGGCGCGTTTGGCTGCATGAGAAAGAAGATCGCCACGCCCAGCAAAACGAGAATGAAAACAACGCCCGCGATTACGCTGTTGACGATGGTTTTTTGTCTGCGTTCAGCCTCGCGCGCGGCGGCGAGCTCTTCAGGCGTCGGCGAAGGCGGCGGCGGCGGGGACGAATCTTGCGAAGTAAGCGGCGTTGCCATAAAGTCATTATAGCATTATCCGAGACGCAAGTCTAACTGAGTTGTTGTCAGCGAATTTTGGCGTTCGCTAAAAAGGTCGCTGGCGCCGCGCATCCGATAGATTCTCGTTATTTCGATAAGAAATATGTTTGCGCTGGGAGAAGTAAATGTTTGCGCGTCTCGGTTGCGTAGACCGTTGTGCAGCTGTAGCGCGGCAAGCGTTTGATTAACGCAGAGTCGTATAACATGATGGAACGATTGGTTATATTTTCGATGACCGTCCAGTGGTCGTGATAGCCTTGCAACCCAAGAATGATCGCGCGCCCAGGGACGCCGTCTAAAAAATGTTGCATTGAACGCCAGAAGGTGGTTAGGTCAGGGTTTGGCACGCCGCGCCAAGGGATTTCCACGTTGGAGATGCGTTTTTCCCCAACGACCTTTTTTAAAATCACAAGCATTTCCGTATGAATAATTCCCCCAATCAAAAACTTGCTTAATAATCCGCGTCGCGAAAGATAATAGATGAGGTCGTTGAATAATTGTTGCGTCTCGTCGTCCGACGAATGATTGATGAACCTCTCCGCGTTGATGATGCTATACAAGCCGCAGAGCGAATCCAAGCCGCCCTGTTGAAACGGCGGCAATCCAACGGCGGGTTTTGCGTAAGCGGTCATAGAAATTTATCCTCGTCAGAAAAATTATTTCACGCGGAGCCATAATAAAAGACTCGCGCACAAAGCCAAAGCTGCGCCAAAGAAAAATGGCGCCGAGGGTCCAAATCCAGTCCATGTCCCCGCGCCTTGCCAAAACAAGCCGGCGAGAAACGAAGCGGGTAACGCCGTAACGCCAATCGCCGCGTTGAATAACCCGTAAGCCGCGCCGCGTTGCGCTTCCGGCACGAGGTCGGCGACCAACGCTTTGGTCACGCCTTCCGTCGCCGCATAATAAATTCCATAAACGCCAAACAACATCCAGATTTGCCAACCCGCGTTCGCCAGCGCAAATCCTAAATAGACGACCGCGTACGCAAGCCATCCGCCGACGATCAATTTTTTGCGCCCCACTTTATCTGAAAGCGAGCCAAGCGGACTCGAGAGAAGCGCGTAAATCGCCGTGAAGGTCATCAGCATGAACATGGTGTGTAAAACGGTGAGACCGCGTTCTTGCGCGCGCAAAATAATAAAAGAGTCGGATGAATTTCCAAGCGTGAAGAGAATCGTAATCAAGAGGAAGATTTTAAAACGAGGATTGAGATCCTTAAACGAGAGGAGTTTTTTTTCGGCGCCTGATTCTGATTTTGTTAAATCGGTCGCTCCGGCCGCCAAGACGATCACCGCCAAGACCGCCGGGATCACGCTCGCCAAGACCGCAATGCGAAACGTATTCACGCTCAATAAAGATTCGTTCGTTTGCGTGAGCCAAACAATTAGCGCGGCGACGCAAATGCCGAGGAACGCGCCGGCGGTGTCGCCCGCGCGATGCAAACCAAACGCAAAGCCGCGATTGATTTCATCCGTGCTTGCCGCCACGAGCGCGTCGCGCGGCGCGGTGCGAACTCCCTTGCCGACGCGGTCCGCAAAACGGATTCCTAACACCCAGCCCCACGTATTGGCAAAAAATAAAAACGGTTTTGCGACCGTCGAGATGGCATAGCCCGCCACCGCCAGCCATTTGCGTTTGCCGAGTTTATCCGAGAGCGCGCCTGAATAAATTTTGACAAGGCTCGCCGTTGTCTCTGCCGCTCCGTCAATCAAACCAATGAACGCCATTCGGACGCCCAACGCATTGGCAAGAAACAACGGAATGAGATAAACGATCATTTCGGATGAAATATCTGTCAGAAACGACGTCGCGGTCACGATCCAAACGTTGGGATGCAAACGCCGCGCTGATGGTTTTTCCATAAGAATCCTTTTAAAAATATTCCCCATTATCCAAGACGGCGCGCGTTTTGGATTTACTGGTTTCTGCAAAAAAAATTATTCTGCGCCCTGCGTCTGCCGATACAGCGCGCGCACGTTGCGACGATGCAACGTTTCCGCAAGTCCGCCGAGATGGACGCGGCTTTTTCCGCAGTCTTCGATCTTGATCGCTTCAAGATATTCGTCGGCGTTCTTGCGTTTGCCCGCTGATTTTACCGCCCGCTTGATGTTGTTCAAGTAATTTGTATTTTCTTTAACCGCCGCGTCAATTTCGCCGCGCAAGATAATATCGCCATGACCTTGAATGATATTCTCCAGCCCCATGCGTCCAATGCGCTTGATGGAAGCGAGCATATCGTCTATGTCGCCGTCGACGATATAAGGTAAAGACATAAAGGCGTCGCCCGCAAAAAGCACGCGATCCTCTTCCACCAATACCGAAATGCCGTCGTCGCTATGACCGAAGGATTGCGAGAAGATCAAATTCTTTTTGCCCACGCGCAGGGTCAATTCGCCTGAAGCAAAGGTGAGGTGCGGCGGAATAATCTTCACCTGACGCAGATTCGGGTTTTGTTTGCGCGCCTCTTCTAACGAAGGTTTGCCGCGCTCAATTAATAGTTCGCGGCATTTGGCGTGACCAATCACTGTGGCGCCGGGGAAAAAGCAATTTCCCCAGGTATGGTCGGCGTGATAATGCGTATTGACCACATAACGCACTTGTACGCCCAACTCATGTTCAATGAACTCGCGGACGCCCAGCGTTTCTTCGGGCAAAGCCAGCGTGTCAATTACCACCGCCCATTGCGGTCCAACAATCACGCCAGCCGTCGCTTGGGCGTAGACGTCGCTTTGAAACCAAAAAACGTTTTCAGATACTCGCTCACGTTGCATACATCAACCTTATTTATGTAATTTTCTGAAGTCTGTCAAGATGCGCTCCAATAAGGTCGCGTTGAAAACGCGATTTACAGAAGTCGCCAAATAGGGACGCCTCGCGGCGGTAGCCTTTGAAGCATTCGCTTAGTTTATTCTCTACCGTACATTTCAAAATGGGACGCGGACGCGAAGCGCGCCGAGAACGCGGATTTTTAATTGTTTTTTCCGTGCGCGAAGCGTCCGCGCTCGTCTGCGTCCTATACGAATTTTGTACGGTAAAGACGTTGTTTTGCGTAAGTCCAACATTGTTAATAGCACAGTTTGGCGTAAATATCAAGTTGGATAGACAAATTAGTCAAAAAACAACACAACTGAAAGGCATAAATATTTTATTTGGCTTGATTAGGCAAGTTATAAGTGATAAACTTTGTTCAAATGCCAGCGGATATTCTTGTAATTACCCCTTCTGCAGGTCTTGGAGAAACAATCCGGCGTACATTGGAAGAAACGACGCTGTATCGTATTCATCTTGCTAGTAATAAGGCGTCTGCTATGGTGTATGCGAACGAAGTGGGACCGCCGCTTGCCATGTTTGACCTAGCCTTCGGCGATGATTGGGTGCGAGAAATTGTCGACGCCATGCGCGCCGTTCGCCCTGGTATTAATGTTATCATCTTGTGCGATGATAATGAAACGCCCCCCGCCTTTGATAATTTACGCCCATGGATTTTGGTTCGCAAGCCATTTAAAATGGCTAATTTTATGACAGCCATCAGCCAGCCCCAATCCGCTCCAGCGCAGTCTTCAAGCGGCGCTGGCGTGAATTTGCCGTGGCTCAACGACGCGACCAAAGCCGCGCAATATCTCATGCGCATCACGCTTGAATCTTCCGCGCAAGCCGCGTTGATCACGCGCAAGAACGACTTATGGGCTTATGCCGGCGGACTTTCTCAGAGCGCGGCAAAAGAGGTGGCTCAGACTGTCTCGCGCAACTGGGATGAACAAAAAGACTCAGACCTTCTTCGCTTCATCCGCCTTGAAAGCACCAAAGACGAACACATGTTGTACGCAACCCGCCTCGCCACAGACGCCGTGCTTGCCTTTGTTTTTGACGCAAAAACTCCTTTTAGCACAATCCGCAATCAAGCCAGTCAGCTGGTTACAGATCTGAGCGCGAATAAATTTGAGCCGCAAAAAATTGTCAAGCCGGATTCTACGCCAACCGTTCGGCTTACCGATTATTACGCGGATGATGAAAATGATATAGACATACCGCTTATTACAGATATTATCACCGACGTTCCGTCTCCCAATCCGTCGTCCGCTCCTGTGCGCCCAACGAAAGAAAAAGAATTCGATCCTAACGAGACGCGCGTTTCCGCGTCGCTTTCAGACGCGTTCGTTTTTAGCCGAGAGACGACTCCCGCTGTTAAGTTAACGAAAAACCAGCCGCAAAAATCAACTGCGGCGACGCCAGCTCACGCGCAACCCCAAACCGCGTTTGACGACGTCGAGGTCACCGCGCCGTCTCGCGCGCAAAATCCAAAAGCAATCGCGCAACCCCAAACCGCGTTTGACGAAGTTGAAGCGCCAGCGCCGCCCCGCCGACGTTCGCGCCCGCCAACGCCAGTCGCTCCGCCTGTTTCTGAAATGGACGTTACGCGCGAAAGCGCAACCACAGAAGCCGCGCGCAAACTGGTCGTTGAGCCTGTTTCAGCGGGGTTATATCATCTTACTTATGCGTGTTTACTTGTGCCGCGCTTTCCATCGCATCATATCACCGGCGATCTTTCAACTCGATTGAGCGAATGGTTGCCGAATATTTGCGTCGCGTTTGGTTGGCGTTTGGAATATCTTTCTGTGAGACCTGAATATTTGCAATGGGTGGTCAACGTCCAACCGAACACGTCGCCAGGTCAAATTATGCGCGTGATGCGCCAGCAAACCTCGGAAAAAATTTTTGAAGACTTTGTGCGTTTAGAGCGAGAGAACCCGTCGGGCGATTTTTGGGCGCCGGGCTATTTGATTATGGGCGGAACGCAACCTCATCCTCCGCAACTGGTGAGCGATTACATTCGCCAAACGCGCGAACGACAAGGGCAGGAATTTAAGTAGCGGGGATTTTGTCAGCCGTAACATCCAAAACAAACGCAATCAATTTAAGGCTCATAGGGCTTACGCAAAACTCTGCGTAGGGCGCGTTCTCTAACGCCGATTACGCTCAAAAGACGTTGGACGCGAGCGCGTAAAAGCGATTTTCTCGTCCAGTTCGGCAGCGCCGTTTCTCAAAGTAACGTTTGTTGCGCCACGCTCCGCTTCGCTTAAAATAGGCATGTTATACTTTGCGCAACTTCTCAAATCCGAAGTGTTAATTTAACTCGCCTGACGCAATTCAAAATCTCTCGCCGCAGAGTCGCGGAGTTCGCAGAGGTTTTTTTCGCGCGCGAAGCGTCTGCGTCGCGGCGGTAAAACTGCGTAAGGTGAGAATTTAAAACAGAGCGCGTCGGTAAGGTTTTAATTTTGGCGGAACTGGAATACAACGAAGAAGACGTATTGAAAAACGCTTCGCTTGGCGATCATGACGCTTTTGGTCAATTGTATGAGCGTTATGTGGAGCGGATCTTTAATTATGTGTATTATCGAACGGGAAACGCGCGCGACGCGGAGGATCTTACGGCGCGCGTATTTCAGCGGGCAATGAACCATATTAAGAATTATACGGATCGCGGCGCGCCGTTCTCTGCGTGGTTGTATCGGATCGCTCATAATCTTGTCGCAAATTGGCATCGCGATCGAAGTCGCAAGCAGGAAATCCCATTGGATGATTTGCCCATCCTGCCGAGCAAAGACGACCATCCCGAAAAAACTCTCGTTCGTTCGCAGGAGCAAGAGGCGTTGTTGCGCATGATTCGCGCGTTGCCTTCGGAAAGGCAGAACCTGCTGATTTTGAAGTTTGTCGAGAACATGTCGAACGCCGAGATTGGCGCGATGATGGGCAGAAGCGAGGGAGCCGTGAAGAGCCTTTATCATCGCACGCTTCTGGCTTTGCGCGAGCAATTGGAATCTCAAAGCCTTAATTTGGAAGGAGAGTGAAATATGTTAAGAATTGTGACCGACGGCGCGGCTGACGTCTTACCTGAGTGGATAAAGGAATACGCCATTGATATGATCCCGGTCAATATCTTATTCGGGGAAAAATCATATCTTCAAGGCGCGGAACTGGACAATGAAGGCTTTTATAAATTAGTGGATGAGACCAAGCGTATTCCGAAAACTTCTCAACCGTCTCCCCATCAATTCGTTGAGTTCTATCGCAAGATTGCCGAAAAAGGCGATACGATTCTTTCCATTCACATCACCGCCAAACTTTCCGGCACTTATGTTTCCGCAATTTCTGCGGCTGAAGAATTAAAGGGCGAGTTTAACGTAATTCCGATTGACTCCGCTTCCGGCTCGCTTGGCATTGGCTTGATGTGCCGCGAAGCGCGCAAGTTGGAACGCGCCGGCAAGAGCGTAAATGAAATTGTGAAATATTTGGAAAAAATTAAACCCAAAGTGCGGATTATTCTCACGTTAAACACGTTGGAATACGCAAAGATGTCGGGGCGCGTCAAAACTTTGCAGGCGGCGATGGCTTCCATTTTGAATGTTAAACCGATTGCCGTTTTGCGCGAAGGCGATCTCAAAATGGAAGAGCGGGTTCGGACGCGTAAAGCCGCCATAGACCGCGTGATTGCGATGGCAAAAGAGGAATTTGGCGACCAGCCGGTTTATCTTGCAATCGTCCATGCCCACGATTTAAAATCCGGGCAGGCTTTGTTGAACGACGCCAGACGTCATTTCAATTGCAAGGAAACTCTGCTTGGCGAATTGTCCATTTCTATTGCGGCGAATCTTGGACCCGGTTCAGTTGGATTGATTATTTACCCTGTGGAATAAGCGCTTGTTCTCGCCCCCCAGCTTTCTTCGACGAGGAAGGGCGTAGCTATCGCAAAAGCGCATGTCGTGAACTACTGAGTTTAAGGAAGAGAATGATGAAACATAAAACGACCTTGAAATCCGCCGAAAAATTGGACGTTTTGGAAGCGCAACTGGCTGGAACCTTGAAGCCGTTTGCGCCGCCGCGGGATATTGTCAAACGCCTGCGTTTGCGCCTTCACATGCCTGACCGTCAGGAAATCACTTTGCGCCTCGCCGATTGGCGCAGGTTATTTCTTGTTTTGAGCGGAGTCATCTCTGGGGCGCTTTTGCTCATTACGATTGCGCGCGCGCTCTACTATCTGATTGGGCGCAAAGGCGCAATGTGATTAGGGCTTGCGCTCAAAGAGAGAATTTTTTAATAGCCAATCGCACAACGTTCGCGCTTCGGCGACGAGGTCCGCTTCAACGGGAAGTTTGAATTCTTCGGTGACGCGCGTCGTCAAATGGTCGGCGACCCGCTTCAAGTTGGGTGGAAGAAGCGGGTCTTCCTTAAGTAGATTCAGCAGGTCGTACGCGCTCGCGCTTGGGACGTTAATCCCGTTGCGGGTGAGATATTCCCGAATCGCAATCCCCGCCGCGCGTCGTGCGCAGACGCGGGCTTGCCCCTCGTTTTTATTGACGCGAGCGCGCTGGGCGCTTTCGAATTCTTTTTGTAGTTGGCTGTTCCAAGCGCTCATGCGGGAGATTATAACGGTTGGGCGCGCTTTTTGCTTCAAGGAATTTTTACGCGCGCGACGATATAGTCTGCCTCTGAGCCATTCGCCCAATGAGGTTGAAAAGTATAAAAATTGATGCTGGCGGGGCGCAACGCCCAACTTTGGATTTGCGCGCCGACAAAGTTGACCTCCACCACAACGCTCTCCCTCCGAAAATTCTGTTCTTGGTCAAAGACGAAATTCCCCAACGCATAAAAAACGAGCCCGCGCGGTAGAACTTCCATCGGTTGAACGATATGCGGATGATTGCCGACAACAAGGTCTGCGCCGGCGTCTATAAATTCCTTTGCCCAATTTCTTTGAATCTCAACCGGTTGGGCGGCGTATTCCACGCCCCAGTGCGGCAGGACAATCACCACGTCCGCGAGCAGTTTGGCGGAAGCGATATCCGCTTTTACTTGTTCAAGCGTATTTTGTGAAAGCGGCGCGACGCCGGGGGCGTTTTCTGTCGCCCAAATTCGTTCTTCAATTTGGTCAATTCCCAAAAAAGCAAAACGGATTCCTTGTCGCTCAATGATGACTGGCAGACGCGATTCGCTCAAGGTCTTGCCCGCGCCCACCGGTTTGGCGCCGGCGGCGGCAAGATTGTTGATTGTGTCGAAAAGGGCTTGGTTGTCGCATTCAAAACCTTTTTCCCCGCAATCTTTAACATGATTGGTTGCGATAGTAATTACGTCGAAGCCGGCAAATTGAAGACCCTCCGCCATGCGCGCAGGACCAATCAAGTTCATGCTCTGCGGGCAGGGCGTTGGGGGAGACTCGTTGGAAACCGCGCTGTCTAAGCTGCCAACGGTAATATCTGCGGAGCGTAATTCTTCAGCCACGAACTGAAATGGATAGGCGTAATCATGCGTATACTCGTTGGCGCGAATGGTCTTTTTGGCAATACAACGCCCCAGATTGATATCCCCTGTGAATAAAATGCGCGTTCGCGCGTCTTTTTTAGCGCCCGGCGGCGCGACGAGAACGCTTGCGAACGCGTTTTGAATGGGGTGGGCAAGCGCAAGCGCAACGTAATTTAGCCGAATGACAACGCCAGTCGTCATACATAACAAAATAAGCGCCGCCCAAATCTTGGAATATTTTTTAAATTTTCCCATTTTAGCTCCGCGATGTGAGATGATTTCAGTAATGCTCCGGAAACGTTCAAGGGTGAGAGCCAGAGGCGCGCGGTATGTTTATTTTTACGCTACGCTCTCCGCAATCATCTTTCCATAATCTATGAGGGCTTTGACCATTTCGATATTTCTACCTTCTGCATAGACGCGCAGGACAGGCTCTGTGCCAGAGGGGCGAATGAGCAACCATGAGTCGTCCGCCATGATGTATTTCACGCCGTCGCTTTGACTAATCTCATCCACTTTTTGACCGCCGATTTCGGCTGGCGCTTTTTGCGTGAGGAATACAACCATCTCGGCTTTGGCGACGGGGTGATTTAAGCGCAAGTCCACGCGCTCGTAGAGGGCGGGACCAACGTCTTTGGAAAGGTCGTCTATCATTTCGACCAGGGATTTTTTCGCGTCGGCGATCATTTCCACGAGCAACAACCCCATGAGCGGACCGTCGCCTTCGGGGATGTGCCCTTTGAACGAAATGCCGCCCGATTCTTCGCCGCCGATGAGGACGTCTTCCGTCATCATGTAATCGGCGATGTGATTAAAGCCGACGGGCGTCTCGTATAATTTCAAGCCGTAGCGCTTGGCTAACCGATCAATCATGCGCGTTGTGGAGACTGTGCGCACGACTGCGCCTGACCAGCCGCGTTTTTCAACGAGATACTTCAACGACAGCGCCATGATTTTATGCGGGTCAACAAAATTGCCGCGTTCGTCCATCGCGCCGATGCGGTCTGCGTCGCCGTCGGTGACGACGCCAAAATGTCCCATGCCCGAACTGACCGCCGTCGCCAACGCGCCGAGATTTTTCGCAATCGGTTCGGGATGTACGCCGCCGAAGCCGGGATTCATGTCGTTGCGAATCTCGGCGATTTCGCAACCCGTGCCTTGCAAAAAGGCTTTAATCACGCCGCGCCCAGAGCCGTACATCGAGTCCACGACAAAGCGTTGAGGATTGTCCGCGATAATGTCGGTATTAATCAGCGTTCGTAAATGCTCGAAATACGCGGGCAACGGATTGAACTTTTGAATCAAGCCCGCCTCGCGCGCTTTTTTGAAATCCATCAAGTTGGGACCGCGCGCTTGTTCTTCGTTGTCGTTGATGTACACTTCCACGCGCCGGCATTGTTCCGGCAAAGCCGAGCCGCCGAACGCCCCTTTAAGTTTTACGCCGTTGTAGCGCGGAGCGTTGTGCGAAGCCGTGATCATTACGCCCGCGATGGCGTTGTGATGTTTTACCGAAAAAGAAATGGCTGGCGTCGGCGAATCGGATTGCGCCAACATCACAGTGAATCCGTTGGCGGCGAGTACGCGCGCCACGTCGCCCGCAAAGCGGTCTGAAAGAAAGCGCGTGTCAAAACCAACGATGATTTTTTTGGGGTCGGCATTTTGAGAGTTGTCCCAGTGTTCCGAGGCGACGGCGTCCGCGATAGCTTGCGAGACCATGCGCAAATTACTGAACGTAAACGTATCTGAGATGACGGCGCGCCAACCGTCGGTGCCGAAATGAATGGACATGTAGTTTCTCCAAAGGAATTATCTGTGATTGCGGAGCGACGCGCAAAGCGATCCCCTATGACGATGAGACGCCGCCCAGCGATATTGGCGATTGGTTCATCGGCGATGTAAAGCATGCGCAAAATTGTTGCGGCGCAACAGGTTATGATAAAGTTTTGATTATTTATGGGGTAGGCGTGGCGGAAGGATTTAAATTTGGCGCAGGGGCGTCGTAGGTCACTACTGATTCCAATAGCCAGCCTTCCATGCGTCGTCCGTAAATCGTCGCGAAAACATGCAACCATTTCACGCCATTCACATCGCGCGAGTCGGGATATATTTCCAAGACTTTGCCGTTGTCTAGCGTCATAATATATTTTCCGTTTGGCGTTTGGCGTAAGTTTGCGCCGCCGCCTTCATTCGAGTTGACCTTTCCAGACGTCGGTTTTGGCGCTGGCGTAAACGTGGGCGTCGAGCTTGGCGTATTGGTTGCGGATGCCGTCGCCGTTAGGCTGGTTGTTGCGGACGCCGTTGGGGTGCTTGTCGCTGTGGATGTGGACGTCGCGCCCGTTGTTGTGTCGGATGCGGACGGGGCGACGGTTGCGCTTGTTGTTGTGGCGGAAACAGTGAAGGTTGCTAATGGAGATCTAGTCGGAGAAACCGTCGGGCGTGGGCTACTCGTTGGGACGACGGTCAAACTCGGAGTTGCGGAAGGCGGCGCAGTGGCTCTTATCGTGGGCGTGGAGGCGGCAACGCTTGTTTCAGCGGCAGGCGGGAATCCTGATCCCATTAAAATAATCATAACGCCGACGAAGAGCAGAAGCGCGATTCCGCTAAAGATAACGCCGTGCGTCGAGGGGCGGAGACGCAAGGCGAAGAGGGTTAAGAGCCCCAGAACGCTTGCCAGCGCAAAATGCGCGGTAAAGACAAGAATGCCCTGAGGCCATACGCCAGCTATTCCAGAGCCAAGCCCAAAGCCGCTGGCGTTGATCGGCAGATAAAACGCATAAGCGATGATGATGCTGGGCAAAAAAGGTTTGTCTTCCGAACGCGCAAAGGACGCGACTAACGTAATCGCGCCGATGGTCAGCGTAACTAATTCGGGAATCCACAGTCGCGCATGGATGAAGACGTTGGTTAGAGTAATCGGTAGAAAAAGGCGCGCGGCGAAACCCGTCAGCAAGCCGCCGAGAAAAACAATCACGCCGCTGATGAACAACGCCATGAGCGTTTCAAAGAGAAAACGCGGCGAGCCTGTCAAAATAGCGAGCAGGAAACCCACCCAGGGGGTCATCAGCGGCGTGACGAGAATGCCAAGTAAAAGCACGGCTTGCGAATCTAGCAAAAAACCAAGTCCGACAATTGCGCCGCACGCCAGCGAAAAAACGAATAGTTCAAGCGAGGGATAGGCGCGCCGCGAAAGCGCGGCGATGAGCGCGGCTTGTCCTTCGGCGTCGGCGGGGAACATCTCGCGGCGGTTGGCGCGTCTCCGCCGAGCGCGCACAGCCGCCGCCGTCGGGTTTTGAACGGGCGCCGGCGGTGGTTCGGATGGAATAATGGGATCGTCGGAAAAAGACATAAGGTTGCTTGGGGACGCATGATGGAACGCAAGACCGCGCTCCGCGCTTTCAGTTTGAGCGCGATGGGCAATTATACTAGCAGAACGGCCAATCCAATAAAACGGTTGTCAGGCGGATTGTTTCAAGCGCAACCTACACATTAACCCCAAGCCAGATGCGAATGAAATAGCCGATGACAAACGAAAACGCGGCGACGCTGAGACTCAAGCCCGCCATTTCAAGAAATCGCGCGCGGAAGGATACGCTTTTGGCGACGGAGATGTAATAATTAAAAACTGCGATGATGGCGACGGCGGTGGTTAACGCGATGGCAAGATCCATATAATAATTCTCGAAAAGTAAGTAAGGCAGAATTAGTAAAGTGACCGTAATCACATAGGCGACGCCCGTATATACGGCGGCGCGCACGGGATGTTTGTTTGTGTCTTCCGAGCGCGTGGAAAGATATTCGCTTGCCGCCATAGAAAGCGAAGCGGCGATTCCTGTGATCAGCCCGGAAAGGGCGATCAACTTTACGTCTTGCAACGCGAGCGTTAAGCCGGCGAGCGCGCCCGTGAGTTCAACGAGGGCGTCGTTGAGCCCCAGCACCACCGAGCCGGCGTAGCGGAGACGTTCCTCGTCCAGCATGTTAATCAGTTTGTCTTCGTGCGCGTTTTCTTCGCGCTGATATTTTGCCGCTTCGGGAATAACCGCAGAAACCGCTTCGTAATTTTTTTGCGCGGACGCCTCGCCCTGCTCCATGAGTTTAACGCCAAAGGTAAAACCAAACGCGACGCTGATCAAATAATAAAACCAAACAGAAAGCCAGCGCGGTTGCGCGTCTGCATGGGTGTAACTCTTCCAGCCGTTGTAGTGACGCAATTCGTCTTCCGCAATCTGGTCGAGAATTTTCGCGTTTTCTTCGGATTTGACGCGCTGGGCAAGTCGCTTGTAGATATGATATTCGGTGATTTCCGTTTGTTGAAAGACGATTATTTTTTTACGAATGTCTGCGCTGATTTGCATGAAGGCTCCTTTATATTTCTCCTCCCTGAAATTTAAGTGGGATGGGGAAGCGCGTATTATAATCTTAAGCTCTCTACCGGACATGCCTGTTTTTGCCGCTAACTTGCGTGGCGACGCGCGAAATCGCCTGAGAATAATAAATGAGAATTTTTGAAATCGTTTGTAATCGCTTGACTGACATAAAATGGGATGATAGAATTCGCCCGCTCTAAAAAACGCCCCCATCGTCTAGAGGCCCAGGACGCATCCCTTTCAAGGATAAAACCGGGATTCGAATTCCCGTGGGGGCACTTTTTTATCGGTAAGCGTTTTCAGAGACAAAAAAAGAAAGCTAGTCGCACGACTGGCTTTCTTTTGAATTCGCGGCATGGATGAGGGTAATTATTGGTTGCAGACTCTGTTCTTGTGGTATTATTTTTCAACAAAACGTTGTTTTCATACTTAATCAGTCCTATCGGTTAATATTGCGGTGAGCGTTTCTGTCACTGCGGAAGAGGATACTAGGATGCCTCAGAATATTCAAGGCAGGTTGAAGCTTTTTTTTGGCGCCTTCGTCGCTCTAGTCGTTATATCGGAAGGGGCGCTGTATTTGGACTTGGAAGCGCAGCGGCAGGACGCTCAGGCGCTTGATTTAGTTGGGCGGCAACGTACGCTGATTCAGCAAATGACGCGCCACGCCACGCAATGGTCGAATTCGCGTCAGAACGACGAACTTGCCAATCTTCGCGCCGCTGAAGCGACTTTTGACCTAACTCTATTCACATTGCGCGAAGGCGGCGGAAACGCTTCTTATCTGTTCAATGGAGTCATCCTCATCTCGACGACGCGCGACCCGAAAATATTGGCGGAATTAGGCGTCGCAAGTCAAATGTGGAAAGACCTTCGCGCCACTTTGGGGACTCTCGCGAACTCAGCGTCGGGCAGCTCGGACGCCACCGCGCTTTTGCAAATTATTCAGAACCAATCCGCAGTTCTCCTCCAGCAAACCGATAAAGTGATGGGCGCTTATCAGAGCGCTGCAACCGAAAAAGCGACGCGCTCGCGCATCATCATTCAGATTGGCTTCGTAACCAGCGCGACGTTGTTGTTGGCGTTTGGCGGGTGGGCGATCAATCGCTCGGTGATTTCTCCGCTGAAGCAACTCCAGCGCGTAACAGAACGAATTGGGGAAAATGATTTTGATACACAGGCGCAGATTGAAGGTCCACGCGAAATGCGCTTGCTGGCGCAATCTTTTGAGACAATGCGCAACAACCTCCTAGCCTCAAAAACAGAAATGGCGGAACTTGCCGAATCGCTGGAACGGCGCGTTGCCCAACGTACGCGCGAACTTGAAGCGCTGAACGAAGTCAGCCGCGAGATCGCCTCCCACCTCGACGTTCAGCATGTGCTAGATTTAGTGACAGAAAAAACTCGTTCTTTACTGGATGGAGAAGTAGCCGCCTTGTGTCTGATGGATGAAAACGACAAATGGCTTAATTTACAATCAGTGAACGGTCCCAAAGAATCAATTATCGGCAAACGGGTGGAAGTCGCCGGCAGTTCGACAGACGCAATCTTACATGGAACGCAAGCCCAGTTGTGCAATGGAAAAAAATGCTTGAGCGGTTGCGGAATTTTATCCGACGACTATATCGCAAGCCATATTATCGCGCCTCTGCAAGTGGGAGATTGCGTAGTGGGCGCGCTGTGCGTTGGTCTGCCTGAGCAAAATCGCTATTCAAACGAATCAAGCTCTCTGCTGACTAAACTGGCAAGCGTCGCCGCGATAGCGTTGGATAACGCGCGCTTATATGCGCAAGCTGAGCGTGTGGCGACGCTGGAGGAGCGCCGGCGCGTCGCCGCCGAGATGCACGACGGCTTGGGGCAAACGCTTAGCTATCTTGGCTTATCCACCGAGCAGGCGATGGAGTTTTTAGCGAACGGGCAAAGTAAAATCGCTCTTGAGCGTTTGCAAAAAATGCGTAACGTCATCGAAAAAACGACGGGCGAAGTTCGGCGCGCAATTAACAACTTAATGGATGAAGCGCCGTTAGCCTTTGACTTAAGCGTGCGTTTGCATAGCGCGGTGGATGAATTTACCGCTAATGGATTGTCCGTAACTTGGCAGGCAGAGGCGGATGTAGCGGATTGTCCGCGACAGGTGGCGGAACAAGTGGTGAACGTTGCGCGCGAGGCGCTGAACAACGTTGTTCGCCACGCTCAAGCGCGGGAGGTCAAGGTGAAGATGGGAAAAATGGACAGCCAATATTTCATGGCAGTCGAGGACGATGGGCAGGGATTTGATTCGTCGCAGGCTGAACCGCAGGGACACTTTGGCTTGCAAATCATGCAGGCGCGCGCGACGCATATTGGCGGGCGAGTTCAAATTGAGTCAACGCAGGGATGCGGAACGCGCGTCACGCTGGTCTGGCCGCCAGTCGGAATTGGAGAATAAGCCGATGCACCAAATGCGCGTATTGCTGGCGGACGACCATGCCTTGTTCCGCGAGGGGTTGGCGGGCATCATCAGCGCTCAACCCGATATGAAAGTAGTCGGCGAGGCGAATGATGGCTTAGAAGCCTTTGTCAAAGCGCAAGAGCTCAAACCCGATTTAATCTTGATGGACGTGCAAATGCCCGGCATGGACGGTCTTGAATCCACGCGCCAAATCAAACAAATTTTGCCGGGCACAATTATTGTTATGCTGACCGTGCGCGACGACGATGAGAAACTTTTCAACGCTCTGAAGAATGGCGCGCAAGGTTACCTGCTCAAAGATATGCACTCGCACGATATGCTGGCGATGTTGCGCGGCGCAACGCTCGGCGAAGCGGCTCTCTCACCTTTGCTGGCGGGGCGCGTTCTTTCCGAGTTTCGCCGCCTCAGCATATATGGAATTGCGGATAAAGAAGACGATAGCGGCATGACGGAACGCGAACTGCAGGTGTTGGCTCAGGTGGCGCAAGGAGCGACCGATAAAGAAATCGCTAAGACATTGATGATTAGCCTGAATACGGTCAAAACGCACATGCGCAACATTCTGGCTAAACTGCACGTCAGTACGCGCCGCGAGGCGGGGAAATTAGCGCGCCGCAAGGCGCCTTTTGTAAACCTTGAAAACTAACCCGTTTTATGAGAATGACGTCAAATCACTCTTTTATCACTCTTAACGCGGGAAGAAGAGGGATATGCTTTTGCAAGGTTTTCCGTTAACCTTACTCTAATAAAATCCTTAGGCTATCTTTATATAAGAATATCATGAATGGTGATGCAAAAACGGCGCGTATTACTTATTTGTTCACAACATCTGTTTTGCGAAAGCATGGAAACGTTTTTGCGCGCCGCCGACGGCGTAGATGTGATTGGACCTTGGGATTTGAGCGAGGATATTTGCCAGCGGATACCCGAAGCTCGTCCGAACGTTGTAGTGATTGTTGATGAAGACCCGCAGAGCGACGTGATCGCCAGCCTCACTGCGGCAATTATCGAGCAGTACCCCGAACTGTCTGTCATTCGCGCGGGATTAACCGAAAACGTCTTTCGCGTTTTTTCAACCCACACATTGCCAGCCCGAGGCACAGATTTGCTCGAAACCATCCGTGGTTTGCCCGCCTGGGAACAGGCGTTATCCAAAATCTTAAAGTAGTTTTCAAGGAGGTGTATCTTATGCCAACCAAAAGGATTCGTTGGTCTGTGCTACTCGTTATCATGGGGATAATGTTGTCAGCCACAACCATCCTGGCCCAAGCCGCTCCGTCTCGCCAAGGGACTGGAGACGGCGAAAAGTTGTTTAAGGCAAAATGCGCAGCTTGCCATGTCATTGGTAAAAAAGCGCTCGGTCCAGACCTGAAAGGAGTGACCGACCGTCGCGACAATGCATGGCTCAAAGCATGGATTAAGTCGCCCAAAGCAGTGCTTGCCGCTGGCGACCCAATTGCCACTGGATTGCTGAAAGAGTTCAAGCTACAGATGTCAGAATTGAACCTGTCAGACGCAGAAATAGACAGCGTCATTGCGTATCTGGCTACCACAGGCACCGCTCCAGTAGCTACGCCGGCGCCGGCTTTACAAGGAAATGCCGACAATGGTCGCGCCTTGTTTACGGCGAAACAACGTTTAACCAATGGCGGTCCAGCTTGTATCGCTTGTCATAGCGTGACTGGAATTGGAGCGTTGGGCGGCGGCGCGTTAGGTCCCGACCTGACCGACGCTTATACCCGTTTAGGAGGAGACGCGCTGGTTGACTGGCTCGCGAGCCCGCCTCCGCCGACAATGGGACCGTTGTGGAGTTCAACCCCCATGACGGATCAGGAGCGCGCTGACTTGGTCGCGTTCCTCAAAGAGGTTTCTGGCATTCAGGAACGCCCGGCTTCCGCGTTAGGCATGCTGGCGATCTTGTCTGGCGGCGGAGGAATTCTCCTAATTGTAATTGCGCATCTGCTCTGGCAGAGACGTCTGGCAGGCGTACGCGGCCCAATGGTCGCCAACGCAAACGCAAAGAAGAAATAGTTTGTTAATCTGATTTTCTAAGAGGAGTTAACTATGGCATGGATTCAAGATCTAGTCGAACCAAAGTCGCGCAAGTGGGAAGAGTTTTATCGCAACCGCTGGCAGCACGACAATATAGTTCGCAGTACGCACGGTGTTAACTGCACCGGTAGTTGTTCGTGGCAAATCTACGTCAAAGACGGCATTATCACCTGGGAAATGCAAAACACAGATTATGTGCTGTTAAAAGACGTGCCCCCCTATGAGCCGCGCGGTTGTCAGCGCGGTATTTCCGCTTCGTGGTATGTTTACAGCCCGATTCGCGTCAAGTACCCCTACGCGCGCGGCGTTCTGTTGGATTTCTGGCGCGAAGCGCGCAAAAAATCCAAAACCGCGGTTGAGGCTTGGGCTTCCATCATGGAAGACGACGCCAAACGGACGCGCATCCAAAAGGCGCGCGGCAAGGGCGGCTTCCGTCGCACCAGCTGGGACGAAGCGTCTGAAATAGCCGTTGCGGCGATGCTCTATACGGCTAAAAAATACGGCACTGACCGCATCATTGGCTTCTCGCCCATTCCCGCGATGTCGTATCTTTCTTATGCGGGCGGCTCGCGCTTCCTGCAACTGTTCGGCGCCGTCAATATGAGTTTCTACGACTGGTACGCCGATTTGCCGAACGCCTTCCCCGAAATTTGGGGCGACCAAACGGACGTGGCTGAAAGCGCCGACTGGTTCAACAGCAAATATATCGTCTCTTACGGCGCGAATATGAGCATGACCCGCACCCCGGACGTCCACTTCCTCGCCGAGGCGCGCCACAACGGCACCAAATACGTCTCCGTTGCGCCCGACTTTAGCATGGTCACTCACTATGCGGATTGGTGGATCCCCGTTAAGCCCGGCACTGATACGGCGATGTGGATGGCTGTCAATCACGTCATTTTGAAAGAATTCTTTGCAGACCGTCAGGTTCCGTATTTCATCAATTACCTCAAGCAGTACTCCGATTGTCCATTTATCGTGGAACTGGAAAAGGACGGCGATACGTACAAAGCCGGCCGCCTCCTGCGCGCCAATCGCGTCTCCCGTTATAAAGACGAAGAGAACGGCGACTGGAAAATGCTCGTCTTCGACAAAATCAGCGGCCAGACGCGTATGCCTAAAGGCACGACCGGCTTCCGTTGGAGCAAGACGCACGGCAATTGGAACCTCAAGTTGGAAGACGGCAAGGATAATTCGACGATTGACCCCGAACTGACGTTCCTCGATAAGCATGACGAGGTCTTGAAAGTTCAGTATCATGAATTTGCCGAATCCAAGGTTTACTTGCGCGGAATCCCCGTTCGCTATGTGGAAACGGCGACTGGAAAAGTTCCCGTGACGACCGTCTTCGACCTGATGATCGCGCAGTTTGGCGTTGGTCGCGGTTTACCCGGCGACTTCCCCAAATCTTACGATGAAATTGCCCCGTACACGCCCGCCTGGCAAGAACAATACACCGGCATTGGACGCGAGACGATTACTCGGTTAGCGCGCGAGTTTGCGCACAACGCCGAAGCCACTAACGGCAAAACGTCAATTATCGTCGGCGCCAGCATCAACCACTGGTACAACAATAGTCTGATGTATCGCGCGCCCATTAACGCGCTCATGTTATGCGGTTGCTGTGGAGTTAACGGCGGCGGCATGAATCATTATGTGGGCCAAGAAAAATTGGCTCTGGTCGCTCCTTGGGTCTCGGTGGCGATGGCGTTGGATTGGATCAAGCCCTCGCGCCGCCAGCAAGCTCCATTCTGGCACTACATGAACAGCGATCAATGGCGCTATGAAGGCGATTTCACCGATTACGCGCCTGTCCCAACAAAAACAAAATGGGCAAAGGGCCATGCCGCAGATTTAGCGGCGATGTCAGTCCGCATGGGCTGGATGCCTCATTACCCACAATTTAATCTCAACCCATTTGACATTGTCAAAAAGGCTGATTCAGAAGGCGCAAAAAGCGACGCCGAAGTTGTCAGCAAGGTTGTGGAGCAACTCAAAGACGGCCGCCTCAATTATGCGGTGGACGACCCCGACGCTCCTGAGAACTGGCCCCGCATGTGGATTATGTGGCGCGGCAATGCGTTTGCTTCAAGCGCGAAAGGCTCCGAGTTCTTCCTCCGCCATTACCTCGGTACGCATGACAACATCATCGCCGAGGAACATGCCAAGGGCAAGACCAAGACCGTTAAGTTCCGCGAACCCGCCCCGCGCGGCAAGTTTGACTTGGTGGTTGACTTGAATTTCCGCATGGACTCCTCCGCGTTGTATTCCGATATCGTTCTCCCCTCGGCGTTCTGGTATGAAAAGAACGACTTGAACACGACCGATTTGCATTCGTTCATTCACCCGCTTGGGGCGGCTGTGCCGCCCGTTTGGGAAGCCAAGAGTGATTGGGAAATCTTCAAGCTTCTCGCTCGCAAAGTAAGCGACATGTCCAAGGACGTCTTCTCTGGACCCATGCGCGATATTACTATGTGGCCGCTGATGCACGATACGGCTGACGAAATGGCGCAAACTGAAGTGAAAGACTGGCGGGCTGGCGAATGCGAGCCGATTCCCGGCAAAACCATGTCGAATTTGAAGGTTGTCACGCGCGATTACGCCAACCTGTACAACCAATTTATTTCGCTTGGACCCAATGTCCGTTCCGACGGCATCAATGGTAACGGCGTGCAAATTCCGATGGAAAAGTTCTATGACGAATTGCTGGAAAAACCTTCCGGCGGTAGCACGCCCGATTCGCGCAAGACCCGTTGCGTGGAATGGAGCGGCAATAAATACCCGAGTTTGGAAGACGCGCTGGATACCGCCAACGTTATCCTGCATCTGGCTCCCGAAACAAACGGCGAGGTCGCTTACGAGGCTTTCCTAGCAGAAGAACATCACACCGGTGTGCCTTTGGCTGAGAAACTAGCCGCTGGCACGCGCGGCGTCAACGTGACTTATCACGATTTGACGCGTCAAGTTCGTCGGCTGATCAACAGCCCGTGCTGGACTGGTTTGGTAGATAACGGGCGCGCTTACTCCGCTTGGTGTCTAAACGTGGATTACCTTGTTCCGTGGCGCACACTCACCGGTCGACAACATTTCTACCTTGACCATCAGTATTATCTTGATTTCGGCGAACATCTGCCGACCTTCAAGCCGAAATTGGACCCGCGCAAGACGGGCGACATTGTCAAAAGCACAGTGGACGCCAAATCGCTTGTGTTGAACTACATTACGCCGCACGGCAAGTGGAACATCCACTCAACCTACAAAGACAACCATCGCATGTTGACGCTTTCGCGCGGCATGGATCCCGTCTGGATTAATCAACACGACGCTGAGAAAGTCGGCATCGTGGATAACGATTGGGTTGAAATGTACAACGATAACGGCGTCATTGTCACTCGCGCCAACGTGAGCGCCCGCGTCCAACCAGGCATGTGCTTGTACTATCACGCCGTTGAACGCACGATTTACATTCCCAAATCGCAAGAGCGCGGCAAGAAGCGCGCAGGCGGTCACAACAGCGTGACGCGCACACGCATCAACCCGTTGTTGCTGGCTGGCGGTTACGCCCAGTTCACCTGGCAATTCAATTACTGGGGACCCATTGGCATCTTCACGCGCGACACCTACGTCGTCGTCAAGAAGATGGAAGTTTTGGAATGGTAAAGTAGAGAGAAAGGAGTTAACAAACTATGGACATTCGCGCTCAACTTTCGATGGTTTTCCATCTTGACAAATGTATTGGTTGTCACACGTGCAGTATCGCCTGTAAGAATATCTGGACCGATCGCAAAGGGACAGAATATATGTGGTGGAACAACGTGGAAACCAAACCTGGCACCGGCTATCCCACATTGTGGGAGGACCAGGGAAAATATAAAGGCGGTTGGGAGAAGAAAAACGGCAAAATCAACCTGAGATTACAGGGACGATTAGGCGCGTTGGGCAACATCTTCTTCAATCCAGCCCTCCCCTCCATGGACGATTATTATGAACCATGGGTTTACGATTACTCGCACCTCTTTGACGCCCCCGAAGGCGACGACCAACCCACGGCGCGCGCCGTCTCGCTCGTCACCGGTCAAGTCATGGAAGGCGGCATTAACGCAGGACCGAACTGGGACGACGATTTGGGCGGCTCGCCGGTCTATGCGGAAAACGACTACAACTTGGACGGCATCACGGCGACAGAACGCGAGCAACTCAACGAGGTCGAACGCGTCGTCTTCTTCTACCTGCCTCGTATTTGCAACCACTGTCTGAATCCAGGCTGTGTGGCGGCTTGCCCTGCTGGGGCGATCTACAAACGCGGCGAAGACGGCATCGTTCTGCTAAGTCAGGATAAATGTCGCGCTTGGCGTATGTGCGTCTCCGGTTGTCCCTATAAGAAGACCTATTTCAACTGGTCGAACGGCAAATCCGAGAAGTGCATCTTGTGCTACCCCCGCATTGAAAGCGGACAGCCCCCAGCCTGCTTCCACTCTTGTGTGGGACGCATCCGCTACTTGGGCGTTCTGCTCTATGACGCCGATCAAATTGAGACCGTTGCATCCTCCGAACCCTCCGATTTGGTCAATGCGCAACGCGGCATCATCAAGGATCCATTCGATCCTGCCGTCATCGCTTCCGCGAAGGAAAACGGCGTTTCAGAAGCTATGATTGTCTCGGCGCAAAGATCCCCAGTCTATAAGTTCGTCAAGCAATGGGGCATTGCTTTGCCGTTGCATTCAGAATTCCGCACCGTGCCAATGCTTTACTACGTCCCGCCGCTATTGCCGGTTTTGGCTAAAGTTAAAAACGGTATGTATGAAGTGACGCAGGATAGTACGGAAGGCTTGCGCCCCATGTTCTCCGCGCTTGAGAGCGCGCGTCTCCCCATCCGCTATCTCGCTAGTTTGTTTGCGGCTGGAAACGAAAATATTGTGGCGGACGTCTATCGCAAGCTGATTGCCGTTCGTATTCACCGACGCCACGAAACGGTCAAAGACGTCTCGGCGAATGATTTGAGAAACGCTTACGCAACGGGCAAGACCGACGCCGAAGAAGCGGATCAAATTTATCGCTTGACGGCGCTTGCGACCTACGAAGAGCGCTTTGCGGTGCCGCCCGTCGCCCGTGAAATGTCCATCGAATCGTTGCTGACCGACTCGACTCCCTTCAAACCAGCGTTGGGTGGTCCTTACAAAAACAAGCAAGAGACCGGCTTCGGCGCTCGTCAACAACCAGGCCGCAGGTATTAGAGCATGCCCCTGCATCCCTTGTTGCCAACCGCTCTGGGATACTTCGCAGACTTGCTGGGCTATCCCCAGCCTGGAACCGCCGAGAAAGCCCGCCTGTGCGCCGAGACTATTGTTCAAATGGCGCTTCCCGCTCCTGAAGCGGAAGCCCTCCGTCCCGCGCCTGACGCATTTTTATCCGCGTTTGCGGTTGAAATCGCGGCAATGTCGTTTGACAAACAGGAAGAGGTCTACGCCAGCACGTTTGATTTGGGCGGCGCCTTTCCATACATTGGTTATCAGTTGATGGGCGAAACCCATAAGCGCAGCGTTTTCATGCTTGAACTTAAGCAACGCTACGCCCCTTATGGAGTGGAGATGGGCATTGAACTGCCCGACCATCTTTCTAACGTCCTGCGCTATTTGAGCGTTTTGCAGGATGAGACTGAGTTCCGTGAGATGGTCCAGTTTGCCGTTTTGCCCTCCCTCGACAAAGTGTTGAATGCGGGCAGAATGCGCAACGCTGAAGGTCCCGCTTTGCCGCTCTATTTGGCAGTGTTGCACGCTTTGTACTATGTGCTGGTGAAAACGGTTGGCGACCCGATGATTAAGGCTGAAGACTGGGAGACTGAGTACGCCCTGACGCACGCCCAGGCGATGCAGGAAATGCCGCTAGGTTTCGACGAACCTTACTAGAAGGCTTATTGGAAATCGCGCTATCCCGTATGTAGGGGCGTTCTGCCCCTACATACGGAACATATCGCAGAAGTTTTCCGAGAGCCGGAAAATAAACAATCTCATCTACTAATGTATACTCACTGTATACTAATTTTGGAGGACCCCCTATGAATACTGTTCTCTTTGTCGGCATTCCATATATAGCGCTCTTTCTCGCTATTGTGGTCGGCTTCTATCGTTTCGCCGTTGACCGCTATTCCTACTCCAGCTTTTCTTCGCAGTTTCTGGAGAGCAAAACCCTGTTCTGGGGCGTGGTGCCGTGGCATTATGGCATCGTGACCATTTTAACAGTTCACCTGTTCGCTTTTCTTTTCCCCGGCGTCTGGGCGATGTTCACCGCCGACCCGATGCGCTTGGCTGTCATCGAAGTCGTCGGCTTGGCGTTAGCCGCCATGTCCATCATCGGTTTAGTCGTGCTTTTCATCCGTCGCGCCTCCGATGCGCGCGCAAGCGTGGTCACCACGACTATGGACTGGCTCTTGCTCATCGCCTTGCTCATTCAGGTCGTGATGGGCTTCTGGGTCGCCTTTGTTTATCGCTGGGGCTCGGACTGGTACCTCAATACCGCCGCCCCGTGGATGCTCTCTTTGCTGACCTTGTCGCCGAAGATTGACGTGGTCTCCGTTTTGCCTTGGCAGGTTCAATTGCACTTGCTCTGGGGCTTCGTCCTGTTGGGACTGTTCCCCTTCACCCGCTTGGTTCATATTGCGGGTTGGCCCATCGCTTACTTGGTCTCACGCCCCAGCTTGCAAGTGGTCATTTGGAATCGCGATCGAAAAAGCCAATACCATCAACAATTATAGCTGTTAGTCGGGAGGCGTCCTCGTCGCGCAGTTGATTAGAAACTCGCCGCAATTATGTTCAAAAATGGCGCGGCAGTTTCTGGCGAGGACGCGCTCTCGGCGTGAAATGAACGTAGTGGCGCGAATCCCTCTCTGACGACCCTGCTACAAATGGCGCATTGTGTGTCCATCGCCGCGCTTGCGCGGCGACAGGCATGTTCCTTGAGCGTGGGGCTGGCAATAATTTATCGGCGCCGATATGCCAGACAAAGGGGTTGACCAAAATCGTTAGGTTTTGGATTTCAAAGTCCTAGTATAAGGAGACTGAATTAATATGAGCACTTGGTTGAATAAATGGGAGCCGGACGACGAGAATTTTTGGGCGCAGACCGGCAGTAAAATTGGGTGGCCCACGCTAATCATCACAACGATTGCGTTGGTGATCTCGTTTGCGACATGGTTTGTGATGAGCGCGATCGTAGTGCGCCTCCCGCAAATCGGGTTTAAATTTGATACGATGCAGTTGTTTTGGCTGGGAGCCATGCCTGGCTTAGCCGGCGGAACGCTTCGGATTATCCATACTTTTTTAATTCCGATTTACGGCACACGGCATGTCATCACCATCACGACCTTTCTAAAGTTGATCCCGTGCATTGGCATTGGCTTGGCGGTGATGAATCCCAATACTCCGTTTTGGCTGTTTATGGTGTTGGCGCTTTCGGCGGGCTTTGGCGGCGGCGATTTTTCGTCTTACATGCCGAGCACACGCTTCTTCTTCCCGAAAAGATTGCAAGGCACGGCGTTGGGCGTTCAAGCCGGCATTGGCAATTTCGGTGTGAGCTTGACGCAGTTTGTGACTCCGTGGATTATCGGCTTCATAATGTTTGGCGGAATCACCGGCGGTTCGCAATTGATGACTTTGAAAGACAAGACGACGAAAGACATTTGGCTCCAGAACGCGACTTTTTGGTACGTCATTCCGATCATCGTCGTCGGGATCGTGGCATGGATCTATTTGAAAAGCGTTCCAATTAAAGCGTCCTTTGCGGAACAATTGGACATTTTCTCGAACAAGCATACCTGGTTCTGCACCATGACGTATGTGATGACATTCGGTTCGTTTGCGGGCTTGTCGGCGGTGTTTCCGATTTTAATCGGCGTGTTGTATGGAAAATTTGACGGCGCCCCAGACCCATTAAAATACGCGTTTTATGGACCGTTGATCGGCTCGATCGCGCGCGTAGTATTTGGACCCATCTCGGATAAAATCGGCGGAGCGATATTGACGACCATTAGCGGCGTCGCCTTAATCATCGGCTGTCTGGCGATGATTTTTATGGGCGCGCTGACCCCGACGTCGCTGGATCAATTCCCGACTTTTCTCTGGACGATGTTTTTCCTATTCCTCTTTACGGGCATTGGCAATGCGTCCACGTTTAGACAGTACCCGATTATCTTTGCGGATAATCCTCGCCAAGGCGCGGGCGTCCTCGGTTGGACGGCGGCGATTGCGGCTTATGGTCCGTTTATCTTTTCGACGTTGATCGGTAAGAACATCGCGAGCACCACGATCAAGGATAGCGCCGGAGCAATTACAACCCAAGGAAATCCGCTTATCTTCTTTTACGGAGCGACTGTTTTCTTCATAATCGCCACCGCAATTAACTGGTGGTATTACAATCGCCCAGGTTGCGAAAGACCCTCGTAGGTTTTTTTGGGGCGCGTTTCAAATTTGATCTAAAAAAAGAATGTCCCGAAGGCGTTGTCGTGAGTCTGTCAATAGAATTGGACAGTTCAAGTCAATCTTCGGGACTGTTTTAAATATCAGATTGCCCCCGATTAAGAGCTCGCCTTCCGCAAATCTCGTTGCCAGCGCGACTATCCAAAGCATTTTCCTCGCACCGACTTGAGTTGCGGGGGCGGGTTAAAAAACAATTTTGATAAGGAGACGTCGAAATGAAAGTGTCAGATCTTTTTCTAGTGAAGAATCCAGAGATCAAGGCGTTGCACTGGACCTGGATTGCGTTCTTCATCAGCTTCTATACGTGGTTCAACATGGCGCCTCTGGCAACCTCGATGGTCAAAGAATCTGGGGGCTGGTTGACCATGAACGATATCAAGGTCTTCTCCATCGCCAACGTTGCGCTGACCATCCTTGGGCGCATCTTTATCGGCATGTTGCAAGACCGCGTCGGACCGCGCATCTGTTACAGCGTCTTGATGGTTGTCATGGGCATTCCCTGCCTCTTTTTCGCCTTTGGGAATAGCGTGATGCAACTGTTGATCGCCCGCTTAGTGCTTAGCACCGTCGGCGCATCCTTCAGCATTGGCATTCACATGACCACCCTTTGGTTCAAGCCGAAAGACATCGGCTTTGCCGAGGGCTTTTACGCGGGTTGGGGCAACTTCGGCTCCGCCGGCGCCGCCATGACCATCCCCACGGTCGCGCTCACCTGGTTCGGCGGGGCGGACGGCTGGCGCTACGCGATCGCTTTAAACGCCGTCATTATGATGGCTTACGGCGTCTTCTATTACTTTGCGGTCACCGACGGTCCTCCCGGATTCGTCCAGCACAAACCGGATAACGTCGCGGCGATGGAAGTCAGCACTTGGGCGGATATGATCAAGCTCGCCGTCATGACCGTCCCGCTGTTCGGCATCCTGACCATTCTGGTTTACAAGGTCGAGGCAAAAAATTACGTCAGCCCGACGACGGGCATGATTCTCTATGTCGTCATCGCTCTCCTGACCATCTATCAGGTTGTACAGGTGCTCAGGGTGAACATCCCAATCTTGAAGAAAGGGGTGCCGGAGGACGATAAGTACCACTTTAACAGCGTGGTTGCCCTCAACACCACCTATTTTGCGAACTTCGGCGCAGAACTGGCTGTAGTCTCCATGATTCCTGCGTTCTTTGAAGCGACATGGAACTTATCGCCCGCCAACGCCGGTCTGATCGGCTCGACTTTTGCTTGGGTCAATCTCTTTGCCAGACCGCTTGGCGGATATATCTCCGACAAGTTTACCAGCCGAAAGCTGATCATGATTGTCTACATGGCGGGCATCGCCTTAGGGTTTTTCGCCATGGGATGGATGACGGCGTCGTGGCCCCTTATTCTGGCGGTGATCATTACGATTCTCTGCTCCGTCTTTGTGCAGGGCGCGGAAGGCGCGACCTTCGGCATTGCCCCGATGATCAAGCGCCGCTTGACCGGGCAGATTTCCGGAATGGCTGGCGCTTATGGCAACGTGGGCGCGGTCTTTTACACCTTCATCTACACTTATGTCAACGATAGCCAGTTTTTCCTAATCATGGCGGCTTGTTCCTTTATCAGCTCGATTGTTTGCATTTTCTGGCTGAAGGAGCCGGATGGCGGATTTGCAGACGAGTACCACATGTCTTCTGTGGATCGTGAAATAGAAGCGAGAAGAGCGTGAGCAACGGTTAACGGTTGAAAAAAGTAAGCGGTTTTTAGGACTTTTTGCGCCTAAAAACCGCTTACGCAGTAAATCGTCGCCCATGTTTTGTTTAAGCGTCGTTTGAATCTTTCGCCCGATCGCGTTTGTCGCGTCGTTGACGAACGCGATCGGCGCTTCCGTTCAAATATCCATACGCTCTCGTAGCGCGGTTTACCAGCCTAGAATTCGATAATAAAATGACGCCTTTTCACTTACCCTCTATGTCCGTTCTTTCTTCCGGTAGCGAAGATACAAGCGTTTTGCCGCTCCTTTTGACGCTGGCGGTTATATTAGCTTGCGCGAAACTCGGGGGAGCGCTGGCGGTCAAATTCAAACAACCCGCTGTGCTTGGCGATCTGCTTGTCGGGCTTTTACTTGGTCCGACGGCGATCAACATGCTTGATTTGCCGCTCTTGCACGACCCGACCGGCAACACGGCGGCGACAATTTTTAAAATGTCCCAATTAGGCGTGATCCTCCTGATGTTTGCCGCCGGTCTGGGAACTGAGATCTCCGATTTAGTAAAGACCGGCCGCGCGGCGTTTTTAGCGGGATTGTTCGGGATGTTGTTGCCCATCGGCATGATGGCGGCGATGCCCGCGCCTTTTTTTACCGGCTCGCTTAATTCAGCCATACTTCTTGGGCTAGCTCTGGCGGCGACGAGCGTCAGCATTTCGGTGCAGACTCTCGTGGAACTGAAACGCCTACGCACGCCCGAAGGCATGACCTTGCTGGGCGCCGCGGTGGTTGACGACGTGCTGGTGATCTTGGCTCTCTCCATCTACACCAGTATTATGGGAGTGTCGGGAGGCGAGAGCGGTCTGTTGGTAATCTCCATCCGCATGTTTTTAACCTTGACCGGATGTTGTGTTTTCGGCTACATGCTTCTGCCCCGTCTGGTGGATTGGGCGGCTAATCGTCTGCCGATTAGCCAAGCCATGATGACGGCGGTTCTTGTCGCCGCGCTCTTTTTTGCCTGGGTCTCGGAATTTGCGGGCGGCGTCGCGGCGATCACGGGAGCTTATATTGCCGGCGTCGGTTTAGGACGCACTCATTGGCGGGAAGAGATTGCGCGCGAACTTCAAACTATGAACTACGCCTTCTTTGTGCCGATTTTTTTGGTGGGAGTCGGCTTGCAAGCCAACGTGCGTAATTTGTCGCTCTCCATCATCCCTCTCGGAATCGTTTTGGTTGTGGTGGCGGTCGTCTCAAAAATCCTCGGGTGTGGGGCGGGCGCGCGCATGGGCGGGCTTTCTACTCGTCAGTCGTTCCGGGTTGGGGTCGGGATGATTTCGCGCGGCGAGGTCGGCTTAATTGTCGCTGGCGTTGGACAAAGTTTAGGCTTATTTAGCGGGGATGAATTTACGTTGATAATTCTGGTTATATTAATCAGCACCATCATCACGCCGCCTTTATTAAGGTGGTCTTTTATAGGAGTAGCTGCTCATGAGCAATAAAATGATTATGTTCGTTATGTCCGACGGCAGTAAAACAATCGCGACGCTGGAAGCCTGGGCGCGCGCGGGCGTCACGGGCGCCACGATTTTGGATAGTAGCGGCATTGCGCACACCGTCAAACAAATGGCGACGCATGACGACCTGCCCCTGATTCCTTCCTTGCGGGCTATCTTGCGGACGCAGGAACACACCAATCGCATGTTGTTCAGCGTTGTCGAGGAAAGCTTTAACATAGCTGAGTTAGTCCGCGTTACGGAAGAAGTTATCGGCTCTTTGTCTGTCCCGCATGTCGGCATCCTAATCGTCCTGCCCGTGATTGAAGTCTACGGCTTTCACAAACACGAAAAACTGTTTGAAGAATAACAAGGACTTACGCAGAATAACGCCGATTTTCGCCAGCGGCGCGTTAGAGAACGCGCCCTCCGCAAAGTTTTGCGTAAGCCCATCAGTCACAAGTTAAGCGCCTCAACATCCTGTCAAGGATTTTGGGGCATTTCGGGTAAACTTCGC